>VOFJ01002785.1_pt1 | contig 118941 bp, 128 predicted proteins | sample 5384081 | NCBI WGS metagenome assembly VOFJ01 (sample SAMN12384729, study PRJNA508395) | human gut metagenome | isolation source: healthy gut I | host: Homo sapiens
CATCTCTAAAGAGGGGAGAGAATGAATGTTTTCACACTTCCACTATCTTCTGCCAACTTTGCTTTTATCCTTTATATGTATGCCCCGATAAAGTAAGAGTCAAACTTAATAATGGTATTTCCGGGGGTTGATTTGATACTCTTTTTCACTTTATTACCATGCGTTTGTTTCTGAAAGAAGTAGCGACCTTGACCGCTTTGTTGTGACCGAGATTTACGTCTTGCAATCCATACCCTATTTTCAGTCGTTCCAGATAGTCATTGCTGATGTTTGCCGTTTGCAAAGGCGGCATCCAACGCCGCCTGATGTACATTCTCAGGGATTTCCTTTGTACGGTTCAAACGGCTCTTTGGTTGGTCGTCCGATCTTTTTCTCTTTGGGCAGATAGGACTCTACCAGTTCGGGTATGGCTTCCCTCGTTTATGCGGAAAGCGAAAGGTTCAAAGTCCTGGTCCCGGATGTGCACGGCTTCGACCACACTTATGGCTTTGTCCTCTTTGTCCACTTCTACCTGCAGGATGGTTTCCGCTTTATTGTTGAGTTCCGTGCCGATGTGACCACGGGCATGTTCATCATTCTTGTTCTGATGCAAGACGGTATGAATATGGATTTGCCTGTCATCCGTCCACTGCATGAATTTGGAGATTATATTGGTGGCTTCATTCGGAGAATTGATGTCACATGGGAAATCCCGATGCCATCTATAATGACCAGACCCAAATTCAGGAATTGTGCCAATGGCCTGTTCGACTATTGCAAGCCTCATTTGGGGAGAATATTTGCGCAGACCTAACATAATCAGATTGTCAGAATCGGCATCCTTTGGTAATCCGGCCAAACATAGAATGCGTTGTAGCACCTTTTTGGCAATGAGGTTCTCCTTGTTCGGTGTCGATATACAATATCGTCCGTTTATTTTCGGGAACGATGAACGGTAATGGAGTACTGTGCCATTGGCCAATGCGGAAGCGGCAATGGCTGAAACATTGAAAGTCTTCTTGCTTTTGGCTTTACCGATGGATGCACTGAAGTTGCCCAATGTTCCGATAATGGAGTCATCCACCATCAACACCACAGGCGACTGTTCATATGTGTTGGTTACGCTCACGGTAGCCTCCTTTATGTAAATAGCCAGTTCCTCGGCTGTCGGAATGTTATTGTTCGTCTTCTCCATAGCTTACCAATTTTTATTGTTTGGTTTACGACGATGGGAAGCGAGCAGCGCATCATTCTCTTCCTCGAAACTTTGCGGAATAGCGGTCTTACGGGACGACTCCAACCATTTATCCAGCTCATCACGATAGATGTAGAGGTGCTTGCCTTGTTTTATAACCGGAATATCGTCCTTTTTAACTTTGTAATAAAAGGTCGATAGCGGCATTTTGAGATAGGCGCAAGCCTCCTGCACGGTCATGGGGACGTGCGTGTTCTCCTTGACCTCGTTCTGCTTGGAAAGTTTCTCTGTCAGCAGACTTTCCATACTGCGATTGCGATTCGGTCGCATAACTCTCCCAGCACTTCAGGAAGGTCATTGAATGTGAATTGATTCTTAGACATGATTCAAATGTTTTATTTGTTAAACATGCTGCAAACCAACACAATGATACTATGCAGACCTTCGTCAGCAGAGGGTAATTTTCCCCGTCAGCGACGGAATCATTTCAGTCGGTCAGAACCAGCTGTCTCATCGTCTGCTTTTTTGAGGCAATTGAAATAATACTCTCCTTTTTTAGGGGGAATATCAAGTGGGATTTTACAAATACCTGTAGTCCGTAGATTTTTTTGATAAATAAAACAGAGTAGCATTTTTCAATTCGTGTGGGAATATGGTTTTTATGAATTCTGCGCATTTTTCCACCGAGATATTCAACCTTATACCGATATTCCATACAAAATGCCGTATATCGAGAGTGTTTAATGGGTTGTCGAATTTGGAACGTATGGACTTGTATAAATCACATTGCCCATGGGCAAAAAGCACTCTATGTTTTTCGTGAAGTGTAATAAGGTCGTCTTTTGAAAGGAACTCAGCCATACTATATGTGGTATATTCATGCATAACACGCATAATGTCAGCTTGCTGCTCTGCCTTTTCTCGTTCTATTTCAGCTATGCGTTCGTCATAACCATTTGTGTAATCATTCCTTGCTGTCGGCACTTCTATAACTTCTACTTCCGCGGTAATGGTATCAGATGGCTGCGTGATTTCGGTGGGATGGATTCTTTTTGCTTGCCAAAAAGAAATACATACGTTATTCTTGATAAGGTAGCGATAGAAAAATCTTTGAGAGAACGCACATGAAAGAGTTAAGATCACGATACTCAATATAATAGGTGTGGTATATTCCATTAGGTTTATTTGATGGCAGTTGTAAAGATAAGTGGCGATTACCGAGTATGAAGTAACGCTTACCGCAAGTATGAAACTTGCCTTTTTTCTGTGAATTTGAATACTATCTGTCATAATCTATTGTTGTTTAGATGAAATGATAGTGCAAAAAGTTATAAGCACATTTCCAGATAGTTATAAATAAGTGCAGTAAATCGGTCAATTTTTAAGAAAATATAGTCTTAGAGTATGATAATCTCTCGAAAATCATACTCTAAGACTATGTAATGGGGCAAAATAGGGGAGTTCAACCCTTGCGTGTCAAAGTGATTTTCTTGCTGGCTTCACGCTTGTTGCTGTCCACGACTTTCATGTAACGCATCGTGGTGGTGATGCTTTTTGTGCGCCATCAAGCTTTGTATGGTACGGATGTCTGTACCGGCAGCACCTTGGAGGGTTGCGAATGTTCTCCGATATGAATGGAATGTTATGTTCTTGGTTATTCCGGCAGAATGAATCCACTCTTTCATTGGTACTTGTGTCCAACTACGCATAAGTCCCTTGAATACCAGACCTTTCTTCTCAGAACTGTATCCTATCAGCCCTAATGCCTCCTCGCTGATGGGAATGATGTCTTCCGCTTTGTTTTTCTGTGTGATGATATGCACACATTTCCCTCCGGCAGAGTAGTCCACTATATCTTCCCAACGTAGGACGAGGATATCGCTGATGCGCAAGCTGGTCATACAGGAAAACAGCGATGCGATTTTCACAATAGGCTTTTTACATGGCGTTTCAGCTAACTGGTACAATTCTTCAACAGATAAAGCTTCTTTCATAGTGTCTTCTGTTTCAATCTTTTCCAAGAAGTCATTGACATTGGTCTTTATCATCCCATTACGATATAGTATTTTCAAGAATCCTCTGAAAGTAGACCAGTATCCTGATGCAGAGTTTCGTGTGATACGTCCGTTGCGTCTTAGTTTTTTGGCGCTCAGAAGGTATTCCCGAAACTTGTTGCACAGGTCGATGTCTATTTCTTCAAAGGTGCATTTGCCGTGTACGAAGTTCTTGAAATGGAGATAAACGAACTCCCATTTCTGGTCGTGCTTGCGGAGCTGCTGGCGATAGTACTCCAAGAAATCACCCTTGAGTTTGTACCTGTCGAAGAAGTCATACCGTTCATTTACAATCGATTCAAATCTGCGACAACGGATGGCTTCGGCTTTCTCGGTCATTACATCGTTGAAATTCTGCTCCCGTTTTGTTCTTCGGATTGGCATAGATATAAATGCCAAGCGATTCGTGACGGATTACTTTCATCGTTTCCTTGTCTCTATATCCCGGATAATAATCCAGATAGAACGACAACATTTTGTTCTTTAGAGGTCTTGTCCTCAATGTTACAGTTTTACATTCGTGCATACTCTACTATATTATATTATTGTTACTAATTTGCTGCAAACCAACGAAATGGTTCAATGCAGACCTATAATCGTCAGGAGTAATTTTCCTGTCTGTATGGAATAATTTTCAGGTGACGGATTTTTCAGCCATCACCTTGTCAAAATCCTCTTTCAGCAGGAACATGGATTTGCCGTGGTGCATTTTTCGGATGTTGTTATAGCGTGCATAGTTATAGACATCATCCCTGCGCAAACCATATTTTTCCATGGCTTCAGCTACGCTGTAATACTTTTCGCGTTGGTCGAAACCGCCGTTCTTGATAATGTCGATATGGTCTTTGGAGTATTGGACTTTACCGTAAACTACACGTGAGGGGATTTTGTGGCGATGTACAAACGAGCATCTGGCATCTTTACTCATACCGTATATTGCTTCCATCTGTTCTGCGCCAATCCATTCTTTGATATTGTCAGCAGCCTTGTATTTGGCGAAGAAACGGTTTACTGCCAGTTGTTCGTAATAGTTGAATCCTCCGTGACTGATTTTCGGGATGTCGTTTTCACGGCACAGCCTACAAATGGTTTTCTTGGTCATCTGATATGTGACTGCAATCTGTTCTGACGAATAATATCCGTCGGGAATTGTAAAGACTCTTTCTGTATCTGCTGATCGGATTTGCTTTCGCGCTTCTTGGGTGTATATGTACCGTCCCGGTGCTCACGATATACCTTGTCAAATTCGGTGCGCAACACCATAGTCCGGCTTCCTTGCTTGAACCTCGTTATATCGTATTTGTTGACATAATAGCTGATGTTTATCTTGGTAAGCCCGTATTTCTCGGTGATTTCCGAATAGGTATAATAGTCAGGATTCAGCTTGTCCTGTTTCTCTTTGATAGCATCTATATGAGCACGGGAATAATACACCTCGTGGTGACGGTTGATTCGGGGGATATTGTGCCGCAGGGCAAAGGTGACAACGGCATTACGGCTCATGGCGTATTTTTCCATGACCTGCTCCGGGGTATAATAACAGTCCGGATTGATTTCTTCGGCAAGGTCGGCAAAATACTTGTCTATGAGGGTGCGGTTGTAGAATACACGGTTACCTTCTTCAACCTTTGGAATGTTGTATAGTTTGCAGCGACGATACAGGGTTTTCTTCTGGATTTGGTATTTCTCCAAAATCTCATTCGTGGTGTAATAGAGGACGGTCTGTTTCCGTCCATAGCTGCGTTTCTTGTAGTCGGGCGCATTGTCGAACATCTTTTCAATGTCGGATTTGCGTATGATGGTGCGCCCACGAAGTTGCAACGCCCGAATGATACCGGCAGCCATGTGCCGATAGATGGTGGCACGACTGATGCCTAAAAGGGTAGCGGCTTCGGCAGGGGAGAGGAACGGTTTGCCTCCCACAATGCCGACTTCCTGCATTGGTTGCTCGTTTTGCTTCGCCTCGTACTCCTGCAATTTCTGCTTGCGCTTCTTGTCCTTATACGCTTTTTCTGTACACGATTTGCTACAAAACCGTGTTACCATCGTGTGTGCTATAAATGGTTTGCCGCACCACTGGCATTTTCTCTGTACCTCCATGTATTAGTCGCCTTTAATTTCGTCGATTTCGTCTCAACGCGTCTCACAATTTCTCACAGCGTCTCACGCTGTGTCTTCTATAGCGGTTCCGCTCATTCTCATAGCGTCTCACATCGTGCCTAAGATGTCGCTATGATGAGTGCGAGAAGCCCGCTTATTTGTTCGGCGGTAGAATTATGGTACAAAAAAGATGCTGAAAATCGGCAGTCTGTCAGAATTGACAGGAATAGACACAAAAATAAAAGTCGCTGGATTTCAGCGACTTTATTCTAAATGGTTATGGTTGCTTATGGCTGTTTACAAGCCATCATTTGCCGACGCAAAAATGTTCGAAAATATTCCCAAGTACCATATCGTTCGTAACTTCCCCGCAATATCGCTTAGATGGAAAATACATTCGCGGATATCTTGTGAAACAAAATCTCCGGATAGATTTTCTGCTATCCCTTGTTGGACCCGGTGGATGGCTTCCAAGGCATGGGTCAAAGCCTCGTAGTGGCGTATATTCGTGACAATGACATCGTTTTGGGTAACCGTGGGCAGGTTAGCGGCAGAGATTAGCATTTGCTGAAGCTTGTCGAGGTTGGTACGCCCTTTGGCAGAGATGGAGATGCATTGCACATTAGTAGCGGCCACGGTTGAAACTGGGGGTGGGGATGGTTGAGGCGTCTTGCACCAAATCGGTCTTGTTGAATACGAGAATGAGCCGTTTCCCTTCGCAACGGGGAAGTATCTGGGTAGTTAGTTGTGGTATCCGTGAGACGGCATTCGTGGCATCAACTATCCAGAGCACGATTTCCGCCTGCTCCAATTTCTGGAAGGTTCGCTCAATTCCTAGGTTCTCGATGGTGTCGTTCGTTTCGCGTATGCCTGCCGTATCAATAAATCGGAAAGTTATCCCACCAAGATTGACTGTGTCTTCTATCACATCGCGGGTTGTCCCGTGTATGTCGCTTACAATGGCTCGTTCCTCGTTTAGTAGTGCATTCAACAGGGTGGATTTACCAGCGTTCGTTTCGCCGATGATGGCTACGGGCACGCCGTTCTTGATGGCATTGCCTACACTGAAGGATTGTACTAAACGGGAAATTACCTGCTCTATGCCGTCTGCTAGGAGACATAGCTCGGAGCGGTCTGCAAATTCCAGTTCTTCGTGGTCGCTGAAGTCCAGCTCCAGTTCTATGAGTGATGTGAAGTGCAGCAATTGGTCGCGTAGTGAGGCCAGCTCTTTACTGAACCCACCGCGCATTTGGCTCATGGCGAGGCGGTGAGTGGCGGCAGAGGTGGAGGCGATGAGGTCGGCCACGGCTTCGGCCTGGCTTAGGTCCATTTTGCCGCCCAAGAAGGCCCGTTGCGTGTACTCACCGGGAGCGGCCAGGCGGCAACCATTACCGATGAGCAGTTGCAACACCTTCTGAAGAATATAGCTCGAACCGTGGCACATGATTTCCGTGCTATCCTCGCCCGTGTACGAGTGGGGGGCACGGAATAAGCTTACAAGTACTTCGTCTATGATGTTCTTCTTCATGGATATGACCGAAGGTAAGTGTGTATGGCTTGGCATCCTTCAGCTTCTTCCCCTTCCGGGCAGGGGTAAATATGCGGGATGTTATCTCTATGGCATCCGGTCCGGAGACACGGATGCATCCTATGGCTCCCCCTTGGGCGGTGGCTATGGCACAAATGGTATCTTGGTTCATTTTATCCGGCTTATTTTTATTCAGCAAAGATAATGGTTTCTTTACAAAAAAGAGAGATGGTGATTCAACTTATGGGCTTTTATCGTAACTTTGTGCAAATCGATAATGGATAGATGCTTATAAAGCCTAATCCGCCTCTGTGCCCATTGTGGGTATAGCAGGACATTGCTACACTATACAGACCAGCAACGGGCACGTCAGGCAGGATGTGATGAAGTCATTACTAAACCTTACTCCTAGGATTGGCTGAAGGAAAGGGAGGAGCATTTCTTGAAGGATACTTAGATACGGTCGAGTACTGTTTTGATAAGAGTATCTATTGTATTTTTGTATCCCGTGTTCGCTTCTTTTATCAGGCGGTTGGCAATGACCATGCATACCGTCATGGCCTTGTGTCCCATCAGACGGCTCAAGCCTGCCAAGGCAGAACTTTCCATCTCGAAGTTGGTAATACGGTAGCCGTTGTATTCAAATTTTTCAATCTTCTCATTCTGATGTGGGTCGGCAAGCGGCACGCGTAACTCGCGTCCTTGAGGTCCGAAGAAGCCCCCGGCGGCAATCGTTACGCCACGTACCATGTCGTTTTGTGCGATGCGGTCTATCAGTTCAGTGCTTGCATCAATGACGTAGGGGGCAGGGGCACACATGTTGCCGGACCATCCCATATGGTTGAGGAAGGCACGCTCCATGGGCAGGTCGCACACGGAGTTGCGTCCGGCATAGAAGTTGAGCAGCCCATCGAAACCAATGGACTTTTCAGAACATACGAATGTGCCTACCGGAGTGTAGGGTTGCAAGCCGCCGCAGGTGCCGATACGTACCAGCTCAAGGCTACGCAGACGGGGCTTTTCTTCGCGCGTCTCGAAATCGATGTTTGCCAGGGCATCCAGTTCGTTCATCACGATATCGATGTTGTCACATCCGATACCGGTGAAACCACCGTAATACGTTTCCCCTGGTAAGTACCGGTGATAGTCTTGAACTCGCGGCTTTCCACTTCACATTCCTTGTTCTCGAAATGGGAGGCAACCAGTGCCACCCGTCCGGGGTCGCCTACCAAGATGACTTTGTCTGCCAGCCATTCGGGCTTTACGTGAAGATGAAATACAGAACCATCTTCATTGATGATCAGTTCGGAAGAGGCGAAATATTTCTTCATATGCTTGAGGCTTTAATCTTTTGTTTATAAATAGAAACGCCGGGAACCGATTCTTGTTCACCGGTTCCGGCGTTTCGTCAGTTACTTTTCGGGTTATTTACTCAACGGCTGGTTGGTATTGCCCGTCGTCGGTTTGGCAATGTTTTCGCGCATGGAAGTGTCGGCTTCTATATTCTTCATCCGGTAATAGTCCATGATACCCAGATTGCCGTTGCGGAATGCTTCGGCCATGGCCTTGGGTACTTCCGCTTCTGCCTCGATAACTTTGGCACGGGCTTCCTGGGCCTTTGCCTTCATTTCCTGCTCTGTGGCTACGGCCATGGCGCGGCGTTCCTCTGCCTTGGCTTGAGCAATGTTCTTGTCGGCATTGGCTTGGTCTATCTGCAGGGCGGCACCGATATTCTTACCTATGTCAATATCAGCAATGTCAATGGACAGAATTTCGAATGCTGTTCCGGCATCCAACCCCTTGCGCAATACCAGTTTGGAGATAGAATCCGGATTCTCCAATACAGACTTATGATTCTCTGACGAACCGATGGAAGACACAATACCCTCGCCTACACGGGCCAGAATCGTGTCTTCTCCGGCACCGCCCACCAATTGGCGGATATTGGCGCGCACCGTTACACGGGCCTTGGCAATCAGCTGGATACCGTCTTTGGCAACAGCTGTCACGGGAGGGGTGTCAATTACTTTGGGGTTAACGGACATCTGTACGGCTTCGAATACGTCACGGCCGGCAAGGTCGATGGCGGTTGCCATCTGGAACGGCAGCTCGATATTGGCTTTAGAGGCGGATACCAGTGCGTGTACCACCCGCTCTACGTGACCTCCGGCAAGGTAGTGCGCTTCCAGTTCGTCGCGCGTGATGCTTTGCAATCCTGCTTTATGAGCTTCAATCATGCCGGGCACAATGATATAAGGAGGAACATTACGGATACGCATCAGGAAAAGTTGTACCAGCGAGATGTTTACTCCCGATACTTTGGCGGACAGCCACAAGAAGAACGGTACATAATGGAAGAAAAGTACCAGGAAGATAATGCCTCCTATAATGAGGAAGGCGGTTAAATACATTGTGCTTGGATCCATGAGATTAAATATTAATTGTTAGTTATAAATAATAGGTTGATTTCAGAAATTTCACTGCTTGAGCCGTTCCACTAAGAGGACTCCGTCGGCAATACGGTCTACGATAATCGGAGTCTTTTCGTTCAGGAAGCCGTCTGATGACTTTACTTCCACGATGTCTCCGTTGATTTCGGCATAGCCGATAAGAGCCAGGCGGGTAGTGGTTACGCCTATATCGCCTACCTTGACTTTTTCCTCGGCACTACGGTCTACTTTGGAGGTGATGTTTTTTTTCAATGCAATTTTGTCGAGTGTCTTGGAGCGCATGAACCATACCAACGAGCCGATACAAGCCAGGGCAGATATGATAAGCGTAATGACACCTGCCGTGGTGCCCATATAGGCAAAGGCATAGTAGTTGGCAAAGATGATGCAACCTCCTGCCAGAAAACCGGCAACACTGATGCCCGGAATTACGAATAATTCCACTAAGAACAAGATTACTGCTCCTATAATCAATGAGGCGATAATGAGTATATCCATAGTTGTCTTTATTTGGTGGCTTGTTTTTCCAGGTTGCGCACTTGAATGGCAGTCTGCTCCATCTCAGTGGACAATTGCCGTACACGTTGCTCCAAGTCGAGGATGGCGGCGGACATCTTGTCCTTTTCCTGCTTGTTGGCTCGGGAGTATTCCGAACGCATATCTTCCAGTTTCTCCTGCAGTTGTTTGTAGCTCTGCTCCAGCTGATTGTATTTGCCATACGAGGCTTTGGCCTGCGGGGAGCGGAAATCGTCCAGCTGGTAGTAGGTGGAGTGGTCGTCAATGATGAATTGGAAATCATGCTTCTTGGTAGTCCGCGGCTTTGCGTTGGCAGCGGTCCGAAGCCTTTCTCGGGCGCCCTTTACCGCATCGGTGTCCGTCCATGTGTCCTTGATAGAGTGAAGTTGCGCCAATGATATCATCTTGTCCGGGTCCATCCCTTCGTAGTTGTACACTTGCTTGGATGAGTTGGGAATGAATACATAGATGCACACTTTGCCTTCCGGCTGGTAGCGGTCGGAGGCAAACCATCCCAAGTCGTTGAATTCGTCGATGACGTACATATAGTCGTTGTAGGGCGAATTGAACGGCATGCCCACATTTTCCGGCATCAGATAGGAGTCGGTATTCGTATTGTAACGGGTGACGAAAATATCATATCCTCCCATCGAGCCAGGGCCATCCGAAGCATAGTAGATAGTGATACCGTCCGTAAGTACATAGGGATAGTCTGCATTCATGGCCTCGTTGATGCTTCCGGGCAACAAGCTGCCATCACTCCATTTGTCCAGCAACTTGTTGCGCGAAAGGATACTGAGGGTGCTGTCCGGTTGCATTTCGCTATAATATAGCTTATTGCCCAGCTCCGTTTCGTATACCGTTCCGCCTTCCTTACCGGAATCATTGAAGTAGGTGTCGTACATGAACAGCTTGCCCGATTCGGGGCTGATTTTGTATGCATCCAGGAATTTCCTTGTCTACCACAAAGCTGTCGATGAAGCAGACCTCTTCCACGCCTTTCAGCATGCGCAAGTTGGATTTGCTTTTTTCCAATAATTGTTCGGCCTCTTCGGTGGAGCATTTTCTCTTTCTCAGGTCGGAAATGTAGGTCTCATAAGTCTCGATGGCTTCTTCGAACCGATATAAATCATTGTATGCCCGGGCCAAATAGAGTTGCCCGCTGGGGACGCGTCTCTTGACGGCGCTTTCCAGGTGTTTCAAGGCTTCTGCGGGTTCGCCGGTTTCCAGGCAACATACACCGTACCATAGGTTGTAATTTCCATTGCCAGGTTGTGTCTTGACGAGTTTCTTGAAAGTGGGCTTGGCTTCTTCGTATTCTCCCTTCTCGTACAAGGCTTTGGCTTCTGCCAGGCTTTGTGCGGAAATTGTTATGCTCAAAAGGCCGAATAGAAAGAAAAGGATATATTTTTTATTCATATTGATACATGCTGATTGTTCAGAAGGTCAAAAATACAAATTTATCGTGAATAAAGCAGGTTTCCGTAATTCTATTTTGTTAATTCTTCTTTAAATCGTTCTTTTGCCTTACTTTTGCAACCGGAAGAGCTATAATTCATAACTTATAACTCATAACTCGTATCAATGGCACGATTTACTGAAGAAGAAAAGATGTTGCGCCGCATAGACAAGCGGTTTAGCAAAGGTGTGGTGGAATATGGGCTGATAGAGGACGGCGATAAGATTCTTATCGGGCTTTCGGGAGGCAAGGACTCTTTGGCGCTGGTGGAATTGTTGGCACGGCGTGCCCGTGTCTATAAACCCTGTTTTTCCGTTGTCGCCGTACATGTAGTGATGAAGAATATACCTTATCAAAGCGATGTGGACTATCTGAGGGAGTACGTAGAGTCGTGGGGAGTGCCTTTTGTTCTCTTTGAAACGGAGTTTGATGCCACGACAGATACCCGCAAGTCTCCTTGTTTTCTTTGCTCTTGGAATAGGCGGAAGGCATTGTTTACCGTAGCCAAGGAGCAGGGATGCAATAAAATCGCGTTAGGCCATCACATGGATGATATTCTGGAGACCTTGCTGATGAATATCACCTATCAGGGAGCGTTCAGCTCTATGCCCCCCCGGCTGGTAATGAAGAAGTTTGATATGACGATTATCCGTCCGATGTGTCTGGTACATGAGGCGGATTTGATGGAGTTGGCGCAAGTGAGGGGGTATCGTAAGCAGGTGAAGAATTGTCCGTATGAGTCACAATCCAGTCGTAGTGCAATGAAAGGCATTCTGAAACAGTTGGAGGAAATGAATCCTGAGGCACGCTATAGTCTATGGGGGAGTATGACGAATGTGCAAGAGGAATTGCTGCCTGCAATCATTAATCATTAATCACTAATCATTAATCACTATATGAAAGCATTTTATACCATTTTGCTATTGATTGTATCTAATATTTTCATGACGTTTGCCTGGTATGGGCATCTGAAGCTACAAGAGACAAAAGTCATCTCCAACTGGCCGTTGTATGCCGTGGTGCTGTTTTCCTGGGTAATAGCTTTGGCTGAGTATTCTTGCCAGGTTCCGGCCAATCGGATAGGCTTTTTAGGCAATGGAGGCCCGTTCTCATTGATGCAACTCAAAGTGATTCAGGAAGTAATCACTTTGATAATCTTTACGGTGTTCACAACAGTTCTTTTCAAGGGAGAAACGCTGCATTGGAATCATTTTGCCGCTTTTGTATGTCTGGTACTGGCGGTATATTTTGTATTTTATAAATGATGGGTTAATCGCATTTGCGCATTATTTCATATACTTCTCCATCCCTTTTGTTAAGAACGTTTGAAGCTTTCCTTCTTCATCCGTATAAATGAAGCAGGCGTCGATATCCGGATGTGCATCCGCCACGCGTTCTGCTTCTTCCAGCCCCATCACCATGAATGCCGTGGCATAGGCGTCTGCACTCATGCAATCTTTGGCAATGACGGTGGCTGACAAGATGCTGTGCTGTACCGGATAGCCGGTACGCGGGTCGATGGTATGCGCATATTTCTTTCCGTCTTTATAGTAGTAGTTGCGATAATTGCCCGATGTAGCCATGCCTAAATCCGTAACTTGCAGCACTGCTTGCAGTTCCTGGTTCACTGCCAGTGAGTCGTCTATCGGCTTGTTCAAACCGATGCGCCAAGGTCCATTTTGAGGGTTTTGCCCGTGAACAACCACTTCTCCGCCTATATCGACCATAAAGTTGCGGATACCCTTTTTCTTCAGAAGTTGGGCTATGACATCTACTGCATATCCTTTTGCCACAGCGCTGCACGAGAGCATTATACGTGGGTCTGTTTTCACCACTTTCCCTTCATCGGACAATTTTACTTTTTCGTATCCTGTCATCTCCAGCAGGCTGTCTATCATGGCAGAGTCGGGGAAATTACCCTTCTTGAACCCAAATCCCCAGGCATTGGCAAGAGGGGCAACGGTGATATCGAAGGCACCATCGGTCTCCCGGGAGATTTCCATGCTACGTCGGAAGACGTTGGTAAAGAATGTGTCGGGCACAATGTCCTCGTTGCGGTTGATGCGCGTAATGGTCGCCGTGTCATTGAAAGGGGACAAGGAACCGTCGAAACGTTTGAGTTCCGCTTCTATCTCTGCCTTCAGATTTTGGTCACATTGATAAGTCACTTTATATACCGTACCGAATATCAGTCCGTTATCCGTCTGATAAGGAGTGACTTGGTTGTGGCGGGCAAGTATCCAGATGGTTCCCAGTACCAGTAGGGCAATCCATAAAAAATTCCGTTGTACTTTCTTTTCCATATCCTATCTGAGTTTTTACTTTTTAATTAAAAGAAGAGATGCTCTACCAATATCTTGGTACCGATGATGACGAGGATAATCCCTCCCCAAAGTTCGGCGCGCAGTCTGCGGGCTATGCCACATCCGAAACGGATGCCGAACATCAGGCCGACCATCGACAAGGCGAATGATACAAAACCGATAATGCCGATGGGGGAAAGAATAGCCGAGAATTGCTTGATACCGAGGAATGCAAACGAAACACCTACCGCCAATGCATCGATGCTGGTTGCCACGGCCAGAGCGAGCACCACCTTCAGGCTGGTAGGGTCATACTCGTGCTTGCAATCTTCGTCCTTGAAGGATTCCATTATCATGCGTCCGCCCAGGAAGGCAAGGATACCGAATGCAATCCAATGGTCAATACTTTCTATCAGGTGGCTGAAAAAACTGGCGCCTATCCATCCCAGCAGAGGCATCAAAGCCTGGAAAAAGCCGAAGCTGATGGCCATCACCAGCATAGGGCGCAGCCGGGCGCGTTTCAATATAATTCCGCTGGCTATAGAAACGGCGAAACAATCCATCGCAAGTCCTACGGCCAGTAGCCAAATCTCTAACCCTGTCATAAGTCGCTTAAAGAGGTAGTTTATAAGTTATCGTATAGGTTACTCCCATCGTGTTGGAGCCATATTTCCCGAAACCGGGCACATACCACGGGTCACCGTATTCATCGGCCGAGGCGGACAATTTGAACTTGAAGCGTAGTGACCAGCCCATGTACAATGCCTTCCAGACGTGCGCCCGGATACCGACACAAAATTCCGCCCATTGCATGGAGCCTTTCATTCCTTTATGGTTATAGGGCAGGCTGCCTCCCCATATCTCGTCGTCCAGATTCGGATTGCCTACGATGCCACCGTATATCGGGTCGTCCAGTCCCAAGGCGTCTACATCGTACTTGAAGCTACTTACACCGTAACGCAAGCCTACGAGTAGCATGTGTCCGTGCTGCTTCTTGTATAGCGTGTTATAGTCCATTCCTATGCGGAAGTAGGGGGCATTGCTTTTGTAGTGTATGCCTTTGTCACTCCAGGTGTCCGTGGAGCCATATCCCAGTTCGGCAATAGGGAAGAAGCGGTTCTTGAGGTTTACATCCACGGCCACTTCGGAACTCAGGAAATCTCCTCCAAATACGGAACTTCCGATTCCCCACAAGTCCAAGCCGACGGACATGCCGTTGTATAACGGATAGTGCACTTCTTCTTTCGCGTCCTTCTTCTCCTTCTTGGGAGGTGCTCCCTGGGGGGGGACGGTAGGATTCCCGTTCTGCGCCCGTAGGGGGAGGAACATCAGCAGGCAGAGTGCCAGACTAATAGAATAACTTAAGATTTTCCTTTCCATAGATGCCTGCTTCATTGTCTTTGATGTATATCGAGTCCAGAGAGATGCGGGTGCACGTTACGTCTGTGATGGCCTGCTTCATCTGATAGCCGCAATCCATCGATAGGAAATAGGGGGTGTTGGTGTGGCGTATCACCATCGTGTCACTCTTATTCCGGCTATACTTGAATATCAGCTTGGTGGAATCCTCCGTATAGCGCAGTGGCAGGGAGATGTCGTGTACCTTCTTCTGGTTGTTGATGATGATGGAGTCGGTGCCGTATGCTGTGACGGTGAGCGAGTCGAGCGTGTCGTTCTCCACGTATTGGGTTTCGGGGTCTACTCTATAAAGAATGCAATTCACCATGGGGCGTGCCGTCATGGAGCAATCTGCCTCCTCCGAGCAGGAGATAGCTATGCTTATTATCGGGCAAAGGATAGCTCCGAGTATGACAAGTCTGACTAATTTTTTCATCGTTAAATGGTTTTCTCTATTTGATATTTGTTTCGTTCCGGGGCATTACGTGAAATCAGCTCTCCGAGGAATCCTGCCACGAACAGTTGTGTGCCGATAATCATGGAGGTCAACGAGAGGTAGAAGTAGGGAGAGTCCGTCACAAGGCGGTAGGGCATGCCATGGTGCATGTAGTACAACTTGCTGACACCCACTATGACCACGGCTATGAAGCCGAAGATGAACATCAGCGAACCCAGCAATCCGAAAAAGTGCATGGGCTTGATGCCGAACCGGGAAAGGAACCAAAGGGAAAGCAAGTCCAGATACCCGTTTACAAAACGGTTCAGCCCGAACTTGGTCTTTCCGTATTTGCGTGCCTGATGGTGCACCACTTTCTCGCCGATTTTCTTGAAGCCGGCGTTCTTGGCCAGGTAAGGGATGTAGCGGTGCATTTCGCCGTATACTTCTATATTCTTGACCACCTCTTTGCGATACGCCTTCAGTCCGCAATTAAAGTCGTGCAGGTTTTTGATGCCCGATACTTTGCGGGCGGTGGCATTGAACAATTTGGTGGGGAGGGTCTTCGACAACGGGTCGTAACGTTTCTGCTTCCAGCCCGATACGAGGTCATAGCCGTCTTGGGTAATCATGCGGTAGAGTTCGGGTATTTCGTCGGGGCTGTCCTGCAGGTCGGCGTCCATGGTTATCACGACGTCGCCTTGTGCTTGTTCGAAACCACAGAACAATGCCGGCGACTTCCCGTAGTTGCGGCGGAACTTAATGCCCCGTACCTTGTCCGGAGCTTGTGCCTGCAATTGTTCGATTACCTGCCAGGAACGGTCGGTACTTCCGTCGTTCACGAAAATCACTTCGTATGAAAAACCGTTGGCATTCATCACCCGCTCAATCCATGCGAACAGTTCGGGGAGTGATTCTTCTTCATTATATAGTGGTACGACAACTGAAATATCCATTGATGTATGATTTTTCTATTTACAATTGAAATAACATTTCTTTTTACTGTTCCGTCACTTTGCCGGAGCGTTGTCTTTCTTGCGTCTCATCACGAACAAGGCGGTGGGGAAAGCCAGTATCGAACCCCAAAACACATTGGACGATATCATCTGTAGCGTAATGTCGATAGGACTGAGCAGTCGGGCTGTCTCCAGAGCTTCCTGATAGGTGGCGATGTACGAATCCATTCCCGGCATGTTGCTTTGGGCAAGCGTGTCTACCATCGTTTCGCACGTGTTTATCACATATCCGTGGTCTATGAATCTGAAGTAGATGTAGTGTGCCACGGCGGCAAGCAGCGCGGCAAACATATACATGAAAACGGTGAATACCCATGCATGCAGGAAGCTGATGCCGCCTCCGCATACCTGATTACGATACATCCGTGCATAATAATATCCCATAAAAGGTACGCATAGCGTGAGTCCCATGAAAAGGAAAAGTAAAAAAGGAACCGACAGTCCCACCGGAAAGAGTATGAACTTCAATATCCAAAAACCTCCCATATAGGTACCGAACAGCATTGCGTATCGTTGCATGTAACCTCTATTTTCTGCCATCTTTCTTAGAAATAATATGCAAAGGTACAAATATAGTTGGATTCAAGGGCAAGCCGATGTGTAGATTTTAAATAAATTAGAGGATTCTTTGCGGGGCAAAAAGAAAAAAGCAGGTAACACTTTCGTATCATCTGCTTTTCTTTCGAGCCTCTTGTCGGATTCGAACCAACGACCCCGAGATTACAAATCACGTGCTCTGGCCAACTGAGCTAAAGAGGCGGGTGGGTAAGCTTGCTATATCGCGCCGCTACAACCAACTACCTTTGCTGCGATCAAGCCCTGGAGGATTCGAAGGGAGCTGGCCGTATAGGACTTACCCGTTTTTGTTTTGCGGTTGCAAAGGTAGACATTATTTTGAAATCTGCAATAGCTTGTGGCGATTTTTTTATTTGTTTTTTTAGATTCTCTGTTCTATTCCTCTTCATGGCCTTCTTATATAGACACTTTGGAGGGGAGGTACGGATTCTTTCCGGCATTACGATGGACAAATATTCCTTTTACTAGAAAGTATTCGTCCGACATATGTAACCTTATCGTCCGACGGCTGTTGAATTATCGTCCGACAGCTGTCGGACGATAATTCAACAGCCGTCGGACGAATACTTCTTAGTATACCGGAATCTAAAGTATAGTTATGCAAAAGATTGCCATTTGAGAAGAAAATAATAATCGGGGACAAAAAAACAGATAGGCTATTGTGTGCTACCTTGAAAATAAGCATTATTTTTGTGCAACTAACTATATAGTCATTATACGCATGAACAAACACATATTGTCATTCTACCTTTTTTTCTGCCTTTTTCTTTTTCCCCCTTTGGTCGAAGCAATTGCCGGCTGGAATAGCTTTATCGTCAATTTTGATAAAAGTGTTTATGGTAAGGGGACCCAGACTTGGCAGATAGCACCCTATGATGACAAGTGGGTATATTTCGCCAACAAGAACGGTATGGTGCAATTTGATGGCAATGTCTGGAATGTGTTTCCATTGAACAATGCTTCCGATGTGCGTTCCGTTCTGGCTTCTGCCACCCAAAAAAGAATTTATGTGGGGGGCATCAATGAATTCGGCTATTATGAACCGGATACGGACGGTTCTTTGGCCTATCATTGCATGTCCGATACTTTGGAGAGTTCCGTTCGTTTTCTTGGAAATGTGTGGGGCATCCATGAGACAGACAATATCTTGTATTTCCAAGGGGACGGGTGCGTGGTGAAGTACCTGAACGGCAAATATACCGCCATTGAAATGAATGCCAAGATAGACTGTTCCAATATGGTCAATGGTATTCTTTACATCGGTACGGACAGAGGCGTATGGCTTTTGGTTGGAAACACTTTTTTCCCTCTTCAGGGTGCCGATGCGTTGGCTTCCAAGCGTATTCGTGGCATTATACCTTATAAGAAAGGTGTTCTGGTGGTGACTGCATACAACGGACTTTACTATTGTGACGGGCGTACGATGGAACCGTTTGTCACCGGTGCCGAAGAGTTTATGCGTGAGAATGAAGTCTTTTGCGTAGCCAAAAAGGATGATAAGATTGCCTTGGGAACCATTCATAAAGGATTGGTACTGGTGGATTGCAGCACCATGCAACTGAAATATTTCAATGAGAACAACGGCTTGCGTAACAATACGGTGCTTTCTGTCTCCTTCGATACGACCGGAAACCTCTGGGCCGGTCTGGATAGCGGCATTGACTACGTCTGTCTGAGTTCTCCTTTTACGAATCTCTATTCCTATCCTTATTCCTACGGCACGGGATATACGGCGGCGGTAGAAGGCGGCTATCTTTATTTAGGCACCAATCGGGGGCTGTATTACACTTCTTATCCGGTACAGATGAACGGCGATTTGCCGGATATCCGTCCGATGCCCCAATCCAGCGGACAGGTCTGGAACCTTTGCCGTATAGGTGATGAACTCTTCTGTCTGCACGACCGTGGTATTTTCCTTATCAATGGTACTTCCGTAAAACGCGTGACGGATATTGCCGGCGCCTGGTGTTGCCAACTTGTGGCAGGATGTACGGACCTTATGTATGTCGGGGTATATAACGGTATTTATTTGGTTGGGAAAAAGAATGGAGAATGGCAGGTGGTTGGCAAGATTGAGGGTATGAACGATTCTTGTCGTCTTTTTGAGCAGGAAAGCGATAAGGTGATTTGGGTGTACAATACAGATCATGTTACCCGTGTGGATTTGGATAATGATTTGACAAAAGCTGTCCGTATAAAGGAATATAGCGCGAAGGATGGTTTCCCGGTAGGGCGTGATATGTATATAGCGAAGATAGAAGACCGGGTGTATTTTGCCACTCCCCGGGGAATCTATAAGCATAATCCTCATAAAGATGTCATGGAGCCTTGTCCGGATATGAACAACCTTTTGAATGGCACCACGGCCTATTCGCGTATCTTGGAGTATCACGATAAGTTGATAAGTTTGAGCCCTCACGAAATCTGTATTGCCAATCTGGGTACCTATAAGCGGGGGGCGAATACAAGCATTAATCCCATCCAGCAATCGCTGATTGAACTGGTACCCGGTTTTGAAACGATTATTCCTCTTTCAGATTCGCTGATGGTGGTTCCTAATGAAGGAGGTTTCGCTTTGTTCAGTATCCCGGCCGTAAGGGAGCGTCAGGATCGTAGCCATTCCTTATATATAAGGAACATGTATCTGTCCTATCCCAAGGATTCATTGGTATATACCGCAAACTTTTTAGGAGAGAAGCCGGTTCCGGTGATAGCTTATTCCATGAATTCCGTTCGTTTTGACTATGCCCTTTCTCTCTTTGCGGTAGGAGATGATGTCCGTTTTCAATATCGTCTGAATAAGGGGAGCTGGTCCGATTTTACAACGGTACGCACCAAGGAGTATAGTAATCTGTCGGAAGGTGAATATACGTTTGAAGTTAAGGCGGTCTTTCCTGACGGTACGACATCATCGGATACAATTGCTTTCCGTATACTTCCGCCGTGGTATCGTAGTGCTGCTGCATACGTTTGTTATATCATCTTGGCTTTGCTTGCCTTGTGGCATGTCTATCGCTGGGATGATGTCCGCGTGAAGCGGAAAAAGCAACAGGCTGTGGTCGAGAAGGACAAGGAACTGCATGATATGGAAAGGGAATATGAAGAGGAGAAGGCTCGCCAGGAAAAGCAGATTATGCAGCTGGAGAAAGAAAAATTGGAATACGATTTGCAACATAAGAGTCAGGAAATGGCCAATCTGATGATAAACTTTGTCCGTAAGAATGAAATGCTGACTGAAATCAAGTCGGAGATACTTAAAGTATCCGCATTGCTGAAAGGTGAGGGTGCCCGGGAAGGAAAACAGCAGCTTATACTTATTAATAATAAAATAGACGGTAATATACAGAGTGACGAGGTGCTGAAGCGTATTGAAGACCAGTTCGACTTGATACATAACAATTTCATGAAACGTCTTCATGCCAAGCATCCGGAGCTTTCGCACAACGAACGTATGATGTGCGCTTATCTGAAGATGAACCTTTCCACGAAAGAAATAGCACCTCTGCTGAACATTTCGGTTCGTGGAGTTGAAACAATCCGTTATCGTCTTCGTAAGAAGTTCGCTTTAGAGAGAGAGGATAGTTTGACGGATTATTTAAGCAATAAACTGTAGTCTTTAGATATTAACTTCCTTTAAAAGAAGGAAGTGCATGGAAGGGAGGAATTTAATATTCCTCCCTTTTGTGTTCTATAACATGTTGTGACGTAATACTTAAAAGTATATATTAAGTATTGATTATTAGTAAGTTATTTGTTGATGACGTATTGATAACGTATTTGAATTTTGTATTTGACGTATTTAAGAATGATTGTTTTTTGTTTGTTTTATTGCCTTTTACTCTATGTTTGCACTGTTCGATTGAGAACAAAACCGAGAAACGTTATTCTTAATTTAGTAAAACTTATGAAAAAGTTATTATCAGTTTTATTTCTGTTAAGCTTTACCTTGGCTTCTGTATATGCCCAAAATATACAGGTAAAAGGTACAGTGGTAAGCGGTTCGGATAATGAACCGTTGCCTGGAGTAAATGTGGTAGTTAAAGGAACTACCAATGGTGGAATTACTGATTTGGACGGTAATTTTACATTGTCGGTTCCTGCCGACGCAACACTTTCTATTACCTATATTGGTTTTAAGTCACAAGAAGTAGCGGTAAATGGAAAAAATTCCTTGAAAATAGTTCTTCAGGAAGATTCAGAAACGCTGGACGAAGTAGTAGTGGTGGGGTATGGTGTTCAGAAAAAAAGTGTGGTAACAGCATCTATTGCCAAAGTTAGTAGTGAGGATTTGGAAAACAAATCTCCGGTGCGTATGGATAATGCATTGAAAGGTTTGGCTGCAGGTGTGGATGTAACTTCAGCTTCTGGTCAGCCGGGTGATTCTCCTCGTGTACGTGTACGTGGTATTGGTACTATTAACAATAGTGATCCCCTTTACATTGTAGACGGTATGCCTATTGGGGGTGGTCTTGATTTTGTAAATCCTAATGATATCGAGTCTATCGAAGTGTTGAAAGATGCTGCTTCTGGTGCTATCTATGGTGCGCGTGCTGCTAATGGCGTTATTCTAGTAACTACCAAAAAAGGTAAGATGGGTAAGGCACAAATTAATTACAATTTTTCTTATGGCTGGCAGAGTGCATGGAAGAGACGTGATGTGACTAGTGCGACAGACTATGCTATCCTTCAGAATGAAGCCAATGTGAATGGTGGTCAGGCTCCAATTTATGCAGATCCTTATAATTTGATTGATGCTAATGGAAATTCTATCAAAGGATTTGGCACTGATTGGCAAGATCTTGTTTTCTATGACAATGCTCCGGTAGTGAATCATGATGTGACAGTTAGTGGTGCATCGGAAAAAGTAAATTATTATTTGTCTTTGGGGTATTATTCACAAGATGGTATTGTTGGTGGTAATCACGGACATTCTAATTATGACCGTTTGACTATTCGTTCCAATACTCAATATAATCTAATTGATGCATCTAAAGAACGCGGTTTCCTTAATAAATTGGATTTAGGTGTAAATTTGGCTTATATGCGTACGCATTCAACAGGTGTTGGTACTAACTCTGAATTCGGTTCAATTTTGGGATCGGCTCTTTATCTGTCTCCTATTTTGACCCCTACATTGACTGGTGATGCAGCTGAAAAGATGATTGAAACTTATAAAGATTTTGATTTGCCTCGTGATGCAAATGGTGATCCTTATACAGTACCTGGCTATGGAGGAGCTTATCAGGAAATGAATAATCCGCTGGCTATGATGACATTGACTCCTACAAAGAATTGGTCGCATAAGTTTGTTCCAAAGTTTTCTATTGATCTTCAATTGTGGGATAATTTGAAGTATCACTTCAATTATAGTGCTGATATGGGATTTTGGGGTAATGAAGGGGCAACTAAGAGCAAGTATTATCTCTCAGCTAATAATAAGGCAACACATACTAATGCATCTTCATTCAAGGCACAGAATGTGACATGGCAGATTGAAAACACATTAACTTATGACAAAACTATCGGCAAACATACATTTGGTGTTGTATTAGGACAGTCTGCCCTTAAATATAAGGGAGATCAACTTGGTGGTAACCGTTGGAATCTGGTGAATCCTAATAAACCTTCTATTGATTATGCTACAGGGAATGTTGAATATACAAAGGATGCAGATGGTAATATTACTGGTGCTACAGTTCAGTATGGCGTTTATGGAGGTCCTTATACAGAACATAGAATGTCGTCTATGTTTGCTCGTTTGAGTTATAACTATAATGAACGCTATATGATTCAGGCTACAATCCGTCGTGATGGTTCAAGTCGTTTTGGTATTAATAATAAATATGGTACATTCCCTTCAGTATCTGTGGGATGGAATGTGACAAATGAGGAATTTATGGCTGATACGCGAGAATGGTTGTCTAACCTAAAGGTTCGTGCCAGTTGGGGTAAGAATGGTAATGATAACATAGCCGAATTTGGTTATACTTCATTGACAGCCATGGGTAATAATGTCCTTTTGGGCAAAGATGCCATCAAATGGAATGGTTCTAAAGCACAACGTTTGGCAAATCCTGATTTGAAATGGGAAGAGAGTGAACAAACTGACTTGGGTATTGATTTGGGATTCTTTAATAATGCTTTAACGTTCAGTGCCGACTATTACATAAAGAAAACCAATGGTATGATTATTACGATGCCTATCCCGAGTTATGTAGGTGAAACTAAACCTCTTGGTAATGTAGGTGATATGGAAAATAGTGGCTTTGAGTTTGAACTTGGCTATAAATGGAATATTGCTGATGCTAAATTTGCTGTAAAGGGAAATGCTACTTATCTTAAAAATGAATTGAAGAATTTGGGAAATGATACTGGCTATATGGATTTAGATGGTATTCAAGGATTCTCTGGCGGCGGTACACGCGGCTCTAACGGACAACCTTTCCCCTATTTCTATGGTTACAAGACTGACGGTGTTTTCCAGAATATGGATGAAGTTCGTGCTTATGTCAATAAAGATGGTAAAATGATTATGCCGGATGCGGTTCCTGGTGATACACGTTTTGTGGATGTAAATGGTGATGGTAGCATCTCGGCAGATGACCGTACTAACATTGGTAATGGTACTCCGGATTGGACTTATGGTTTGAATCTTAATGCTGATTGGAAAGGCTTTGATTTTAATATTTTCTTCCAAGGTGTAGCTGGTGCTGATGTGTTTGATGGCACTTATCGTACAGATGTTGCTTCTGGTAACTATCCTTCTTGGATGTTGGGACGTTGGACTGGTGAAGGTACTTCTAATAAGTATCCTCGTCTGGCTGTCGGTAATGCAACGAACTGGATGGTATCTGATCTTTATGTTTGTGATGGTTCATATCTTCGTCTTAAGAATATTACTTTGGGATATACATTGCCTAAGACTCTTACTCGCAAACTTACTATTGAACGTCTGCGTGTGTATGTGCAAGCTGAAAATCTTGTGACTTGGACCAAATATTGGGGATTTGATCCTGAAATTTCTTCAGGTGCAACTTCTCTTGGTGTTGACTGTGGTATTTATCCGCAGGCTCGCACATATACAGTAGGTGTAAATGTTTCTTTCTAATCTAAAAATAAGAACTATATGAAAACAAATAAAATATTAGCAATAGGCTTACTTGCTGCCGCTACAGTGTTGACTACCGGTTGCAGTGACAGTTTTCTTGAGGTGGAAAATCCGACAGGTGAACCATTGGAAGATTATTATACTACGGATGAGCATATTCAGGAAGCTCTGATTGCCGCCTATGACCCTCTCCATTGGCCAGATTGGGGATTGGGACAGTACAATGCCTTGAATATTGACGGTGAAATTATGGGCGATAATTTTTGGGTAGGTGGTGCAACCAAGACCGATATGCAGAATTGGCATATGTTGTTTAATTATGAGGCTAATGAAAATAATACACTTGGCTCTCTTTGGACAGTGGACTATTCTGGTATCAAACGTTGTAATGACTTACTGAAATATCTTGATTGGGCTACTGATGTTACTGAGGCCAATCGTAAACTCTATGAGATGCAAGCCCGTTTACTACGTGTTTTCTATTATAATATGTTGTGGCATTATTTTGGTAATGTACCTTTCTATTTGGAGAATCTTTCCGAACCTCCTTATACGGCTCCGCAATATACTGCCGATCAGGTTTATGCTGAGTTGATCGCAGAACTTGAAGCTGTAATTGACTCTAAGGTGTTACCTTTGAAATATTATAAAACAATCAAAGAAGGTAAAGAAGTTGACGACGAAGGTCAGTTGGGACGTGTCACTCAAGCTATGGCTTATATGGTATATGCTGAAATGGTAATGTATCAGAATGATGAAAGTCGTTTCTCAAAAGCTTTAGGTTATATGAAGGAGCTTATTGATAGTCCTAGCTTTAGATTGAATCCTAGTTTTGCCAACATCTGGGAAACGGAAGGTGAATGGTGTGACGAATCTATCTGGGAAATTAATTATGAGCAAACTAATAACGAACGTGGCTGGGGAAGTCCGTTAGCTGTTGGTGGTACAGTGCTTCCTACTCTGATTTCTCCTAACTCTTTCCCAGGTGATGATGGTTGGTCAAAGGGTAATGATGGCTGGGGATTTATGCCCATGCGTCTTGAAACTTATCAAATGTTTAGTGAACAAGACAAACGTCGTGATGCAACTTGCTGGGTGATTGCCGAAGATGTAGAATATACGAAACGTTATCAAGATACTCATATTTGGTTACAAAAATATCGTCCGTATGATAAGAACTTCAAGCAGTCTTCCGGTGACCAGAATTTGAACTATAATAACAATTATCGTTATTATCGTTATGCTGAGACATTACTAAATGCTGCAGAACTTTCTCTTCGTACAGGTGGAAGTGGTACAGGTGAGGCTAAGACATGGTTGAACGAAGTTCGCACCCGTGCCGGTTTGGCTGGACTTGCAAACGTTACGGTTGACGATGTACTTACAGAACGTCGTTTGGAATTTGTAGGTGAAGGCAAGCGTTATTTTGATTTGGTACGTGCTGAAGGAATCAGTGGAGCATCAGCCAGCAATAAGGCTACTACTGCACTGGTCCCCGATGAATATGGTTACCGTACTAATTCTTGGACTGCCAAGAAGAAATACATTCCTATTGCACAAGGAGAGTTGGATTCCGATCCGGCTTTGGTTCAGAATGCTTATAAATAGTTTACCATAACTCCATTAATAAATAATTGATATGAAAAATATATTTAAATATATGGCAGGCGTGTTGGTTGCTGGTTTTGCAATGACTTCATGTTCGCCTGAAGATTTTACGGGAGCCAATGGCAATATCCCACAAGCATCGGATTATACTGATAACTTTAAAGTTACTGTAGATCAGACAACCAATTATGCAAACTTTGAATTTACTTCTGCTCCTGGAGTGTCTCCAATTTGGATAATTGACGGCGCTTATCAAGCCTCATATGGTTTTTCCAAATATTATCGTAAAAAAGGTTCATATACAGTAGAATGTAAAGTAAAGAACGCAAATGGCATTAGTGATGGTTCGATAACCAAAACCTTTGAAATAGAGAAGACTATTATGAACGGTTTTGGTGGTTTTGTGGAAGATAGTGAATTTAACATGTTTAAGGGAGTAACTTTCAATGTGGCATCTTTCTACTATGCTCCAGGATGGGGGCAGATTGCAGATCCAAAATATACTTATCAGAATGGTGCATTTGTTGTTTCCTTACCGGAAGCTACTACCGATCAGTGGCAAGCTCAGATGCATGTGGAATTGGATAAGGTAATTGCTTTGTCAGTGGATAAAACCTATGATTTTTCGGTGATAATCACTTCTACTACCAAACATCCGGGCGTGACGGTTAAAGTACAGCAGAAAGGTGATGACAATACGTTTATCAATATGCAGCGTGTGGCTTTAGATGCTAATGAGCCTAAGTGTATATGGTTCAGTAACGTACCCGGTGTGAATATTACCGATTTGAAGTTTGCACTTGATTTTGGTGGTAATGAAGCTAATACGGATATTACTTTGGAAAGCTTTGTCTTGAAAGACCATGCTAATGATGACGGTACGGAAATTCCTGAAGTACAAGAGCCTGAACCTTCTTGGGTGAAGGTGGATAGTGAAGACAATCTTTGGAACGGGTAACCTTTACCAATACTTTCTTCTATGCAAACCCGGATTGGAGTGCTAGACCTAATCCAGATTTAGTGGTGGATGGAAATGCTTATACACTCACTTTCCCTGATGCTACTGAAGCACAATGGCAGAACCAGTTCTCGTTTGTTACAGATTTGTCAGCCGATACAGAAACTGCCTATGATTTCTGTGTCACTCTAAATCCTAGTACTGATTTGAAGGGGGTAACAGTAAAAACTGGTTCAGACTGATGAACCTGATGTCAAACATGATGATAACTTCTTCTTTGCAGAACAGACGGATTTGTTGGGTAATGAAGATAATAAATTTTGGGTTGCAAATAAAAAGGCGCCTAAAGATATGCATGCTATATCTTTAGTCTTGGATTTTGGTGGAAATCCTGCTGACACAAAAGTGACTATTAAAGATATTATTTTCCAGACTCATAGAGATTGATGGCTAGTATTAGATAGAATATTGGTCTGCTAAAAGCAGTGAATAATAAAAAGGGGGAAGGATGTGGGTTATCTTGGCAATTGCTGGAGTTTCATCCTTTCCCTTTTTCTCTACTTATGTTGTAAAATATATATATATATGAAATACTATTGTCTATTATCTATTCTTTTGTTTTCGTTGATTGCTTGTGGCAGTAGCGATGACAAGGAACCGCAATCCGAGGATGTTACCATTAAATGTTCTCCTGAAAAGATAGAGGCTGTTGCACAAGCTAGCCAATATGTGGTGAATGTGGTTTGTTCTGGTAAAGAGTGGACAGCTTTTGCCTCTGATGATTGCAGTTCATGGGTCAAAGTAAATGTAATGGGTTCTTCTTCTAGCCAAGGCACAGCGACAGTTATAGTCAGTGCTCATACGGGTACTACTTCTCGTACTGGTACGGTGGTGGTTAAATCTGGTGCTACTCGTGTATCTATTCCTCTTACGCAAGCGGCTCCTTTATCAGTGTCACAGACTGAGTTGTATTCTAATTCTATAGGAGAATCTTTTGTCTTATCTGTTATTGCTTCTGGCGAATGGAATGTGAAATCCAATGATAGTTGGATTAGCGCAGAAAAAAATAGTGGGGAAATTGTTGTGACCACTTTAGCTAATGATGCAAAGATTTCCCGTACGGGTACAGTTGAGGTTGTGGCTGGTGCAGAGAAAGTAACGGTAACAGTTATTCAAGAATCGGCTGAAGATCTGGATATCAATACTCCTGAGGGGTATCGGTTGGTTTGGCATGATGAATTTAATGAGGGCACATCTCTTGGCAATGATTGGACACACGAGGTTCAAGGAGCAGGGTGGGTAAATAATGAACTTCAAAATTACGTCAATGGTTCTGCTGACGGAAAGCGTGTGACAGAACTTGTGGACGGTAAGTTGAATATTAATTGTTTCAAAGGCTCCGATGGTAAAATTTACTCTGGTCGTGTGTATGCTAAAGTGAATACTGGTTGGGAATATGGCTATTTTGAAGCACGTATCATGTTGCCTGAAGGCAAGGGGACGTGGCCGGCTTTTTGGATGATGCCAGTTGGTAATGACTGGAATACTAACCCATGGCCCATGTGTGGTGAAATAGACATTATGGAGGAAGTGGGAGTCGTACCCAACGAAGTCTCTTCGTCTATCCATACGCAAGATTATAATCATACTATAGGTACGCAGAAAACACATGCCATGACTATAGAACAGGCAGAAGGAGAATTTCATCTCTATGCTTTAGAGTGGACAGAAGATGCCATCACTACATACGTGGATGGCAAGGTACAGTTGGCTGTTACCAAGCAACAATTGGGAGCTGGTCATAATCAATGGCCTTTCCATTATGCTTTCTATCCCATTCTGAATCTGGCTTGGGGCGGTGATTGGGGTGGAATGAACGGTGTGGATGAGTCTGCTCTTCCTGTAACGATGAAGGTGGACTATGTACGCGTGTTTCAGAAAAAATAGAGCCTTCATATTTAAATTTTATTTAAATATGAAGGCTGAATGTTTTTTATTTATAACATAAATACCTTATGCTTTAGGACAATTGATAATGAAAAAAGAAAAAATATTTATTTTTATCTGTTTAGTTTTGTTGTCTGCCTGTTCTCCTTCTTCTCTAGACGGTATTGTAATAGAGAAAGCGGCAGACGGTTATAAACTTTCCATTGACGGAAGAGAAACCTATATTAAAGGCGTAGGCGGCACATATCGGTTGGACATTGCCGCCCAGAGTGGTGCCAATGCCTTCAGAACCTGGGGAGGTAATGTGGAGGAGATAAAGAAAAACCTGGCATTGGCTTCGGAGCACAACATGTACGTAATGCAGGGAATAGGCATGACCAAAGACTCTATACGCTATTACGATGATGAATATAAGAACAAGATGCGCGAAGAAGTCCGCTTGTTGGCAGAAACGTTCAAGAATGATACGAGTTTGCTGGCTTGGGGTATTGGCAATGAAATTGAGTTGGGAAATGCTAATATAGCTGCCGCATGGAATTTTGTGGAAGAACTGGCACAGCTGATTAAGTCGATAGACAAGCGTCATCTGGTTTCGACAGTGATTTCCTACAATCCGTCGGCATTGGACTCTGTGGCAAAGTATGCTCCGTCTCTCGATTATGTGGGCATCAATGTATATGGTCCGATGGGAGAGGTGCAGGCTGTTGTTGACCGGTCGGACTACAAGGGTGCATTTATGATTACCGAGTGGGGACCGACCGGTTGGTGGAAACAGCGTCAACCGAGTGGAAGGCACCCATAGAGCAGACCAGTGAAGAAAAACGGCAGGTATACGAAGAGCGTTATACGCAATATATTTCTGCCAATACCCGTTGCTTGGGCTCTTTTGTATTCTTGTGGGGACAAAAAGAAGAACGTACGCCTACTTGGTTCAGTATGTTTGTAGAGGATAAGGTGGATTCACTGCCATTGAAAGGAGAGAAAACTCCTATGGTGGAGGCCATGCAAAGAGTGTGGACCGGCAAGGAATTGGATGAAACGGCTCCGATAGTTCGGGGCATGACTATCGATGGTAAAAGTGCCATTGATAATGTCCGTATCAAAGCAGGTACTTTATTTAAGGCGGAGGTTTCCGTCACAGATAAGGAGAACGATTCTTTGGCTTATGTGTGGGAAGTACTGAAAGAGGCTACAGTCTTGGGTTTTGGAGGTTCTTATGAGCCACGTCCGGAAAGAATGGGTGACGTGGCCGTGTCAGACAAGAATGTGTATGAGACTATGATTAAAGTTCCCGGGGAATATCGTTTGTACGTATATGTACTTGATAATACGGGCTTTGTCTCAACAGCAAATATTCCATTTCAAGTAATAGATTAAAGATGAAAACAATGAAAATGCTCTCTGCTTGTTTATTGCTGCTTCCTTTTATATCTTGTACTCAAGTGCAGGATACAAAAAATGACGCAGTCATCGAGCAGAAAATAGAAGCGCTGTTGTCCCGTATGACATTGGAAGAAAAGATTGGGCAGATGAACCAGATTTCTTCTTATGGCAACATAGAGGATATGAGCGGATTGATAAAGAAAGGTGAAGTCGGGTCTATCCTGAATGAAGTAGATCCGGTGCGTGTCAATGCCTTGCAGCGTGTGGCAATGGAGGAGTCCCGCTTGGGCATCCCCTTGCTGATGGCGCGTGATGTGATCCACGGTTTCAAGACCATATTCCCTATTCCCTTGGGACAAGCGGCATCTTTCAACCCGCAGGTGGCTAAGGATGGTGCACGGGTAGCGGCTGTGGAGGCTTCTGCCGTGGGTATCCGCTGGACATTTGCGCCGATGATAGATGTGGCTCGCGATCCCCGTTGGGGGCGTATGGCCGAAGGATGTGGCGAAGATACTTATTTGACTTCAGTGATGGGTGTTGCTATGGTTGAAGGTTTCCAGGGAGATTCGCTGAACAGTCCGACTTCCATAGCCGCATGTCCTAAACATTTTGTAGGTTATGGTGCTGCCGAGGGCGGGCGTGATTATAATTCCACTTTCATTCCGGAGCGTCGTTTGAGGGATGTATACCTTCCTCCTTTTGAAGCTGTGGCCAAGGCAGGGGCAGCCACTTTCATGACTTCGTTTAATGACAATGACGGAGCACCGTCTACCGGAAACACTTTTATTTTGAAAGATGTGCTTCGTGGTGAATGGGGATTTGATGGAATAGTAGTGTCAGACTGGGCTTCGGTAGCCGAAATGATGGCACATGGCTTTGCTGCCGATTCTAAAGAGGCAGCAATGAAGGCGGTGAATGCTGGTGTGGATATGGAGATGGTCAGCTATACGTTTGTCAAGGAATTGCCGGAATTGATAAAAGAAGGTAAGGTCAAGAAGTCTGCTATAGACGATGCCGTGCGGAATATTCTGCGTATCAAATTCCGGTTGGGACTGTTTGATAATCCTTATGTGGATGAGAAACGGATAGAGGAACTTTATGCTCCTTCTCATCTGGAGGCTGCCAAGCAAGCTGCTGTGGAATCGGCCATCTTGTTGAAGAACGAAAAGGAGACATTGCCTTTGCAATCTTCGGTAAAGACGGTTGCTGTGGTAGGTCCGATGGCAAATGCACCTTATGACCAATTGGGTACCTGGATATTTGATGGTGACAAGACAAAAACCGTGACACCGTTGAAGGCTATCAAGGAACTGGTGGGAGACAAAGTGCAGGTGATATACGAGCCGGGTCTGACTTATAGCCGTGACAAGAATATGGCAGGTGTTGCCAAAGCCGCTGCTGCCGCTGCACGTGCTGATGTTATTTTGGCGTTTGTAGGCGAAGAGGCTATTCTTTCAGGAGAGGCGCATTGCCTGGCCGACCTGAACCTGCAAGGTGCGCAAAGCGAACTGATTGCCGCTTTGGCGAAAACAGGAAAACCGGTGGTTACTGTCGTAATGGCAGGGCGTCCGTTGACCATAGGAAAGGAAGTCGAACTCTCGTCAGCTGTACTTTATTCGTTCCATCCCGGAACCATGGGAGGACCGGCATTGGCCGACTTGCTGTGGGGTAAGGCTGTGCCAAGTGGCAAGACTCCGGTGACTTTCCCGAAGATGGTAGGACAGATACCGGTTTATTATGCTCATAACAGTTCCGGACGTCCGGCTACGCGGAATGAGGTTTTGCTGAATGACATTCCGTTGGAAGCGGGGCAGACTTCGTTGGGATGTACTTCTTTCTATATGGATGCAGGTTTCGATCCGCTGTATCCTTTTGGCTACGGTCTGTCGTATACGACGTTCAAATATGATAATGTGAAACTCTCGTCAGCCAATCTGAAGAAGGAAGATGTGCTGACTGTGACTTTCGACCTTGAGAATACCGGAAAGTATGAAGGTACCGAGGTAGCCCAGCTTTACGTGCAGGACAAGTTTGCTTCGGTGACCCGTCCGGTGAAAGAGCTGAAACGTTTTGCTCGCGTCACATTGAAGCCGGGTGAGAAGAAAAATGTATCGTTTGAACTTCCGATAAGTGAACTTGCTTTCTGGAATATAGATATGGTGAAGACGGTGGAAGCCGGAGACTTTGCTCTTTGGGTGGCACCGGATAGCCAAAGTGGAGAAGAAGTTTTCTTTAAGGTAGTAGATTGATTGTTGATTTAAGGTTAAAAAGAGAAGGGGCGGACCGTGACGGTTCGCCCCTTCTGCTTTCTTCTTTATAAGCCCCGCCTTCCGGCAAATAACTCATCACTTATTACTTATTACTTATAACTTTCTTATATCCATACACCGCATTGCTTCCCAGTTCTTCTTCGATGCGAAGCAGTTGGTTGTACTTTGCCATACGGTCTGAGCGGCTCAGCGAACCGGTCTTGATTTGTCCGCTGTTGGTAGCTATGGCTATGTCTGCGATAGTCGCATCTTCCGTTTCACCGGAACGATGGGAAGTTACGGTAGTATATCCGTGGCGGTGTGCCATTTCGATGGCATTCAGTGTTTCGGTCAGCGAACCTATCTGGTTTACTTTAATCAATATGGAGTTGGCACAGCCTTTTTCGATGCCCATTGCAAGGAAGTCCACATTGGTGACGAACAAATCGTCTCCTACCAACTGGCAACGGTTGCCGATACGTTCGGTAAGTTTCTTCCAGCCGTTCCAGTCGTTCTCGCTCATACCGTCTTCAATAGAGTCGATGGGATACTTGTTGATTAACTCTTCCAGATAGTCAATCTGTTCGTCGGCAGTACGTTTCTTACCTTTTTCACCTTCGAATTTGGTATAATCGTAGATGCCATCATGGTAGAACTCGGAAGAAGCGCAGTCCATGGCAATCATTACATCTTTGCCCGGTTCGTATCCGGCAGCCTTGATGGCGGCAATGATGGAGTTCAAGGCATCTTCTGTACCCTCCAGATTAGGAGCAAAACCTCCTTCATCGCCTACTGCTGTGCTGAGGCCACGGTCTTTCAGGACTTTCTTCAGTGCGTGGAACACTTCGGCACCCATACGCAGACCTTCGCGGAAGGAAGTGGCACCTACGGGGCGTATCATGAATTCCTGGAAAGCAATGGGAGCGTCACTATGTGAACCGCCGTTGATGATGTTCATCATCGGTACAGGCATCACATAGGTATTTGTACCACCGATATATCGGTAGAGTGGGATGTCAAGGTAAGCGGCGGCAGCCTTGGCTACAGCAAGAGATACGCCGAGGATGGCATTGGCACCCAGATTGGCTTTCGTTTTGGTTCCGTCCAGTGCAAGCATGGCATGGTCGATACCCATCTGGTCGAGGGCGGACATACCGATGAGCTTGGGAGCAATGATATTATTGATATTGTTCACGGCTTTCAGGACACCTTTGCCTCCGTAACGTTTTTTGTCGCCGTCACGCAGTTCCAGTGCTTCGTGTTCTCCCGTGGATGCTCCTGACGGGACAGATGCACGGCCTATGAAGCCGGATTCCAAGGTTACGTCTACTTCTACAGTTGGGTTACCTCTTGAATCGAGGATTTCACGTCCGATAATCTTCTCTATTTTCATATTCAGTCAATTTTAATTATAAACTATCTTACTAACAAATGAAAACAAGGAATTGTTTTTCGTTTTTAATCCTTTATTGTAATGCCTAAAAGAGCAGTCAACTCCATGGCTTGGGAAGTATTGACGATGGCTCCCCGTATGTCGGGCAGGTTGAGGCGTATACCTCCTATGTGCGAGTCGCTCAAGTCGATTCCTCTTAGAGGGGTGTGTGAAAACTCGGATTCTACCAGCTCACAGTTTTCAAAGGCGATGGAGGCAAGTTTGCAGTCGTTGACGTCGCTGTTGCGCAAGTCACAAGAGGTGAAGCGGGCTTGATTGATTTTACTCATGGAAAGATTGAGGTATCTGGCATTGCAGTCCTTCATTGTCAGATGGTTCAATATTGTTTCCGGCAGATTGGTTCCCACCAGTTTGCAGGATATGAATTCCACTCTGAACAGAGAACTTTCGGCAAATGAGATGTTGGAAAGGTCGCAATGTTCAAAACGTACATCAGTGAAATGGCAGGATTTCAGTTTGCAGGCGCTGAATTGGATATGACTGAAAGTACAGTTGGTGATGCTTTTGTAGGAATACTCCATGTGTTCCTCTGTCCGTTTACCGAAGTGAAGGTCTCTGACAGTTTCTTCCGTATTCAGCCATTCTTCCAATGATTTGGAACTTTCACTTTGTCCCTCTAAGGTAGGAGGGATGATGCGTACGGGAGGCATGACAAAAGGCTTGCTGGGTTTCATAGGGGTGTTTGGGTTATATACAGCGTCCGAAGGCGCCGCCGGCGAAGGCTGCCAGGACTCCTAATGTGATACTTAATAAGGTATATAAGGCAAACATTCCGTAGAATTCTTGCTTTATCAGAATCAGTCCGTCATTGCTGAAAGTGGAGAAGGTGGTGAATCCTCCGCACAGACCGGTAGTCAGCAACAGCCGTACCTCAGTAGAAAGGTTGAAACGGGCGGATAAGGTATAGAATAGCCCGATGAGGAAACTTCCGAGGATATTGACTGTGAATGTAGCCCATGGGAAAGAGTAGGGGACTATGCGCTCGTGGAGCATCATCTGCACGCAGTAGCGCAGTACGCTGCCGGTACCGCCGCCAAGGAATATAGCTATCAGTAATCTAGTCATAGGTTGTCTGGGGTTGGTTTTGGCTGCAAAGGTAGTGAAGACAAAGGAATTTCAGTAAATCATAGCCCGAAATTTCATAAAGCGATTCTGTACTGGGGGAAGTAGTTATTGGTGGGATGTATATAATTTTGATATTTGATATGAGTGATTGCCAATCTTGGTTCCGGATAGTTCGTGATGGGGCAGAAGCGATTTACTAAATCTTGGAGGAAGATTTAGTAAATCGTTGCCGGAGATTTAGTAAAATGTCCGGGAGATTTTAGTAAACGAGTAGAAGGGGCTTTGGAAGGATGACTGGTTTGTCTGTATTTTTGGATACGGTAATAACTTGTGAAACTTGAGCCACTCTTGAAATTGAGGTCTTAACCGTTCAAATGCCATATTGTAGAGACCTCTCTAGAACCTTGTCTTGATAATCAGCGATTTATTTTCATTGGCTGTAGAGATTGTACCCATTCCTTCTCATTCTCTTCCTGCCTTTCTTTCTTCACTTGTAGAGAAGGGTTGTTCTTAATTTGTTGTTTTTTAGAGTTTTAACGAAATTGGTTGTAGATGTCATTTCCTTGTATTCCCGTCATTCACACCCTAACTTTGCAACATCGAATTCAAGAGAATGAAAGTTTATCGTTGAGGCCTCACGATGGATCTCCACTTCTTGAAAGAGAGGAAAAGGCTTCGGCCTATTTATTACATTATTATATTAACTTTCTAAAACATTAAAAATTATGGGACTTCAGTATGTAGTGGCAAAGAGAATCTTTGGTTTTGACAAGGACAAAAATGTAAAGTATGTAGCTAAATCCGTAGGAGCGGGTGAATTGGATTTTGATAAGTTGTGTGCCAAAGTGAGCCGTATTCTTGGTATTCACAGAAAGACGGTGGACTTAGTGGCTGCAGGACTGGTGGACATCATGTCGGAAGAAATAGACGATGGAAAGACTGTTCGTTTAGGTGATTTCGGATTGTTCCGCCCTTCTTTTGTAGGGAAGAGTGCTGATACGGAGGCTGGCGTTTCGGCCAGTAACATTGTCCGTAAACGTATTCTGTTTTTTCCGGGGAAAGCTTTTAGTCAAATGTTGGGCAATATGAGCGTCACCAAGATGGTGGTTCCCGATACGGACTATACGGATGGAAGTAGCAATGGTGGAGGGGATAGCTCCAATCCTTCGGGAGGCAATGACGGGGACCAAGGTGAAAATCCTTTGGGATAATTCCAGTGCACGATTAAAGTTGTAAAAATATGGAGGGCGAAGTTTTCGTAGCGATACTTCTCCTTCTATTTTGTTTGTAGGCAGGATATTGTTCAAGGGAAGTTGGTTTTCATGCAAACGTTTGCCGACAAATCATCTATCATTTTAGTTTAATTGCGTCAGAGTGTATTTCTTTCCTGCCTATATTTGCATCTGGAACATAATTTTATAAATATAGCATGAGAAACATGAAAGCAATCTGTACAAAATTAGCCTGCTTCCTGCTCGTTTTGTTGGTGAGCGGCGTAGCAATGGCAGAGAGTATTACCTCTCCCAACGGACAACTTCAATTGAATTTTTCGGTAAATGCGCAAGGCGAACCCGTTTACGAACTTTCTTATAAAGGAAAGCCGGTGATTAACCCTTCCAAATTAGGACTCGAACTGAAGAACGACCCCGGTCTGATGAATGGCTTCACGATGGCGGATGCAAAGACTTCCACTTTCGACGAGACTTGGGAACCGGTATGGGGTGAAGTAAAGCAAATCCGTAACCACTATAATGAGCTGGCTGTGACGCTCAACCAAAAGGCGCAGGATAGGAACATCATTATCCGCTTCCGTTTGTTCGACGATGGTATGGGCTTCCGTTATGAGTTCCCTTTGCAGAAGAACTTGAACTATTTCGTGATTAAGGAGGAGCGTACTCAGTTTGCCATGACTGGCGACCATACAGCCTTCTGGATTCCGGGCGACTACGATACGCAGGAATATGATTACACAGAATCCAAACTTTCTGAAATTCGCGGGCTGATGAAAGGGGCCATTACGCCTAACTCTTCGCAAACCCCGTTTTCGCCCACCGGTGTTCAGACTTCTTTGCAGATGAAGACTGCTGATGGTTTGTACATCAACTTGCACGAAGCTGCTTTAGTGGATTACTCTTGCATGCACTTGAATCTGGATGATAAGAACTTCGTATTTGAATCTTGGCTTACTCCCGATGCAGTAGGCGATAAAGGTTATCTGCAAGCTCCCTGCACGTCACCGTGGCGTACGGTTATCGTAAGCGACGATGCTCGTGACATCCTTGCCTCTAAAATCACGCTGAACTTGAACGAACCTTGTGCTTACGAGGACGTTTCCTGGATTAAGCCCGTGAAATACGTAGGTGTATGGTGGGAAATGATTGCAGGTAAGAGCACCTGGGCATATACAGACGACCTTCCCTCCATCAAACTGGGTGAAGTGGACTACTCCAAAATGAAGCCCAACGGCCGTCACGGTGCCACTAACGAAAATGTAAAAAAGTACATCGACTTCGCAGCCGAGCACGGTCTGGACCAAGTATTGGTAGAAGGCTGGAATGAAGGCTGGGAAGACTGGTTCGGCAAATCCAAGGATTATGTATTCGATTTTGTCACTCCCTATCCGGATTTCGACGTGAAGATGCTAAACGAATATGCCAAAGAGAAAGGGGTGAAGCTGATGATGCATCATGAGACATCCGGTTCGGTGCGCAACTACGAACGTCACATGGACAAGGCCTATCAGTTTATGGTGGATAATGGCTACAATGCCGTGAAGAGCGGATATGTAGGTAATATGATTCCCCGTGGTGAACATCATTATGGGCAATGGCTGAACAACCACTACCTCTATGCCGTGAAGAAGGCAGCCGACTACAAAATTTGCGTGAATGCGCACGAAGCTGTACGCCCTACCGGTTTGTGCCGTACTTATCCTAACTTGATTGGCAACGAATCTGCACGAGGAACTGAATATGAGGCATTCGGCGGTAGCAAACCGTTCCATACCACATTGCTTCCATTCAATCGCTTGATTGGTGGTCCGATGGATTATACACCGGGTATCTTCGATACCAAACTTGACTTTATGGGCGATTTGCCCCACGGACAAGTGCAGACTACACTTGCCAAGCAACTCGCTCTGTATGTAACTTTATACAGCCCGTTGCAGATGGCTGCCGACTTGGTTGAGAACTACGAAAAGCACATGGATGCTTTCCAATTCATCAAGGATGTGGCAGTAGACTGGGACGACAGCAAGTACATTGAAGCAGAACCGGGTGATTACATTACCGTGGCCCGTAAGGCAAAAGGAACCGGCAACTGGTTTGTTGGAGGTATTACAGATGAGAATGCACGTACAGCCAACTTTACGCTCGATTTCCTTGAACCGGGCAAGCAATACGTAGCCACTCTCTATGCAGATGGTAAGGATGCCGATTACAAGAGAATCCTACTTCTTATCAGATAAAGAAGGGTATCGTAACCAGCAAGACCAAAATGTCCGTGAAGGAAGCGCGTAGCGGTGGTTTTGCATTGAGCTTGATTGAAGCAACTCCGGCTGACAAGAAAGCTGTGAAGAAGTGGAGATAATTTAGGGTAGAAAGAGTTTTTATTAGGCATTAGTGAGGCCCCGCAGAAGTCCAATCTTTGCGGGGCTTTTTTTTGTGTTAGGGTAAGCTCATTCTTATACCGTAAAAATAGCATCAAGACCCGAGTTTTTGGTAAGTCCGTTCTTTGGGGAAACCTTTATTTTTGCACTCAGATAACAGATTGCATAATCATTAAAAATCAGAGATATGAATACGGATAAGAAAATCAGTCGTCGGGAGGCTTTAAAGCGTATGGGATTTGCCGTGATGAGCAGTGCTATCGCATCTTCCGGCCTACTCTCGTTGGCATCCTGCGAAACAGGAGTAAGCGTATCATCTTTTATTTTACCGGAACGGGTAACAGTCTTTACATCGCCCGTCAGTTGGCTGGAGAGAACGCAGAATTGTTGAGTATCCCTCAGATGGTGAAACGGGGGAAGTATGAATTTGAGGCAGATGAAATCGGCATCGTTTATCCCATCTACGGTCATATGCCTCCCTATATGGTACGGCAGTTCATTCAGAAAGCAAAACTGAAGGCAGAATACAAGTTTGCTGTCCTCACCTATGGTGCAAGGAAGTGCGATGCGGTAGAGATTTGGGACCGTATATCCCGTAAGGCCGACAATGCGTTCGACTATATCAACACTATCATCATGGTGGATAACTGGCTACCCAACTTCGACATGAACGAGCAACTCAAGATAGACAAGCACATCCCCGAGAACTTGCAGAAGATAACGGCAGATATCAACAGCCGGCAGCATTGGCACGAACCGGTGACGGAGGAGGAACGGCAACAGCACCAAGGTTTTATGCAGCGGAGTGGACTCGACCCCGAGGTGGGCTTCCTGATGAAAAGCGAGAAGTTCTTTACCGTGACTGATGCTTGTATTGACTGTGGCATCTGCACCTACGTTTGTCCGCGCGGCAATTATGAGCTGACGTCGAGAGGAGTGAAGACGTCCGGTGACTGCGAGTTCTGTTTTGCCTGCATACAGAATTGTCCGCAGAAGGCTATTCAGTTCATAAAGCAGGAAGATGGCTCTTTTCCTGACGGAACGGAGAAGAACCCCAATGCCCGCTATCGTAATGAGCATATTTCGCTAATAGATCTGAAACGGGCAAACAATCAAAAACTATAATCATTAACCTCTGTATTTTGTCGGATTTACACCCAGATGTTGTTGTACGTAACGGCTAAAATAAGCAGGAGAGGAAAAACCGAACATATCGGAAATACGGACGAACGTTAGTGATTTGTCGCGCAGCAAACGCGAGATGTCGAGTGTGGTATAACGGTTTATCCAGTAGTTTGCTGTATAACCGCTTACTTTCTTGGAAACTTCCGAAAGATATTTGGAGGTGACACATAGGCAGTCGGCATAATAGGTCACTTCACGATGCTCGCGGAAAGTTCCGTTCTCCAGCATGTTGAGGAAACGGCTCATGATGGAAGCATTTTGTACAGAGATATTGTCCTCGCCATATAGATGGGAGTGGAAATCGAAGAAGTCGAGTATCAACATCTGTGTGGAGGCGATAAGCATATCGCGATGGAAATGATGGTCTGTATTCCGGAGTCTGTATTCCACTTGTTCAAAATCCCGGAGACATAGCTCTTGCTGTTCGGTAGTCAGGGACATGATAGGATTGAGAAATAGGGAAAGTTGCCCTTTCATGCCGTAGTTGTTCTGTGGTGTACTCAGCACCACAAAGCCCGATGCGATATAGATGACCTTTACGCGAAAATCTTCTGAAGGTTGAATTTTCTCTACCAGTTTTCCTTTGCGGACAATCATCAGGTCGCCGGCACGTAGCTCGCGCTCCTCTCCATTGTACTTCAATCGGCAGATTCCTGACAGACAGAGGGCGTGTGCAAGATAGCCACTGTATGCGTCCGTCCCCAGACCTTGAAGAGTATCGGCTATTATAATATTTGCGGTTTCTCCCATTATACAGTTGTTTGGTTTCGATCACAAAAGTATATGTTTCCAATAATATAACTTCTATTGTGGGCAAGAAATATATTGCCTTTTTTATTCATTTCAAATCTGCCCGAATTTCGCAAATTCTTCATACCTTTGCATCCGTTAATTTTAGAAACCAATAACAAAACAGAACTTATGGGAGGTTTTTTCGGAACAGTCGCCAAAGCAACAAGCTGTGTGGCGGATTTGTTTTACGGCACAGATTATAATTCACATTTAGGGACAAAACGTGGTGGGTTGGCTACATACGATGCAGAAACGGAGCAGTTTACCCGTTCCATTCACAATCTGGAAAGCACTTATTTCCGCACGAAGTTTGAGGATGAACTGGATAAGTTCAAAGGAAATTCCGGAATAGGAATCATCAGTGACACAGACCCTCAACCCCTTATCCTTAACTCCCACCTTGGTCGCTTTGCCATTGTAACGGTAGCCAAAATAGTAAATCTGCAAGAACTGGAAACAAAACTGTTGGCCCAAAACATGCATTTCGCCGAACTCAGTTCGGGCAAAACCAATCAGACGGAACTTATCGCCCTCCTTATTATACAAGGAAAGACATTTGTCGAAGGAATTGAAAATGTGTATAAGCATATCAAAGGTTCCTGCTCCATGCTGTTATTGACGGAAGACGGCATCATTGCCGCTCGCGACCGCTGGGGACGTACTCCGATTGTGATTGGCAAGAAAGACGGAGCGTATGCCGCCACAAGTGAGTCGAGCAGCTTTCCGAATCTTGGTTATGAGATAGACCGTTATTTGGGACCCGGAGAGATTGTTCGCCTGCGTGCCGATGGTGTGGAACAGATGCGCAAGCCTGATGAGGGAATGCAGATTTGTTCCTTCCTATGGGTATATTACGGTTTCCCCACTTCCTGCTACGAAGGTAAGAATGTGGAGGAAGTGCGTTTTGCCTCCGGTTTCAAGATGGCACAGACAGATAAATCAGGTGGATTGTGCCTGCGGTATTCCTGATTCGGGTGTAGGTATGGCGCTTGGGTATGCCGAAGGTAAAGGAGTTCCTTATCATCGTGCCATTTCTAAATATACACCGACATGGCCTCGTAGTTTCACTCCCAGCAAGCAGGAAATGCGTTCGCTGGTGGCAAAGATGAAGCTGATTCCCAATCGTGCCATGCTCGAGGGTAAGCGTCTGCTGTTCTGTGATGACTCTATTGTCCGGGGGACCCAGTTGCACGACAATGTGAAGGTGCTGTATGAGTATGGTGCCAAGGAGGTGCATATCCGGATTGCTTGTCCTCCATTGATATATAGCTGCCCGTTTGTAGGATTCACGGCTTCCAAAAGCGACATGGAACTGATTACCCGTCGTGTCATCAAGGAACTGGAGGGTGACGAGAATAAGAATCTCGATAAGTATGCCACTACCGGCTCACCCGAATACGAAAAGATGGTGGACGTTATCCGCGAGCGTTTCGGACTTTCATCCTTGAAGTTCAATACGTTGGAAACTCTGGTTGAGGCTATCGGATTGCCTAAGTGTAAGATATGTACGCATTGTTTTGATGGTAGCAGCCATTTTTGATTGACATTTTGTCCTTAAGAAATAAAAAAGGGGCGTGAATTGCTTGGCAGTTCACGCCCCTTTTTTTATCTTTACAGCACAAAATAGTGGTTAATGATTAGTGATTAATGATTAATGCCATTCGGATAATGCTTTTCGCCAATTACTAATCACTGACCATTAATCACTAATCATTAATCACTAATCATTATTCATCATGACTTTAGTAGAACGTTTTTTAAAGTACGTAAGCTTCGATACTCAGTCCAGTGAAGAGACTGAGATTACTCCGAGTACTCCGGGGCAAATGGTGTTTGCCCGGTATCTGAAAGAAGAATTGGAAACTTTGGGTCTGGAAGAAATCACGTTGGACGAAAATGGTTATCTGTTCGCCACTCTTCCTGCCAATACAGACAAGCCGTTGCCCGTCATCGGCTTTATTGCCCACATGGATACAAGCCCCGATATGAGTGGCAAGAATGTTTCTCCGCATATTGTGCAGAATTATGACGGTAAGGACATTGTTCTTTGCGCCGAAGAGAATGTGGTTCTTTCTCCTGCCCAGTTCCCCGAACTGCTCGACCATCAAGGGGAAGATTTGATTGTGACCGACGGCAAGACCTTGCTTGGTGCCGACGATAAAGCCGGTATTGCCGAAATTGTATCGGCAGTGGTATATCTGAAGGAACATCCCGAAATCAAGCACGGTAAAATACGTATCGGCTTCAATCCGGATGAGGAAATCGGTTTGGGCGCCCATAAGTTCAATGTAGAAGTTCGGTTGCGAATGGGCTTACACCATGGACGGCGGAGAAGTGGGTGAGCTTGAATTCGAGAACTTCAATGCAGCTTTTGCCAAGATAAGCTTCAAGGGACGGAATGTGCATCCGGGCTATGCCAAGAATAAGATGATTAACTCTATCCGCGTTGCCAACCGTTTCATGTCCATGCTTCCGGCTGACGAGGCTCCGGAGCATACCGAAGGTTACGAAGGTTTCTATCATCTGATAGGCATTACCGGCGAGGTGGAGCAGACAACAGTCTCTTACATTATCCGTGACCACGACCGCACCCGCTTTGAAGAGCGCAAGAAGGAGATGGAACGTCTTGTGGCAAAAATCAATGAAGAATACGGTCCGGGTACCGCTACTCTGGAACTTCGCGACCAATACTATAATATGCGTGAGCAGATTGAACCGGTGATGCATATCATCGACACGGCTTTTGCCGCCATGGAGGCGGTAGGTGTAGAGCCTCGTGAAGCCGATTCGCGGAGGTACGGACGGTGCCCAGCTTTCTTTCAAAGGCCTACCTTGCCCCAATATCTTTGCAGGTGGCCTGAACTTCCACGGCCGCTATGAATTCGCTCCTATCCAGAATATGGAGAAAGCCATGAATGTTATCGTGAAGATTGCCGAGCTTGTAGCAAGCAAATAATAATTCATAACTCATAACTCTAATAGTTCCATGAAAACCACTCCGTTTACCGAAAAACACATCTCGCTGGGTGCTAAGATGCACGAGTTTGCGGGATATAATATGCCGATCGAGTATTCCGGTATCATTGATGAACACCTCACCGTATGTCAGGCTGTGGGTGTATTCGACGTTTCCACACATGGGAGAATTCTGGGTGAAAGTCCCCATGCGTTGGACTTTCTGCAGAAAGTGACTTCCAATAACGTAGCTGCCCTGACACCTGGGAAAGTGCAGTATACTTGCTTCCCCAACGACAGACGGCGGCATTGTAGACGACCTTCTGGTCTATCATTATGAGCCGGAGAAATATCTGCTGTCGTGAATGCTTCGAACATTGAGAAAGACTGGAACTGGTGTATTTCGCACAATACCGAAGGTGCTGAATTGGAAAATGCTTCCGACCACATGGCACAACTTGCCGTGCAAGGACCGAAGGCTATTCAGACGTTGCAGAAACTGACTTCCATCAATCTTTCCGACCTTCCTTACTATACCTTTACGCATGGTGAGTTTGCCGGTGAAAAGATGTGATTATTTCCAATACCGGCTATACCGGTGCAGGAGGTTTTGAGCTTTACTTCTATCCCGAAGCTGCCATGAAGATCTGGGATGCCGTGTTCGAGGCAGGCGCGGAGTTCGGCATTAAGCCAGTTGGTCTGGGTGCGCGCGATACGCTTCGTCTGGAAATGGGATTCTGTCTGTATGGCAATGATTTGGATGACACCACATCGCCTATTGAAGCGGGATTAGGTTGGATTACCAAGTTTGTGGAAGGTAAGAACTTCACCAATCGCCCGATGCTGGAAAACCAGAAAGCGGAAGGCACTACCCGTAAGTTGGTGGGATTTGAAATGATAGACCGCGGTATCCCCCGTCATGGTTACGAGCTGTATAGTACAGACGGTACTGCCATCGGTGTGGTTACCTCCGGAACTATGTCGCCTACCCGCAAGATTGGTATCGGAATGGGGTATATCAGACCCGAATACAGCAAAGTCGGTACGGAAATCTGCATTGACATGCGGGGACGTAAGCTGAAAGCTGTGGTTGTGAAGCCGCCGTTCCGCAAACAGTAATTTGAATGAATAACTAAAATAAGAAGAATGAAGAATTTGTCATGCGGCATCATCGCGCAGTCAAATTCTTCATTCTTAGTTATTCCTTTCTCTATATTCTGCTTATCCTGTCCAGCATTTGGTTTGCCCAACCTATCTCTTTATTGGTCCATTCCTTTTCGGTTCCTTCTATGCCCTGGCCTTCGTAGGCCGAAAGCAAGGTGATATATTCTTTCAGTATATCGGCGGCTTGGGCTTGTTTGTTCATGCGCATCAATAATAGTATTTTTTGTTTATATATGTCCAGATTGGGGCTTGTTCCTGCCATCTCCTGGGCTTTATCAAGCATGGCGAGGCAGCGGTTGTTCACTTCTTCCGTATTAGACAGTGCCATTTCCGCTTTTACCAGGATGATGTAGTCATTGTCCGTGGCTAGTCTGTTGTCAATGTTCTTGCGTATCAGCCGGGCAGTTTCCTTATAGCGCTTGTTGGCGTAGTTCATACTTGCGTTGAAAGAAACGACATCGCTGGTGGTCCGTAGGTAGGGGCGGGCACTCAGGCTATGGGATTCACCGGCCTTTTCTATACGCTTTTGCAGGTTGCCGATGCTGCCGTAGCGAGGAATGTCCTTGTTGCGTTGGTGCAGGTTGTAATACCCTATAATTTTACCGAGGGCCGATGCGATTCCGTCGGGATTATATCCCTTGAATGCCAGAAGTTGGCGCGCAAGGCGGTCTGAAGAGATTTCCTGGGAAGTGTATTTCATCCCCAACCGGTCCGTTGCCGGAATGCTCAAAAGGGAAGCGATGGCTCCGATATCTGCCACCAGACTGACGGCATAAGCATCTTCATTATCGTCCCAGTAGGCCACATCGAGGGCTGCACTGGCGGTAGTGGCAAAGACATCTGCCCAAAAAGCTGCACGCTTGGCACGCCGCTCGGCACGGTAAATGTTGTTTACCTGATGGTCGAGGACGAAATGTCCCAGCTCACATGCGATGACGGCGGCCAGTTCGTCTTCGGAATCAAGAGTGCAGAGGAGGCCCGTACTGATAACCATGGAGCCGTTGGGAAGCATGAAGGCATCTGGTTCGGACGACTGGATGATACGTATGTTCAGGCTTTCTCCACGATTGCTGTCAATGGTGGTGGCATTCAACTTGGAGAACACTCCCTGCACGTACGAAACGATGTAATCTTCCTGATAGGCTATCTCGTTCAGTTTATCGAGATAGTCCAGGCATTCTTCGTCGATTTCCTGGCGCAGTTTGTGCTTGTAACCGCGGTCGTTGAAATATTCGTAAAGATGATTCTTCAGGTATATTTGCTACCAGAATTCCCGGTCCGTTTCCGGAGCGGATATGGCAATGTGCCCCATCTCATTCAAAGGAATGGTCTCTTGTATGCCGTTCATTTCGACAGCATAGCAAATGTTGTTGCTGCTTTCACCGGGATTGTTCATTTTGACAACCCGGCGGATAATGACCGGGGTACCGGCGGGAGATTGCCGGTACTCTTTTGTCAATTCTCCTTTGACGGCGATGTTTCCGCTTAAATCTTTGTACTTTTTGGGCTTGGCAAATCCTGCCGTTGCGACAAGGATTGTCAGGATGAATAGGGTGGCGAGTCGTTTCATGATTAGTATATGTTTTCGGTTTTGATGATACAAAATAGGGAAGTGTTTTTCTCCTTTCTCGTTTTTTTCCCTATTCTGTGATAGGAGATTCCCTATTTATCGGTCCTGCAGTGGGAGGCGGAAACAAAAAAGGGAACCTTTCAGTGAAAGACTCCCTTTTTTCAGTTTGCTTGAAACTGATTATTTCTTACGGTTACCGTAACGGCTCATGAACTTATCAACACGACCGGCGGTGTCAACCAGCTTGGACTTACCAGTGTAGAACGGGTGAGAAGTGCTGGAGATTTCCAGCTTTACCAGCGGATAAGTTTCACCTTCGAATTCGATAGTCTCTTTCGTGTTGCAAGTGGAACGAGACAAGAATACATCACCATTTGACATATCTTTAAATACTACCGGACGGTAATTTTCAGGATGAATACCTTTTTTCATTTTGATATTTTCTTTTAAAAATTTATATTCTGTTACTATTTTGGTAATAAATAGTGTAATGGTCTTACTTTTCAGAGCGCAAAGATAGTGGAAGTTGGAGACTCTACAAAATAAATTCAGATTTATATTTAGTAGGTTTATCGCATTTTATTTCTGATTTTTGCAGGACTTAATCTTGTGAATTTATGAGGAAACTACTTGTCTTATGCTCTTTCTGGCTGTGCGTGGCAACGCTGGGGGCACAAAATGCGGAACGGAAACTGTATAGTGTTGCGTTCTACAATCTTGAGAACTTGTTTGATACGATTCATGATGCAGGTAAGAATGACTATGAGTTCCTGCCCGACGGCAGTTACCAATGGACGGCAAAGAAGTATGAGTCCAAGCTGCAGAACCTTTCCAAAGTGTTGGGTTCCCTTTCGCGTGATTTAGTGCCGGAAGGTCCGGCATTCATCGGTGTGGCAGAGGCGGAGAACAGCCGGGTGCTGGAAGACCTCGTGAAGCAGCCGGCCATTTCCAATTATGAGTTCGTGCATTATGAAGGACCGGACAGACGGGGTATAGACTGTGCCTTGCTGTACGACCCGAAGCAATTCAGCGTTACCCACTCAAAGTTGGTGCTTTCTACTCCTTTTGAGGGGGATACGGTGCACTTGACGCGCGGCTTCCTGATTGTGGACGGACAACTGGCGGGAGAGCGTGTCTGCGTGATAGTGAACCACTGGCCCTCCCGTGGGGCAAAGTCACCGGTGCGTGTGCATGCAGCCAGGCAGGTAAAGGCCTTGAAGGACTCTCTGATGCGTAGCGACAAGAAGCTGAAGCTCATCGTGATGGGGGATATGAATGACGACCCGATGGATGAAAGCATGGAGGTGCTGGGTGCACGCAAATATCCGAAGCAGGTGAAGAAAGGCGAATTCTACAATCCCTGGTGGGTGACGCTGGAAGACAAGGGAGTGGGGACATTGCTCTATCGGGGCAAGTGGAACTTGTTTGACCAGATTGTCATTTCGAAACCGTTGCTGAAGGCTAAGAAAGGGTTGCGCTATGATCACAATGAAGTTTTCATCCGCGATTATCTGATTCAGCAGGATGGCAAATACAAAGGTTCCCCCTTGCGTACGCATGGGGGCAGGACTTGGCTGAACGGTTACAGTGACCATTTGCCGACCATCATCTATCTGAAAAATTAGTATTACATAATAATGTGTAAACAGATGCCGGAGAGCAAACATGTTCTCCGGCTTTTTTGTTGATAGAAGTATAGATGGCAAAAGTATGGCTGGCAGAGATAAATGCAAAGAGTTTGTAATATAGAGATTACAATAATCTGTTAAATGAAGCCAATAGCTTTAAAATAGAATGGATTTGGTAGGATGAGCCGGATATTTTATTCCTCTCAAGTTCTTTACTTTAAAGGATAATGATTACTTTTGCGTAGAATTTTAATTCACTAACAATAAAATTTAAACAAAATGGTTAATTACAAAGATTTAGGACTGGTAAACACAAGAGAGATGTTTGCTAAGGCTATCAAAGGTGGATATGCTATTCCGGCATTCAACTTCAACAATATGGAACAGATGCAGGCTATCATCAAGGCTGCAGTTGAAACAAAGTCTCCGGTTATTCTTCAGGTATCTAAGGGTGCCCGTCAGTATGCCAACGCTACGCTGTTGCGTTACATGGCTCAGGGTGCTGTTGAGTACGCTAAGGAATTGGGTTGCAAACATCCTGAAATTGTTCTTCACCTCGACCACGGAGATACATTCGAAACTTGCAAGAGCTGTATCGACTCTGGTTTCTCTTCAGTAATGATTGACGGTTCACACCTTCCGTACGAAGAAAACGTTGCACTGACTAAGAAGGTAGTTGATTATGCTCATCAGTTCGACGTAACTGTAGAAGGCGAACTCGGTGTATTGGCCGGTGTAGAAGATGAAGTTTCTGCAGAACACCATACATATACTAATCCTGAAGAAGTTATTGACTTCGCTACCCGTACAGGTTGCGATTCACTGGCTATCTCAATCGGTACTTCTCACGGTGCATACAAGTTCAAACCCGAACAATGCCACGTTGACCCTGCTACCGGTCGTCTGGTTCCTCCTCCTCTGGAATTTGCCGTTCTGGATGCTGTAATGGAGAAACTTCCGGGATTCCCCATCGTTCTTCACGGTTCTTCTTCAGTTCCTCAGGAAGAAGTTGATACTATCAACAAGTATGGTGGTAAGCTGGAAGCTGCTATCGGTATCCCCGAAGAGCAGTTGCGTAAGGCTGCCAAGTCTGCTGTTTGCAAAATCAACATCGACTCTGACTCACGTCTGGCTATGACAGCTGCTATCCGCAAGACATTTGCTGAAAAACCGGCAGAATTCGACCCGCGTAAGTATCTGGGTCCGGCTCGTGACAATATGGAAAAACTGTACAAGCATAAAATCATCAACGTGCTTGGTTCAGAGAACAAATTGGCTCAACTGGACTAATCGAAAGATAATCCGAATATAGCGTCAGCCCTTGCAATATTGATGTTGCAAGGGCTGACTTGTTGTATATAGGCCGGTGTTGTGGGATGGTTAAGTTCGCCGCTTATTTCAGAAGCGGATGTTTCAACGTGTACAACAGTCTGTTTCCTTTAACAAAACAGTCTGTTTCCCTTAACTGAACAGTTTGTTTCAATAAAGAGAACACTTCGTTCCAATATGCAAAAACACTTCGTTCCAATACGTAAGAACACTTTGTTTCTACATATCCGAACACTTTGTTTCTCTATACTGGAACAAAGTGTTCACCGTTATGAACTAACAGATTAGCTATATTTGAGACCGGTGAAAAGCATATCCCCGTGACACCTATTCCATACTAAAAATCCCTTGCAGATGGCTGGCAGGAGAAGTGTCTGCCAGCTATCTGCAAGGGAGATTTGCAAGAATGAGCTCTCTGTGTGGAGTACGCGTTATAATTCTATCACTAATGATTCTCTGGGGCCCATCTTCAGCTCTTCACCGAAGGTGATGGCCTTGCCGCTAAGAATATCTTTTCCCTGCTTGCTGTTCTTTCAGGATTTCCTTGTAGAATTTCAAAGGAATGGTGGTCTCTGCATCTGTACCGTTCAGCATCACGAATATCGTCTTGCCTTCGTACTGGCGTGCGTAGGCATAAACACCATTCTGTACCATGAACTGCACCATGCTGCCTTTGGCAATCACATCGTTTCCTTTGCGCCAGTTTAGGATGGTCTTGTAGAAGTCGTAGCACTCGTTCTGTATTTTGGTACGTCCGGCTGGGGTCAGTGCGTTTGTTGCGTCACCGGTCCATCCACCGGGGAAGTCCTTGCGGACATAGCCGTCGCTCTTGCTCTTCACGCCATTCATCATAACTTCCGTTCCGTAGTAGAGTTGCGGAATGCGGCGGGTGGTAAGCAGCAGGGTAGAGGCTTGCTTCAGCATCGGAAGGTTGTCGCCTTCGCCCAGGAAGCGGTCGGTGTCGTGGTTTTCGATGAATGCCAGTACGGAAGCAGGATTAGGGTAGAGGAAGTCGTATACGAAGTTGTTGTATACACGGTCCAGTCCCTTGAACCATGTTTCGGTCTGTTCATTCTTGGCGATGTTTATCTTATCGAAGAAGCTGAAGTCCATAACGGTTTTCAGGTTACTGTTTTTGGGGGCTGATAGCTTGGAATCCTTCTGCCACCAGGCGGTGTAGGCGGGTTCGGTAACCCAGGTCTCGCCCACGGTGTTGTAGTTGGGATATTCTTCGTTCAGCTCTTTCATCCAGTTGCTCATGGCGTCATAGTTGGCATACGGATAAGTGTCCATACGGATACCGTCGATATTGGCGTATTCAATCCACCAGAAGCTGTTCTGTACCAGGTAGCGATATACATGCGGGTTCTTTTGGTTAAGGTCGGGCATGGAAGGTACGAACCAGCCGTCGTTCATCTGGTCGGCATCGTACTGGGAAGTATAAGGATCAACGTGCGGAGTCAGTTTGAAAGAAGTCTGCACGAAGTTCTTTTCATGATCGGGATTGTTGAACCAGTCTTTAGATGGCATATCTTTAATCCATGGATGCTCTACACCGCAGTGGTTGAAGATCATATCCATTACGATTTTGATGCCGCGTGCATGGGCTTTTTCAATCAGCTGCTTGTATTCTTCGTTGGTACCGAAGCGCGGGTCCACCTTGTAGTAGTCTGTGGTGGCATAGCCGTGATAGGAACCACCGGTCATGTTGTTTTCCAGGACTGGAGTAAACCAGAGGGCTGTGACGCCGAGGTCGGAGAAGTAGTCCAGATGTTGTTCGATGCCGGCAAGGTCACCGCCGTGGCGTGCATTGGGGTCATTGCGGTCTACCTTGTAATCGGCCATGCCCGCAATCTGGTCATTGTCCGGGTTGCCATTGGCAAAGCGGTCGGGCATCAGCAGGTACAGTGCGTCGGAGGCGTCGAAACCTTTATGTTCGCAACCTTTCTTGTTGCGTGCCTTCAGTTCATATTCCTTTACGAGTTTCTTTTTTCCTTCAGTGAAGGTGAGGTTGAATTTGCCGGGTTTTACATCCTTGTCCAGTTTCAGATAGACCAGGAGGTAGTTGTTGCTTTCCAGCTTGACAGTGCTGCTCAAAGAAACGCCGGGATAATTGACGGATACTGCCGCGTTGCCGATGCCTTCGCCATAGACCATCAGCTGGAGTTCCGGGTTCTGCATGCCGGTGTACCAAAACGGAGGGTCGATTTTGTTCACATTCATAGCTGCATACGTACTGAGGGAGAGTAAGAGTGTTCCCAAGATTAAGAATACTTTTTTCATGATAGTAACTTTACGGTTAATTTTTGCGCTAATTTAAAACAAATAACGGAGAAAGTTAATCTTTCTCCGTTACTGTACCTTATTATATTATGCAAACGTTTTCATTGGGCTATTTGATGGGGGTTACGCTGGCGGTATCGACCTTTCCCTTGAAGAAGTCCTCTTTCTTGCGCTTTTCTCCTGATGTCCTTCAGCCAGTTTTCGGCGGCATTGTATCGGTTGTCTTCTCCGATGATGGGAACTCCGTCCGCATCTACTTCCTGCACTTTGTCCTTGCTGTTTTTCGGACGGGTTTTCAGGTAGGCCGTTAGGTATCTCTCTGCTTTGGACGCATCTTTCAGATAGTAATAATAGATAAAGGCTGCGTCGTAGAGCAGTTTGTGTTTCTGCCGGTCGTATTTTTCGTATTGCGTCAGAAGGGTATTCGCCTGGTCGGTGTATTGAAATGCCATCTTGTAGCAGTCCGCAAGCCCCACATATAGGCGGGACATGACACTGTCGCTGGGCATGGCGAGGCTTACGGCAGTTTCCAGATAAGTCACTCCATCCTCTTTCCATGATGTCTTGGAGCAGGCGCGTCCCAGATAATAGAGAACGTTGATGTTGGTATTGTCATCTTTAAGAGCCCTTTCCAGCAGGTCGTGTGCTGGGTAGAAGTCTTCGAGGGCATAATAGCTGATTCCGGCGTAGAAGCAGGTTTGGAAAGAACTGTCTTTTTCCTGTAACAGTTGTTCATATCTTTCTATTGCTTTGGGGTAATCTTTGTTCAGGCAATAGGCTTGGGCATTGATGCGGTTCACAAGGACGTTGGTGGAGTCTATGGAACGGTATTTCTCCGTTATGTTTATGGCGTCTTCATACTGGTGGCCTGCTACATAGATGTTGCCGAGTTTGGCAGCAGACAGGTAATCATTGGGACATCTTTTCTGTATGTCCAGGTAGGCATCTATCACATGCATGATTTCTGTGTTGTCATAGACTTGCCCCATACTTTCGGCTCTAAGGTGTAGTACATAGGCGGAACTGTCCCTTTCTGCCAGCAGGTTGCTTTCCTTTAGAGACTCACGGTATCTCTTCATGTTCATCAGCAGACTGATATACTGGATGCGTGCGTATTTATTGTCCGGATTTATGTGGAGCGCATTCTGGTAGTAATCCAGCGCCTCACTATATTTGGCGAGTGATTTGCAGCATTCGGCAGCTTCAATGTATGCTCGGGGATTGAGAGAATCCTGAGCTACGACTTCCTGAAATACGCTCAGAGCTTCAAGGTTATTGCCCAGCCCTTTCAGCGCTTTCCCTTTTTGGTAGAGTAGGGGGACGGTCGGGGTTTCTTGATCGATTAGTATCAAGGCTGTTTCATAATCGTAGTTGGCCATCGCCTCTTGAATGGGATTTGTGGTCTGTGCCGCCAGAAGCGAACAGCATGCACTGAAACATAAGGAGATAAAAAGCTTTCGCATACAGTATATCATTTATATGAGGTTAAACTGACTGCAAGTTACTAAAAAGAATATATTTACGAAATAATCGTAATCTGTTTTAGATAGATTAACGAAAAAGCCCCTCCAAAAATGAAGGGGCTCTAAAATAGTTCGGAATTCAAGCCGGATAACGGAATGAATAAATGTATTACATTAAGAATCCCAGCAGGATACCTGCTGCTACAGCGGAACCGATTACACCGGCAACGTTCGGGCCCATGGCATGCATCAGCAGATAGTTGGTAGGATCGTATTCCAGACCTACTACTTGGGAGATACGTGCAGAGTCGGGTACGGCAGATACACCGGCATTACCGATCAACGGATTAATCTTGTTGCCTTTCTTCAGGAAGAGGTTGAAAATCTTCACGAAGATGACACCGGATGCTGTGGCAATGACAAATGATAAGGCGCCCAGACCGAATATCTTGATTGAATCAAGGGTTAAGAACTCGGATGCTTGCGTAGAAGCACCTACTGTCAAACCAAGCAGAATAGTAATGGTATCAATCAGCGGACCACTGGCTGTGTTTGCCAGACGACGTGTAACTCCACTTTCTTTCAGTAAATTACCGAAGAACAGCATACCCAGCAAAGGCAGACCGGATGGTACAAGGAATGTGGTTAGTAACAAACCGATAATCGGGAACATTACTTTTTCCGTATGTGAAACCACACGGGGAGGTTTCATACGGATAAGACGTTCATTTTTACTGGTCAGCCAACGCATAATAGGCGGCTGTATCACCGGTACTAATGCCATATATGAATAGGCTGATACCGCAATGGCACCCATTAAGTTAGGAGCCAGTTTGGAAGAGAGGAAGATGGCAGTCGGACCATCGGCACCACCAATGATACCGATTGCACCAGCCTGCATCGGGTCAAATCCTATGGCAAGGGCAATCATATAAGCACCGAATATACCGAATTGGGCTGCTGCACCAACCAACATTAATTTGGGGTTCGATATCAAAGCAGAGAAATCCGTCATGGCACCGATACCCAGGAATATGAGTGGCGGGTACCAACCGGAGGTTACTCCCTGGTACAGAATATTAAGTACGGAACCTTCTTCATAGATACCGACTTTTAATCCGGCTTCCATATTGAAAGGTATATTACCAATCAGCATACCGAAACCGATAGGAATTAATAGCATCGGCTCAAATTCCTTGGCTACAGCCAAGTATATGAAAAACAAACCTACCAGAAGCATTACCACATGTCCTACCGTTGCATTGGCAAAACCTGTATAAGTCCAGAAGTCGGCAAGGTTGTTTCCTAAAAATGTGATAAATTCTCCCATATTATTCAATAATTACGAGGTCAGTACCTTCGAGAACAGAGTCCCCTTTGTTTACATTGATGGCTGTAATCTTACCGTCTTTATCAGCATTGATATTGTTTTCCATCTTCATGGCTTCCAAAATGATGATAACTTGTCCCTTCTTTACTGTATCGCCGACATTTACTTTGATATCGAGGATTACACCGGGAAGCGGAGATTTTACACCTGACTTGCCGGTAGAAGCAGCGGCCGGTTTTACTACCGGAGTAGCAGGAGCAGCAGGAGCGGATGTGGCTGCCGGACGTGCTACCGGTTTAACGACTACCTTCGGTGCTTTTTCCATTTCAACTTTGTAGGGAGTACCGTTCACTTCTACATGAGCGATGTTGTCTTCAATATCTCCAATGGCAACTTTATATACGTTACCGTTAATTTTATATTTATATTCTTTCATCGTTTTATTTTATTATGGGTGACTTACTTTTTGTGAGGAGTCTCACGCAACGTATAAATCTTTGAACTCCACGGTGAGTAACTGCGTTTTACACGGGTAATGGTAAGTATCGTGTCTTCCACATCGTGTACATCGCTTTGGAATTCGTGCATGGCCATTGAAATGGCAGCAAAAACTTCTCCCGGAGCCTGCCCCAGTTGTTTCTCTTTTGCTTCTTGTTTATCAGTAATACCTTTAGCTTTCATGGCATTGCGTTTGCTGAGGTTAACTGATATTTTACCTATAATCTTGAAGGAGATGTAGAGTAATATCAGCCCGCAGAATACAACGCTCATGGCAGAAATAGCCATACCGATACCTACGCTGTCATGCTCTTCGAATTTTTCCATTTTGGCATTGCTGTCGATAGTCTTGTTGTTGGTACTCGGAGTGACATATTTATCTTCGCTTCCACCCTTTACTTCCCATTGGTCGGCTGCATCACTGACACGGGCATAGGATTGGTTGGCTTTTAAAGTACCGGCAGGCACTATGACTTGATCAAGCAATTTCTTGCCGGAATCATACAACCCAATCCAGTTGGCATTTGTGGCATCCAGTTTGAAGTTCGTATGAAATGTACCGCGTCTTGGTTCTCCATCAGCCCAGAAAAGTGCATGCTGACGTGGTTTTATGAGTGTCAGAACGTCACCTTTGGGAATGAAATAACTGGCAGTATCACCCGGCTGGCTGCTGAATTTCAGATAGCAACCTGCAAGGTCGGCGCTGCCGTATGATCTGTTGAATATTTCAATCCATGCGCTGTGCAAACCGTAGTCGTCCTGATAATTACCTTCGTTGTTGACCAGCACTTCATTCAGCAGCAGTTTGTTGTTCGATTTCTGTTCTTTGCAAGAAGAGCAAAAGCCCAACACCAGCATCAATGAAAGGAATATTCCGATTTTTGTTTTATTCATAATCGTTCTTGTTTTTAGTGTTAAAAGCCTGATTACAAAGGAATATTACCATGCTTCTTAGCCGGATTAGTCAATTTCTTAGTCTGCAACTGTTGCAGGGCACGAATGATGCGGAAACGTGTGTTACGCGGTTCGATAACATCATCAATGTAGCCATACTTAGCTGCATTATAAGGATTAGCAAACAACTTGGTGTATTCAGCTTCTTTTTCTGCCAGGAATTGAGCAGGATTTTCCTGTTCCTTAGCTTCGCGGGCATACAATACCTCTACAGCACCTGCACCACCCATTACAGCGATTTCAGCAGTAGGCCAAGCATAATTCATGTCGCCACGCAGCTGCTTACAGCTCATCACGATGTGCGAACCACCGTAGGATTTACGCAGTGTGATGGTAACCTTGGGTACAGTAGCTTCACCGTATGCATACAGCAGTTTGGCACCGTGCAGGATGACGCCGTTGTACTCCTGGCCGGTTCCCGGAAGGAATCCCGGTACGTCTACCAATGAAACGATAGGAATATTGAAGGCGTCGCAGAAACGGACGAAGCGTGCGCCCTTGCGGGATGCGTTGCTGTCGAGCACACCTGCCAGATACTTCGGCTGGTTGGCAACAATACCTACGGACTGTCCGTTGAAACGTGCGAAACCAATAATGATATTCTTTGAGTAATCTTTTTGGATTTCGAGGAACTCACCATTATCTATGATAGCAGCAATTACTTCGTACATGTCGTACGGCTTGTTCGGGCTATCAGGATGATTTCATTCAGAGAATCTTCCAGACGGTCGATTGGATCGGTGCAATCTACGTAAGGAGCTTCTTCCAGGTTGTTCTGGGGAATGTAGCTCAACAGTTTGCGGATAAGAGCCAAACCTTCTTCTTCTGTCTGTGCAGTGAAATGAGTAACACCTGATTTGGTGGAGTGAACGCTCGCGCCACCCAGGTTTTCCTGGCTTACGTCTTCTCCGGTTACAGTCTTTACTACCTTCGGACCGGTAAGGAACATGTAGGATGTACCTTCCATCATCAAAGTAAAGTCTGTCAAGGCAGGAGAGTAAACGGCGCCACCGGCACAAGGACCGAAAATACCGGAAATCTGCGGAATGACACCCGAAGCAAGTATGTTACGTTGGAAGATTTCAGCGTAGCCAGCCAAGGCATTAATACCTTCCTGAATACGTGCACCGCCCGAGTCGTTGATACCGATACACGGAGCACCCATTTTCATGGCTTGGTCCATAATCTTACAGATTTTCAGAGACATGGTTTCGGACAGTGAACCGGCAGAAACTGTGAAGTCCTGTGCGAAGATATAAACCAGACGGCCTTCGATTGTACCGCAACCGGTTACTACACCGTCACCGGGGTAGTGTTTCTTTTCCATGCCGAAGTTGGTACATCTATGTTCTACAAACATATCCATTTCTTCGAAACTACCTTCGTCGAGAAGCATGGCTATGCGCTCACGAGCTGTATATTTACCTTTCTCATGCTGCTTGGCAATCGCTTTTTCACCACCACCCAGACGTGCAGCTGTGCGGCGATCTATAAGCTCTTTAATCTTTTCAAGTTGATTACTCATGAATTTATATTCTTTAAGTGTTTATACAATTTATGATTTGATGATTTTAAAGTCTTGCTTATTCCGGTTTCTCGCAAAGCTCGGTCAGGACACCGAGAGTTGACTTCGGATGCAGGAATGCAATGTTCAGACCTTCTGCACCTTTGCGGGGAGCTTTGTCTATAAGGCGGATACCTTTTTCTTCGACTTCGGCAAGCGCACCGGCCACTCCGTCTTCAACGGCGAATGCGAGATGATGCATGCCACCGTTACCGTTGTTCTTTTCGATGAACTTGGCAATTGTGCTTTCGGGAGAAGTAGGTTCCAACAATTCGATCTTTACATCGCCCACTTTCAGGAAAGCGGTTCTAACTTTCTGATCTTCCACGGTTTCGATGTTGTAGCATTTCAAACCTAAAACGTTTTCGTAGTACGGAAGGGCTTCTTCAATGCTCTTAACGGCAATGCCCAGATGCTCAATGTGTGAAATCTTCATAACTATATAAATTAATGTTAGTATTGTATCCTTTTTAATAAAGGTATAACAGCACAAAGAAAGAGAATTCTTGCTTAATAAAGAAATTTTTCGTCAATTAATTAATGGATAATTGAACTTTAGAAGGATTTTTTCAGACTTTAGATAGAGACCGGTTGTTTTCCTGATATCGTCCGCTAACGGACATCCCCACTGTCCGAAAATGAACACTTACCCCTCTATGAAATCTTCCCGGCCACTTGGCACACTCTTTGCTTTTCTGTTTGCGACAATTTTAAAGATTGAACATGAAAAAGAATATTTTACTTGCAGTTTGTTTTTTGATGCCGTTGGCAACCATGGCGCAGAATGATACTTTGGGACATGAACGCAATATTACGCTGTCGGAGGCCATTGTACTGGCCCGTACGCAGTCTGTGGATGCTGCTGTGGCATTGAATGAATTGAAAACCGCGTATTGGGAATACCGTACATTCCGTGCGGACTTGTTGCCGGAAGTGAATTTCACCGGTACACTACCCAACTATAACAAGTCCTACAGTACCTACCAGAATTCCGACGGCTCCTATAGCTTTGTTCGCAACAATACACTGGGGCTGTCCGGACAGCTTTCGGTAGACCAGAACATTTGGTTTACGGGGGGTAAGCTGTCACTGACTTCTTCGCTGGATTATCTCAAACAACTGGGTTCCGGAGGAGCGAAGCAGTTCATGTCAGTCCCCGTGAGCCTGGAGTTGACGCAGCCGGTCTTCGGAGTGAATACCTTGAAGTGGAACCGCCGTATAGAGCCCGTACGCTATGCTGAGGCAAAGGCCGAGTTCATTTCAGCTACGGAAGAGGTGACGATGAAAACCATCACTTATTTCTTTGAGTTGCTGCTGGCCAAAGAATCGCTCGCTACCGCCATGCAGAACAAGACGAATGCCGACCGCCTTTATGAAGTGGCCATAGCCAAACGTAAAATGGGACAGATATCCGAGAATGATTTGTTGCAGCTTAAACTGAATTCATTGCAGGGCAAGGCCGACGTGACTGAGGCAGAGAGCAACCTGAATGCAAAAATGTTCCAGCTCCGTTCTTTCCTCGGGGTGTCCGAGCAGGAAAGCCTGAATCCGGTGTTGCCCGCCACTGTTCCCGATATAAAGATGGAGTATGACCGTGTGCTGAACAAGGCACTGGAACGCAACTCCTTTGCACAGAACATTCGCCGCCGCCAGCTCGAAGCTGATTATGAAGTGGCAACGGCACGCGGAAACTTGCGCAGCATCGACCTCTTTGCCAGTGTGGGCTATACGGGGCAGAACCATGAATTCTCTTCAGCCTACCGGGACTTGCTTGATAATCAGATTGTGCAGGTAGGCGTCAAGATTCCTATCCTTGACTGGGGCAAGCGCCGCGGCAAGGTAAGGGTGGCAAAGAGCAACCGTGAAGTGGTCTTGTCCAGAATCCGTCAGGAACAGATGGACTTTAACCAGGACATCTTTTTGCTGGTGGCTAACTTTAACAACCAGGCGCAACAGCTGGACATAGCCGAAGAGGCGGATGTCATTGCTGAGAAGCGTTACAAGACCAGTGTAGAGACCTTTATGATAGGTAAAATCAGCACCCTGGACCTGAACGATGCACAGAACTCTAAAGACGAAGCCCGTCAAAAGCATATTTCAGAGCTGTACTACTATTGGTATTACTTCTATCAGCTCCGCAGCTTGACCCTTTGGGATTTTGAACGCGATACGGAATTGGAAGCTGATTTTGAAGAGGTGGTAAGAGGATAAGTCGACGGGTTGCAAGTGATAAGTTATGAATTATTTGCCGGTAAAAGTACCGTATATGCGATATTATAGGTAAATAACTTATAACTTATCATTCATAACTCTGCTTTTTTACTTATTTTTGCGGGAAACAAACTACAATTTTTATGATACTGATAATAGACGACGATAGTGCTGTGCGCTCTTCCCTCAGCTTTATGCTGAAGCGTGCCGGATATGAGGTGAAAACGGCTCCAAGTCCTCGCGAAGCTATGGACATAGTTAGGGCCGAAGCTCCCGCCTTGATTTTGATGGATATGAACTTCACTCTTTCCACTACCGGAGAAGAGGGACTTACCTTATTGAAGCAGGTAAAGGTGTTCCGTCCCGATGTGCCCGTTATTTTGATGACGGCATGGGGAAGTATCCAGCTTGCCGTGCAGGGTATGCAGGCCGGCGCATTCGATTTCATAACCAAGCCTTGGAACAATGCTGCTCTTTTGCAGCGCATCGAGACGGCCCTTGAGCTTACGGCCGCCCCGAAAGAGGTGCCGGAAGAGCAGACTACCGCATTGAATCGCAGCCATATTATAGGTAAGTCCAAAGGGCTGATGGAAGTGCTGAACACAGTGGCTCGCATAGCCCGTACCAATGCTTCGGTGCTGATTACGGGCGAAAGCGGAACGGGCAAGGAGCTGATTGCCGAAGCCATCCATATCAACAGCCAACGCGTGAAGCAGCCCTTTGTCAAGGTGAATCTCGGCGGCATCTCGCAGAGCTTGTTCGAGAGCGAGATGTTCGGCCATAAGAAAGGGGCGTTTACCGATGCCAGCGCCGACCGTATAGGGCGTTTTGAAATGGCAAATAAAGGTACTATCTTCCTCGACGAGATTGGTGACCTCGACCCTTCCTGCCAGGTGAAACTGCTGCGCGTGCTTCAGGACCAGACATTCGAAGTGCTGGGCGATAGCCGTCCCCGCAAAGTCGATGTGCGCGTCGTTTCCGCCACTAATGCAGACCTCCGCAAGATGGTGTCCGAACGTACTTTCCGTGAAGACCTTTTTTACCGTATCAACCTGATTACCGTAAAACTGCCCTCCTTGCGGGAGCGCCGTGAAGATATTCCTTTGCTGGCACGTCACTTTGCCGACCGTCAGGCAGAGGTGAACGGCTTGCCGCGTACGGATTTCTCGGCCGACGCTCTGAATTTCCTTTCCCGCCTGCCTTATCCGGGCAACATTCGTGAGTTGAAGAATCTGGTGGAGCGTACCATTCTGGTCAGCGGCAAGCCGGTGCTGGATGCCACGGATTTCGATGCCCAATATCTGCGTCACGACGAACCGGCCAAAGCTGCCGAAGGTACTTCTTTTGCAGGTATGACCTTGGATGAAATAGAGCGGCAGACTATCTTGCAGGCGTTGGAACAGCATAAAGGGAATCTCAGTCAAGTGGCAGTGTCATTAGGCATCAGCCGCGCTGCGCTTTACAGACGTTTGGAAAAATATAATATTCAAGTCCCGTGCGCATAAAATTCTTTTTCTTCATACTTGTCCTTTTTCTGCTCGGTCTGGGTGGAATGCTGGTATATCTGCTGAGTGGGAAGCCTTCTTTGTATCTGTACGTGTTGGAGGGGCTCATCGGGTTTATCCTTATCTATCTGATAGTATTCTATAATAAGATAGTGAAGCCGATGAATACCATCGGCAGCGGTATGGAGTTGCTGCGCGAGCAGGATTTCAGTAGCCGTCTCAGCCGGGTAGGGCAGTACGAGGCAGACCGCATTGTGAATATCTTTAACCGAATGATGGAGCAGCTCAAGAATGAACGGTTGCGCATGCGCGAGCAGAATCACTTCTTGGATTTGTTGATTCAGGCATCTCCAATGGGGGTTATTATCCTGACAATGGACGATGAAGTGTCGCAACTGAATCCGATGGCGGTAAAGATGCTCGGTGTCCGTATGGAGGAGGCGATGACAAAACGGCTGGACCAGATGGACTCCCCGTTGGCTGCCGAACTTTCGTCTATTCCCAAAGACGAGACGGCGGTGGTCCGTCTCAATGATGCGAATATTTATAAATGCACCCATTCTTCTTTTATTGACAGAGGGTTCAACATCCTTTTTTCTTGATAGAGCGTATGACGGAAGAAGTGATGCGTGCCGAGAAGCGTGCCTATGAAAAGGTAATCCGCATGATAGCTCATGAAGTGAACAATACCACTGCGGGCATCACTTCCACACTCGATACAGTGGAGCAGGCACTTTCTACAGAAGATGATATGGAGGACATCTGCGACGTGATGCGCGTTTGTACGGAGCGTTGTTTCTCGATGAGCCGTTTCATTACCCGTTTTGCAGATGTGGTAAAGATACCCGAACCTACCCTGGCACCCGTCCAGCTGAATGAGTTGGTGTCCATGTGCAAGCGTTTCATGGAAGGAATGTGCAATGACCGCAATATAGAGCTACGTCTGGAATGCGACCCAGAGGTGGGAATGGTGCGTATGGATGCTTCTCTTTTTGAGCAGGTGCTTGTGAATATCATCAAGAATGCCGCCGAAAGTATAGAGGGGGACGCCGGAGAAAACGGACAGCAAGGTGAGATAATAGTAAGGACCACTGCCCCCGCTTCTGTCGAAGTCGTTGACAATGGTCCGGGGATAAGTAAAGAGACCGAAGCTAAACTCTTCAGCCCCTTCTTTTCCACCAAGCCGAACGGGCAGGGAATTGGCCTGGTGTTTATCCGGGAAGTTTTGAGCCGTCATGGTTGCACGTTCTCCCTGCGTACCTACAGCGATGGATTGACCCGCTTCCGTATACTATTTAATTGAAAATTGAAAGTTTTACCTTTCACCTTTCAATTTCTGCTTTTAAAGAATTCTTTTGCATATTCGTCCAATATCCTTTTAATGCCTTGGCCGATGGTCGCATAGTCTTTCTCGTCCAGATTGGCGAGTGAGGCGCGCACGCTCCATTCGGGGCCGTCAAAACCACCGCCGTTCAGCAGCACCAGAGAGGTTTCTTTGGCAAGGCGGAAGACTACGTTCAGCGGGCTGTAGGTACGTTTCAGATATTCTACAAAGTCGTCCCCATAGAACTTCTTTGCCCAAACCAGCATGTCGATTTCTGTATAATAACCTACACGCAACGGGTCTTCCGTCAGCGTGAAACCGGTATTCTCCCAAAGGGCATGCAATCGGCGGCGGATAATCTCCTGCATCTTTTGCTTGTATTTGTTTTCCTTGTCCAGCAGGGCAAAGGCGGCGAAAAGGCCCATCTGCATCTGTTGTGGCAATGACAGTCCGGCGGTATGGTTCAGTGCCACCTGACGGCTGTCGGCAACCATACGGTCGATAAACTTCAGTTTTTCAGGTTCCAGAGTGAGGGTGGAGTAGCGGCGGTGCAGAATCTCCCGTTTCTCTTTCGGCAGTTTGGCTATCAGCTTGTCGAACAGATTGAATTCGTGCAGGGCGATGACCGCATTGCGCCATCCGGTGGCACCGAAGTATTTGGAGAATGAATAGACGCAAAGCGTATTGTAGGGAATTTCTGCCATGAACGAACGGAAGTGCGGACTGAATGTACCGTATACGTCGTCTGTAATAATCATCAGATTAGGGTTGTCATTTCTGACGATGCTCACGATGCGCGCCATTGTATCCGGACTGAGTGTGTAGCTGGGCGGATTACTGGGATTGGTGACAAAGAGGGCCTTGATTTTAGGGCTTTTCAAGCGGTCTATGTCTTCGTCGCTGTACTGCCAGAGGTGCATCCCTTCGTTATTCATGCGGTTGGCATGTATTTTGGTCACTCGAAACTGGTAGCGGCTGAGTTGTGGGATTTCAATATAGGGGGTAAAGGCAGGAACCATGAGGACGATGCCGTCCCCTTTGTTCAGCAGGAAGTTTTCCTGCAGGGAGTCGAAGATGTAGCACATGGCGGCTGTTCCACCTTCGGTGGCAAACAGGTCATAGGCACCCCGGGGAGGACGGTTGTCGCACATCTCTTGCGAAAGGTAATCTTGCACAAGGATTTCCGTAAAATGAAGGATGCGGTCGGGCACGGGATACTGGTCGCCTACAATGCTTTCGGCCCATTCGTGTACAAGGCTGTCGGGGTCGGCGGCATGCTGCATCAGCAGGTAGTTGTAGGTTTGTTCCAGCAATTTGGCGCCCGGTACGTTATTGTTCTTTTTCAGGAAGGCTTCGAAGCGGGAGGCAATGCCTTTTTTTTCGGGGATGCCTGCAATGCCCTCGGGCAAATCCATGATGCGGCGGCACTCTTCCAGGCCGAAGCTTCCCAACAGGAAGAAGGCTTCGCGTGGAGCGGTTGCAATCCAGTTGGGGTTGCCGCGCCCTGCGTTCAGCATGGTACGGGCGGTTTTCTTCAGACTCTCGTCTGCCATGTCTATCAGGCGGTTCTTCAGTTCGAAAGGACTGATAGATTCCATTTTCTTTTCTAAAAGTTTTGTATCCATAAGCTCAAGTTTAGGTTCGTTATTTATTGTTTTCAGTCATTCGGCGAATAATCTCTGTTCATGCGGTATACTATTTCTTTCCTTGCTTGAAATTAATCGTCCGATATATGTTTCCTTTTCGTCCGACAGTTGTTGAATCATCGTCCGACAACTGTTGAATTATCGTCCGACAGCTGTCGGACGAATAGCTATTAGTGAATGGGTATATAGTCGCTTGCATTTCCGGCAATAATTCTTTGAATGATTTGGATTAGTAAGTATTGGCACAGAATCGTCTTATATTAGCAAAACGATGACTACACCCCATATTATTAATAAGGTATTGCCCACGGCATAGGTCACGGTGTATCCCAGAGCAGGTGTCTCACTCTCAACGGCATCCTGCACCGCGCCTAAAGCGGCCGTAGTGGTACGTGCCCCCGCGCAGACGCCCAAAGCCAGTGCCGGATGGAACTTGAAAACATACCTTGCCAGCAGCAAGCCGATAATCAGCGGCAGGGCGGTGGCGGCTGCTCCCACCAGAAACAGACTGATACCTACGTCGTGGAAGCCCTGCACGAAACTGGGACCTGCCGAAATGCCCACTACCGCGATGAACATGTTCAGACCGACATTGTTCAACACCCATTGCGAAGGTTCGGGAATGCGCCCGAAGGTGGGGTGCTTACTGCGGAGCCAGCCGAAGAACAAGCCGGCAATCAATGCGCCGCCGCTTGTGCTCAAGCTGATGGGGATGCCGCCGATATGGACGGAAAGTGCTCCGAACAAACCTCCGACAAGGATACCAAGGCCTACGAATATCATGTCCGTCTGGTTGGTAGGGCGGTCTATATACCCCAGACGTTTGGCTGCTGCTTCCACTTCCTGCCTGGTACCTACCACTTCGATGACGTCGCCGGCATCTACTACCGTTTGTGCCAGCACGGGAATGGATATTCCGGCGCGCTTGATACTCCGGATACTGACACCGTGCATGAACTTTTCCCTTCGGATAGCTGCAACCGTCTTGCCGGCAACCGTCTTGCGTGTGATTGTAACCGGTAACTTTTCGGCAGGAAAATCCAGGAGCTGGGCATCTTGTACTTCCGGCCCTATCCAGCTTTCTTCGCCTATGATGTATTCGCGGCGTCCGCTTAGCACTACTTCGTCTCCCGGCTCTATCTGTATGTTCATGCTGACTTCCACCACAACTCCGGATTTGCGGAGGCGTTCCACAAATAGACGTTTGTCGTGCTGCCGGAAGTAGACTTCCAGGTCAATCACCCGCTTTCCATTCTTGAACCACTCGTTTTCGACCCGGTAGGCACGGAAAGTGACGGGGCGTGCCGCCGGCATGAATCCCGGTTCGTCAGCCAGAGAGCTGCCCATCTTCGCCTCCAGTTCCTTGCAGGCGGCTTTCACCTTTTCCAGCCCGCCCAGCATCTTGGGACCGATGATGATAGGACCCATGCCGAGCCTGCCGTACCGAAAATGTAGGTGACGGCGTAGGATACGGGAATGATGTTGACGTAACTTTGTCGTTGGGCCTCGTCCAGTCCCATATTGGCCATGGTGTCTTCTGCCACTCCGATGACGGCGGAGATGGTTTGCGAACCGGCCAGCAGTCCGGCAGCTTCACCGGCATTGTAGCCCATCATCAGGGCCAGCAGCCAGGTCACTAACAGTACGGATACACACATCAGTACGGCAAAGCCCACTTGGGGCAATCCGTCCTTTTTCAGTCCGCGGAAGAACTGGGGACCCACTTTATAGCCCACGGCAAAAAGGAAAAGCAGAAAAAATACCGACTTTATCGGACCCGGTACGGCTATATTCAGTTGCCCTACCAGTACGCCTACAAGCAGTACACTGGTCACTGTGCCCAGCGTAAACTTACCGATACGCAGTTTCCCCAGCCAGAATCCCAGGAATATAGTGAGGAAAATGGCAAGTTCGGGGCGTTCCCTGAGCTGGTTGAAAATCCATTCCATAATCAAGTTGTTTAGGTTATATATTGGTTGTTCCGATGCTTTCTGGAGCGTCGTTTCGCTATACAACGGCTTTTAACGGGAAGTGTTTTATACAAAAGGAGTTTTTTAGAACATTTATTCCGTAAAACCGAACTTTAAGAAAAAGTTTTCTTCCGTACCTTTGCCATCCAAATTAGGTAAAACAAGGTATGAAGTTGTTTTTTAGGGTATTTCTGCTTATCCAGCTGGTTACTCTTCCATTGAGAGCACAATATATGGTGCAAGGCGTTGTCACCGATTCGTTGACGAAGGAGCCGTTGCCTTATACGTCAGTTTATCTGAAAGGAACTACGGAGGGAGGGATGACGGACAATAACGGCCGTTTTTCCTTCAAGACCTATCGCCCGGAGGCCACGCTGGTCATTTCGGCCGTGGGATATAATGAATATGTCCGGCTGATTCATCCTGCAAAGTCTTCTAAGTTCAATATAGCCCTTTCGCCAGCCACTTATGCACTGGATGAGGTGGTGGTGAAGCCGAAACGTGAACGGTATAAGAAAAAGGATAATCCCGCAGTGGAGTTTGTACGCAAGATGATAGAGCATCGGGATGACTACTCGCCCGACGAACGCGACTTCTGGAAACGTGACCGCTATGAAAAGATGACTTTTGCCATCAATAACTTCGACAGCTTGAAGCAACAGAAGTGGCTTTACCGTAAGTTCAAGTTTCTGACGGATTATGTCGATACCTCTGCCGTTACCGGCAGGCCGGTACTGGCCATCTCCAACCGTGAGTTACTTGCCACAGACTATTACCGCAAGTCTCCGCATAGCCGGAAACAGTGGGTCACCGCCCGCAGGCAGGCAGGAGTGGACGAAATGCTTTCCCAGCAGGGTATGGAGCAGGCTATCAGTGTCACCATGACCGATGTAGACCTTTATGAGAACAACATCACCTTGTTCACCAATAAGTTTGTCAGTCCGCTTTCCTCCCTTGGGCCGTCTTTCTACAAATATTATCTGATGGATACGCTTACCGTTGCCGGAAAGCCTTGTGTTGACTTGACATTTGTCCCTTTCAACTCCGAGTCGTTCGGTTTTACGGGACATTTATACGTCATGCTGGACAGTACCTATTTTGTAAAGCGTGCCGTCATGAACTTTCCTCAGAAAATAAATCTGAACTTTGTGGACTACATGAAGATTGAACAGAATTTTGACCGCGCGGAGGACGGTACGAGGCAGTTGCTCAATGAGAGTATCACTACGGAGTTCAAGTTGGTGGACAATAGTGACGGTATTTATGCCAAGCGGGATGTGTATTACAGAAATTATCAGTATGAACCGGATGACAAGGCTCTGCAGGCTTTCCGAAAAGCGGAAAAGGTGATTGAAGAGACATCGGCTTCCGGCTATTCGGAAGCATATTGGGATGCCAACCGCCAGGTGGAAGTCAGCAAGAAAGAGACTTCGGTGGACAAGATGATGGCCCAGTTGCGCAGCTATCCCGTTTATTTCTGGACGGAGAAAGTGTTGAAGGTGCTGTTCACGGGGTATATTCCCGCTCCGAAGGAAAAAGAACCTTTGTTCTATATCGGTATGATGAATACCACTATCAGCGGAAATACACTGGAAGGGGTGCGCTTGCGTGCCGGCGGTATGACGACGGCATGGCTCAATCCGCATCTGTTCGGCAGGGGCTATATGGCATACGGTTTTCGCGACCATCGTGTAAAAGGACTTGCCGAACTGGAATATTCTTTTCATAAGAAGAAGGAATATGCCAATGAATTTCCTATACATTCGTTGAAGCTCCGTTACTTGTCAGATGTCAATCAATATGGACAACACTATCTTTATACCAGTCAGGACAATGTTTTTCTTGCTTTGAAACGTCAGAAGGATGACCGTATCGGTTATCAGCGGAAGGCGGAACTGACCTATACCAATGAGTTCCATTCCGGCTTTTCCGTACAGATGACGGCGCGCCTGCGTAAAGATGAATCATCCCATCTGATTCCTTTCGTCAAGCAGGATGACCGTAATACGTATGTAAAAAGTATTTCGACCAGTGAACTGGAATTGAAGCTGCGCTATGCTCCCAACGAGAAATTCTTCCAGACCCAATGGAACCGTTTCCCCGTTTCGCTGGATGCTCCGGTCTTTTCGCTTACACATACCATGGCTGCCAAAGGGGTACTGGGAGGAGACTATACCTATCACTATACGGAAGCGGGTTTTCAAAAGCGTTTCTGGTTCTCGGCATTCGGTTATACGGACGTTATCCTGAAAGCCGGAAAAGTCTGGAATAAGGTTCCTTTCCCTTTGCTCGTCATTCCCAACGCGAACTTGTCCTATACCATACAGCCCGAGTCCTATTCACTGATGAATGCCATGGAATTCATGAACGATGAATACGCTTCCTGGGATGTGACCTATTACTTGAACGGCTGGCTCTTCAACCGTATTCCTTTGTTGAAAAAGTTGAAATGGCGTGAAGTGCTTTCCTGTCGCGGCTTGTATGGGAATTTGAGTGATAAGAATAATCCGGCTTTTCAGCAGGATTTGTTCCGTTTTCCTGCCGGCAGCACTACAATGGGGCATACGCCATACGTAGAGGCAGGTGTAGGTGTTGAAAATATTTTCAAAGTATTGCGTGTCGATTATGTATGGCGTTTGACTTACCGAAATTTACCAAATATCGACAAATCCGGGCTCAGAATCAGTCTACACATGACATTTTAACTTAAATCTTACTAATAGGACATTAAATCGGATAAAATGACTAATCCCAATTGAGTAAAATACCCTAAATTTGAGCAATTTTTTAAACTCTAAATAATACAATGGCAATGAAAGAAAACATTAAGCCGGCAACCGGACGCCTGGGCGTGCTGGTAGTCGGAGTAGGTGGTGCGGTTGCAACCACCATGATTACCGGTACATTAGCTGCTCGCAAGGGCTTGGCAAGCTATAGGCTCAATCACACAAATGGCTGCTATGCGCATGCAGGATGGCAAGGAAAAACTTATCAAAGACATAGTGCCTTTGGCTGATTTGAATGATATCATTTTCGGCGGTTGGGACATTTTCCCGGACAACGCCTACGAAGCTGCTATGTATGCCGAGGTTTTGAAAGAGAAAGACTTGAATTTGGTAAAAGACGAACTGCAAGCCATCAAGCCGATGCCTGCTGCATTCGACCACAATTTTGCAAAACGTTTGAACGGTACGCATATTAAGAAGGCTGCTACTCGCTGGGAAATGACAGAGCAGTTGCGTGAGGATATCCGTAACTTCAAGGCAGCCAATAACTGCGAGCGTATTGCTGTGCTGTGGGCTGCAAGTACCGAAATATATATTCCTCTGTCCAAGGAGCACGAATCTCTCGCTGCTTTGGAACAGGCAATGAAGGAAAACAATACTGAAGTCATCTCTCCGAGTATGTGCTATGCATACGCTGCCATTGCAGAAGGCGCTCCGTTTATTATGGGTGCTCCTAATCTGTGTGTGGATACTCCAGCCATGTGGGAATTCTCCAAGAAAATGAATGTGCCCATTTCCGGTAAGGACTTCAAGAGTGGCCAGACTTTGATGAAGACGGTGCTTGCTCCGATGTTCAAGACCCGTATGTTGGGTGTAAGCGGCTGGTTCTCTACGAATATTCTGGGTAACCGTGACGGCGAGGTACTCGACCAACCGGAGAACTTCAAGACAAAAGAGGTCAGCAAGCTGTCTGTTATCGACAATATCTTCGAACCGGAGAAATATCCTGACTTGTACGGTGATGTTTATCATAAGGTACGCATTAACTACTATCCTCCTCGTAAGGATAACAAGGAAGCATGGGACAACATCGATATTTTCGGCTGGATGGGCTATCCGATGGAAATCAAGGTTAACTTCCTGTGTCGCGACTCCATTCTTGCTGCTCCCATCGCGCTCGACTTGGTTATTTTCAGTGATTTGGCATTGCGTGCAGGCATGTGCGGCATCCAGACGTGGCTGTCCTTCTTCTGCAAGAGCCCGATGCACGATTTCGAGCATGAGCCGGTACACGATTTGTTCCAGCAATGGCGCATGGTGAAAGAGACTCTCCGCAACATGGTGGGTGAAACTGCACCAAGTTATCTGGATTAAAAAAAACAGTGATAAGGTGATAGAAATAAGGTGGTAAGGTGATAGAGTGATAGCACTTTACCACTTTATCACTTTTATTACTTTATTGCATTTATCACTTTACCGTTTTTATCGCATTTATCACCTCATTACTTTTTTGATGAAGAAACCCTCCCTCCTCCCAGTCATTATCGGTACGGGCTTTGGCTCGGGCTTTTCTCCTTTTGCACCCGGCACTGCGGGAGCTTTGCTGGCTACGCTTATCTGGTTCGGGTTGTCTTATCTGGTTTCAAGTGCCTGCCTTTTGTGGCTGACAGTAGCATTGATTTTGGTATTTACACTTGCCGGTATCTGGGCTGCTAACCGCCTGGAGGTATCTTGGGGCGAAGACCCTTCGCGCGTGGTGGTCGATGAAATGGTCGGTGTGTGGATTGCCTTGCTTGCGGCGCCCGCCGGACATGTATGGTATGCGTTGGGAGCGTTTGTCTTGTTCCGCTTGTTTGATATATTCAAGCCCTTGGGCATTCGCCGTATGGAAAGTCTGCCGGGTGGAATCGGGGTAATGGTGGACGATATTCTGTCCGGAGTCTACGGATTTATAATTTTGATTGTGGCAAGATGGATAATCAGTTGAAATCAAATGGCAAAGGTGTGTCGTGGCGCCATTCTGTCTGGATCTTCTTCAAGGCCCAGATTTCTGCGCAATTCGCAAGCTTTGTCGATTTTCTGGTGACTATCCTTCTGGTAAAGGCTTTTGCTGTTTTTTATCTTTATGCCACATTCACGGGTTCCGTGGTAGGAGGCATTGTAAACTGTGCCATTAATTACGGATGGGTGTTCCATGCCGAGACTGTAAGAAAACGCATGTTGCCGTGAAATATCTCTTTGTCTGGGGAGGCAGCATTATACTGAATACCTGGGGCACTTTTGCACTGACCGAGTGGCTTACGGGCATGACATGGGTCAATGGGCTGTTGGGATATTATATAGACAATGTATTTATTCTGTCAAAGATAATAGTAGCAGTGCTGGTAGCTTTTTTTTGGAACTACCATCTGCAACGTTTTTTCGTTTATCGTAATCACAATATAAAAGGCTTTCTGAAACATTATTTAGAGAACAAAAAAGACGAATATGAATTATAGAGATTGGTTGCAGCAGGTGATATACAAGATTATCAATCCTGTGGTGCATGGTATGATTAGAATTGGCATTACGCCTAACTTTATTACGACTACGGGGCTGGTGCTGAATATCGTGGCGGCTGCCTTGTTTGTGTATGCCGGGGTGTACAAGAGTGGTGAACTGGCCTATGTAGGCTGGGGAGGCGGTATTGTGCTCTTTGCCGGGTTGTTTGACATGATGGACGGACGTGTGGCACGCGTGGGTAAAATGAGTTCTACTTTCGGTGCGCTCTACGACTCCGTACTCGACCGTTACAGCGAGCTCGTGACATTGTTCGGCATCTTCTATTACCTGATGCTGCAAGGCTATTTGTGGGGCTCCATCATTACATTCATTGCGCTGATAGGTTCGCTGATGGTGAGTTACGTGCGTGCCCGTGCCGAAGGTTTGGGGCTGGAGTGTAAAGTCGGTTTCATGCAGCGTCCCGAACGCGTTGTGCTGACTGCCCTCGGTGCCATGTTCTGCGGTATCTTTGGTGATTGTACCTTGTTCGACCCGATGCTGATACTAATTGTGCCTATGGCAGTGATTGCCATATTGGCGAATTTGACGGCATTTGCCCGCTTGGCGCATTGCTATAAACTACTGAAAGACAAGGAATGAAAAATAGTTTGTTTCCCTCTGTGAGAGAGGCGGTGCTGGTGATTGTCATCACAGCGTTTTTCCTGATTCTGACAGCGGTCTGTATCGGGCTTCGTCCGGAACATTTCCTGATGGCGGGTGTATTTTTGGTATTGTTCTTTGCCGGACAGACAACCCGTAAGTTGGCAGTGGCGCTGTTGCCGTTTTTCATATTCGGCATTTCGTATGACTGGATGCGCGTATATCCCAATTACCAGGTGAATCCCATTGATGTAAAAGGACTTTATGAGGCAGAAAAATCCCTTTTTGGCTTGTCTGTAGACGGTGCTGTCCTTATCCCTTGTGAGTATTTTGCTTTGAACCATTGTCCTGTTGCCGATTTCTTTGCCGGGATATTCTATCTCTGTTGGGTACCGGTTCCCATTGCATTCGGGTTGTGGCTCTATCTGAAGGGTGACCGTAAGGTATATCTTCGTTTTGCGATGGTGTTCCTGCTGGTTAATCTCATCGGTTTTGCCGGCTATTACATCCATCCCGCTGCTCCGCCCTGGTATGCCATGAATTATGGTTTCGAGCCGATACTCGACACTCCGGGCAATGTGGCAGGCTTAGGGCGCTTTGACGAATTGCTGGGATGCTCCATCTTCAACTCCATTTACGGAAGGAATGCCAATGTATTTGCAGCAGTGCCCTCGCTCCATGCCGCCTATATGGTGGTGGCTTTGGCTTACGCGGTTATGGACCGCAGCAAAAAGTGGTTGATAGCGTTGTTTGCGGTGATTATGGTCGGTATCTGGTGGACGGCTGTCTATTCGGGACACCATTATCTGATTGATGTGATGCTGGGCATCTCTTGTGCATTGCTGGGTATTTTTGTTTTTGAGAAAGGACTGATGAAGTGGGGAGCGTTCGGACGCTTCTTTGAAAGATACAGTCGATACATTAAATAAGGTATACAATGAATAATTTTGTTTTTTATAGTCCTACAGAGTTTGTCTTTGGCAAGAATACTGAAGTGCAAGTCGGTGCATTGGCGCGTAAGTATGGTGCACAAAAAGTGATGATAGTATATGGAGGCGGTTCTGTTGTACGGAGTGGTCTGCTGGATAGAGTGAAGCAATACTTGCAGGAAGCCGGTGTGGCTTATTGCGAAATGGGAGGTGTCCAGCCCAATCCCATTGACGGTAAGGTGTACGAAGGTATTCAGCTTTGCCGTCGTGAGCAGGTGGATATGATGCTTCCTGTGGGAGGTGGTTCGGTCATAGATACGGCAAAGGCCATTGCTGCCGGAGCCCTCTATGATGGGGACTTCTGGGATTTCTTTATCGGTCGTGCCAAGGTGGAGAAAGCGTTGAAAGTAGCCGTGGTGCTGACTATCCCGGCTGCCGGAAGCGAGGGTTCGGGCAATACGGTAATTACCAAGACAGAGACACTCCAAAAACTGGGTCTCTGTGCCCCCGAGCATTTGCGTCCCGTATTTTCCATCATGAATCCTGAACTGACCTACACCCTCCCGGCTTATCAGACGGCTTGTGGCATTGCCGACATGATGGCCCACATCATGGAGCGTTACTTCACGAATACACCGGATGTGGAAATCAGCGACCGGCTTTGTGAAGGCACCTTGACAGCTATCATTAAAGAAGCTTACCGGGTGAAACAGCAACCGGACAACTATGCCGCGCGTGCCAACATTATGTGGTGCGGCACTGTGGCGCATAACGGAACTTGTGGGGTAGGGCGTGAGGAAGACTGGGCATCCCATGCACTGGAACATGAAATCAGTGCTATCTATAATGTAGCCCACGGTGCCGGCTTGGCTGTAATCTTCCCTGCCTGGATGGCTTTTATGGCAGAACATAATCCGGCAAAGATAGCCCAGTTTGCCCATCGTGTTTTTGATATACCCAAGTCCGAAGATTTGGAAGAGATGGCTTTGGCAGGTACTGCCCGACTGAAACACTTTTTCCGTTACATGGGCTTGCCGGTTAGCTTTAAGGAGTTGGGTATCGAGCATCCCGATATAGACCGTATGCTCGTCAGTCTGCGGCGCAATAAAGGCGAACTGCTTGGCAACTACGTGAAGCTGACCATGACTGATTGCAGGGAAATCTATCGTTTGGCTTTATAACGAAAGGCATGTTTGGGGAGAGCTCCCCCAAAGCAAGAGCTAAAAAAGACGGCGAAGATAAATACCCTTCGCCGTCTTTTTTATTTGATTTCGATTTCTTCCTTCATGTCTATCTCTTCCCCTTGCAGGTCGTAGAATACATATTCCAGGAATGCTAATTTCTGGTTTGGAATAATCTTGATACCGAATCCGTACTTCATCTGCCACTTCCGTTTCAAGGAGACGAGTCCCTGATTGACGTAGGCTGCGATGTACGGGTGGATGTGTAACGAGAATTTCTTTATCTTCAATTTGTTGACCAGGTAGTCAATCTTACTCTCTAAGGTGTCCGTAAAGAGGATGGACGATTTGATGGTGCCTTTACCGAAGCAGGTGGGGCAGGTTTCCGTCGTATTTACATCTATAGCCGGGCGTACACGCTGGCGTGTAATCTGCATCAGTCCGAATTTACTGAGCGGCAGGATGTTGTGACGTGCTCTGTCTTTCTGCATGTTGGCACACATACGTTCGTAAAGCTTCTGTCGGTTTTCGGCTTCATTCATGTCGATGAAGTCCACCACGATGATACCACCCATATCCCTTAGTCTGAGCTGGCGTGCCAGTTCGTCGGCTGCACCCAGATTCACTTCCAGTGCGTTGGCCTCCTGCCCGTTGGCATTCTTGGTGCGGTTACCGCTGTTCACGTCTACTACGTGAAGCGCCTCAGTATGCTCAATAATCAGGTAGGCACCACTTGTATGAAATGGTCTTGCCGAATGACGACTTGATTTGTTTGGTGATACCAAAATTGTCGTAAATGGGGAGTTGACCTTTGTACAGCTTCACAATTCCTGCCCGTTCAGGGGCGATGAGGGTTACGTAATCCTTGATTTCGTGGTACACAGCCTCGTTGTTCACGTGGATGTTTTCGAAGGAAGGATTGAACAAGTCGCGCAACAGTCCTACGGCACGGCTGGTTTCTTCGTAAATCAGTGTCGGAAATTTGGTGGCCTTCTGTACTTTTGTAATGGCATCTTCCCAATGTTTCAGTAATACTTTAAGCTCTCCGTCGAGCTCGGCAACACGTTTTCCTTCGGCCACGGTGCGGACGATGACGCCGAAGTTTTTCGGCTTGATACTCATCAACAGTTGCTTGAGGCGTGCGCGCTCTTCGCTCGATTTAATTTTTTGTGATACGGAAACCTTGTCATTGAAGGGAATCAGCACGAGGTATCTTCCGGCAAAGGAAAGTTCGGAAGTCAGTCGCGGCCCTTTGGTAGAGATAGGTTCCTTGACAATTTGCACCACTACTTCTTGTCCCACCTTGAGTGTGTTGGAAACCGTTCCGTCCTTTTCAAGGTCGGGAAGTATGGTTGCTTTGGTAATGGGATTCAGCTTCTTCTTGTCGCTTAAAGTTTGCTTTACGTACTTCTCTAACGAGTTAAATTGAGGACCTAGGTCCAGATAATGAAGAAAAGCGTCTTTCTCGTAACCCACGTCCACGAAGCAGGCATTCAGGCCGGGCATCAATTTCTTGACGCGTCCCAAATACATGTTGCCCACCGAAAAGGAGATGTTTCTTCCTTCGCTCTGGAGTTCCACCAGCTGCTTGTCTTCAAGCAGTGCAATGGATACCTCTTTGGGCTGTACGTCTACAACGAGTTCGCTTGTCACAATAATTGGCTTTTAAATGATTCAATTTACTACTTAAACAAAGAACAAACCCGCGAGACATTTTGCTTCACAAGTTTGTTCTTTATTTTGTCCTTCAGACTAAAAATTACTTTTTGCTTTTATGTCTGTTCTTTCTTAGTCTTTTTTTACGCTTGTGCGTAGACATTTTATGTCTTTTTTTCTTCTTTCCGCTTGGCATAGCTTCAAAATTTTTATGGGTTAATACTATTGTTTATTATTTCTTCACTGAGAGGGTGAACGTTTTTGCAGGCTTAAATGCCGGAATGTTATGTTCCGGAATGATTATTGTAGTGTTCTTGGAGATGTTGCGAGCAGTTTTCTGAGCTCTTTTCTTCACTACAAAACTACCAAACCCGCGGAGGTAAACATTTTCATCTTTGGATAAAGATGCCTTTACTGCGTCCATGAATGCTTCAACGGTTGTAAGTACGGTTGTCTTATCAATTCCGGTGTTCTTTGTAATTTCGTTTACAATATCAGCTTTAGTCATTTTTCTTTAAAAAAAATATTATTACTATAGTTTTCCTAATTTTTTGGACTGCAAATATATAGCTTTTCCGTGGCTCTAAAAAATATATTTCGGACAATTTTCTAAAAAAGTCTTGGCATTAAGCTTTGTTAGGCTGAAAATATGGGGCATAGAACGAAGCGGTTTTTTCAATGGTCGGGAAAAATGGGCGAAAGGTTTTGAAAACCAAAGGGTTTAGGCATGATCGGGAAAATGGGCTGAATATTTCGAAGCGGTTTTTCTCTTTACATGGCTTACATCTGCTTTACGTTTGAGGGGCTTTTCTTCGGATATTCGGGGGATTGCTTTTACATCGGGCTTGCAGATGGGGCTAAAACGGCCTGGAAGGGTTTTATTTTCGGCTGTGTGGCCGTTTTATGGCTGGGTTGATGGATTTTGTTATATGATGGTGTGAACGGCTGTGTGGCCGTTTTTTTGTGCCTATTTTTAAAGATGTTGCCTTAAAATTCTTCCAAATAAGTATTATTTGGTATATTTGCAGCATAATAGAAACGAATATGGCAAAAGTGATTCATGTGCATTTGCTGCATAAAATAGACGGGACGAAGCAGAAAGATTGGTATTTCAGCAGTATATCGGCTGTTTATACGGTTCTGACGGCAGATCAGGTGGGGGCAACCAAGAATTACCTGCTTCATGCCGGGCTGTCTGGTAACGGCACAATATGCACGAAAAAGGCTATAATTAAGCAATCTACGCCCATCTCGGGTGGTAGTAAGGGAATGGTTAGAACGATATAATAGCGCCGTTAGAAAGGCTTGTAGGCGTTATTTCTTTGAATGCTGATTGGAGAGCTTATGGCTCCCTTTTTTTATGCCCCTACGGTTGGTTTTATTTGGTTAGGGGTTACTATTGGGGTTACTGTTAGGGGTTACTACTTCTTTAAGTTAGGGGTTACTTTAGGGGTTACTTTTTCAGTTCTCAGAGGGTACGCCCGAAATAGGAAACTATGTTATAAATGAAAGCAAGTGCCGTTTTTCTCTGTTTTCAGAGAGGAAAAACGACACTTGTTTGTGTGATATACCTTATTATAATAAAATAAATCCTTTGATTTACAGTGTATTTACGAGTTTGCTTCAGGTAAATTCCTTCAAAAGTGTGTGCGTGCGTCCTTTTTTAGCCTTCTGTAGGAGGCATGCGTGTACCACTTAGAAGAACTTGCTGATACTTCCGATTACTTCAAAGACATTGATGATGCGTGATTTGTCGAATTCCTGTTCATCGTAGTCATTGGTGTTGATGGGGATGAAGCGCAGCTTGTCCGGATCCGGCGACCTGCGGAGGATTTTAATGGTGCGGATGGTATCCAACACCACTGCATAGATTTCGCCATATTGGATGTCGTTGAGTGTGCATTGGTGCAGGGCAATGATGTCGCCATGGTTTATTTTGGGTTCCATGGAGTGCCCGGTGACATTGCACCAAAGGCTGGTTTTTTCGAATCCCCTTATTACAATGTTGGTGGCAGGTATGTTTACCTGTGAATTAAACACTTCATCAAAGCCCCCGATAAAGTCCACATCGTAGTATGGTGTACCGATGGATGGGTTCATAGATGTGGTAGGCAGAGTCGAAGAATTTGCTTCGTCTATTGTTTTAATGCCGTTCAAATCATCTTTCAACATGCTTCCTGCACCAGTAAGTAACCAATCGGCAGATAATTCCGGATAGGCTAATAGAATTTTTTTCAATATTCATTGAGCTCATGCCTTTGCCAGACACCTTTGCTTTCCCAATAAGTCCAACAGAAAGACCGGCATTAACAGTCATTTGATTGTCATTTATGCCCTTTTTCTCCATGAAATATTGAAGTCTTTCTATAAAATTCATATCCTTATATTGATTTTCTTCCATATTTAGTTTGATGTATTGAAATAATTCTATATATTTGCAGCGTGTTTAAGATGTAAACAGCGCGCCAAATATACAAAAAAGGCGTGTGATTAGCGAATTTTAAGGATTAAAGAAAATGAAAGCAAAAAAAGTAATTATAGCTCAAGCAACAGCCGAGACCGCCGAAGCTCTTTACGGACTGGTCAAGAAGATGGTAGATACAACAGCAATCAAGGCTTATCCCAGTGTAGATTATCAGGCAGTTTTCTTTTCAGCTGATAGATACGACTTAGACTTTGTAAAAAAAGAGTATTGGCGGATAAGTGCTTTTCTTTCAAAATTGAAGATGCAGAATATTACAATAAAATAAGTGAGTTTATGACACAGCAAGAATTTATGGAACGGACGGGGATAACCCCTACAGCAGAGGATTTTGATTACATCCATGCGGTTTATCTGAACACTTCGATGAACAAGGATGAGTTCTGCAAAGATTTCAAGAAACATGGGGACAGCCGGATTATCCGCGATGTTCATGTGCGAGTGCTGAACTATGAAATGAAATGTGAACGTCAAAAGGAAGTTATCGACAACCTGACCGATTTTCTGATTGGCAAGGCACATGCGTATGACGATACCGATTTCCGCAAAGAAGCGGTAGGGCTGGTCGGTGAGATGGAAGTGGTGAAACGGACCATTGAATTGGGGCTTCCGCTTTGGGATGAAGACAGGATGGTTGTCCTTTCGATGATAGAAGAACAAGGCAAATAGATTGCCGGATAACTGGCAGCCCGGAAAGACGGGCAGGGGCGGCAGGCACGGCCGGAGAGTTGGTAAATCGAAATAAGAAAGCGTAGAAAGCCGTCGGGGTTCGATTCCCCGCGCCCCACGATATAAACTTTTAAAATTTAGAGTTATGGCAAAGAATTTCAATCCGAGAACAGCAGAGAGTCTGTTCAAACAGAAGTTGCGCACGATGATAGGCAGTACGGCACATACGCAGAATATTGCCGACCAGGCGATGGAGCTGGCTGGACAATTCATGACGGAGGATGAGATAAGCAACTCGGATGCCTACCGGGTGATAGAGAATGTGAGCTGTGTGTGTGAGGAAGCGATGCAGGTGCTGGTCGAAGAACTGCAGAAAGGGACACGCCTTCATGAAATACTGACGGGTGATTAGGAAATAGCGGAAGCCGTTGAAAACCTTTGAACGAACGATAACGATTAAAAAGTATGACGATATGAGAAAGCAGATTTTGACAGATAACGAGACCAAGACCTTCTTGATGAAGACATTCGGATGCAGCCGTCAGGCTGTGTGGCAAGCACTGAATTTTGTCCGTGACAGCGATCAGGCGCGCCGGATACGCACTCTTGCCCTGAAGCGAGGCGGCAAACTGACTGACGGGAACTTCATCCCGAACTGCGAAACCACCTTCGAGGAGTGCGAGAAGACCATGACCTGCACTTTCGGTCCCCGTGTAAAACTCGTGGTCCACAGAAAGACCAATGATGTGGATGTGTACGTGGACGGAAAACGGACTGAAACCTACCAATGTGAATTTGTATCGGATTTCATGCAGCTGCAGCACGAGACCCAACAGATGGCATCTGCCTTATAAATAGAAATGAAATGGAGTATTATGGAAAGATATTGTGCATATCCTACAATGACCTGACTTACGATGACCGACCGGTGATGGTGAACGGAAAGGCAGACTACAGCAGAAGCCGCACGCTGAAAGGAGTTCATCCTTCCACTCTTTCCGAAGAAGAACTTGCTCCCATCATGTCGATACCCAATTACAAGAAGTTAGCGGCAAAGGAGAAAATCAATGTAGTTCGATCCGGAAGAGGTCTGGGAGGTTACGTTTTTGGAAGAAATAGCCACCATGCCCCTACGGTTTCAGGAAAGGATAAAACTAAAATACGGAGATATGAAAGAAGACGTAATAAGAAACTGGCTCGGCAGCCATTACCACATCGATGCGAAAGCCCGGGAATTTTACACCCGGTTCCGTTTTGACAACGGAGATACACTGCCACCGGAACACATCCAAGAATATACGGTAAACGCTTCGGTAATTGAGGCAGTGATGCGTGCCATGGAGGATGCCACGTTTATGCGAAAGGCCATGAAGGCCGGGCCGGTGAACTGGGGCGAACTGGCAGGAGCCATCAGTTACTACCAAGCAGAGTTCGGACATACCTTGCCTGTCAGTTCCAACCGCTTCAAGAAGCGTGTGAATGACTTCAAGGCCAACGGCTATGAAAGCCTTATCAGCCGCAAGTTCATGAACCAGAACCGCCGGAAAGTGACCTATGACATTGAACGCCTGCTGCTGAGCATCGATGCCCAACCGGAGCAGCCCTTCAATACCACCGTGTGGGAACAGTACAATCTATTTGTGCAAGGAGAACTGGAGCTATATGACCCCGAAACCGGCGAGGTGTTGAATCCGGCAGACTTTACCGACAAGGATGGAAATCCGCTGGTATTAAGCCCGGCCACAGTAGCCAACTACCTGAACAACCCCAAGAACAAGGCCCTTCGCGGTAAGCTGCACATGAGCCAATGGGATTTCAACAATGCCTACCGTCCTTATCATCTGCGCAGCATCGGTGAATATTCCTTGAGTAAGGTTTCTCTTGACGACCGCGACCTGCCGCGCCCAATGAAGGATGGCAACCGAGTGAAAGCCTATTATGCCTACGATGTGGTGAGCGGTGCTGTGGTGGGATATGCCTACAACCGGTACAAGACTACCGAGTTATTTTTAGACTGCATGCGAAACATGTTCCAGACCCTGGACCGGAACGGCATGTATATCCCCGCCGAGTTAGAAGTGGAACACCACCTGGTAAGCGACTTTGCCGACGGATTGATGCAAGCCGGTACCGTCTTCCCCCTGATCCGCTGGTGTAACCCCGGGAACTCGCGTGAAAAACGTGCCGAGCACAAGAACCGCGAAAAGAAATACGGTGTGGAGAAACGCACGCAGGTAGGTATCGGCCGATGGTATGCCAAGCTGGAGGCCAACCGCCCGAAGGAAGAAAAGGTGTATGACGAAAAGAACAACACCTACAAGGTGAAGACCTATAGTTATGAAGAATTGGTAGCCGATGATATACGCGCCATTGAGACCTTCAACGCACAGCCTCACCCCAACCAAAAGCGCTATCCGGGCATGAGCCGTTGGGATGTGCTTTGCGCCCATCAGAACCCGAACCTTGCACCTTGGGACAAGGCCGTTCTTTACCGGTTCATCGGACAGCACACCGAAACAACCATCCGGCAGAACACCTACTGCACGGTGATGTACAACCAATACGGACTGCCCAGCCCGGAAATCATCGAAAAGCTGGAGCCGAGGAACTACAAGGTAGATGCCTATTATCTGCCCGATGCCGACGGAACCATCAACGAGGTATATATCTACCAGAACGGACGATATATCGCCACCTGCAAGCCCGTAGCCCGTTACAATGAGAATACAGCCGAGCAGACCGAGTACGACAAGGCAGCCTATACCGAACAGTCCAAGTATGTAGCTCAATTCGACAAGATGATGAAGGACGGCAAGATCAAGCGTGTGGGCATCCTTGCCAAAGAGGAGGCAAAGCTGATAACAGAGGTACAGGCGGAAGCCGTTCCCCTTCCTGCACAAGCCGAGGAAGAAGATTACTCAGCCTATATGGACATCAGTGCCTTCGAGCATGATGCAGTAGCCAAGATATAATTAACGACGTTAGAACGAATTTAAAACAGCATTCAAATGGAAATAACAAATGAAGTAAAGCAACGTATTGTGGCAGCGATAGCCGCCGACCGTGAAAAAATTATCCCAGTGACAACCGCCATGCCACGGCACTGGGCATAGCCCCCAGCGTTTACAATGCCATCAAGCGGGGCAATTATGAAAAGCAGGTCAGTGATGCCAACTGGGTAGGTATAGCCCGAAGATTAGGCGTGCAACTGCGTACAGAAATACCTTGGCTGGCAGCACAGACCCCGACCTACGTGTTTGTGAGCAAGCAGCTGGAAGTGTGCCAGGGAAGCGGGCTGAGTGCCATCCTGTGCGATATGCCCAATATCGGCAAGACCTTTACAGCGAAAGCTTACGTGAAGCAGCACAAGCACGCCGTATATGTGGACTGCAGCCAGGTGAAGACCAAACTGAAGCTGATACGCTACATTGCCAAGGAATTCGGCGTGACCAGCAACGGACGCTATAGCGACGTGTATGAGGATCTGGTGGCCTACCTGCGCACGATTGATACGCCCCTGGTTATCCTGGATGAAGCCGGGGACCTGCAGTATGAAGCCTTCCTGGAGTTAAAGGCGCTTTGGAACGCTACGGAACGCGCTGCTGTGCCTGGTATATGATGGGTGCCGACGGATTAAAGGAGAAGATCAACCGCGCCATCGAAGGCAAGAAGGTGGGCTATACCGAAATGTTGAGCCGCTACGGTGACTCCTACAGCAAGGTGACCCCGGACGATGCGCAGGAACGCGAAAAGTTCCTGAAGGCACAGGCTGCCATCGTGGCAAAAATCAATGCCCCGGACGGTGCCGACATTGCCAAGATTGTTCATAGCACCGGAGGCGGCTTGCGGCGCGTATATACCGAAATCGAAAAATTAAGGAGGATGCAGGCATGATAAGCAAGATAGAAATGCAAGCGATGGATGCTGTTATCGGTATCCATCGCGAGATGAGAAAAGCGAATGAGATAGACTGGGAACAGCGCAGATATGAAATTGCCAAAAAAGCATGCTTCCGGTAGTAAGAAGCAATTCATCAGGTATAATGTCTATAAAACAAGTTGCCAGACTTGCTGTGGACTATGCTGATGCTCTTATTGAAGAATTGAAAGGAGGTAACCGTGAAACTGAAGAGAGCCTACAGTCCCGGTGAGGTGCTGAACATGAAGATTCCCCGGTTCGAGTTTTCCGGGGACTGGCAAACCTCGATAGGCAACCCGGCCAAGAGCGGCGTGTGGATTATTTGGGGAGCCAGCGGAAACGGTAAGAGCAGCTTTGTGATGCAGCTGGCCAAGTACCTGTGTAGCTTCGGACGCGTAATTTATGACAGTTTGGAAGAAAGTACCGGTTTGTCGTTCCAGATGAGCCTGAAACGGCACAAGATGGGTGAAGTGAAAAAGAAGCTGATTATCCTTGACCGGGAACCGATGGAGCAATTGGAGGAACGGTTACGGCGCAGAGGCAGTCCCGGAATCGTGATTATCGACAGCTTCCAATACAGCGGCTTGAACTACAAAACCTACAAGGAGTTCAAGGAACGTCATCCCAAGAAACTGTTTATCTTCATCAGCCATGCCGAGGGGCTTCATCCGGCAGGTAGAAGCGCCCGCAAGGTGGAATATGATGCCGATGTGAAAATCATGGTAAGCTGTTTCAAAGCCTGGTGCAAAAGCCGCTTTATGGAGCGGCCCGGTGAGCCCTACGTGATATGGGAAGAAGGTGCTGCCAAAACATTGAAGGACGATAATATGGAGGATTATTTGAATGATGGAATGGGAGAATAAGCTGTACCAGATACTCCTGAAAGAACAGGAAGCGGAGGCCGTGGTGGACGATTGGGTAGAACGTAACATACAAAGCGACCTCCGTCTGCGCAGGGCCAAGACAAAGGGACACGTAGTGATAGAAACCAGGGATGTGATGTTTGCTCGGAATATTCAGGTATGGCATCCGTCCTGCCAAATAAACATTAAAGATTTGAAGTGATGGAAAAGAAAGAAGAAAAGAAAGTGTGCTGCATCTGCGGCAAAGAGTATGAGGGCTACGGATACAATCCGTTCCCGGTGAAAGAAGAAGGCTGCTGCTGCCAATCGTGCAACTACAGTGTGGTGGTTCCGGAACGGTGGGAACGACACAAGGCTTTTCAACGTGGTGAAGCGACCGGTGCCGGGAAAGTGTACATCAGCGGAGCCATCGCGCACTATGATATGAATGAGCGCAAGGAAGCCTTCAGCCGTGCCGAGGAGAAACTGATGGCACAAGGCTATGATCCTGTAAACCCTTTCAGGAACGGATTGCCGGATGAAGCTCATTGAGAGCCCACATGCGGGCCGACATTGCCCTGTTGCTGGCTTGTGACTATATCTACATGCTGAAGGACTGGGAACTGAGCAAGGGAGCCAAACTGGAGCTTGACGTAGCCAGTTCGTGTGGCATTAAAGTATTGTTTGAATAACCTTTTAATAGTGAATGTATGGAAGAAAAACAGAAAGTTCAGGTCGTATTTGAATTTGACCGTTCCGAGTATGACGCGTATCTCTTTTTGATGAATCAAAAGAAGACGAAAGAGGTAGAGCAAATATGGAACACCATGAGCGGTGAGCCTGTGGTTGCGGATATTGATTTGTTTGAAGAGGACAGCCAGTCTGTAAAACTTATGATGATAAGTTTGGCAATTCTTTCAGTGGAGAAAAAGTGAAAGGATGATATGGCACAGGAAGTAACCAATTTCGCCCGGTTCTATGCATTGTTCAACAAACTGCCTTATCAGGGCGATCGGGAGGAATTCAAAAAACAAATCGTGCTGCAGTACACGTGGAACCGGACAGACAGTCTGAAGGAAATGACGGCCAAGGAGTATGAAGTTTGTTGTACTGCTCTGGAGAAACTGAGCGGACAAGACGAATGGCGGCAGAAACTTCGCGAGGAACTGCGACGGAAACGCAGCGTCTGCCTGAAGCTGATGCAACAGTTGGGTATAGACACCACCGACTGGAACCGGGTGAACGAATTCTGCAACAACCCCCGGATAGCCGGCAAGCCCTTTGTTCAGGTTAGTACAGCCGAGCTGGAACAACTGGCCATCAAACTGCGGGCTATCCAACGAAAAGGAGGTTTAACCGATAAATAGAGCAATATGGATAAAAAAGCACATGAAGCGCTTGAGCGCATAAGAAAAGACGTGACCCTTACGACATCCGATATGGAGAACCAGGATGCAGCGGAGTTTTTCAACGAACTGGCCGACTGGGCGTATGCCAATGGGGAGGCCATGCTGATAGACGATGAACCGGAAAAGCAGGATGATTATGAGGATAGATGACCAAGACAAGCTGATAAAAGCGGGGTTCTGTATAATACGAAAGGATGATTATCCAGGCCCGAGGATAAAGATGTGTACCGGCATAAACGGTGGCTGGAAGACATACAAGAAGTTTGAAACCAAAGCAGAAAAAGAGACAGGACATTCGCTTTGCTGCTGAAGGATGACAAAGTAATAGCTGATTAACAACTAAAATGATTTAAAATGGAAAAAGAACAATCAAAGTGTGGACATCAAGTCCCTGAGTAAAAAGAACAGCGAGCAGCCCTCATGGGCCCAGCTGCAGCAAGAAGAGAAAGAAGACCGCATCGCCCGTCGTGAAACTTACGAGGCATTACGCGGTGAGTTTATGCACGAAGTAAAGACCAACGTTCTTGAGATGGTGAATGCCGTGACCGGGTTCCGCGGATGGCTGAAAAAGAAGCCGATGCCTTTACCAAGGTGATGAAGGAATACGGCCAGGTGAAAAGCGACGAACAGCGCAGCTATACCATTACGGACGGAGACTTCCGTCTGGAAGTGAAAAGCAACAAGGTGAAAGGCTTCGATGAACGAGCCGACATGGCAGCCGACCGTCTGATTGACTATTTGAAGCGCTACATGCAGAACAGCGAGAAAGGTTCTGATGATCCGATGTATCAGATGGCCATGACCCTGCTGGAGCGCAACAAGATGGGCGACCTGGACTACAAGAGCATTTCAAAGCTGTATGAACTGGAAGATAAGTTCGATGAAGAGTATGCAGACATCATGCGCCTGTTCAAGGAAGCTAATGTAGTGCAGCGCAATGCCACCAACTACTACTTCAGCCGCCGCAACCCTGAAAACGGCGTATGGACCCGCATTGAACCCAGTTTCTGCCGTTTGTAGCCGAAACCCGTTAACCCTATAAACAGAAAGCGCCGCAGTTGTTATAATTGCGGCGCTTTTGTTCTTAAAATAGATGGAAATCAGTTATTTTTGTAAGAGAAATAAAATGTATGGGCAAAGGACGGGATAAAGAACTGATCAAGCTGCGTGACGAGGCACTATGCCGTCGTTACTACTATTGGACAGAAATACAGCGGTTGCGGTTCGACGATGCTTTAAAAGTGTTGTCGGAGCGCGAATTCTTTATATCCGAGGAACGTATCATGACCATCATCCGCCGGAAATCACGTGAGGGAACAGACTACAATCTGAAGCCTGTTCCCAAGGTGAAAGCCCCCCGTCTGACTGCCGCCCAGCTGGAACTATTCCCCATAAGATGACGGCATGGCCGATTCATCGTGCAGTGTGAATGAGAACGTCATTTCATAGACCTTGATGTAATGCGGCATGGCATACGAACGGCTTTTCTCGCGTACCAGCGGCGAAGCGTTGTCCGTGCATTGCAGACACTGCAGCGACTTGTATAATTTCTTGGCCAGCTGCTGCCTTTCCCTCACCTTGTCATACGTGCCGGATGCGTAGCTTGTATCGTCGTAACAATCGATGGCCAGCCGGACGGTCAGTGCGGATTCGCTTTTCTGTGCCCCGTATCCGAGGTCGTGCCAGTCGGAGTTTGTATTTCCGATTAATACACAAGGGAAAGTGACCGGGTACTGGTCTTCTTCTGCTCCCATTTCCAATTGTCCGTAGTCCTCGTCGATGAGAGAGAGTTCCGGCATTTCCTGTGCAATCTGTTCCATGATTGCGATAAAAATTTCGTCCATATCGTTATTGGTTTAAAATGTTGGTAATTTCCTGGTCCACCTTTTCCCGGATACGCCGGTTCAATTCTTCGCTTTCGCCCATGAATTGGCGCTGCGGGATGCGAATGTGCAGTCTCTTTTTTTTTTTGGGTAAGTGCCATGTTTCTCCAGAACTGTGCTTGCGGATTCAGTTCCTTCGGCTTGGAACGTCGTTTGACGCGTTTCTTTTGCCCTGTGCCGGTTTTTTTTCTTTTTCCCGAAGCCTTGTAGAACTTGGCCCATGCAAAGCGCCTCATGCGGTCTGTGACGGTGACATCGATTTCCCCGCCCCAGTTGTTGATGGGTGCATAGACCACCTCGTTGAATACCCTTACCCGGTAGTCTGCAGGTGTATATCCGACCGATTTGAACAGATGTTTCCTGCCGGAGAGCAGCGTTCCATAATTGCTGGCGGCATCGGAACCTCCCGAGGACAGCCGTTTGGCTTTGGGCCAAGGGTGAAGACCGCCATTGACAAATCCACCCTGCCGGAAGTTATCCTGAAAATGGTCTTTGGCCATTCGTCCTACCATGACTGGCATTTTGCGGCGCATCATACTGTCCAGCCTGTCACGTTTCCGCTTTATCATTTCCGTAAAATCTTTTATGTCCATAATCATCAGTAATTCAAGAATAATTTATAACTTTGCAACCGAGGCTTCCAATATGCCTTTTATGCGTTATGAATATACCGGAACAAGTAAAGAACGAGGCCCGTGTACTTATTGAGCAATACGGTGACACCTTCGAATACCTTGGTATTTATGAAGGCCAGGAAGCCTATGTGTTCAAGTTTCCGGGGGACTCCTGTACCGGTTATCCTTTCGTCTATCTGTATGACGGTAAAGACGCAACCGAAATAACCGGTCCGTTATCCCTTGACGTTATCGATTCATGTATCGAAAATATCGAGGAAGGAGACATCGAATAGCTTATTGTCAATTCTCAGGACTCCCCTGCAGTTGTGGGAAGTCGCAGCTCCTATTTCACATAAATATTTTACGTCTTTCCATTCCATTCCTGAACCGGCAGAATTATCGCTTTGGGGTTCGATATACCTTAGTTCACCATCCGCAAACCGTTGCAGGATTGTAGCATGACCTCCTCCACTTTTCCAGCCGATGCACAATTCATACACGCCTTCTTCCTTACATACCTCATTGAAATACTCCATGTACCTTTTAGGGGTCATTTTCAGGTATCCTTTGTGCGCAAGCCAGCTGTTTATACTTATATGTTGCGCCGGAGTACCGTCGGTGTTTTTCCAGACTTCAAAAGCACGTCCATTACTCAGATATTCAAGTTTAGACCCTGCGACATTGCCTTTGGCGGTAATATCCCATCCACGTAATCGTAAAGCGTATGCCGGTGCGCAAGTCTGGCAGTTGATACTGTATGGAGTATCCCGTTTTTTATCGTAATCGCTGTTCTTCCGGTATCTGTTTCCCCTTTTATCGCGGTATATTCCTTTGGAATCCAAAATATACTCTTCCACATGTTTGGGATTTGCATTCTGTTTGTCCGCCTTATCCACATCCATAGGTTTTCCTTTTTTTTTTTTGATTTTTAAGAGCCTTTTCCATTTCGAGGTTGTTCCGGGCAATGGCCATTTTTTCCTCCCCGGTAAGGTAGTCCGGCATTTCCGCAATCATCTCGTCAATACGGGCCATAAGTTTATCCACCGCTTTTTGGGCACCCTTGTGGGCTTCTGCCTGATATGGATGATTGTCGGAAAACAGTTTGCCGTCCGTTCCCGGATTGTTATCCAGTCCGGGCTGGGGCTTGTTCTTGTCGTCTTCGTCCGGAAGTGGTGTCGGCTCCTCGTCGGTGGCAGTGAGGTCGCACTTGCAGTTCCACCGGTCGCCCGGTCGGTGGATGTTCCAGAACGTGTCATCAATCGGCCGGATGGTATTCCAGAACGGGCGGTGGTCAGCCCCCGGATGAATGGAGGTGGACGGTAGCCATTTGAGGTTGGGCAGAATATCGCGTTCGCGCAGGAACTGTTGCCAGTCAGCCGCCTGATGCGCCCGGATGACCGCCGTATCATACTCCGTCCGCAGCCAGTGACGAACCTGATGGGAAGCACTGGGCAAGACTTCCTGTACCCATCTGTCGAACGGTTTTAAAATGCCGTTTGAATCCAATAAAAGTCGTGCCATGTCATTCTGCATACGATGTACCTTGAATGCCGAGAATACGGCATTGTTCCGGAGTATGGCATTTCTGAAATCCTCGTCCGAGTAATGGCCTTGGATTTGCTGAACCCTTCCTTTGCCGCCTTGTCCATCTTTGCCCATATTTCATTGAACAGGTTGATTTCGATTTCGGTTGCCGGATGAAAGTCCCTGCTGTATATGTTCAGCAAGGCACGCCGCAGCACCTCTTCGGAGAAGTCAAACTCCATGGAGATGCTGCCATTATCAGCCGCATACAGTCTGTCGACTACCAGTCTAAAGCTGCCCCGTCTGCCGGGGCTTTCACGAAAAAACCTTTGAGCCAGTTCCGGAAGTTTCTTTTCTGTTTCGGTGTCGGTTCATCATCCCGTCCCTTATTCGCTGGCTCCGGCTCCTTCTTCGGGCTTGGAATCTGGTCGGCTTGTTCAGCCGTCTTTTGTTCCGCCTTCAGCTGCTCGTAATTGGCCGGTTTGTCGATACCGAATTCCTCATAGAGATAGTCGTCGTCGATGGGGATGTTGAAGTTCTTCTTCAGCTGCGTGAGGATGGATATTTTGGTACCGGCATCCGTTTCCTTCGGTTCGGGGAAACAGAACGTACCCCCTTCGGTGTTGATGCCCATGCGCAGCAGAATGTCCGTCATGTCGTAATTCAGCACGTTGAGCACGTACTTCCGGTCGGCCTCCAGTACCTTGTCCTCTACTTTCTTATGAACCGTACCCAAAGCCTGCGTGCCTTTTTCGGACGATTCGGTGGTCAGCGTATTGCCCAGTATCAGTTTGGAAATTTCGTTGTTGCACCGCTCGCAGAGGCGTTCATAGACATCGGCAGACCCTGTTTTGTTTCCGGCTTCCGTGAGTTTGAGTTCCGTGTCCTTGGCATGGGAAGAACTGCGCCAGACTTCCGGCATTGGCCGCATCCTCCATGGCCCGCTGGCGTGACTCGTCGTCGTCGGAATCATAGATATATTCCTGGATAGGCATGCCGAATACCTCGGAGAACTGTGCCCAGTCGCCCGTAGTGTTACGTTTGTAGATGACCCAAGGTGCAGCCTTGGCCAACAGCCCCAAATCGGACGGTGAACCCACAAACAGCAGGTCGGTATATTCATTCCAGGAATGGCCGGTAATGTCCGTCTGGTGGCGCAGGATGAGTTCCCTGACCGGATCCACATGCTTGCGTGGTACCAGGTCATAATCCACCCACTCCTGCAGCTTGTAGAACTGGCAGAGCGAGAAGCCCCAGAATTTCGCATCAAGGATGTCACCCACCAGCCGGTTGAACCAGGGCGACTGTATCTGTTCGTTGATTTTATCGTCGGGCTTCCCGTCCACCCGGAATTCCATGTTGGAGCACAGCACGGCATTCTTTCGCTTTTCGAGCACACAGGAAAGGTGGGTATCCATCAGAATGTCCTCGTAGAGGTCATAAAGTTTGTAACGTCGCGAGAAATCGACATTCTCGGCCACCCTTACGGCTGCCATGTAGTCGGAAATGTCCAGCCCGAAGCGTTTGGGCTGTGTGAGCACAATCACATTCGGTCTCTTTTGTCCCGGCAACGTGAAGTTTCCCCCTACGGTGATGATGCCGGCTTTGTTGTTTTTTCTGTTTTTCTTTTTCATGATGCTTGCTTTTTACCAGTGGTTCGTTCGTTTGCGGTTGCTTTGAATGCGGAAATCCGACCTGCCCGCCCTTTGTTCCTCGGGCAGCAGCGGAGCCCCTTCGATTGAAATGTCCTCGTCGGCCACCGCCTTCATCCATTCCACCGCCCGTTCGTAACGATCCTTGCGTACCTGGGAAAGTTTCTGCGGGTTGTGGATGCAGAAGATGTGATAGACCGCCATGTCGATGACCATCATCAGCACGAGCTGGTTACGGTTTCTCGCCGGTGGCTGCAAAAATCTTGTTGCAGTCGTAGCGTTTGCCCAGATAACACCGCATTTCGGCAATGGCCCTGTCCTCGCAAACCTCAATGACCGTTTCGTCTTCGCGAACCAGTGCGTCGAGGATGTCTCGGTGGATGCTCGCATCGTAATCGGTAAGTTCAACAAATTTGCTCATAGTCCTATTGTTTTAGAGTTGTCATAATCTTTTCTTATTCCGTTTTCTTACATCCTTCCGTGATCGGAATACGGGCGGTTCAATGCGCCTGATCAGTTCGTCAATGATACGGTTCGCCCCTTCGACCGCATCCGGTCCGTCGGCCGGATAGCGCATGGTCAGGGTGAACAACTTGAATTGATCCTCCAGTTCCTTCATGTGCGGATTGTCCCGTTCAGCCTCGTTGAGGATGAGGTTCCCCTCGCGGTTGAGCGGTTCAAGGTTGGCCTCGATGCGCGTAGCCTTGTCCGTCTTCTTCTCCTCGTCGCCCCGGATGAACAGCGCAATCTTCTGTTCGCGGCGTACTTTTGCCACCAGCGGTTTGAACACCTGTTGGAAGAAAGGGTCCTGCAGCTTGTTGTTCTCCATGTAGCAATAGACATTGGTCTTGCCCCCGACAAATTCAAGCATCCGGACATACCAGTCAATGAACTCCGCATTGAGCGCCTGTGCCAGGAAAGTCTTGATGACGTAAAGCCTGCCACCCAATTTGCCACAGAGCGAAACCGTCTTGAAGGATTTGCCTTTCTTACCCTTGCTTTCGCCCGGTGCCGGGTCGCCATACACCACGAGGAACTTGAATTTGAGAGTGCCGGAACCTTGCCGTATGCAATGTTTTCGAATACCTCTCCCACGGAAATCGGGTTGTTGAAATATTCTCCCTGTGCCGCCTTTTTTGGATATTTTGGACAGTGTGCGGTCGATGTCCTCTTCCGAGTTCTTTTCCGGCCATGTGGAAAAACCGTTTTTGTCGCGGATGTTCACGATGTCCCAGGAGTCGGCCATTTCGCCCGCCCTCACCACGCAGCAGTCCTTGGCGATGATGTTTCCGCAGAAGATGACCAGTGTAGGTTCGGAAATGGACCTTGTGGGATACAGCGCATTTTCCCACCAGTCCCAGCGCTTCTGGATGATGTCCGGGTTCTTGGTATCCTCGTCCGTATCAAAGTCATCGACCAGCAGTACGTCGGGACGTATGGCCTCGTTTCGCGAACCACGCGGAGATTGTCCGGCACCCAGTGCGCGGAAAGAGACCTTCCCTTTGGTGGTGAATTCATCCTCGGTCCATGAGCCCGGCAGTTCCTGTTTGCCGTAGTATGCCATGATGCGTCCGTTGGCTTCGAGATTGGCCCGGTAGGGATCGAGCAGGCGCACCGCATTGTCCTTGCTGTTGGAGGTCAGAATCACATTCTTTTTGCGTCCGGTAAGCGTGAGATTCATGACGATGAACATGGTGACGGTGGATTTGGCCAGCTCACGGCTCCAAGAAAGCACCTTCAAACCATTCATCGTGTGCAATGATCCGCCGGATAGCCTTTTTCTGGAAGTCGGCAAATTCATATTTGACATAATTCGGAAAAAAAAGAACTTGATCCATTCTATGGGATGTTTCTCAAGATATTCCCGGTGTTTTTCCCGTTCGGCTGCCGTCATGTTCCTATCGACCGGTGTAGCCCTTGCGATGTCTTCTTTGTACTTCTCCCAATCGAGGAGAGCGAGTCTGTCAGTCTGTTTCATTGTCTATCCTTTTATAATTTGTCTTTAATGTACGCATCGGCCAGGCGTGTAATTTCCTTTTGCCTTTTCGAGGTCGGCCGCCCGTACCCAGTCGATGAGCCCGGTGAGGACACTGATGATGTCGGCAATGCCCACTTCCTGCTCCATGTTGCGTATGGCCGCCGACAGTTTCCCGAGGATGTCAGCCTCCTTGGATGAGGGGAACCGTTCCCCTTTTCGGGCCGTTCGGCGATGGCCTTGTTTATTTCGGCCACCTGCCGGTAGAGGTTAGCCACCTGTTCCTGCCTTGTGAGCGTAAGCCCCACCTTCTGTTCCTCCCACTTCCCGGCCCGTACCCAGTTGGACACGGACACCCGTGACACCCCCACCCGGTCGGCGATTTCCTGCTGTGTGAGGTTTTCCTTGAGGTACAAAGTTTTTTGCCCATTCCTTTTTCTGGGCATTCGTCAAATCTGCCATAAATCGTCCTTTTTAGTTGTAAATCACGTTACAAAATTGCATGAAAAAGCGGGGGTTTGTAAAAGCGCGTACGCATGATGACGGGTTACAGCGTTATGATAACGCCAGAAAACGTTATGATGCGGACGCGGTTTCTTGGTGCCATGGGAATGTTCTATTTTCGCACCATCGAAAGGCGGGGAAACCGCTGGTAAAGACATGACGATGAGCAGATTTTTCAATATTACAACGAGTGACGACGGCACCAGTACGATATTCCTGTACGGGGACATCGGAGACTATACGGAGGTGCAAAGCGGGCGCATAGCCCAGGAACTGATGGAAGCCGAACGCGTGAGCCGACGCATCCATGTGCGTATCAACAGCAACGGCGGGGAAGTGTACAGCGGCATTGCGATATTCAACGCCCTGCGCCATAGCCAGGCCGACATCCGCATTTATGTGGATGGCATAGCCGCCAGCATGGCCAGTGTGATAGCCCTTTGCGGCAAGCCCGTAGAAATGAGCAAATATGCCCGTCTGATGCTGCACAGTGTGAGCGGCGGGTGTTACGGCAACAAGCAGGACCTGCAGCGTTGCATGGAAGAGATAGAAAGCCTGGAAGGCAGCTTGAGTGAAATCTATGCCGAGCGGCTGGGCATGAGCAAGGAAGAAGTGAAACAGACCTATTTTGACGGCGAGGACCATTGGCTGACCGCCAAGGAAGCCCTGGACCTTGGTTTCATAGACGACATCTATGATGCAGACCCCGTGCCGGCAGACAGTACACCGGCGCAGATATATACTTTATTCAATAACCGGCTCGTTGAGCCACAAAAAAACAGAGAAGACATGAATCTGGAAGACGTAAAGAAACGCCCGCGCTTCAAGGACTGCGCGAGTGATGCGGATGTGTTCCGCCTGATGGACCAACTGGAGGAAGAGGCAGGCAAGGTACCTATCCTTACGAAAGAGAACACCGACCTGAAGGCCAAGGTGAAGACCTACGAAGACAAGGCTGAAGCCGAAGACCTTGCCGCCCGCAAGCAGCTGCTTGACGCAGCCGAGCAGGACGGTCGCATTGATGCGACTACCCGCCCCATCTACGAAAACCTTTTGGCCAATGACCGCGAGAACGGCGAAAAGGCCCTGGCCCAACTGCCGGTAAAGCGCCGTGTGATGGAAGACCTGCATCTGGAACCGAATGGTGAAGAAAGCCCCTGGAACAGGCGTATGCGAGAAATTAAGGACAAACGTAAAAAGTGATTGAACTATGGCAATAATTGTAAGAAACACGAATTACAGCGGCGAGGTACTGGAACAGTTGCTGACGCTTGCCGCTACGAGCAATGAGATTGTGGAAAAGGGGCTGATCATGGTGATTCCCGGTGTGGAGAAGAAAATCAGCCTGCCGCGCCTGAAGACCGGCAAGATGCTCCAGAAGCGCAAGGAGAACCCCGGCGTGGAGGATTCGAAGGGCAACTTCAACTACGACGAAAAGAGTCTTGACCCGGTGGACTTCATGGCCTTTACGGTGTTTAACCCCCGCACGTTCGAGAACATCTGGCGCAAATGGCAGCCGAAGGGCAACCTGGTATTCTCGGAACTTCCGCCCGAAGCGCAGAACGCCCTGCTTGCCGAGTTGGCCAAGCGGGTACAGTTTGAACTGGGTGACCACTATGTGAACGGTGAATATGGGGATGATGACGACCACTTGTTTAACGGCATCCTGACCCAGATGGCCAAGGATACTGAGGTGATTGTGGTGGACAGCGCAGAATCGACCATGCTGGGCAGACTGAAAGCCATGCGTGCGAAGATTCCCGTGGCCATCCGCAACAACCCGGACCTCCGCATTCTGATGAGCGTGAACGACTTTGACAAGTATGATGACGAGCTGACCCAGCGCGAGTCCAAGAACACGAGCGAAACCGATGTGAATGCCCGTCGCTACAAGGGCATTACCATTGAGACGCTTGCGGCCTGGCCCGATGATCTGATTGTGTGCACCCCTCTGTTCGCCCGATGCCGGCGGCAACCTGTTTGCGGCTGTGAACCTGCAGGACGATGAAGACGTGATTCAGATTGACAAGATCTCGAACGCGAGCGAACTGTACTTCTTCAAGATGCTGATGAAGGCTGACACGAACATTGCCTTCGGTGAAGAAGTGGTGGTGCTGGACAAGCGAAGCAACCCCGTGTTCAAGGCGAGCGAGAAGAAGATTTCAGTTGACCCTGCCAGTGTGACCCTTGAGGCAACCGGTGGCAGTGAAGAAGTGACCGTGACCGCCAGCGGAGAATATGAGATAGGCAGTGCCCCTGCCGGCTTCAAGGTGGAAGCGACGGATAAAGGCGTGAAGATTTCGGCCGGTGCAAACAGTGGCAGTCAGAAAACCGGTACACTGACCCTTACGCTCAATGCCGACCGCAGCAAGACGGCCAAGATTACCATTACCCAAAACCAGAAAGGATAAGATGGTATGGCAAAATTGAAGTATCTGGTAATTCACTGTACGGCAACCCCGGAGGGGCGTGAGGTATCATCGGCGGACATCCGGAAGTGGCACACTTCGCCCGTAAGCCAGGGTGGCAGAGGTTGGAAACAGGTGGGCTACACCGACCTGTTCCACCTGCAGGGCGGTGTGGAACGCTTGGTGAACAACAACGAGGATGCGCAGGTGGATCCCTGGGAAGTGACCAACGGAGCCAAGGGGGTACAACAGCGTGAGCCGCCACATTGTGTATGCCGGCGGTGTGGCCAAGGACGGCAAGACCCCGAAGGACACCCGCACCGGCTGCCAGAAAAAGGCACTGGAGAAGTATGTGAAAGGACTTCCATCGCAGATTCCCGGATGTGCGCATTGTGGGGCATAACGAACTGGCGGCCAAAGCCTGCCCCAGTTTCGATGTACAGAAATGGCTGAAAGAAATAGGTATTAACCAATAATAAAAAAGAAGCAATCAATGAAACGAATTATGCTGTTTATGATGCTGATGCTGGGAACAGTATCGGCTGTGATGGCCCAAGGGGCCGATGTTCCGGCAACGGACTATGACGCAATGATTGGCACCTTTGCCGGTTTCGTCGGCGGTGTGGTGGTGCTTACTGAAGGGTTGAAAGGTTTGTTCCCCAACATGAAAGGCTGGGTGACGCAGCTGGTGAGCTGGTGTGTGGGCTTGGTGTGCGCGATGCTACTGTGGTGGCTTGATGCCGGATTTGTGAGTGATGTGAGCTGGGACATTGCCTTGCTCTATGGTTTTGGTGCCTCACTTGTAGCCAATGGGGTAGCCGACACGGGACTGGTGCAATGGGTTATCGGACTATTCGAAAGAAACGCGAGGAAGCAGAATAAAAGGTTGACTGACTAAAAAACGGGTGGTATGGACTTTAGCGAGATCATGAACATTATTCTTAGCGGCGGCCTTGTGGGCACTGCAGCAGCCATCGGTTCCCTGCGTGCTACGGTGAGGAAAGCGAAAGCGGAAGCGATGAAAGCCGAAGCCGACGCAGAGGGTGTGCGTGTGGATAACGCAGAACATGCCACCCGCGTTTTGGTGAGCAATATTGTGGTACCCTTAAAAGAAGAACTGAATGCAACAAGAAAAGACCTGCAGGCCAACAAGCGCGAAATGGCGCGACTGCGCAAGGCCATTGACACTGCCAACAGTTGCCGCCATCATGATGACTGTCCTGTGCTTGGCGGGCTGCGCAAGCAGCAGGAAGAGCACGACGGTGGAGAAGATACAGACGGAATCGGCAAGCACCGACAGCGCGAGCGGAAGCCGACGGGCGGGACTGGTGATGGCGGGTATACCGGCGAGTTCGGTGAAGCTGTCTATACCTGCGGACAGCCTCCGTAAACTTCCTGAAGGTGCCGTGTACCGTGGCAAGAGCGGACAGGCGAATCTGACCGTAGGCAGCGACGACAGCGGGAACATCGTGGCCGAAGCCTCGTGTGACAGTCTGCAGCAGCTGGTGCTATGGTATGAAGAAGAGCTGGCGCGCATCCGTAGCGAAACCAAGAGCGAAATTTCAAATGACGTTCAAACAGTAGAAAAACGCCCTCCGAACCGGATGCGGACGTTTATCACAGGTGTATTGGCCGGCTTATTGGCCGGTGTGTTATTAACCATCAAACTTTATAAACGATGAACAAGAATTTCATGTACGGCATAGGAGCCGTAAAGTATAAGGATTTCACAATCGGGTATATTGAAAAGAACTCGTTTGACCTGGGCGGCAAGAAACCCGAGGCCGCGAAGATCGAGGCCGAACAGGTGCAGGGTGCCCCGGTGCTGGTCATCCCACAGAGTAACGGCGGCATCGCCCCGACGTTCAATGTGATCCAGATGAACTATTCGAACCTGCACAAACTGCTTGGCGGCAGCCTGCATTATAAGAAAGAAGACTCGGAAAAGAAAAACTCCGATCGGCTGGACAGCCCCGTCGGAGGTGCTTGTCATGCAGGGACCATGGGAACTCTCCCTCGTGTCCGGACAGAGCGTACTGATTCCCAACGCCACGCTGCTTTCCAATCCTGCAGGCAAGCTGACCCTTACAGAAACCTCCAAGATAGAGGTTACGCTCGAAGTGGCGATGCCGGAGGACGGTTCGCAGCCTTACGGCGTGTTCGATATGGAAGCAATACCGGACGAGTGGGGGGCAGTACAAGCTGCCGCCGGCGGAAGCCGCGGCTGCAGCATCGCTCCAAAGTGAGGAGGGCTAACGTATGGCTGACCGTTTGGAACAACTGATAGAGATGGAGTGTGCGGACGCGCTGCTTGACAGCGGCGTGTCCGTACCTCTTAAAAGGTGGAAGCTTTCCGTGGCTGAAACGTACGTTGGAGGTACGCGTGACGATGAAGCGTCCGAGGCTGCGGGGTCAGATTCTGCTGGCGCGGGAATACCTGAAGACGGGTGTCAAACCCGATTGGCAACCGAAGGACAAGACCGAGGAACTGGCCTTTGTGGCGGAGCATGGTAAGGCTGTGAGCCGCCTGCTGGCCTATACGGTATGCCGGGGATACGTGTCGCGGCACGTGGGCATCGGGGTGACAGCGTGGGTACTGCGGAACTTTGTGGAGTGGCGTTATCTGACGGCCATGTTCCGAACATTCGAGCGTCTGATGGGCACGAAGGATTTTATGCGTATTATCAGCTCGACAGCGCGGGCGAACCCGATGACTCCGAGACTGAGCCAGGCAAGGAAGGGGAGTTAAGAACCCGGTATGAAGGTTCCCATAGCCCTTTCGGCTTCGTGTGGCAGATTGCATCGGCGACCGGCTGGAGCGTGGATTACATCCTTGATGGGGTGAATTACCAGACGCTGATCATGATGCTGAGCGACGCGCCGCGGTATGTGCGGAAAAAGCAAGGCGGCGGAAACGGTGCTCCCAGACCGGAACACAGCGCCGAGGATGAAGCGAACGATATAGTAGGATTTTTTCAAAGCAAACTGGAATGAGCAAACCTGTAGAAGTTGAATTTTTGATGAAGGACAAACTCACGCCCGGCATGAACAAGGCCGAACGTGAGGCGCTGGAACTGCGTAATACCGTCAGGCTGCTGGAGGCTGAACTGGAAAGGCTGCGCCTTGCCGGGGAGACGGCTGCCCCCAATCTGGACCAGAGTGCCAATATCGCGCAGATCCATGCACTGGAGAAGCAGCTTGAGGAATTGCGCGGCAAACTGAAACTGCTGCAGGAGGAATCGGAATCCGTGCAGGTCACCCCTGCAGACATGCCCAATGCACAGCGCCAGTTCAACGGGCTTCACAACAGCATCCAGCAGATGGCCCGTGAAATGCCTTCTTTGGCCATGGGACCGCAGATGTTCTTTCTGGCCATATCCAACAACCTGCCGATTTTTACGGACGAACTGGCCCGTGCCCGTAAGGAATATGATGAGCTGCAGAAGTCAGGCAAGAAAGGCACACCGGTATGGAAACAGGTCCTGTCCTCGCTCTTTTCCTGGCAGACGGCCATGACCACCGGCATCATGCTGCTGGTAATGTACGGTGATGAAATCTGGGATTGGACGAAAAACCTGTTCAGTGCCAAAAAAGGCGTGGATGAATTCAACGTATCAGTCAAGGAAATGACCGAGATAGAGAAGGACGGCCTTGCCCAGATGGTGCGTACCCGCTTCGAACTGAAATCGGTCATCGATGAAATAAAGAACTTCACCGGCAGCAAGGAACAGGAAAAGGCGAAGGTAGAGGAACTGAACCGCAAGTACGGGGAATCTTTCGGGTATTATAAAACACTTTCCGAATGGTATGATACCCTTATCCAAAAGAGCGAGGACTATGTACAAGGTCCTGCTGCACCAGGCCAATGTCCAGAACCTTGTAAAAAAAAAAAGCTGCAGAAGCCGATGAAGAGGTGAATAAAATCAAGGAGCAGAAACCGGAAGAGGCGTAAAGCGCCATGGGTTTTTTTTCGGGAAATGGGGACAATATATCATGCAGTCAAGCATGGCAGAATCCGGGCAGTTCTATGATGCACAGGCTGCCATTAAGAAACATGATCAGGAAGCTTATGACATACTGTTGAAAAATGCCGAAAACAAACGCGACGGTTATCTGAAAAAAGCGGAGGAAGAGGTAAAGAAAGCGGCAGAAGCAGCCAAAAAAGGAAATATCGGCGGACATACCGACCCCGAACAGTCCGGGAAGAATCCGGAAGCGGAAGCCAAGCAACGGCTTGCCACAGAGCGCAGGCTGGCGCAGGATCTTGCCGCCCTGCAGGCCGAGAACCGGAAGGAAGAGATAGACCGTATGCAAGCCGGTACCGAAAAGAAACTGGCACAAATCGAATATGACTATAACGCCCGGAAAGAAGAAATAAACCGGCAGGAAGCCGACTGGAAGCGTGAGAACAAGGAAGCCGGTCTTTCCACCGGAGATAACGGACTTACCCGGGAGCAACAGGATGAACTTGAAAAGCCCGTGCCTCAAACACCGAGTCAAGGAAAAAAAAGCGGAGGCGGACGTGTACAGGGAAGAGGCGGAAGCCATGCGTGACTATCTGAAGGAATACGGGGACCTTCCAGCAGCAGAAACTGGCCATCGCTGAAGAATATGCCGAGAAAATCCGCAAGGCACAGTCCCAGGGAGAAAGGCTGACTTTGGAGAAGCAGCGTGATGCGGCTGTGCACAAAGTGGACATGGAAGCCCTTACCCAGAAGATAGACTGGGGAGCAGCGTTCGGGGATTTGACCGGTCTGCTTGCAGACCAGATGAAGAACCTGCTTGGCGAGCTTAAACAGTATGTCAAGACGGATGAGTTCAAAAAACGGGAGCCGCAGACCAGCAGGTCGTTTTCTACGATGCCATCGAACGGATTCAAAGCATGCTCCCCGGTGGCAACGGGACATTGGATTTTGCCCGGCTGCAAACGCAGATGCACGCTTTGGGGGATGCCGTAACACGCGTGCAAAATGCGGAACTGCAGCAGGAAGCGGCATTCATTCGGTTAAAAGCAGCGCAGACCGATTACAACAAGGCTCTTGAAAGCGGTAACCAGGCAGAAATAGAACGTACTAAAAAATCGCTCTTCAAATGGCCCAATCGTCCAGCGTTTCAGCTGACGAAGAATACCTGAACGCCACCTCTGAAATGAAGGCGCTTGCCGGGGAGGTGAAAAGTGCCTCCCGGGACACGGTTGACGGGTTGAACATGGTATCCGACGGGTTGCACGGCTTTGCGAGCGGAACCTTGCAGGGATCATTTGAAGGAATCCAGAACATGCTTACCGGTCTTTTCAAAAAACTGAATATCGGAGGCAAGGTCGGCGATGCCATCAGCCGGATGTCCGAAACCCTGTCAAGTGCCGGAGTCATCGGACAAATCATATCGGCCATTCTCTCCATACTGGATTTGCTGAAAGACGGTATTGGCCCGATTATCTCATCATTGATAGATACCATTTTCAATGCGATAACCGGAATACTCGACAATATCCTCAGCGGAGACCTGTTCAAACAGATAGGCGGTTCCCTTGTGAATGGTATCGGAGGACTGCTGAACACGGTGTCTTTCGGAGGTTTCAACAAACTGTTCGGCATCGGCGGGAACGCCAGGGAAGTGCAGGCGGCTATAGACCGTCTTACGGACCGGAACGAGAAACTGCAGACTTCCATCGAAGACCTGACCGATACCATTAAGGCAAGCAAGGGGACAAAATCGGTGGAAGCTTACCGGGATGCTTACAAATACCAAAAAGAAACGAATGCAAACTATCTGCAGATAGCAAAGGAACAGGCACGCTACAGCGGAAGTCACCACAGCTGGAACTACTACTGGGGCGGTTTCAACCAGGCACAGATAGACAAACTGAGCGGACAGATCGGCCGCCAGTGGGACGGGAACCTGTGGAGCCTGAGCCCGGAGGAAATGAAGGCACTGCGCAGCAACGTGGATATGTGGACGCAAATCCAGAATACCGGTAAGGGAGGCTATGGCGGGCGACTGACCGAGAAACTGGATGACTACATAGACCAGGCCGGCAAGCTGGAGGAACTGACCGACCAGCTGTATGAAGGGCTGACGGGCATTTCGTTCGACGGTATGTACAGCAGCTTCATCGACAACCTGATGAACATGAAGTACGGTGCCAAGGATGCGGCGGAGGATATATCCGAGTACTTCATGCGGGCGATGCTGAGCAACAAGATCGGTGAGATGTACAGCGACAAACTGAAAGGCTGGTGGGAGAAGTTCGGCAAGGCCATGGAGGACAACGAACTGACCGAGGCGGAACGGAACGCGCTGATGGAAGAGTACATGCAGTATATGGATGAAGCCCTTGCCCTGCGTGACAACCTGGCGGCAGCCACCGGTTATGACAAGACGCAGCAGGGCGGTACGAGCCAAAGTGCGAAAGCGGGCGGCTTTACGGCCATGACGCAGGACCAGGGCACGAAGCTGGAGGGCATGTTCACCGGCGGGCTGCAGCACTGAGCAGCATGGACGACCGGCTGGAAAGCGTGGTGGAGAAGATGGACACGGCTGAAGGGCATCTGGCCCGGATAGCCGAGAACACCGGTGTGAGCGCCGGACACCTGGGCGAACTGAAGGAAGTGATAAAGAAAATGATACGTGACGGACTAAAAGTGAAGTGATATGGGCAATATACTGAGCGGACTGGTGCTGGTGAACGGCACGGACATCTGGACGGAATACGGCGTGTTCCTGGTGGAAGACCGACGCGGGGGCATGGAGAACCTGACGGCCATCCTGACCCCGAGCAAGGCCAAGAAGGATACGGCTGTGGACATACGGGAAGAGCACGGGGAAAAATACAGCCCCGTGCTGACCCCACGGAATGAAAGCGCGTGACGTGACGCTGCATTTTGCGCTTTACAACAAGACCCAGGCAGGCTGGATGAAGCAGTACTTTGCCTTTGTGAATTTCCTGAAGCAAGGGAAGGACGGCTGGCTGGAGATCCGTTTCCCCCAGCTGGATCTGCAGCTGCGGGTGAAGTATGCCGACTGTACGAAGTTCACCCCGCTGACCTATCTGTGGACGGAAGGTGTGCATGCCGGAAAGTTCGGGTAAAGTTCCGGGAACCGAAACCGATTATATAACCATTCAAACGCTATTAGAATATGCTTCTAACGATATATGATAAAGCCGGAACCAAGCGTGCGGATGTGGCCGTGAACGACAGCTCGACGCAAAGCAAGGAAGTGCAGGGAGACAATGTGCTTTCCCTGTCGTTCAGCTATTATGCCTTCCTGCCCCTGGATGTGAACGACTACACGGACTATCTGGGCGAACGGTACTGGCTGACAGAACGCTACACGCCGAAGCAGGTGAGCGATGGTGAATGGGAGTATAACCTGAAGCTGTACGGTATCGAGAGCCTGATCAAGCGGTTCCTGGTGCTGGAGACGACGGACGGGGACACCAACCCCCTGTTTACCCTGACGGCCACGCCCCGCGAGCATGTGGCGATGGTGGTGAAGGCTATCAATAACGGCATGGGCCACATTACTGACTGGAAGACGGGTACGGTGGAAGGTACGGAGCTGATCACGATAGACTACGAGGGGATGTACTGCGACGAAGCGCTGAAAGCCATCGCGGAAAAGGCAGGCGGCAAGGTGGAATGGTGGGTTGAGGGGCAGACTGTGAACGTGTGCCGCTGCGAACACGGGGAAGAAATCACCCTTGGCTATGGCAAGGGGCTGACCTCCCTGGAAAGAGATACGAGCAACACGGCCAAATTCTATACGCGCCTGTTCCCGGTAGGCTCGACCCGCAACATCGATGCGGAGAAATACGGCAGCCCGCGTCTGATGCTTCCCGGCGGCAGGAAGTACATCGAGCAGGGCGTGGAGGAATATGGCATCTATGACCATTACGAGCAGGATGCTTTCAGCGGCATCTTCCCCCGTCGGGTCGGTACGGTGAGCTCGGTTCGCAGCGAGGAGGTGGCAGACGATGAAGGAAACAAATTCACCGTCTATTATTTCCGGGACGGGGAACTGGACTTTGACCCCAACCTGTACGAGCTGGCGGGTGAGACAAAACGTGTGTCGTTCCAGACAGGCGACCTGGCCGGACTCGGGGAGAGTGACGACCACTATTTTGAGGTGAACTACGACAGCGCGGCACGTGAATTCGAACTGATCACCATCTGGCCCTACGATGACGACACCCAGCTGCCGGGCGGCAAGCTGGTGCCCCGGAGCAGGCGACACCTATATCCTGTGGAATATCCGGATGCCGGATGAGTATTACCGGCTGGCCGAAGAGGAGTTTGCGGTTGCGGTGGACGAGTACAACCGGGACCACTGGCTGGACATTGCCGCCTACAAAAGCCCCGACAGACCCGGTATACATCGAGGAGCACGGCATAGACCTGTTTGTGGGCAGACGGGTGAAGCTGGAGAGCCGGAAGTATTTCCCGGAAAAAGGCTACCGTCAGAGCCGTATCACCAAGATCAGCCGCAAGGTGAACGAACCCGGGCAGATGGACATCGAGATAAGCGATGCGCTGCAGGTGGGCAAGTTCGACAAGGTGACGGACAGCATCGGTGCGCTGAAAAGCTATACGAAATCAAAGACGGAAGGCGCTGCCCTTCCGGACATCATACGAAGCTGGGACAAGACGCTGCCCACGGACAACAACCTGTTTTCCGCCCGGCGCAGCCAGAAAGAGTTCCTGAGCAAGAACCAGCCGGACACAGCCAAAGAGTCCATCCGCTTCCTGAAGGGTGTGAGCTTTGGCGAGGCTGCTGGCGGCAAGCCCTGCGGCATCGTGGATGGTGAGGGCAATGCCGAATACTTGACTGCCGTGATCCGCGAACTGCTGCGCAGCACGGAGTTTGTGGACGGGCTGACCGGTGAGGGCTGGCAGCTGTGGATTGACCAGCTGACCGGACTGACAAACCTGACGGTGGACAAAGTGACTGCCCGGCAAAGCCTGGTGGCGCTGGAACTGCTGATCGAGAAGGTGCGCAGCGTGTGCGGCCAGCTGGTGGTGTCCGCTGCCAACGGCAAGATCAAGGACGTGGTGAAGCAGGGCGACAACTACCGCATCGTGTTTGAGCAGGAATCGGGCTTTGTGGCCCATGACCTGATGCGCTGTGCGGTTACGGGTGGTAAGAAACTAAAAGCATACTGGGTGGAGGTGGCTTCGGTGATAGCCGGCGGTGTGCTGGTCCCGGTAAGCGAGTTTGGCGGGGTGAAGCCGGAGGCAGGCGATGAGTGCGTGCTGATGGGCAACACCGAAAACCCGCTCCGGCAGAACCTTATATCCATTGCGGCCACGGAGGACGGGCAGCCCCGTATCGACATTCTGGACGGTGTGAAGGGCCAAGAACTTCAACGGCTGCCTTCGTTGCCGGCTGGGTAAGCTGGACGGCATCAGGAGCAGCGCTTTCCCGGCAGACAAACAGCCGAAAGGAAACGGCCTGTATGCCGACAACGTGTGGCTGAAGGGTACGTTCGTGTTGATGACGGGCGAGGACATCCTGACGCGGTTTGAGATAACCGAGGGGAAAATCCATTCAGCCGTGGAAAGCTTGCGCAAGGAAATACGCGAAGAACAGAGTTATCTGGACAACAGCAGTTTTGCCGACGGCATGGACAAATGGAAGACGGGCAGCAAGGCTACGCTGTTCACCCTGGGCGGACGCTGGATCTGGGCGAACGGCGGTCCTTACGGTACGAAGCCGGACGGCCATGCCGAGATACGGACCGAAGGCAAGGTGCCTTATGCCTATATCCGGAACAGCTATATCATGCAGAAACTGGAGGACTTCCGGCTGGTACCGGAGTACCGGCAGACGAACAGCCAGGGCGAACGGGTGCCCGGCGTGGTGTATCTGTCGTTCAGCTACCAGGTTATCAAGGCCGGAAGGTTGAAAATAGAATTTGTGAACGCTGATAAGACCGGGTTTGAGAACTTCAACATGTTCGGCCATGAAGAGGACCTGCCCGTTGGCGGTGAGAAGATGTTCACGTTGGACGGACTTTGGAACGGCACTGGCGACTTCAAGCTGTCGTTTACGGGCGTGATTTACATTTCGCTGCTGGTGTTCAGCACCAACAAGGCGGACGCACTGGCCTATAAGTACCGTACACTGTTCGAACAGAGCGACCGGCTGGTAAAGATTTCAGCGGCGGTCTTCGACAAGGACGGTAATGCGCTGAAAGAGACGGGGCTTGTCATAAAGCCTGAAGGTTCCGGTCTGTATGCGCAGGACAATACAGGAAAGATTGCCCTTATCGGGGTGAGCGTGGAGGAAGAGGACGAGTACGGAAATACCGTGAGCAAAATCAAGCTGACAGCCGACCATATACAGCTGGAGGGACTGGTAACGGCCAACGGCAACTTCAAGATACTGGAAGACGGCAGCATTGAAACGACCAACGGTAAGTTTACCGGAGAGATAGACAGCAGCAAAGGGAAAATCGGCGGCTTTGAGATAGGGAACGGCCGTATCGGTTCTGTGGCCGACTCTCACGGGAGCGGTGGCGGTCTTGCCATTTATGATGATTTTTTCCGTGTCGGCGGCAGCAAAGGATATGTGATGTTCGGTGATGATGTGATACCGTCTTCTGCAGGAGGAGCTTTTACCGCTGTCGGTCGTATCGTGAACTCAGCCCCCAATATATACGGGAATTACGGCTTCGACCAAGCGAACTATGGATTGTTTATAGATGTTACCGGCGGTACGAAGAACTACGGTATCAGCAGCAATGCGGCATTACTTGCCCCGGCGTTTATCAATACGAAAGCCAAGCTGCTTACCTTCGGAAGTGGAAACTACACGGTGGATTTCTCACAACACAATATCATTTTGATGTATTACAATGAACCCAACTACAGTAAGGTAGAGGTTACGCTGCCGTCGGAAAGTTCTGTGGCATACAAGTTCGGCATGAGTTACTTGCCTACCGATTTTGCAGCCATTGTCACGTTCAGGGTCAGACCCGGTTCAAAGAATATCATACTAAAAGGTATCTATAACCACAATGAAGATTTGCAAAACTACGAGATGGCATCCGGGGACTCCGTAACGGTACTTATTACAAAAGCGGACGGATTCCGTTACCAGATATTGAATCATTCATCCTAAAACAGATATATATGAAAAAGTTAGATTTCAGGAATTTCAGCGTTCCCACCGGAATAACCCGTCAGACGAGGGAGGTTTTCGATGCACGTGAGCAGATAGCCGATTTGCTGTATACGCGTGTCAGTGGCATCAAGGCCCATCGGCTTGCGTTCAAGATTTTCGAGAGTACCGGCGAGACCGAGTTCAGCGATGAGGAAACCGGGATGATACACATGGCGGTGGAACGCTATTGTCTTCCCAATGTGATAGATGCCCTGAACGAAATCCTGGGCGGGTCAGAAACCGATAAAAACGAATGAGTATGGCAGAAATGACACAAGAAGAACTGGTTCAGGAAGTGCTGGACCGTGTACTCCAGAGTTCTACCGGCGTGGAGGACTTGGAGACCGTCACCTCGCTGAGCGGTGTGAAATCACTGCCCGGGGAGAAGGACGGCAAGATGGTGAACGTCCCCCTGGAACTGATAGGGAAGCCTGCGAGCGATGCCGCCGCCCGTGCCGAGGCTGCCGCCAAGAAAGCGGAAGGAGCCGTAGCCGGACTGGAGGAAAAGACCCAGGCCGCCACGGAAGCGGCCACCAAGGCCAACGAAGCGGCAGCCAAGGCAGAAAACGCCGCTGCCAAGGTGGAACAGACTACGGCAGCAGCCATCGGCGGGGCTACCGCACGCTTTTCCTCATGGATGGAAACAGGCAACGTTTTACCTGACAAGAGTACCAAACCGGGCGGCAGCGTAGTGTATGTAGCGGATGCCGGGAAGTTCGCCTACCACATGGACTCCACCCTGTACGGGGACTGGGATGTGGCGGGTGTGCCTCCTGCCGGCATATTCATGAATGCGGACCGGACAGCCATCCTGCCGGACAAGCTCTACCTGCTGGGTGATGCCGTATATACCGGAACAGGCGGCAGCCTGAGACTGCTGGCCTACCGGCATGAGGTGATGAGCGGGGAAGCTTACGAGGCGCTGCAGGACAAGGATGCGAATACGCTGTATCTGATTTATGAGGAGGATTGACGATGATAACCATAGGCGGTAAGGAAATAACGGCTGCGTATGTGGGGAAACGTGCCCTGTCGGCTGTCTATGCCGGGGCAAGACTGGTGTGGTCTGCGATAAGCAGCTGTTTCGGACTTGGATACTGGAAAGGCGACGAGCCGTGGAACGGATCGGACGCATGGAACGGTAGCAGTAAAACTGATAAATGAATGATTATTATAAAAGGACAGTATTATGGCAAAAAGGAAAATAAGCGGAATCATCAACGCGACCGAGCATCCGATGAATCTTGAAACACCATGGAATCAGAAACAGCCGGACGGCACCTATCATGCCTATGCAGGCGATGACATCGAAGCGTTCCTGAAGAAGGAACTGTCAAACCGTACCCCTACCGAGGAACTGGTGAGCGGCGAGACGAAACCTCCTACATCCGGAACGGTGTTCGATGCGATGGTGGGTACGGTGACGGACGTGGATGTGCAGGACAGCGAGGACGGCACCCAGTACGTGATGACCGTCAAGCAGAAGGACAACCAGGGCGGCGAGAGCTCGAAGGAAGTGCGCTTTTCCAAGTACACGGACGATGACAAGGTGGTGGTGAACATCGACCTGACGGACAGCGGCGGTGCGGGACTTCCCGCCTCGCAGTATCTGGCACTGGGCAGCGGCTTTGTGGTGAAATACTCCGTAGGTGTGGGGGCACTGCCGGTGGCGGTACGGTGGACGGCTACAGCGACCTGAAAGCCCGTGTAATCGTGAAACGCGGTTCGACCGTCATCAGTGAGTTCCGGGATGCGGAGTTTGTGGGCGTTACAGCCGGACAGAGCTATACCTTTGACGCTTCGCCCTATCTGAAGGATGCCACTGCCTATACCGTACAGGTGGAAGCGCAGGCAACTTACCAGGACGGCACGCTGATGAAGACGGCCACGGCCAAGGTGACCATGGTGGCCATGGAGCTGGAGACCACCTACTCGGCGGGCAACGGGCTGGCCGACGGGGGATATAAAAATGACGTGAACATCCCCTTTACTGCCAAGGGCACGAGCGGTGAGAAGAACATCTACTACCGCGTGAACGGCGGACAGGCCTTTACCCTCGGTCTTTCGGCCGGCAGCGGTGTGCAGCAGAAGAACGTGACCATCCCCCCCTGACACAGATGCAGGAGGGTACGAACGTGGTGGAAGCCTACGCGCAGCATGAGAACTCCGGTGTGGTGAGCCGGGTGCATTACATTACGCTGCTGAAGGCAGGCGGAGGTGTGACAGCGTATGCCGGCCTGATGTTCAGCCACCGGGCAGCGGGGTTCCAGCGTGACTGGAAACACCCGGTGCTGGAGGCAGAGCAGTTCACGGCATGGAACTTCACGTATGCCGGCTATGACCGCGATGCGTACACGGCCCGTGTGAAAGTGACCGACCGGGGCAGCGTGGTGAAGGAAGACCTGCTGCAACGCGGTGAGACCGGCAGCTACGGACGGACGAACGTGAACGTGGAACCGTTGGACTACCGTGTGTCATGCGGCGATGCCGTGCTTGAGGTGCAGGTGAACACCACATCGCACCCGGACATTGAAGCCACGCTGGCACCGGATGCCGTGTGTACGTTTGACGCCTTCGGGCGAAGCAACACGGAAAACAACCCGGCAAGCTGGGTGAGCGGTGACAAGCGTATGGAGTTCAGGACGTGCTGTGGAGCGTGAACGAATATGGTGCCGGTAGCGGCTGGCACAAGGACCGCCTGCTGCTGGCCGGTGGTGCAGGTATGACCCTGACCGCTGACGGCGGTTACCGCCCCTTCAACGAGGCGGACAAGCCCGAGGGATTTGCCATCCGTGACGTGGGCATGACGCTGGAGATAGAATACAGCACGGCCAACGTGACGGATACGGATGCCGAGCTGATCACCTGCCTGGGGCAGCTGGACAACGGCAACCGGTACGGGCTGATTGTGACTCCGGAAGAGGCCAAGTTCCTGACCGGTGTGGTGACCGAGGCGATGGATGCCGGACAGATGCTGCGCTATGAAGACTCGGTGGGTACCAAGTTCCAGCCGGGTACGAATATCCGCATTACCTACGTGTTCTATCCGAACGTGCAGACCAACGAACAGCGCACGCTGATCGGTTTCTATGTGAACGGTGAAGAGTCGGCTGCTTCCAAGTGGCTCGACAAGGTGAATTTTGACATTCAGAGCCAGTTGGAATTTAAGTCGGCGGGTGCCGACCTGAACGTGAAGAGCGTGCGTATCTATAACAAGGCGCTGACCTCGGACGAGGTGCTGAACAACTACATCGTGGACCGCAACCACCTGGAGGATGCCGACGGGGAACCGGGCGTGCGCTCACTGGATGAGGACAACCGCGTGCTGAATGAAGGAGATACGGTGAGCATGGAGAAGCTGATGGGGCTGATGAAGAAGCGCCGGAACTCGATCCTGGTACTGATAGGCACGGGCAGCGTGGGCAGTGAGGTTCCGAGCGACAGCGACACGCTGAACGTGGTGGATGCACTGGCCCAGCTGAACGACAAGAAGGCCAACAAACTGGTAAGGGAGGTCCGTTTCTATAACGGAGAGGACAGGACGCTTGACTTTATCCTTACCAACGTATATGTCCGTATTCAGGGTACTTCTTCCGTGAACTATGCCAGAAAGAACTTCCGTTTCTACTTCCAGAAGACGGCAAGCGGCTGGACGGTTACATTGAGCTACGGGGAGATTGACGGAAACGGCAGGCAGAAGAATCCGGTGGTAACTACCGGCAAAAAAAATCTCTTCAAGTTACGCAGGAACTCGGTAGGCGCGAAGCTGGCATGTTCCAAATGCGACTTCTCGGACTCGTCCATGACCACCAATACCGGAGGTGCGAAGCTTATCAATGACGGACTGAAAGAGATGGGGCTGCTTACGCCTGCCCAGCGTTACGCCAAAGACCATGGGCTGAAGGACGATTACCGTTCGGCCATCGACGGCCTGCCGTGCGACCTGTTCGTAGCGAAGAGTGCCGACGAAGACCTGACCTATTACGGCCAGTACAACATGAACAACGAGAAGAGCGACAGCTACCCCATCTTCGGGCAGGATGAGACCATCGGCGGCGAGAAATGGGGCGAGGGCGACACGCTGAACTACCTGGAAGCCGACGAGGAAGGACACAAGCAGTACCTGCCCGTCTGCTTCGAGACGCTGAACAACTCCAATCCGCTGTGCCTGTTCCACTGGTTGCCGAGTACCGAACCGGAGCATAAGGATTTCATGGATTACAACTTTGACGGAGGACTGGAGTTTAACCATCCGAAAGACACCTTCTTGTCGGACGGAGGCGGTGACGCGGAGGAAGAACCGAACCTGAAAGACCACCTCGGTACCGGTGACAAGTACGACAAGATGTACAAGGCCACCGACCGCATGATGAGTTTCGTCTACCGGTGCGTAAAGGAAACGCCTGCGGGCAGGAACATGGTTTACAGCACGGAATCCCATTCGTTCGAGGGGGTGGACTATGAGGACGACGGCGACAAGTTCCCTACCGCCAAGTGGCAGAGCGATACGTTCAGGAAAGAGGCATCGAAGTATTTCGACCTTCCCCACCTGATTGCCTACTATCTGTACGTGCAGTTCAACCTCGGCGTGGACCAGCTTGCGAAGAACATGCTTATCCGCACATGGGACGGTGTGAAATGGTTGATTGACTATTATGACGGCGACTGCCAGCTCGGTTCTGACAACAAGTCGTTCCTGACCGGGAAGTATGACGACAACCGCCAGACGAAGCGCGACGGGGCTTATGTGATGCAGGGTCATAACTCGTGGCTGTGGAACCTCATCGTGGCCAATTGCTGGGACATGATTGTGGAGATTATGGTGAGCGGATGGAACGGGGGCGCAAGCTTCATGAGTGCTTTCAGTATCCAGAAAGCCATTGACCATTTCGATACCGAACAGATGAAGAAGTGGTGCTCGCGCCTCTATAACAAGTCCGGCATCTTCAAATACATCTATCCGTTCCTGAACGAAATGCCGGTGGGTGCGGACGGAGCCAAACAGACCTATCCGCAAATCTACGGTCTGAAGGGTTCGTTGAAAGCACACCGAAACTACTTCATCCAACGCCGGTATGACCTGAAGCAGGTGGAGTACGGCTATGTATCCACGCTGGGTGCCCAGTTCTACCAGAGTACGGCATCGCTGCTGGACAAGGCCTACACGCTGAAACCGATGCAGTACCGTCTGACCATTCCGTACCGTGTGCAGCTTTCCACCAGCAACGGCGTGCAGGCCGACAGCGGCGTGGTGGATGCGGACGTGCTCCACTCGTTGCAGCTGACCCGTGCCTTCGGTGAAAATGACCCGTTGAAGATCATCGGTGCGGCGAAAGTCAAGGAACTGGTTTGGCATGAGGATGCGTTCGCAATCGGCTTCAACTTCGGTCTGCTGACCTCACTGGTAAAACTCGACATGAGCGTGGAGAAAGCCAGCGGTTACCGGAATGGCTCGTTCATGGCTTCGACGAACGGCATGCTGCTTCTGGAAGAAGTGAACATACGGAACAACCGGCTGGCCCGGAACGGGGACAACGGCAATGTGGCTACTTTGGACTTGAGCTGGCAGGGCCGCCTGAAGAAACTGGACGTGAGGGGTACGGGGCTGACCCGTGTGAAACTGGCCACCGGTGCGCCCGTTGTGCAGTTATGCCTGCCGGACACGATTGAGGAACTGTTCCTGGAATATCTGACCAAGCTGTCCGACAGTGGCCTGATACTGGAAGGCATCAATAATGTGCGGGGCTACCGCTACACCAACTGCCCCGGCATCGACGGGTTCGCTATGCTGGAACGCCTTCACCAGGCCAGACTGAACGGCAGCGGCAAGCTGGAACGCTTCGTGCTGGAGATAGACCGGGAAGACGACGGAACCCTGCTGAAGAAGTATTACGACTACGGAACGTATACGCAGACGGGTGCCGTGGATGACCGGCATTCGGGACTGAGGGGCAAGCTGACCCTGACGAAGTATCTGGCTGATGAGGAACTGGAGAAGTATGCCGCCCGTTATCCGGAACTGACCATCAAGCAGCCGCCCTATACGATGATTGAGTTTGACGACAGTGTGGCCGACGATGCCAATGTTTCGAACCTGGACAACAAGACGGGGGGTACAAATTCGGCAATACGTACAAAATGAGCGGGCATGTGAATGCCATCCTGTCCAAGCGCCACCGCGTATTGGCCAAGGTGACCAGGATGCCCACGAGCCGGAAGGTGGAGATAGCCGGGCAGCAGGTGGAAGTGAACAACCCGGACGGGGAGATGACCTATTTCCCCCTGCATGACGAAAGCTCGAACTTCTATGCCGATGCGGAGGATATGAACGATTGCACGGTGGCGAAGCTGGACGGCAGCGAGGGAGACTGGATGATGTATGAGCCGTTTTACTGGAGCAAAGGCATCAACGATTATTTGAACAACAAGAAGTACGCCTGCTACAGCAGTTATCCGGAGGACGAAATGCCCCCCGATTCCGGACGCGACGGTACTGACACTGGATGCCATCAAGGAGACACAGGGCGGCTGGCTGGGTGAACGCAAGATCATGAGCGGCAAGCCCACGCTGATGGAATCCTATACGACGGACAAGGCTTATTCCGTGTGCAAAGTGGACGTGTCGGGTTACAGACGTGTCCGCTTCCCGAGCGTTCCAGGAACAGGGCTTATCGGCAGTGTGTTTGCTGATGCGGAGGGAAACATCCTGAAGAGTATTGTGGTGCCGACCATCGGCTTGAAATTTGAAGCCGGCATGTATCTGATAGCAGACGTTCCGGAACGTGCTACAGCCCTGCATTTCTCCATTCTGAACACGGCAGAGTTTGACTGCGTGGTGCTGAGCAACAGCGACAAGATAGAGGACATGGAACCGGATTGGGTGGCCAATGAGGAACATCTGTGTGCCGTTGTGGGCAGTTCTGTAGTGGGCAGCAAGTTGCGTGCCTGCATAACCGGAGCTTCGACCACGGCAAGCATGACATGGACGGACTTCCACTATTACAGCCAGCAGCGTGGCATGCAGCAGATAGATGCCCTGATGCACAGCCGCATCGCGAACCTGAGCTATGCAAAGTACGGGCGTAGGGACATGCAGGAACAATGCGGTGCCGGTCAGCATAACAATAACCGGACAACGGGTGGGACGGCCGACCATGGAATGACAGACACCATCGGCTATGACGAAGCGTATGTCATCAACAACAAAATCACGAATTCGCTGATTGACGGCTTGGTGCATCAGTATGCCTGGTATAAGAGCCGGGACGAATACGGACAGGCGACCGTGGTGCAGGTGAACAATATCTGCTGCCTGGGCTACGAGGACATCTACGGCAACAAGTATGACATGATGGACGGCGTGGATCTGCCGAATGACAGCGGCAACCAGGGCAAATGGCGCATCTGGATGCCTGACGGCAGTATCCGTATGGTACAGGGCAAGAAGGACAGCGGTCAGTGGATTACAGGCGTGGCGCACGGCAAGTATATGGACATGGTTCCGGTAGGTAATTTGAACGGATCATCTTCCACCTACTATACCGACATGTACTGGATAAGCACCGCTACAGTCCGTGTGGTCTATCGCGGGTACTACAATGCGGGTGCGTATGGCGGTGTGTCGTGTGCGTGTGCGTGTAGCGATGCTTCGTGTACGAGTGCGGAGTGTCGGCTCGCGTCTGGCCTTCCGCGGCAAAATCGTCCGGGCGCAAAGCGTGGCAGCGTACAAGGCGATACGCGAGGTGGCGTAAGCGCAAAGCGCCAAAGCGTGGAGCGAAGCGACTAAACGAAAGAACGGGATTCGGATGGTTTCCGAATTCCATTTAAAAGGTATTCAAATACCGGCGAAGCCGGTCGAAAAAATAGAATTTTGAGGTATATGAAAAAGATTATCGCATTTTTAAAAATGAGTAACCGTTACAAGCATCTTATCGGTGGTTTGATGGTAGGTCTATTGGGATTTACTCCTTGGACGGCCTTTTATGCTGCGGCCATTGCAGCTTCCTGTCTGGAACTGAAAGATACTCTTCGGGGAAGTCCTTGGGACTGGATTGATTGGGGGCTCACCGTCGCGGGTGGCAGTATATCCGTTTTATTTTGGATGATAGTGTAATTCGTTTATCTGTTTTGCCTGTTAAATCAGTAACTTTGCAAGCGGTAGAGTTCCCCAATAGTCCGTGTGGTCTATCGCGGGTGCAACAATGCGTTTGCGAATGGCGGTGTGTCGGTTGCGAATGCGCATTACGATGCTTCGTTTACGGATGCGTATGTCGGCTCGCGTCTGGAAATCTAACAAATCGGCGTACAGCAGCGGGGACGTGTCCCCGAAGCGGTGCCGAGGGGAGCAAGCCACAGCAACAGCACCAGAAAAGGTGGAAAGCTGAAAAATCACGCGTCGGGTGGAGTTTGGTAGGCTGTTATCAGTTCGAAGAAGTCAGACCCGGGGAAAGGAAGGCCCTCATCTTCCATGTTTATTAACCAATAGCTTATGCGCAGGGAAGGATATATTATCGAGGAAATCATCGAATACTCCAATATGTCGGAGGCATTCGATTCGGTACTTCGCGGAACCGATCGTAAGAGGTCAAGGCAGGGACGATTCCTGCTTGCCCATAGGGAGAAGATTATCACCGAACTGACGGCTTCCATTGCGGACGGCTCATTCCGGCTGGGCGGCTACCATGAGAGGGAAATTGAAGAATACGGTAAAAAACGTATTTTGCAGATCCTGTCCATGAAAGACCGCATCGCTGTGTTTGCCATCATGAATGTGGTGGACCGCCACCTGCAAAAACGTTATATCCGGACAACCGGTGCAAGCATCAAAAGGCGCGGTACTCATGACCTGATGAACTGCATACGTACCGATTTGCAAAAAAATCCGGAAGGCACGCTTTACGCATACAAATTTGACATCCGGAGGTTTTATGACAATGCGCGGCAGGACTTTGTTATGTGGTGCTTCCGGAGGGTGTTCAAGGACAAAAGGCTGTTGGTCTTGTTGGAGCGGTTTGTTAAGCTGCTGCCAGAAGGTATCAGTTTCGGACTGCGCAGTTCACAAGGGGCAGGAAATCTGCTTCTGTCTGTATTTTTAGACCACTATCTGAAGGATAAGTACGGGGGTCGTTATTACTATCGCCGCTATTGCGATGACGGACTGGTACTCGGTAAAACGAAAGCGGAATTGTGGAAGATTCGTGATGCTGTTCACGGGCAAATGGGAAAAATAGACTTGGAAATAAAGCCGAATGAACGGGTGTTCCCTGTGGAAGAAGGCATTGATTTCCTTGGCTATGTTATCCGTCCCGACTATGTAAGATTGCGGAAACGCATCAAACAGAAGTTTGCCCGGAAAATGCACGAGGTAAAATCGAGAAAAAGACGGCGGGAACTGATTGCCAGTTTCTACGGCATGACGAAGCACGCCGACTGTAATAAGTTGTTTAAAAAATTAACAGGCAAAGAAATGAGAAGTTTTAAAGACTTGAATGTCGCTTACAAGCCGGAAGACGGTAAAAAGCGATTCCCCGGAGTGGTGGTAAGCATCCGGGAACTGGTAAACTTACCCATTGTAGTGAAGGACTTTGAGACCGGTATCAAAAAAACCGAGCAGGGAGAAGACCGCTGTATTGTGGCCATCGAAAGTGAACGGCGAGGCAAAGAAGTTCTTCACCAACAGCGAGGAAATGAAGAATATTCTCGCACAAGTAAAGGAAATGCCGGATGGTTTCCCGTTTGAAACGACCATCAAGACAGAGACATTCGGCAAAGGTAGAACCAAATACGTGTTTACATGAGAAGAGTTGAAGGAAGTTCCGGGGTTTCGCTGATGGAATGCACGAACCCGGTTAAAGACAAATGGCGCATCCGATGGGATGTGCAGGAAAAAGAGAACGGCTCTGCCTCCTACATGGAAGAGGAGTTCGGGCATAAGCCTACTGATGAGGAAATCCACACATTGGTTATGTCCTGGTATAACAGCCAGACTGATGCGGCTATCCTATCCGGATTCGCCTATAATGGTGCCCATGTATGGCTTTCTGTGGAGAACCAGTACAACTATAAGGCAGCATACGATTTGGCCGTTCAGACGGGCGGAGAAACCCTGCCAGTGACGTTTAAGTTTGGTTCGGATGAACAACCGGAATACCATACTTTTACTCAGTTAGAAGAACTGAAAGATTTCTATACAAAAGCAGTAGGATTCATTCAGACAGTTCTGGCTGAAGGCTGGGAAAAAAAAAAGGACAAGTTCAATTTGGAATTATATCGGATTGAGTGATTGACAATCCCTTCGGGGGAGGGATAAAAAAGCCCCCGGCCTGTTAATATAGACGCCAATCATTTATTAACACAAAACGCCACGAGAGTGCGCGACCGGGGGCAATGCCCTCTGCCGCACTCTCGTGGCGTTTTTACGCATTAAATAAATGATTGGCATTGCAAAAGTACAAAAATGATTGGATATGACATTGTTTGAAGCACTTAAATTTAACAGAGAACCGCTTGAAATGCTTATAAGTTTGGGCGGCAAGCAGGATGACCTTCGATTCATAGACTTATATACGGAGTATGAGGTCATGAAAAAACAAGGTGAAAAGACCACTTATGCAGTGGCGTTTTTGGCAAATAAATATGTTCGGTAAGCGAACGTAAGGTGTATGATGTTATCAAACGGTTTGGAAAGCACTGCACGCTCGGTGCAGTGTGATTGATGTGCCGGGGATGCCTTGTGTTGTCCGGTAGAGCTACCTTTGTACAACCAAAAATAAAGCTCATGAATAAGTATTACCAGACATTAGACAAGATACTCCAAACGGGCAAAATCCAGACCAATAGGAAAGGGCGTATCAAGTATCTATTAAACGAAAGGCTCATGCTAACCCCCGCTGATTTACTTGACATATTTGAAAGCCACGGATAGCCAGGAAAAAGCTGAAAGAGGAATTGAAACTGTTTATGCAAGGAGTCCGGGATGTGGAAAAATACAAAGAGGCAGGGATTACCTGGTGGGATTATTGCGGCCATACCCTTGTAAACAGCTATCCAACTTACTTTGAAAAGCTTCCACCCCTCATAACCAGGATTAACCGGGAAAAGCGCAACAGCAAGAATTATGTCCTGTTTCTTGGAGAAACCGGGGTGGAAAGCAACCAGGCACCCTGCCTGAGTCTTGTGCAGTTCCAAATTGATGAGGGAGAATTGGTGCTATCTGCATATCAGCGTAGTTCTGATGCGAACCTTGGGCTTCCGGCTGATATTTATCATCTTTATCTGATGGCAAGGCAGGTGGAGCTTCCCCTGAAGTCCATAACCCTTGACCTTGGAAATGTGCATATATATGAAAATAACATTGACCGGACTCTGGAACTGTTATCCGGAGTTGAAAACATTAAATTTGACTTGAACGTATGAAGAATATGAATTTATCTGCACCACTGCCATTTGTAGGCCAAAAAAGAATGTTTGCTAAAGAGTTTATTAAAGTTTAGGAACAGTTCCCTGAAGATACCGTGTTTGTGGACTTGTTTGGCGGTTCCGGACTTCTTTCGCATATAGCCAAAAGAAGCAAGCCCGATGCTACTGTTGTCTACAATGACTTCGACAACTACCGGTTCAGACTGAAAAATATCCCCACAGACAAATAAACTGCTTGCCGATATTAGGGAGCTGGTGGGTAATTCGATACCCAAACATAAACCAATTAAAGGGGAACTTAGAGAACGCATTTTTAAACGTATCGAGGAAGAAGAACTAAATGTTGGGTACGTGGATTTTATAACCTTATCATCCTCACTTATGTTCTCCATGAAGTATAAATTGTCTGTAGCCGAAATGCGCAAGGAAGTCCTTTATAACAACATTCGCAAGACCGGTTATCCGGAGTCTTCTGACTACTTAAAAGGGCTTGAAATTGTATCATGCGACTACAAAGCAGTATTCAACCAATATAAGGATGTTCCCGGAGTCGTCTTTTTAATTGATCCGCCTTATCTTTCCACTGATGTTGGTACGTACAATATGTATTGGCGCTTGTCTGATTATTTGGATGTTTTAAAGATACTCGAAAAGCATTCCTTCGTTTATTTCACATCCAATAAATCCTCCATACTTGAACTGTGTGAATGGATTGGAGCAAACAAAACCATTGGCAATCCTTTTGAGGGTTGTACAAAAAAGGAATTCAATGCCCACATGAATTATTCTGCCGAATATACAGACATGATGCTGTATAAGAAACAGGAAAAATTAGTTCATAAAACAGCTGCTTAGCACTGAACAAAGATACAATTTTTCAAGTAGAAGGCCAAACTTTTGAGCCTTATTTTAATGCCGTTATAAAGCCATTTTTTATGAAATTATAAAGCCGAAACAGAGGTCATTACAAAACTTTTTGTTTCGGCTTTTTGAGTGTTGCGCGCTTTCCTTTTTTGAACGCTTCGTTTTGTCCTTTTCCCTGAAAATCGAACGCTTCGTTTCGGATTCTGCGGAAATTG
>VOFJ01000362.1_pt1 | contig 118001 bp, 124 predicted proteins | sample 5384081 | NCBI WGS metagenome assembly VOFJ01 (sample SAMN12384729, study PRJNA508395) | human gut metagenome | isolation source: healthy gut I | host: Homo sapiens
AGGTAGGTGCTGTAAATTCATAGTTTTGCTCAGGTAATAATTCATACCATAAATCTTTTCTCAACTCATGGTAGTTGGCTAGATTTAGAGCAACCAGCGTGTCTGGGTCCACAGCAATACGAACATTCAAGTCTCTATCTAATGGGGTTGATCCGCTGACTAGCACCGGGAGATCATATACAACTTCTCCGTTAGGTTTGTATCGTACATAGATATCAGACACCTCTTCACTGCCTATAGGTGCTTTCAAGGAGATCATATGTGAATAAAGTTCGTCTTTCCATTCGTCATTACATGCACTAAAGAAAGATAGTGCAGCAAACATTGTAACTATATAAATTATTCTTCTTTTTCATTTTTATCTTCTTTTTTATATTAATCGAAAGTTTCCCAGCCAGGAGCTTGTGTCATCCGTCTATTCCACTGTAGCTCTCTTTCCAGAATAGGCCAGAAGTACATTTTACGTGAGAAGTTGGCTTGTAGATTCTCGACTCTTACACGTTCATAGAATCTTTCTTTAGTAGCTTCTGTCATTAATACATTGCAACCGTAGATCTGCTCCGATTCCTCGATAGCTACATTTTTCCAGCGTCTTAAATCGTGGTAGCGCTGGTTCTCTCCCATAAACTCAACTTGTCGTTCATGCATTAATTTTTTGCGGAATAATGTTTGGTCGTTATATACTTCCTGTTCATAATCTGGCATTCCGGCACGAATACGAACTCTTGAGACTGATTTACTCATTTCTTCCGTATTGCGTGAAACTACCATCGTTTCTCCTTGCCAGTTTGTTACCTCATAACTATTACCGGAGTAAGTTCATTTAAAGCTTCTGCATAAATCAACAGAATATCGGCATAGCGAATTGCGACATCTACTTTTATCATAGATCTTTCCATTATTTTGTATTACAATCATTTGGATTGATGAATTTCATCATTCCAATTCCAGTTGGTATCCATTTATCAGATCCGTTTTTGCGTCCTTCTTTGTTGCCTCTGTAATACCATATTTGTTGGTTACGATATTCTGCATCTTTGGCACTGGCAAATGGCCAAAAAGCACCGCTAAATGCTACACTGGCATAAAAGCGCGGTTCTCGGTTGGCATATTCTTTCCATACATTCGGGCGAAGCTGCGGATATTTTCCTGCTTTGTATTCATCTTCGGTAACAAAACGTTTACTTGCGTCGCAAGTGTCCAAGAAATGTTGCAAATTAAAGGCGTCACCATTTGCCATATCGTAAGCATCACATTGTTTAGCGGTTAAACCATGACGATTTCTCCTCCTGCAAAGGTCGGCATTTGATTTCTGACGAGATAATTCACTTGATCTGCTAAAGAGTTATTACCACGAGTAAAGATTAATTCTTCATTTTCATTTGCATATAAATCTCCGTTAAAAATCGAACGATATGATTCAAACGGATCGATATTTGCCCACCCATCAGGAAAGTTTTTGGTAGAATATTTTGCGTTGTATGGAGGCTTAACTGTAGCTGGATAAGTATTGTCTCCTTTATCTTGATAGTCTGCGATATGTAACTCATAACGACCTAAATCAATTACATCTTTTGCTGCTGCAGCGGCTCTTGCCCATTTACTTTCATCATATGTTTGTGACATTAATATACGGCCTTGATCATCAACAAAGTCTGTAAACTTATCGGGATCATTTGGTAATGGATTATTGAGTGGACTAGCGGAGTATAATAAAAACTTTTGCACGTACAGCTAGTGCTGCGCCCCTTTGTTGCCCGCGCAATATTTTGTCTGTCTCGTCTGTCAGGCAGATCGTTAGCTGCAAGTATCATCTCTTTATCAATATAGTCTACTACTTCATCATATGTAGCTCTTGGACAGGACATGCCTATATATGTTTTCATCAATACTGATTGTTTCATCAGGAATTAAGGGTACTGGACCATATCTTCTAAGTAGTAACCAATAGAAGTAAGCTCTTAAGAAACGGGCTTGTGCCTTTTTGTCTAAGATCTCTTCTTTTGTCAATTCTTCGTTAATATCTACATTATTGATCATGATGGAAGCTTGGCGTACACCTTCATAACAACGGATATAAGAGTCATTTACCCAACCGTTATCATATTGTCCAAATTTAAGAGCGTTGTAATTTACAGCACCATCGCTTTCATTAAAAATAATATCGTCCGAATAATTGGAGAGTGTAAATTTGATAAGTCCGTATTCTATATTCGAACCATTTAAAAAGCCCATAGCATTTAGCTAACCATTCTTCAGTAAATTGTTTACTTTTTGAAGATTTTTTCTTCACTTTGTCGGTCGTTGAAGAAACGTTCTACACTTAGATAGTCTGAACAGGAAGATAAACTAACTCCTAGTCCAATACTGAACGCAATGGCTAATAATATATGTTTCTTTTTTTTCATGTCTTTGATATTAGATATTGATAGTTAATCCTAAAGTATATGATTTAGACAGTGGATATTTTTTTGTCCATTACTGCTACCTAATTCAGGATCCCAAAGTTTGAAACTGGAGAAGGTAACTAAATTGGTACCCATAAAATAAATACGGATGTTATTTAAATGCATTTTATTAACAAGACTTTTTTGGTATTGTATATCCTATCTCTAAATTTTTCAAACGTAGGTAAGAACCATTACGCAACCAATAAGTGGAGGCGCGATAGTTATTGCTGTTTCCTCCATAGCTCAAACGAGGATATTTTAGCATTTGGATCTTCATTTTCACCTAATATCCAACGGTTTGATTTTACTACATCAGTTAGAATGTTTCCCCAGTCTCCATTTTCAAATGGATATACAGTGGGACCATCAATGCAAAAAAGTAGACTTTCCAGATCCTTGGAAAAACATTAATGTCAATACCTTTCCATTTGTCCGGAGAGACCGAAGCCATAAACTAAGTTTGGACGTGTTGTAGCTCCAATAGGAACTATATCATTATCATTTACATAACCATCACCGTTTACGTCTGCGTATTTGATATCACCTGGCATTACATCTCCCCAAGATTGTTTGGGGCTATTGCGTATATCATCATAATCTTTAAATAGTCCCAATGCGATAAGTCCACGGGTTTGATCAACTCGGAAACCTCTCTGGCTTTTGTATGGGTAGTTGCTATATTCTTCGTCATATTCCAAAATTTCGCTTTTGCTATAGGTGAAGTTGCCACGTAAAGTGAGGTTCACATCTCCGATACGTTGTTTGAATCCGAAATTTCCATCAAATCCTTTGGATAAAACAGAGCCAATATTGGTAGATATTCTCATAGCTCCGTTCAGACCAACAGAAATGGGAATGAAATTACGTTGTTGGTAAATACCGTCACGTTGTTCGTGGAAATAGTCAATTGTCCCAGTGAACTTATCGTCCCATAAAGAGAAGTCGATACCAATATCATGTTTAGTTGCTATTTCCCATGTTACGGCTGTAGTAGCGTAATGTGTGTAGCTTAAAACCTGTAAATTCATATTTTTGTCCGATGTCCGCATAATTAAATCCCCCACTGGCACCGAAGGTAGATAAATAGGGGAAACGCTGGTCATTGTCTCCTACGACGTCATTGCCGACTTTGCCATATGAATAACGGAGTTTGAACATATTCATCCATTTCAAATGTTTTTTGATGATAGGTTCTTCTGCAATATTCCATGCTGCAGAATAAGCTGGAGAAAAAGCCATACTGATGTCCCGGTGCAAAGTTTTCGGAACCGTTATACCCAAAGTTGAAATCGAAGAAATAACGGTATTTCCATCCATAGGTGAAGCGTCCAGCAAGTCCTTGATGGCGTTTATCAATACCTTGCATAATATCATTTCCATTCTGAGAGGTATCTATCGTTTTGTCTTGAGAATATTTAAATACTGCTCCAACAATGTGGTCTCCAAAGGTACGGTCATAATGCAGTTCGGCTTCTAGATATTCCTTACGATTTCCGTTAGAAGATGATTCTTGTGTCATTAGTTGTTCGTCTTTGATTTTTTTTTTCATGACTAAACTTCCGTCAGAAGCACGATTTTGTTTCTGCTCTCCACATTTCAGGGAATTTTTTACGGTTTATCCACTGATAGTTGTTTGTGTCAAATCCGTAACGGCCAATAAATTTTAATCCTTTTGTAATAAAGTTGAGGCTTTGTTCTAAAGTAGCATTGGCTTGCAACTTATTGTTCCATGTTTCTTGATAACCGGTTTGTGTAGCGGCTACCCACGGATTGAGTTGATCATTCTCCGAACCGTAGGCAGGAACGTATCCGTTGGAATACATCACAGGAACTGAGATAGGATTGTTGCGCATGGCTGATGCCCAAATGTTTCCTGCCATTCCTGGTTCGTTTTTTTATCTAGTGAACCTGCGACTCCTACTTTCAATAAAAGGTGGACTTTGTGATATCCATATCTACGTTGAGACGGTAATTCCAACGTCTGTAATTTGCATTGGTGTTATAGTCGTTTAATCCTTCGTCCACTTTTTATACATACCTCCTTCGTCTACGTAACTAACAGATACATAATAACGGGCAAGCGAGCCACCACCGTTCAGATTTAAAGTTGCTCGATAAGTTGGTGCCCTTTTTTTTAAGAGTACATCCATCCAATCTACATTGGGGTATAAGTCTTTGTCCAATCCGTTGCGGAGTATGTATAGCTTTTCATCAGAGAAGAATGCTTCCTTATTACGAGTAGTACGTGCTTCATTCATTAAGTTGGCATAGGTATAGCCATCAACAAGTTCGGGGGTATATGTACGTGTGTTGTAAGTAGTTTCAACCTTTGCATCGATTTGAACCTTACCTGATTTACCACGTTTAGTAGTAATCAATACAACCCCATTTGCTCCACGTGAACCGTATATTGCTGTTGCAGAGGCATCTTTTTAATACAGTAAATGATTCAATATCTTCAATATTGATCTCATTCATGTCTCTTTCGAATCCATCAATTAATACTAGTGCACCCGAACCTGCACCAAAAGTCGAAATTCCACGAATCCAAAATTCAGATATATTATTGCCTGGCTGTCCAGATGTTTGGCGTGCCATTATACCTGCTACATTACCAGCCAACGCATTTGTAATGCTTGAAGTGGAAGTTCTCAGTGTATTTACATCTACTGTAGTAGCCGCCCAGTCATTGTAATTTTTTTCTGTGCGCCTGTTCCTGTGATAACAACCTCGTCGATAGCAGTTGCTTTTTGCTTCTTGCATAATGACATTGATGCTCTTTTGTTCTTTAACAAGTATTTCTTGTTTATCAAATCCTATAAAAGTGAATACTAACCATTGATAAGGTTCAACCTTTATTTTAAACTTACCGTTTATATCTGTAATAGCACCTAGTCCGGGTATGTCTTTTACGGAAACGTTTACTCCGACAAAGTGGCTCTTTATTCTGATCCAGAACAATGCCGCTGATTTCTATTTTTTTTTCTTGTTGTTGTTTTTCTGTATGTGCGTATGTGTTAAGCACACAGCTAATTAGAAAAAAACAAACTTAAAATATATTTTTTTCATTCGAAATGTGTTTTTATAGTTTATTCTACAGAAATTGTGCGAATTCGATGGTTTTCTCTATCTGCTATATAGAATGTTTGTGTTTCTTCATCATAAGCGATCCCACAAGGACTGTCGAAACGTGCTTCTGTGCGTAGCTCGCCGTCTATGTATCCGTTTACTCGTCCATCAGAAGATACACTACCTCTGCCGGCATAAGTCGAGATGATACCGTCAGGAGTTATTTTACGGATGCAATGTCCGTTTCTATCACAAAGATAAAAATCGTAAATATCTGATTTACCAGCTTCTATGTAATCCTTGTTTTTTACAAATGTGCCTTGATAAGGCCATACGAAACGCCCTGATGTACCGGGAGAGTCTAACCCAATCACTGGCTCCTTCAGAACCGGCAAACATTGTTGGCTTTTTGGAATTCTTTTGTTTCTGGAATGAACATGGATTTATAAAGGCAATTTGCTCCCTGTAATATACATATATTTACCTTCAGGGTGTACTGTTAGGTAGGCATGTTCATTCCTGCTTTCATATGTTGGGAATACTTCTTTTGCTACCATTCCTTGTGTTGTCGGGTCAAAAACGGCTTTGTCAATAGTTCCCTGCCAATAAACGGTATAATATAGAGTTTTTGTCAAAGGTTGATAAGCGCAACTATATCCAGTACGATCATAAACATAAGGTCTTGCTCTTCGGAAGTCTTCAGAGCGTAGCAGGTAGGCAATCTCTCTTCGGTCTTTGTTACTTTGTCCGTGGTCGTCTGATACAAATAAAGTGTCTCCAGTCGCATCGAAACACATGTAGTACATACCTCCAAACAATCCTTGCCCTTCAGTCATAAGTGTGGATACTTCTTTGAGTTTCCAGATTTGATTCTCCGGATAGGTCCTTTAAAACCATTAACGATCAAGCATTTTTGTATTCCGAATGTATCCATTAACAACCATTCTGCATTTCCGAACCTTGCGTTTTCAAAATCTCCATCTACATCAGAAGAATTGCCTTGTTCATCTTCGTTTCCTACTAATGTACCTACTGAAGTTTGAGATACATATTGGAAACGTCTCTCAAATTCATATTCTATGGGTGAAGACGTCCCATCAGCACTTTCGATAGATATTTTTTATATTTCCATCAAAAGCTTTTTGGGGGTATCATACAATAAATTTCATTATTGTTACAGCCAATTGTAGTGGTAGTTCGCCCTCCTACAGTAATATAAATTTTTGATGGGTCGTTTCCGAAGTTCTCACCGTAGATATGGAGCTGAGTACGGAGACTTCCCTGACTTGGAGAGAAATCTGTAAAAACAACAGGTTTAGACGGATCATATCCGCTAGAACTGATTTTGTCGTCTTGGCAACTACTAATAATACATGCCATCAGATACAGTAGCAATACCCCGCACCAATGGGGATATTGCTTTTTTCATGTGCTCTTTTTTCATAAAACTTTTTTTAGGTTTCCAAACAAAGGATAGTGCTTTTTTTATAGCCTTATTTCAATACCTTCCACTAGATTTCCACTGGCTTGACGTATGCCTTGATCTGTTATAATTTTAATCACTGCCATGTCTTTATTCTCAGTGTTGTATTTTCCGGTTTTCTTTGTTAGCTTTACAGTCACTTTATCACCATTTCGCTCTGCGACAAATTGTAGCAGGCTATAGTCCCCTTTTTTTGTAAGACCAACCATCTCCCGCATCCCAATACATATTTCCGGAAGCTTTTGCCCTGTTCGTCCAGACACACTAGTAATGTCAGAGGATCTAATGAATTTTCTGTAGTGTTCTGAATTATTTTTTCCAGTCGGAATGATAGCTCCCCCACGAATCTTCATTTTTGCCTGATATTTATCATTCTGATCTCCTTCTACAAGTGACAGTTCTTTCCAGATCCCTTTCGGAAGTGCCGGTTGATTAGCAAATGCTGGAATGATAAGTAAATTATCACCGACAAGGAAAGCTTCTTCCTCTGCTCTCAGTGACAAGTCTTTAGGGTCGGAGAAGAAGACAGGACGCATAATAGGCATGCCATTAGTTGAGGCTTCGTGTAAGAGTGTATAAAAGTAGGGTAGTAGTATATATCTACGTTCCAAAGCGATGCGTGAGGCATCTTCTACTTTTTGTCCAAATACCCATGGTTCCTTGTTGTTTGTTCCGGCGCAAGCATGACCACGTGCGAAAGGATAAAAGGCACCGAAACCAATCCAGTTGCCGAATAAGTCAGCATCAGCATTGAATAAGAAACCGCCTATATCTGCACCACTAAACGGTTGACCGGATAATCCCAATGTTAATGACATGGGAACTGACATTTTTAGATGATCCCAGCAAGAACCGTTGTCGCCAGTCCATGTAGCGGCATAACGTTGTCCCCCAAGGAAGTTGGAACGTGTCAGAATGAAAGGACGTTTTTCTGGACGAGCATCCAGTATACCTTCCCTGGATGCTTTAACCATCAGGAAGCCATATACATTATGATACTGAAGATGTGTACCTGCCGGAAGCTTTCCTCCTCCACGATGCAGGTTGTCTTCCGGCATTGTTTTGTTGGGAGTGTCATTGATCTGTGGCTCATTTACATCGTTCCAAACACCGTCTACTCCTTTGTGCCATGAAATCTTTATATAAGTTCCTCCACCATTTATTTACTTTAGGAGAAGTAAAATCAGGGAATGCTGCTGCTCCCGGCCATGCATCACCGTGGAAGTTCTTACCGTCTGCTGTTTTCACCCAAACGTCATTTTCTGTTCCCGATTTATATACGAAATAGTTAGGGTCAACTTTTTTGCTCCCGGGTCAATCATCCATGCAGAATGGAAGCCGCGTATATGTAAATCGCGATTAACAGCCTTAGGATTGGGAAAACTTTGTCGGGTTAAATGTGAAAATACGGTATCCATCCATGTAGTCAATGTCCATCCAGATAACATCACATGGTATTCTTTTTTAGTCTGAAAGTATCTGCTATTTCAATGACACGGCTGTCGGGAGAATATGAGAACCGGCATTGCTGATAACCTAGTGCCCAGCGAGGAATCATTGGCATTGTGCCGGTCAGTTCGGATAGTCCGCGAATGACTGCTTGTGGAGATTCCCTGTCAATGATGAATACCCGAAAGGGTATTCCTTCACTTTTTTAATTCGATTTTTTCGTCTGTACTGCTTAGTTCTGCTTTCCAAGTAGTATCGAATAAAATTCCAAAAGCTGTTCCGTCCTTTCGCACTCCCATCATCCAAGGATGTGATTGATATAGGCGTGTACCATTATCTACACCGTAGGCACCGGAATCTGTATTCCAGAGCTTGATTGTTTTACCATTTCTTAGAAGAGAACCGGTTACTTCACCACCGCCATAGATGCTTGTACCTTCCGGCACTGTTAATGATGCGTTTGCTTTACCATCCGTGAGTGAGAACTCGGGAACAAGTACCCAGTCGGCAGGAAGTACTCCTTGTTCGCGTGGTTCTTTTTCTATTGCAAAAAAGAAGGTATCTTTTGAGCGTCGAAGCCTTCCGGGATGAATTTTGCGATTCCGTCCCCAACCATGACGCTATGTGTAATTTTTACCTTGTGTGTTGAGGCGTTCGCCAATAAAGGTAAGGTTGCGAGCAAGTAAATTGCTACAGTTTTGATACAAGTATATTTCATGTTACTTATTGATTATGCAATCTATAGTGTATATTGAATATTTTTTTGTGCTTCAATATCTCTAGAGGAGAAGCCAAGCATTATATTGTAAATACCCGGATCAGCGACGAACTGAGTTCTGTTGACATCAAAATACATAAATGATTCTTTAGGTAATGTCATCTTGACAGTTGTGGATTCTCCGGCTTTCAGGAATATCTTTTCAAATTTTCTCAGTCAGTTCTTTTTTGGGGACTTTCTACCGGGCTGTTTTCTGCTTTGCCCACATAGGCTTGTATGACTTGTGCACCATCTCTTTTTCCTGTGTTGGCAAGACGGCAGGTTACTTCTACTGTTCCATCAGCATTTGGCTTTGAGACTACTATATTAGATAGCTTAAAGGTGGTATAAGACAATCCGTAGCCAAAAGGATATTGTACTTCACGTTTCAATTTGTCATAGCCGCGATAGCCGATGAATATTCCTTCCGTATATGCTACATGTTTGTCTTTATCCGGGTCATGATAGCTGTTGTAAGCGGGGCTGTCTTCCCATTTCTTTTCAAAAGTCATAGGTAATTTTCCTGATGGGTTAACTTTACCGAATAAAGCTTCGCCGATAGCTGTTCCCGCTTCCTGACCTCCATAAAATCCCCAAATAAGCCCCTTCAAAGACGGTTCCCATTTTTTGCATTTCAATATTACCTCCGGCATTTACAATACCGATAACAGGCTTTTTACATCCGGATAAGCTGGCCAGCATTTTTTTATCTACTTCGGGCAGTTCGAATGTGCGGTCGCTTGCTTCTCCTTCTGTATCGGAACTATGACCGAAGCAGGCAATCACTAAATCTGCTTTTGTTCAGGTAATCGGCAAACTTATTCTGAGTCTCGTTCTTACGTTTCCATAAAAAGCAGATACCTGCTCCACCACCCTGCTGATAGTATTCTACACGTACATGATATTTTTCACCGGCTTTTAGTGTCTTGGTAACATTGGTCGTTCTGAAACCTCCGGGCGTCCAGTCATCAATAATCGGTTGGTCGTTGATAAACAATTTATAACCATCGTCGCCTCCTAATGTGAACTCATAGTCAGCGGTTTCGTCTACGCACATTGTACTGTACCATTTCACAGAGAAATAATCTTTGGGCATACCTTCCAATTCTGTGCCTGCAGCCCAAGAATAATTGATTTTTTTTTCTCAGTCTGTTTTACCACAGGGGCTCCTTCGAAGTGAATATTCTTGAAGTATTCGGCATGAAATCCCTTTTCGTTGAGATTGTCGTCTGTATACATGATGGACGGCATAAAGTCGAGTTCATCAATATATTCTACTTTTACATTATTCAGTTTACCTTCTTTTTGGATTCCGTCGAATAAATTGGTATAATGGAAAGGAACTACAGCGCCACTACCACCACCATGTACATATCCATGTGCATTTTTGCCGGTAACGATAATATGTTTGTATTTTTGGGGATTGATAGGAAGAATGTTGTTTTCATTCTTCAAAAGAACAAGTCCCTCTCTGGCAACATTTAATGCTGTTTCTACAGATTGAGGGTCATCAGAGCGATACTTTTGTCAGCTTCCGTACCATCCTTGAATCCGAAAGCAATGAGTATGCGTAAGATGTGGCGTACTTTTTCGTCAACCATATCCATAGTCACATCTCCTGTTTTAAGATAGTAAGCCATATCTTTAGGATTCATCTTTTCTCCTCCTGCCATTTCCAGAATCTAATCCGCTTCTTGCAGCTGGAACACAGTAATGAGTCGATCCCCAGTCAGACATCACTAGTCCTTTGAAGCCCCATTGATTTCTGAGTACTTCTTTTTCAATAGCCACGGGTTTTCAGTGGTGTAGATGCCATTCATCAAGTTATAGCTTGTCATGATGGCTCCTACTTCTGCTTCCTGAATGGCAGCTTTATAAGCAGGGAAGTAAATCTCATTCAAGGTTCTTTCATCAATATCATTACTGATATTATTACGGTCATAGTCGGAGTTGTTGGCAACGAAGTGTTTGACTGTAGCCATGACACCTTGATCTTGTACACCTTTGATGTATCCTACACAGATACGGGATGTTAAATACGGATCTTCACCCATATATTCAAAGTTACGTCCACACATTGGGGCACGGTAGATATTGACCGCTGGACCTAATATGACATTGATGTTTCTTGCTCTGCAATCACGTCCCAAAGCTTTTCCGTATTGATAGGCAAGATTCTCGTTCCAAGTAGCTGCTAGTGTCACTGTAGCCGGGTATGCGGTAGACTTGCCTTTTGTGCCTATCCCTTGCGGTCCATCGGACATTCTCATGCGATGAATACCCAGGCGATCAATGCTTTTTAGTGTACATCCAGTCAATGCCACCGATATATCCAAGTTTTTTCTTCTACTGTCATTTGGCTCAGTAGCTCTTCAACTTTTAGATCAATCTCTGGTTTATACCATTTTTGAGCAGATGCACAAAAAAGGTTGGAGATTAACTAGGAGTAAAAACGTAAGTCTTTTTTTTGTTTCATATTAATTTTCTTTTTGAGTATTGGTTTTTATGTAGCTATTATTTTTTGTGCTGTGTTGTGACGGAAGACCTTTATATTATATAGCCTTAATTATTTATTGTTTTAAATTTGTACTTATTGTATAGCTGCTAGTCGGCTATACATTTCGACCATGGCAGCTTGCGTTAGCAGCCACTTCTTCTCATTATTGTTATTGCCAGTTAGGTCTGTGCTGAATAAGCCGTTTTCATCACGGGCATTATCCCAAGCATATGATAGGCATTGATTGAAAGCGTCGATAAAAGTTTTTTGTTTTGGTCCAATTGGTAAAGTTCAATGAATCCTCTTAACATTACCGCAGTAAAACCAGATATTTCCTTGTTTCAACATTTTAAGGCTTTCTCCTGTGTCAGTTGTAAAGTCTGTGAAGAAGTAATTATAGCATTCTTTTGGCAATGCTCTGCGCATCTTTCAGGTAATCCGGATTTTTGGTCAGTTGATAGAGTAGGGCAGCCGATTGCATCATTTGTCCGCTGTTGTAGGCAAATTTGGCTTTTCCTATCTTACCGTCAAGACGGATATTGTCAAAATAGAGGTAATCAGTGGAGTCTTGTAGATTCTTTTGCGTCCATTTATATAATTTTTTCCCCGTTTGAAATAGAGGCTGTCATTGGTTGCTTTAAATAGTTTGAGGGCGAATACAGAACCGGGAGCATTTGAACAAGTGTTTTTGGACTCTTTCTTTTGTTCACACCAATAGATGCCATCTCCTAGCAGACTATCAGTACCGCTTTCTATGAAATTCCATATGAGTTGAGCTTTATCCAAATATTTTTTTTTCTTTGGTAATCTGATAGATATCGATGAAGTCAATGCCTACCCAGATATTATCGTCATAAAAGCGGTCGGAGGTCGGAGCAGTTCGGATATACGATGAGTAAGCAATAGGAGTTCTTTCTGTATCGAAGTATTCTTCCAAGCCGGGTAATACCTGTTTTTCTAATAATTGCTGGTATTTCTTGTCGTGGGTGGCTTCTAATAATGAGTTTACTGCGGAAAATGTACCTGAATATGGCCATAAATAGGAGAACTGATTAGGCATGTTTGTTTGGTTTTCCGATGCCAGATAAGTGACTTTATATTGTTCGTTGAAAGGATAGTTTTCACGAAGCAGATGAGAGTTGCTTACAGAATAATTTAGATAAAGTGAATCCAGTGTTTGCCGGGCTCTATCCAGATTTGAATTAGAGTCTGCCTGTTTGGTGGAAACGCAACTTGCCAAAAAGTAGGCACAAACTATGATTAGTAAAAAACGCAGTGCTTTCATTTTATATAATATTCATTATTAACTAAAGATTTTCCTTCCAAAATACAGGTAGCTGAATATGCTACCTGTTTGTGGATTACCTATTTCAAACTACAATCCTTTTTATTTTGCTTTTTACCTTATTCCGTTGTCTGATGCTGCAAAGTTATTGTGGTTAGTATAAGATGATGTACGGACCCATGACATAAATGTCTCTTCTCGATGAAATGTCGCAAAAATATATATATGTGTCGTAAAAGCGTACTCCTGTTATGTTAATTTTCAGATGATCAGAATGTTTTTTGTGCAGTTCTTGGACGTTTTCCCGATTTTCCATATCTTTCCGTCGATTTTTGTGTCTTGATTTAAAACAAGAGAATGCTATATGAAAAAACACAATGAATGGACGAAGAGAACTACTCTTTTAAGAAGAGTTCTGCTGATACTGGTTTCTTTTTCTTTTGATAGGAGTAGACATAAATGCTTCGTATAGTCTCCGGCAATTTTCCAGTAAGAACGGATTATCCAATAGTGCTATTCTTTCGATGTGTCAGGATAGGCATGGCGTGATATGGATCGGTTCATGCGATGGGCTGAATATCTACGACGGCACTTATTTGGGATTGTACAAACCAACCAATGTGCACCATAGTTTCTCCGGTAATCTCATCGAACGGATTATCGAGGCGGACAACGATGTGCTTTGGATACAGACTAATTATGGGCTCGACCGCTTTGATACACGTAGACAGACCATACAAAGCTTCAAAGACTTTAAATACATAAACCGTATGGCGATAGGTCCCGAAGATGATTTCTTCATTATTAAAGATGATGGCTACATTTATTATTATCAGCCGGAGCAGAAGGACTTCTGTAAACTTGATGTGAAAAAGATACATTTTGAGGAAGTACAACAAATGGCTATTGATAACTTTGGAGTACTTTGGATATTCTCTTCGGATAATGATAACCGGAGTTATATAATAGAGAAAAACGGAAATCAAGTGAAGCTGGTTCCCAGTAATTGCCTGAATCATTCGGAAAAGTTGTTGTGGACGTTTGTAGATGGCGATTTTCTCTATTTCATAGACAGTACTTATGCACTTTATGAATACGATCTGAATAATCATAAAGCGTATTTTATAGCAGATATGGAGGCAGAGATACTTCGTCGGGGTGAGGTTTCTTCCATTATAAAAAACAGAAAACTGATTATTTTATCGGCTTTAAGAGTAGTGGAATAATCCAATTAAAGTATATGCCGGATTCAAAGGTAAAATATAGCCTCCAGTCCATAAATGTTCAGTCCGGTATCTTTTTGTCTTATGAAAGACCGGTTTCAGGATATAATCTGGGTGGGCGCTGACGGTCAAGGGCTTTATATGTATTTTACAGATGAATTTTCTATTGACAACATCATGTTGGATGTACCGGAGTATCGGGTAGATAATCCGGTTCGTGCTCTATATCAGGATCAGGATCAGACATTGTGGATAGGTACGAAGGAGGGGGAATATTAAAGATGTTTGATTTCCATCCTGATATGGAAACTTTGCCTCGGGCAGAAAGGATCCTGGCAAGTAATAGTCCGTTGATGGACAATTCGGTGTATAGTTTTGCTCCCAGCCGGAGGAAACTCTTATGGATTGGAACGGAGAGCGGACTTAATTACTACTCCTATTCACAAAAGCGGATACAGGAATTTCCGGTCATGGCAGATGGCAAGATGGTGAAGTATGTACATTCTGTCCGTGAGACAAATGATAGTACGTTGTGGGTGGTTTCTGCCGGTGAAGGTATTGTGAAAATCATTCTGGATGCTACTTCACTTTTACCTAAAGTGAAGTCTGCCCGTCGCTTTACACTGGATGGCGGAAAGAGAAACTCCAATTATTTCTTTGTCTCTTTTCAGGAGAATGATTCGGTTATTTGGTTTGGTAACCGTGGATATGGTGCGTATAAAATGAATACGCATACCAATCAACTAACTCCCTGCCGCATTGACGATGTAGTGAAGAATCAGACTGTAAATGATATTTTTGCCATTCATAAGAATGACGAAGGATACTGGTTTGGTACGAGTTTCGGATTGACCCGGCTTTATCAGGGCGAATATAGGGTATATAACGAGACTGACGGCTTTCCCAACAATACGATTCACGGCATATTGGAAGGAAGGGACAATAACTTGTGGCTTAGCACCAATCAAGGGTTGGTGAGGTTTAATGTCCGCGAAAACACAGTTCAGACGTATCGGCAGCAGGGCGACCTGGAAGTGATTGAGTTTAGTGACGGTGCTTTCTTCAAGGATCAGCAGACGGGGACATTATTTTTTGGTGGTACGAACGGATTCATTACGATTAGCGAGAATGATCAACTTTCGGAAGAATACATGCCTCCTTTGCATTTCAACCGCCTCTCTATTTTTTTGGTAAAGAGTGCAATATTTATGATTTTCTGCAAGGCGCTACGAAGCAAGAAACTTTGGTGCTGGACTATAGTCAGAACTTCTTTAACCTTTCATTTATTGCCGTCGATTACATTAACGGGAACAATTATACTTACTCTTATAAGATAGACGGTTTGAGCGATAGTTGGATTGAGAACGGATTGTCTACGGTGGCGGTTTTCTCTAATCTATCTCCTGGAGAATACACCTTGCTGGTGAAGTACCGAAGTAATATAACAGGGAAAGAGAGTGAACCTTATTCATTATTGATCCGTATCACTCCTCCCTGGTATATGACTACTTGTGCTTATATTGTCTATTTCTTATTATTAGCCGGGGTAATTGCAGGAGCTATCCGGATGGTGATAAAACGTTATCGCAGAAAGCGGAATGTTATGATCGAGGAAATGAACCGCCAGCAGCGCGAAGAACTGTATGAATCGAAATTGCGTTTCTTTACTAACATTACCCATGAATTTTGTACTCCGTTGACATTGATCAACGGTCCGTGTGAAAAAATCCTTTCCTATAGCCGGGTAGACAGTTATGTCCGGAAGTATGCTTCCATGATTCAGCAGAATGCGTTGAAACTGAATGCGCTGATATTGGAACTGATTGAGTTCCGCCGACTGGAGACGGGGAACAAGATTTTGAAGATAAAACATGTTCCTGTCACAGAACAGATACGGACTATTGCCGAATCATTCGGAGAGCTGGCGGAAAGCCGGAAACTGAACTATCGATTGCAGATAGAAAATGGAGTTTTTTGGAATACGGATGTCAGCTGTCTGAGTAAAATTGTAAATAACCTGATTTCTAACGCTTTCAAATATACTCCGGAGAATGGTTCCATTACGGTAGAGCTGCGTATTGAAGGAGAACAACTTTGCATTCGGGTATCTAATACGGGAAAAGGAATCAAGGAGGCTGATCTCACGAAAATATTCGACCGTTATAAGATTCTGGATAATTTCGAAGTGCAGAACAAGAATGGGATTTCTCCGCGAAATGGATTGGGACTGGCCATTTGTCACAGTATGGTAAATTTGTTGAATGGACAGATTCAGGTATCCAGTATTCCTAATGAGGTGACTACTTTTGATGTATGGCTGCCTGTTATGGAGGTTACGGTGGATAATGAAGATGAAAAAGTAGCTGAAGAATTGGTTTTGCCATCAGATGAGCAAGCAGTCGAACTCAAGAATTCGTCGGTTGAATTTGATAAGAACAAGCAGACGATTATGATCATTGACGATGACCCTTCTATGTTATGGTTTGTTACGGAGATATTTGTCGGGGCATACAATGTTGTCTCTTTAGGCAGCGCAGAGGAAGCCTTGAAGCAGTTGGGCATCCAGTTACCGGATTTGATTATTTCGGATGTAATGATGCCCGGTATGGATGGAATGTCGTTTGCCAAAAAGATAAAGTCGGATAAACTGTTGAGCCGTATCCCGTTAATACTGCTTTCGGCACTGAATAACATCGACGAGCAGACGAGGGGAATTGAATCCGGTGCGGAAGCATATATCACGAAACCTTTCAATGTGGAATATCTCGAGAAAGTCGTTAGAAGGCTGTTACAGCGTGAAGAGGACCTGAAAGAGTATTATAGCTCTGTTCTAAGTGCTTTTGAACTGGATGATGGTCATTTTCTGCATAAAGAGGATAAATCCTTCTTCGAGAAGATGATGCAGATTATTGATAGTCATATACAGAATACGGATTTATCAGTGGAATTGTTGAGTAGTTCATTAGGATACAGTACCCGGCAGTTCTATCGGAAGCTGAAAAATGTCACGGAGAAGACTCCTGCCGACATCATCAGAGAGTATCGCCTGACGATTGTAGAACGCTTGTTGCTGACAACGCAACTTTCCATTGAAGAGATTATGGATAAAACCGGATTCTCGAACAGGGGGACTTTCTATAAAGCATTTTGCTCAGAAGTTCGAGATGACGCCCAAGCAGTACAGGAATATCAAGACGAAGGATGTTCATGATGCTTCTGAGGAAGGAGGAGGAACTATGAACGTATAAAACTCCTGAAGACTTGACAAACGGCTTTTAATGTTGTATATTTGTATCCTTACAATAAATGAATTAAAACTTAGACCAATGAGAATATCTTACCTTATACTGCATTTGTTGTGCTGATATAGTATAATATGACAACATTTTATCCGATAATGCCTTGCTTCGGAAGGCTTTTCGGTAGCTTGTATATAAGAAACAGGCTGCAAACTTTTGAGAGGTTTGCAGCCTGTTTTGTTATATAAATTCGGATAAATGCTATCGAAAAGCCATGTAATCGTTTTTAATAAACTTGGATACCGTTTCTAATAAACGATCAAGAAGTTTATTAAAAACTGAAATATAGATTAGGCATAACAGTTCAGTATTTTTCAGCAGAGTCGGATAGAGAATAAATATGCTACGTCAATATCGGTTATGAATAGGTAAACTATATCAACGCCTTAAATCTTCTTCTTTTCCAACATTACCTTATAATGGCTGTTTTGCCTGTTACTTCTTTTTCGGCTTTCTGCGTGCCCATCCTTCCTCGCTGAAGTCAGGCTCTTTATCTTTAAAGAACTGTTGCCAGTCGTCTGTCTTTTTAGGACCACGTGCTCCGTAACCCCGTTCTTCGCGGCTGGGCTTGTCGCTTCTTTTTTTCTTGTCGGTCTTGTCACTGCCTTTAGTCGCTCTGTCAGCTCGCGGTGCTCTGTCCGATCTTTCGGAACGTGAGTTGCGGCTACTGTCACTACGCTTTTCGGAGGAACTTCCGAAAGGACGTTTTCCTCCTCTGCGTTCGGCAGAACCACTGCCTCTCCGACCTTCTCCTGCTTCCTCACCGGCAACTTCTACAGATACTTTGCGGCCGTTCCAGTTAGCGCGGTTCAACGCCTTCACTACGTTTTGTGCTTCTTTCTCTTCTACTTCGAAGAAGGAGAAATTTTTCATCAAGTCAATGCGTCCCAACTCGATTCGTCCACGTGTATTGCTGTTCAGCAAGCTGATCAGTTCGCTTGGGAAGAAACTGTCCATTTTTCCCAGATTGATGAATAAGCGGGTGAAACCCGGCGCTGCCTTGCGGCTGCCTCTTTCACGGCTGTCACGTGTGTTACGTTCGCGGCTGTCGGTCGGAGTCTCGATCTCTTCACGGTCGCGGTAGTAGTCCAGAAAACGATTGAACTCATGCGATACCATGCGTTTGATCAGATCCTCTTTGCTCAGCCATTCCAGCTTACGATAAATCTCCGGCATGAAGTCCGTGATTTCTTCTTCGTTTACCTTCACCTTTTCCAGTTCATCAATCACTTTGATAAGCTGTTTTTCGCAGATCTGCTTGCCTGTCGGCATTTCTCCGGCAATAAACTTCTTGCCGATGATGCGCTCTATCTCACGCAGCTTTCCTTTTTCGCGCAGGTTGATGATAGCAATGGAAATACCTGTTTTTCCGGCACGCCCTGTACGACCACTACGATGAGTATAGCTTTCTATATCATCGGGCAGGCCGTAGTTGATCACGTGTGTCAGGTCGTCTACGTCCAGTCCGCGTGCGGCAACGTCCGTAGCAACCATAATTGCAGGTTGCGGATGCGGAATTTTTGCATCACGGCATCGCGCTGAGCCTGTGACAGTTCTCCGTGCAGTGAATCTGCGTTATAGCCTTCCTGCATCAATTTATCGGCTATTTCCTGCGTTTCTTTACGGGTACGGCAGAAAATGATACCATATATTTGCGGGTAATAGTCAACAATGCGTTTCAGGGCTGCATATTTGTCTTTGGCTTGTACGGTATAAGCTACGTGTTTCACATTGCTTGTACTTTCGTTCTTGCGTCCGATGGTAATCTCCTTGGCATTCTGCAAGTAGTTCTTGGAGATGCGGGCGATTTCGGGGCTCATGGTTGCCGAGAAGAGCAAGGTGTTCCGTTCTTTGGGGACATCGGCAAGGATAGCGTTGATGCTGTCGGTGAATCCCATATTCAGCATTTCGTCCGCTTCGTCCATCACTATGTTGTGAACGGTCGATAAAGATACGGTTTTGCGCTCCATCAGGTCGAGCAGTCGTCCCGGTGTGGCCACGATGATATGTACGCCGCGTTTCAGGCTGCGTATCTGGCTGTCGATGGAAGAACCGCCGTAAACTGGCAGTACTTTCAGTCCGTCAATGTATTTTGAGTAATCGTTCAGATCGCCCGCTATCTGGAGGCATAGCTCACGGGTGGGGCAAAGTATTAGTGACTGGGGAACCCTGTTCTTTACGTCAATCTGTTGGAGCAGAGGCAGGCCGAATGCGGCTGTTTTACCTGTTCCAGTTTGTGCAAGAGCTACTACATCATTATTTTCTCCTAAAAGGTACGGAATCACTTCCTCTTGTACCGGCATGGGATTCTCATATCCCATCTCTTCAATTGCTTTACGTATCTCCGGAGAAACGCCAAGCTCTTCAAATGTCTTCATTAAATCTCTGTATATCTTTTTATTTCGGGCGCAAAGATAGAGAAAAATAATGAATAATGAATAATGGATAATGGATAATTATTGCTGTCTGCATAGCATTCTCCATTTTCCATTAACCATTATCTATTAATAAAATGCTGCGCAACCGTTCGATTTCTTCTGCCGAGAGTCCTATTCCTTTTTTCAGATATGCCTGTACGCTGCCGTATTCCGCATCAATCTGTTCTTTGGCTGCATTCAGGAAGTCTTCCTTGGCAGAGTAGATTGTAGTGATGGCTTCCTGCGAGTTGATAGGGAGTTTATACGCGTATCTGGAGGCTTTGGGGATGTTGAAATAGTCATTACTCAGGCGATAGTCTTTCATGATGGCTTCTTCATTGACTCCCAAAGCGGCAAGTACCAGTGCTGAAACAATGCCCGTACGTCCTTTGCCTGAAGTACAGTGGATGACGACGGGGTAATTGTTGCGGTCGAGCAGGAGTGTGAACAGTTCTTTGTATTCCTTGCGGTAGTTGGTGACCAGTTGACGGTTCATCCGCTCTACTAAACGATAGATCGTATCCGTTTCTATTTTCTTATCACGTATGTCTTGCAGGATGTGTTCCATGTTTCCTGTTGCAATGGGGAGGTGCAGGACGTTAAAGTCTTCATCATGAAACTGTGGATAGTTATGGCGTTCTTCTTCCGAACGCAAATCGATGATAGTCCTTATGCCCATGTTTTTCAATTCCCGGCGGGAGCAGAATGGAATGCTGTCAATCTGTGCAGAACGGTACAGCATTCCCCAGCGGGTATCTTTGCCTGTTTCTGCAGACTTGTATCCTCCCAGGTCACGGAAGTTCTGAATGCCGGGAATATTGACGTTACGGGCAGCTACCCTCACCCGGTATCTGTTGTTGAATACCATCAGGTAGTAATAGCGCTGAGACGGATCATTGGTCACGATGGTCTTTTTCCCTTTCGCAATGTTGATGGTGGCTACGGGATTTTCTTCGGGAATGAAGTCGGGAGAAGTGGAAGCATATACTTTTACCTGTCCTTTCAGTATAGGTGCTGTTTCCCATTTGATAATGGCGTTTCCTACATTGTTCTCTTCACACACTACGGATATAGTGGGCGAAGTGCCGGAACATGACGGAAGTACCAGTAGGATGGTCAGCCAGTTTAACAGGTTTCTGTACATAGTTTCTTTGTCTGATGAATCATGTACTGCAAAGATAGGAATTACCGTTAGATGTGGTAATTCCTTTGCGATTATTAGCCAAAGTTAATAGTAATTTAGGGGATGGTTGTATCCGTAATTACTTCGATGCGTACTGTCCGGCAAACTCCACCGATACCGAATTACTGAAACTGCGGCATACTTCGGCGGCAAAGTCTTTCCCGCACTGAACTACTTTGTCCCAGACTTCTTCATTCAGATTATTAAGGTCACGGTATCGTACATCATATTTAAGCAATCCGTAGATCAATCCCGCATTGAAATTATCTCCGGCACCGATGGTGCTGACTGCTTCCAGCGGTTCTATCGGATATTCTTTGCTGACCAGATTGGTGCGAAGTGATACTTTGTCTCCACCGGCCGTGCATATAAACCGTGGGCAGTAGAACTTAATCTTGTCTTTATATATCTTGTCCACGTCTTGCAAGCCATACATATAGAAGAAATCTTCCAGCGATCCCCGTACAATATCGGCGTACTCCAGATTCTCGATAATCGTAGGAGCCAGTTTCATTGCTTCGTTCTTATGTGAAGAGCGGAAGTTCGGGTCGTAGTAGATGATTGCTTTCTTCTCGCGTGCCTGGTCCAGCAGTTCCAGAATCTTCTCCCTGAGTACCGGGTTCAGCGCATAGTAAGAGCCTACCATGACGATATCGTCTTCCTCTAACTTAGGATAAAGCACATCCAGACGTTGCTTGGGATAATCCTTATAGAAGATATATTCAGCATCGCTCTGTTCATTGAGGAATGCCAGTGAAACAGGTGATTTACCATCCGGGAAGACATTTACGTGATCCGTCGGAATATTATTTTCACGCATGAATTGCAGAATGATATTTCCTACCCGGTCATTACCTGTTTCACTGATAAAACCTACCTTGATCCCCATTCGTCCGAGGGATACGATGCCGTTGAATACAGAGCCTCCCGGTACGGCTGCGGAAGGCTGGTTTCCCCGAAAGATGATATCGAGGATTGTTTCTCCGATACCGATTACTTTTCGCATAGCGATCTTGATTTTTCGCCCAAATAACCACCGTGATGGCGTTTTGAGTATTCTTCGATGGTGAATCCTGTCTTCTTCATTGTCTGTACTACCAGAATATCGCCGATGACGGTCATGGCAGTAGTCGAAGTAGTAGGAGTCATACCCAGCGTACAAACTTCGGCAGGTTTACCGGTACTCAGACAGACGTTTGATTCGTTGGCCAGCGGGCTGTCGGGATTGCCGGTGATAACGATAAACTTCAGTTCCGGGTCCAGATTATGTGCCAGTCGGGTCAGTTCCACGATTTCGCGTGTCTTGCCGGAGTTGGAGATAAGCAGGAGCAAATCGTTTTTTTGTAAGATGCCGAGGTCGCCGTGCTGCGCTTCACTGGGGTGCAGGAAGACCGATGGAATGCCGGTGGAGCAGAAGGTGGTGGCGATGTTCATGGCAATCTGTCCGGCTTTTCCCATGCCGGAAGTTACTAATTTCCCTTTTTTCTGATGTATCTGTTCTACAATCAGTTGTACTGCTTTCTCGTAAGCGTCTGTTACAGGGATATTGAGCACTGCTTGTGCCTCTTGTTGCAAGAGTTGTTTGATGGAGTCTATCATATAATCAGTTTATTTTTTCTTTTAATTCATCCAGATTGTTTGCTGTTTCATAATAGGTAGAGAAAGATTGTCGGGCGAAGCCCTTATCCTCTAACGTCTTAAGTGCAGCCAGAAGTTCATTATAAAAACCGTATTCGTTATAGAAGATCACCTTTTTCTGATGATATCCGATAGAGGCAGCGGCTATTACGTGGAAAATCTCATCAAGAGTACCGACGCCTCCGGGGAGTGCAACCAATACCTCCGACTTCTCCGTTATGATATCTTTGCGGTCGCTCAGGTTACGGGTATGAATCACCTCGTCCAGTAATGTGCTCACACTACCTTTTTCTTCCAGTTTGGCAGGAACTACTCCGATGATCGTACCGCCATTCTCTTTCACGGCGCGGGCTACGCATTCCATCAGTCCGAGATTGGCTCCTCCATAAATCAACGTTTTGCCTGCTTTTCCCATCCATTCTCCGATTTGGCGGGCACTGTCAAAGTACATTTTGTCAATGTTTTCCGAGGCAGAACAGAATATTCCTATCTTTTTCATACACGTTGTTGCTAATATAGTCTACAAATATCTGCAATTTTCTATAAACGACAATAAGTTTTATTGTATTTTTGCGGCATTAATTCAATAAGGAAGTAGAAAACAATGCATTACAACGAATATACATTGCCGAATGGCCTGCGCATAATTCATGAACCGACTCTCTCGAAAGTAGCTTATTGTGGTTTTGCCATCGATGCCGGAACGCGCGATGAGGCTGAGGATGAGCAGGGGATGGCTCATTTCGTGGAACATCTTATTTTTAAAGGGACGGAGAAGCGGAAAGCGTGGCATATCCTTAACCGCATGGAGAATGTGGGCGGCGATCTGAATGCCTATACGAATAAAGAGGAGACGGTTGTCTATGCCGCCTTCCTGACCGGGCATCTGGAACGTGCACTCGAATTGCTCGGAGATATTGTATTCCATTCTACTTTCCCGCAGCATGAAATAGAAAAGGAGACGGAAGTGATCATTGACGAAATCCAGTCTTATGAGGATAATCCTTCGGAGTTGATCTTCGATGATTTTGAAGATATGATTTTCCGTAACCATCCGTTGGGAAGGAACATTCTCGGTAAGCCGGAACTGCTGCGGAGTTTCCGTACGGAGGATGTTCTCTCGTTTACCCGTCGCTTTTATCAACCGGGGAATATGGTATTCTTTGTTCAGGGACAATATGATTTCAAGAAGATTATCCGTCTGGCGGAAAAGCATTTGTCCGATATCCCGGCAGTGACGGTGGATAATCAGCGTATGCCTCCTCCTCTTTATGTGCCCGAACGGTTGGTAGTGCCTAAAGATACTCATCAGGCGCATGTAATGATTGGTAGCCGGGGATACAATGCGTATGATGATAAGCGTACGGCACTTTATCTGCTGAATAATGTGCTTGGCGGTCCGGGCATGAACAGTAAGCTGAATGTATCGCTTCGCGAGCGGAGGGGATTGGTGTATAATGTAGAGTCCAATCTGACTTCTTATACCGATACAGGAGCTTTCTGTATCTATTTCGGTACGGATATCGAAGATATGGATACCTGTCTGAAACTGACCTATAAAGAACTGAAGCGAATGCGGGATGTGAAGATGACATCTTCTCAACTGGCGGCAGCGAAGAAGCAACTGATAGGCCAGATCGGCGTGGCATCTGGATAATTTCGAGAATAATGCGCTGGGTATGGCGAAAACATATCTGCACTATCATAAGTACGAATCGTCAGAATCAGTGTTCCATCGTATTGAGGCGTTGACGGCAGAACAACTGCTGGAGGTTGCCAATGAGATGTTTGCGGAGGAATATTTGTCGACGTTGATTTATAAGTGATACCTTGAGTGAAGAATGTCATATTTCCTACAAAACTTTAATACTCTAATGAAAAAAAATAAATGTTTGCTGTTGTTGCTGTTTGCTTCTTTTCCGATTTTTTCATGGGCTGATGAAACTCTTGATTCACTATTGCATGTCCTTGATCAGACAATCCTGGCACATGACACTTATGTGGTACAGCGCGAATCGCGGATACAGCATCTGAAAGAGCTTGCCGGAGACGTGGCTCCTAATTCCATAGAACGCTATAATCTGAATAATCAGATCTATAAGGAATATAAAGCCTTTATTTGCGATTCCGCTATTTACTATTTAAATGAGAATGTTCGTATTGCGGGTAATCTGGGAGATACTGACCGGGAAATAGAAAGTAAGCTGCAACTTTCTCTTTTGCTTTCTTCTACGGGTATGTATACCGAATCAATTGATGTCCTGAAGTCAGTAGACCGACAGAAGGTAACTTCACATCTGATACTTGATTATTATACATGTTTCGATCATGTGTATGGTGAGATGGGATTTTATACACAAGATCAGACGTTATCTGCTTATTATCGGGAAATATCGTCAGCATATAAAGATTCATTATATGCGATATTATCTCCTCAATCGGAAGAATTTATGGTCATGCGCGAAACGTTGTTTCGTGACCGGCACAAGTATATGATGAGGCCTTGGAGATAAACGACCGTCGCCTGATGGCAGCAGAGCCCGATACGCCTCAATATGCACTTGTAACTTACCATCGCTCACTTATTTATAAATATCTTGGAGATAAAATAAGAGAGAAACAGAATCTTTGCCTTTCTGCTATCTCTGATATTCGTTCTGCTATTAAAGATCATGCTTCTTTGTGGATGTTGGCTCAGTTGCTCTATGAGAATGGCGATATGGAGAGAGCTTACCAATATATGCGTTTCTCGTGGAATGCTACCAAATTCTATAATGCTCGTCTTCGAAGTTGGCAGAGTGCCGATGTGCTTTCTTTGATTGATAAAACTTATCAGGCGATGATTGAGAAACAGAACGACCGCCTTCAGCAGTATTTAGTGCTGATTACGGCATTGCTGGTGCTGCTGATTGGTGCGTTGGGCTATATATACCGGCAGATGAAGAAATTGGCTGTTGCAAGGAATCATCTGCAGACAGCCAATCATCAATTGAATCAATTGAATGAAGAATTACAGCAAATGAATGCCTGTTTGACATCTACCAATGCAGAACTGTCTGAATCTAACCAGATTAAGGAAGAATATATTGCCCGTTTTTATTAAACTCTGCTCTACTTATATCAATCGGCTCGATGCATATCGTCGTATGGTAACTAAGAAAGTATCTGCTGGTCAGATAGCAGAATTACTTAAAATCACCCGCTCACAGGATGCCCTTGATGAGGAATTGGAAGAACTATATGCCAACTTTGATACTGCTTTCCTGCATTTATTTCCCGATTTTGTGAAGAAGTTCAATGCATTGTTGCAAGACAATGAACAAATCATTCTGAAGAAAGATGAATTATTGAATACCGAACTGAGAATTTTTGCATTAATACGTCTTGGTATTGAAGATAGTTCACAAATAGCAGAGTTTCTCCGTTATTCGGTGAATACAATTTATAATTATCGGGCGAAAGTAAAAAACAAAGCTCGTGGTTCCAGAGAAGATTTCGAAGATTTAGTTCGGAAAATACGTTGATCGATGTTGTAACCTATCCACTTTTTAGGCCTCTTTGATTGATATTAACTTGCTGTTTATTAGTGGTTTGTCTGTTTGTATAATCCACTTATTATACCCTCATTGTCAAATCACTTCAGTTTCTTTTATACTTTTGACCTGTGCTTCTGAAATAGTGGCGAAAGTCCTGTCAAGCACATACCTTAATTATAAACTTTAAAATTAATACGCATGAAAAAGAACAGGCGAAAAATCCTTTTCGGGGAGTCGCAAGATTCTCTTTGCTATCTTAGCAGTATTTTTTTTTCTCTGAGTGCATCCGCACAACAATTTACTGCATCCGGTCAGGTACTGGATGCACAGAAAGAACCGCTTATCGGTGTAAGTGTACAGGAAAAGGGGACAACTAACGGAGCGATAACTGATTTAGACGGTAACTTTACATTGACGGTCCAGTCCAATGCTACTTTAATATTCTCTTATGTAGGATATAAATCGCAGGAACAGAAAGCATCCCGACAGATGAAAGTTACACTTCAGGAAGACAATGAAGTACTTGAAGAAGTAGTTGTGATCGGCTATGGTTCGGTAAAACGTAAAGATGTTACGACAGCCATTTCCACTGTGTCTACTAAAGATCTTGATGTACGTCCCATCGTTTCTGCCGGACAGGCTATTCAGGGTAAGGCAGCCGGTATCTCCGTAATTCAGCCTAGCGGTACGCCGGGAGGAGAGATGTCTATCCGTGTGCGTGGTACTACTTCTATGAACGGAAGTAACGATCCGCTATATGTAGTGGATGGTGTTCCTGTGGATAACATTAAGTTTTTATCTCCGAATGATATTGAAAGCATGCAGATTCTGAAAGATGCCTCTTCGGCTTCTATTTATGGTTCGCGTGCTGCCAATGGTGTAATTCTGATTACAACAAAGGCCGGAGCGACCGGAAAGGCAAAAGTATCTCTGACAGCACAGTTTGGCTTGAACAAGGTGGCGGATAAGGTAGAATCTCTGAATGCTGCGCAGTATAAAGAGTTACAGGATGAAATCGGACTGGTATCCTTGCCTGATGGACTGCCCGACCGTACTGATTGGTTTGACGAAACATATAAGACCGGAAAGATGCAAAATTATCAGGTAGCAGTATCTAACGGTAATGAAAAGATGAAATACTATCTTTCTGCCGGATATCTCGATGAAAAGGGAATACTGGATATCTCTTATTACAAGCGTTATAATTTCCGGGTGAATCTTGAAAATCAGATTCGTAGCTGGTTGACAGTAAGTGCTAATATCTCCTACTCGGACTATACCAGTAACGGAGGGGGAGCGATGGGAACAGGAGCGAATCGTGGTGGCGTTGTATTGGCTGTTATCAATACGCCGACATATGCTCCGATCTGGGATGCTTTAAATCCGAACCAGTATTACAATAACTTCTATGGAGTTGGAAATATCACCAACCCGTTGGAGAACATGGCACGTGCGAAGAATAATAAAGATAAGGAAAACCGTTTGCTGGCATCGGGCAACGTGTTGCTTACCTTGCTGCCGGAGTTGAAGTTTAAATCAACTCTAACACTTGACCCCGTCGCAATGCTGTAAATACTACTTTTCTTGATCCGATTTCTACTGCTTGGGGACGTAACCAGTATGGTGAAGCCTCCGACAACCGGAATATGAATACGGTATTGACATTCGACAATGTATTTACTTACAATAAGAACTTCAAGAGACATGGTCTGGAGGTAATGGCAGGGTCATCGTGGACGGATTCAGACTACTCTAACAGTTGGATAAACGGTTCACACTACCGCAATGATCTGATACAGACCTTGAATGCCGCGAACAAAATTGCCTGGGATAATACCGGTACAGGTGCTTCTCAATGGGGAATTATGTCATTTTTCGGACGTGTAGCTTACAATTTTGATAGTAAGTACCTGTTGACGGCTAACCTGCGTGCCGACGGTTCTTCTAAGTTGCATCCTGATCATCGTTGGGGGGTATTCCCATCGTTCTCAGCTGCCTGGCGTGTATCTTCCGAGAAGTTTATGGCTGATCTGACGTGGATTGATGACTTTAAAATACGTGGAGGCTGGGGACAGACAGGTAATCAGTCTGGTATTGGTGACTATGCTTATTTGCAACGTTATAATATCGGTCGTATTGAATGGTTTAAGGTAGCGGCTGAAGGTGATACAACAGATTATGCGAATGCGGTACCGACTATCAGCCAGGCCAATTTACGGACGTCTGACCTTACTTGGGAAACGACTACTCAGACCAATATTGGTCTGGACCTGACAGTATTGAATGGACGTTTGACTTTTAACATGGACTACTATTACAAGAAGACCAAGAACATGCTGATGAACGTATCACTGCCTGCCGGTGCTGCTGCAGCTACTTCTATCGCCCGTAATGAAGGTGAAATGACTAATAAAGGTTTTGAGCTTACCATTAGTTCGAAGAACTTCCGGGGGGGAGCATTTACCTGGGATACGGACTTCAATATTTCCTTCAACCGGAACAAATTGACGAAACTTGAATTGCAGAAAGTGTACTATGATGCCAAAACTGCGGATGTAGTCAACGATTATGTAGTGCGTAATGAGCCGGGACGTGCTTTAGGAGGCTTTTACGGATATATCAGTGACGGTGTAGATCCTGAGACTGGTGAATTAATGTATCGTGACCTGAGTGGTGATGGTAAAATCTCGACTTCCGACCGTACTTATATCGGCGACCCGAATCCGGACTTTACTTATGGTCTGACCAACACTTTCTCATGGAAAGGATTTAATTTGAGTGTGTTTATCCAAGGCTCTTACGGAAATGATATCTTCAATGCTTCCCGTATAGAAACAGAAGGGATGTACGATGGAAAGAATCAGTCTACCAAAGTACTGAACCGCTGGAAGATACCTGGACAGATAACCAATGTGCCGAAAGCTAATTTCAAGTTGCTGAACTCTACTTACTTTATTGAAGATGGCAGTTACCTGAGATTGAAAGACGTTTCCTTGTCGTACAACTTTAAGGGCAAATTACTGCAGAAATGGGGAATCACCCGTCTGCAACCTTACTTTACCGCTACCAATCTGCTGACATGGACAAGCTACTCCGGCATGGACCCGGAAGTAAACCAATGGGGCAACAGCGGTACGGTGCAAGGCATCGACTGGGGTACATACCCGCATTCTAGATCATACGTGTTTGGTATTAATGTTGAATTCTAATGAAAGGAAAGACTATGAAACTAAGATATATATTTTATGGACTCACTTCCGGTTTGCTGTTCGGACTTTCTTCCTGCTCACTGAATTACGATCCGATCGATACTTATTCGGATGTGACCGAAGGTGTGACGGATACCGGTACAAAGGTGGTATTTAAAGATAAAGCGGCTGTAGAAAGTCACCTGACGACTATCTACAATCAAATGCGCGACCGTCAGGAACACTGGTATGTGGACTTGTTGCTCATATCAGATTCGCATGCGGATAATGCGTACGCAGGAACTACGGGAGCTGAGGTACTTCCGTTTGAGAACAATTCCATCGAAGGTTCCAACTCTGTGCTCGAACGTGACTGGAACCGTTATCTGGAAGACGTTGCCCGTGCCAATAAATTGATATGTAATATTGACTTGGTGACCGATAACTCTTTGACTACTGCCGAACGTGCGCAGTATAAGGCGGAAGCAATGATATTCCGTGCCATGGTCATGTTCGATATGGTACGTCTGTGGGGGGGATTTCCCGGTTATTACAACGGTAGCTGATGATATTACTTCAGAAAATATCGAAGATGTGTATGAACAATATTTCCCGGCACAAAACACAGAACTGGAAGCTTATCAGCAGATAGAGAAAGATTTGCTGGCTGCCATCCAGCATGCGCCGGATAATACGGCAGGCAACAAAACTCTGTTTACAAAATCCGTAGCCCGTACTCTTCTTGCAAAGATCTATGCAGAGAAACCGTTGCGTGACTATTCAAAAAGTAATCCGTTACTGTGACGAGGTGAAGGCTGATGGTTTTGAGCTTGTGAAGGATTTTAGCGATTTGTTCGGCATGAATGCTGCCGGAACGGATGCAAAAAGTCCGTAATACTAAAAGAATCTATACTGGAAGCTCAGTTTACTCCCGGTTCGGGTAACTGGTGTACATGGATGTTCGGACGTGACCTTGTAAACTGGAATAATAACTTCACTTGGGCAAAATGGGTAACTCCGTCACGTGATTTGATCAATGCTTTCAAGAAAGAAGGAGATCAGATTCGCTTTCAGGAATCCGTAGTTTACTATGATTGTAATTGGAGCAACTATTATCCGTCGGACAATTATCCTTTCATGTACAAATGCCGTTCGGCTAATAGCAGCATTATTAAATACCGCTATGCTGATGTGCTGTTATTGAAGGCAGAAGCATTGATCATGCAGGATACGCCGGATCTGGAAGCGGCAGCTAAGATCATCGACGAAGTGCGTGAACGTGCCGGATTGGGCGAATTGTCTTCATCCGTACGTAAAGACCGGGATGCGATGATTACCGCATTGCTCAACGAACGTCGGCTGGAACTGGCATTCGAAGGACAACGCTGGTTTGATCTGGTTCGTCTGGATAAGGTAGAAGAGGTGATGAACGCCGTATATGCGAAAGATTCAGGTCGCAAGTCACAGGTTTACGCCTTTGATAAGAACTCTTATCGCCTGCCTATCCCACAATCGGTAATCGATGCCAATGACAAGATTGAACAGAACCCCGGATATTGATAGAGCCGGAGATAACATCACTTATAATGTATTTAAATAGAAAAAGAAACTAACGATTATGATAAACATGAGAAATATAGCACTGACCTTTTTAGGATGCTTCACCATATTAGCGGCTTGTAGCAATAGTGATGATGCGGAAAAACCGGTAGTACCTGTCCCCACCGGAGATGTAGCCATTTATACGACAACCAGCAGTCTGACCCGTGATTTGACCCGTGATGCGGTTAACTTCAGCCCGAAAGACAATTTGGCTCCAACCACAATAACTTTGAATCCTGCGGAACAGTACCAGACGATGGATGGTTTTCGGAGCAGCTATCACAGGTTCTACCTTTACAACCTGTTACTGATGAAACCGGCTGACCGTCATGCTTTCCTGACGGAAACATTCTCCGATAAAGATGGTTTCGGATTCAGTTACATCCGTATTTCCATTGGTTGTTCGGACTTCTCGTTAAGCGAATATACCTGCTGTGATACGAAAGGGATCGAAAACTTTGCTTTGCAGAGCGAAGAAAAGGACTATATCCTTCCGATCCTGAAAGAGATTCTGGCCATTAACCCTTCTATCAAGGTAATTGCCGCTCCTTGGACCTGTCGAAATGGATGAAAGTGAAAAGCCTGACAGACCGTACACCATTAGATTCGTGGACGAACGGACAATTGAACCCGGATTATTATCAGGATTATGCTACTTATTTTGTGAAATGGATACAGGCATTTAAAGCCGAAGGCATTGACATTTATGCAGTAACTCCGCAAAATGAACCTTTGAACCGTGGCAACTCCGCTTCGCTCTATATGGAATGGGAAGAACAAAAAGACTTCGTGAAAACAGTGCTCGGTCCTCAGATGAAAGCTGCCGGACTGTCTACCAAGATTTATGCTTTCGACCATAACTACAATTATGACAATATCGAATCGCAGAAGAACTATCCGGGCAAGATTTACGAAGATGCTGCTGCTTCTCAGTATCTGGCAGGTGCTGCTTACCATAACTATGGCGGCAACCGTGAAGAATTGCTGAATATACATCAGGCATATCCTGAGAAAGAACTTCTGTTTACAGAAACTTCTATCGGCACATGGAACAGCGGACGTGACTTGTCGAAGCGTCTGATGGAAGATATGGAAGAGGTAGCATTGGGAACAATCAATAATTGGTGTAAGGGCGTAATTGTCTGGAATCTGATGCTCGATAACGACCGTGGTCCGAATCGTGAAGGTGGTTGTCAGACTTGCTATGGTGCGGTAGATATCAATAACAGTGATTATAAGACAATCATACGTAACTCTCACTACTATATCATTGCTCATCTTTCAAGTGTTGTGAAGCCGGGAGCTGTGCGTATCGCCACTACCGGTTATACGGACAACGGTATTACCTGTTCTGCTTTCGAAAATACGGACGGAACGTATGCCTTTGTTCTGATAAACAACAATGAGAAGTCGAAGAAGATAACTGTCAGCGACGGCCAACGTCATTTCGCTTATGACGTTCCCGGTAAATCAGTAACTTCATACCGTTGGGCAAAGTCAAAGTAAGAACCTTAAAAGTATAAAGACAATGAAAAAAAGTATCTATATAACATTGGCATTGGCGGGAATCTTATCCATGAATTCCTGTAATGATGACGAGTTCCTTCCCGGTAATCCGAGTATGGAGATCAAGGCGGAGAATGCGGATGCCCTTTTCGGCGACAGCCTTCCGTTTACGATCAAGGCTTCGGATGTAGACGTTCCTCTTTTTCTACTTTGAAAGCGCAGCTTTTTCTATGGAGAAGAACAGGTATCTGAAACGGTGATCCGAACAAAGACAAGTGGAAGCGACTATACTGGAAAGATTTATATTCCTTATTATGCTAATATTCCTAACGGAAAGGCGACATTGAAGTATATCCTTCAGAATATTCACTTTACTACGACGGAACAGGAAACGGAACTTACGTTGGCACGCCCGGACTTTCCTTATCTGACCCTGGTAGATGAAGAAGGGCAGGAGTACCGGATGGACAGGCAATCGATGTATCATTATAGCGTATCGGGAGACTTTTCGCAGAAGATGAAAGTGTATATCAAAACTCCGAAAGTAGGGGAGCACGGCAACGAGCTAACTTTTGGCTGGGAAGACAATACGATTGCAGTAGGCTCTACTACGTCTATCCCGTTCTCCAATACAGAGCCGGGCAATTATACGATTCAGTTTAATACTTTCAACTATGAAGCGAGTCCGTTTGCCAAATTATTGTTGAACGGAAAAGAAATGGAACTGGTAGAAAACGATGTATATGCTGTTAAATTGTCGTTAAAGCAGAATGACATTCTGACGTTTGAAGGAGTGCCTGCTTATGATGAATGGTGGATTGATCCGGACTTCTTTGAAAAGCAGGAGGATGGAACACTGAAGTTCCTGCCGATTGACGGAAGCTATCAGATTACAGCAAACGGTAAGAGACAGTACTTCTCTGTCATAGCTTTAAAAGACGGTGAAGCAGCTAAATTGCAGGATGACGGAACAGGAGCTATCTGGGCTATCGGAAATGGAATTGGCAAGCCGTCGGTATCTTTGTACGAAGTGGGATGGACGCCGGAGAATGGTTTGTGTATGCCGCAACTTGCGGCAAAGAAGTATCAGCTTACGTTTACTGCCGGTGTGACTATGAAAACAAGTGATATTGACTTTAAATTCTTCCACATAAACAAGTGGGATAATGGTGAATTTAAGGGAGATGCCATCTCTACTACAAGCGACCTTGTTGAAATAACAGAGTCGGGTAACTTGAAGTTGCAGGAAGGTCAGAAATTTGAGAGAGGTGGTGTTTATAAGTTTACGGTAGATGTAACGAAAGGTAATACCAAAGCAGTACTGACTGTAGAGAAAGTAGGGACAGGTAGACTTGCCGCGACCGGACATTACAATCAATGGAATGAAGCTGGAAGAAGGCAGTTCCGATATGTATCAATTGCAGATGTCTTTGACGCAGAACCAGACACTCGAAATAGGTGGCATCGAAGATCTAAATGATTGGTATGTTGATCCGGATTATCTAGTGAAGACCGGAGATAATCACTTGAAGTTCTTGCCGGTTGCCGGTAGCTACAGGGTGATGGTAAATGCTACATGTAAATACTTTGCAGTAGTACGTATGAATGGCAATAGTGAAGCCGGACTGGATGCTGACGGGCATGGTGCCGTATGGTTGTTGGGCTATGGTATGGGCTCTCCGTCTATTAAGGACGAATTTAACTGGGACTTTTCGACTGCTTATTGTGTGGCGGAAATCAGTCCGAAAGTTTATTATCAGTTTACTGGGAAGACTGGTGCTGAAGGCAGTACGGTTATTGGTGAACGCATACGATACGATTATATCAGTGTTAAATATCTGGGTGGAAAGTCTTGGGATCAGCAATTTCATCAAAAGAACCTGCAAATGGATCAGGCTACCCGGAACTTATTCAATGTTGATGAGGAAAATCTTGTATTGGCCTCTCCGTTGGAACAGGGAGTTACTTATGTGTTTACGTTAGATTTCACTCAGGGGATAGATAAAGGAATTCTTTCTGTTGTGAAGAAGTAAAAATACAGAAATCATTTATGAACATGAAATTTAAAGCAACGTTACTTGGCTTGTCTATAGCCGCCGTTTTACCGACTATGAATATGGCGCAGACACCAGTATATCTGGACACGAGCAAGCCTATCGAAGAACGGGTGAAAGATGCGCTGAGCCGTATGACACTTGAAGAGAAGGTGAAGATGACTCATGCGCAGTCTAAATTTAGTTCACCGGGAGTCCCTCGTCTGGGGATTCCCGAAGTATGGGCAACCGATGGCCCTCACGGCATCCGTCCCGAAGTATTATGGGATGAGTGGGATCAGGCAGGATGGACAAACGATTCCTGTATAGCCTATCCTGCATTGACTTGCCTTTCTGCAACATGGAATCCCGAAATGTCTTACCTTTATGGGAAGAGCATTGGCGAAGAAGCCCGTTACCGGAAAAAAGATATTCTCCTGGGGCCCGGTGTCAACATCTACCGCACCCCGTTGAATGGTCGTAATTTTGAATATATGGGCGAAGATCCGTACCTGTCTTCCATAATGGTAGTTCCTTATATTAAGGGAGTACAGGAAAACGGTGTTGCTGCTTGTGTGAAGCATTACGCATTAAACAATCAGGAGTTCAACCGTCACACCACCAATGTTCATTTGAGCGACCGTGCTCTTTTATGAGATTTATCTTCCGGCTTTCAAAGCGGCCGTTCAGGAAGGTGGTGCTTGGGCGATAATGGGAGCTTACAACCTTTATTCGTTTAGTGAAGATACCGACTCCGGTAAGCTCTATAAGACTCAGCATGCGTGCCATAATAAGCGATTGCTGCAAGATATTCTGCGTAAGGAATGGGACTTTGATGGTGTCGTCGTTTCAGATTGGGGCGGAGTACATGATACTTTCCAGGCCATTTCGAATGGTCTGGACATGGAGTTCGGTTCATGGACAAACGGACTTTCTGCCGGGACAAGGAATGCTTATGACAATTACTATTTGGCACATCCTTACCTGAAACTGATCCAGGACGGAACAGTCGGAACCAAAGAACTGGACGAAAAGGTGAGTAATATCCTCCGTCTGATCTTCCGCACTTCGATGAACCCGCATAAACCTTTCGGTTCTCTGGCTTCGCCCGAGCATGGACAAGCCGGACGAAAAATCGGTGAAGAAGGAATTGTACTGTTACAGAATAAGGATAATGTATTGCCTATTGACTTGAAGAAAGCCAGGAAGATTGCTGTTATCGGTGAAAACGCCATTAAGATGATGACTGTAGGCGGTGGCAGTTCTTCTCTGAAAGTGAAATATGAGATATCTCCTTTGGACGGCTTGAAGAACCGCGTAGGTTCACAGACGGAAGTTTTGTATGCCCGTGGATACGTTGGTGACCCGACAGGGGAATATAATGGAGTACAGACCGGACAAGATTTGAAAGACGACCGTTCGGAGGATGAACTTCTTGCTGAGGCTGTAGAAGTGTCTAAAGATGCGGATTACGTAATTTTCTTCGGTGGACTGAACAAGAGCAATCATCAGGATTGCGAAGATTCGGACCGTGCATCCCTTGGATTGCCGTATGCGCAGGACAGAGTGATTGGCGAGTTGGCAAAAGTAAATAAGAACTTGATTGTCGTAAATATCTCCGGTAATGCGGTTGCCATGCCTTGGGTAAATGAAGTGCCCGCTATTGTTCAAGGCTGGTTCTTAGGTTCGGAAACCGGAACGGCTCTTGCTTCGGTACTGCTAGGAGATGCTAATCCGTCGGGGAAACTTCCTTTTACTTTTCATGCAAGACTGGAAGACGTAGGCGCACATAAACTGGGTGAATATCCGGGGAATAAAGAAGAGTTGGCACACTCCAAGAACAATGGTGATACCATAAACGAAATCTATCGTGAAGATATTTTTGTAGGCTATCGCTGGGCAGACAAAGAAAAGACCAAACCGCTTTTCCCGTTCGGACACGGATTGAGCTATACTACTTTCGCTTACGGGAAACCTTCGGCTGACAAGAAGGTGATGACTGCCGATGATACCATCTCTTTCACGATCAACGTAAAGAATACAGGTACTCGTGAAGGTCAGGAAGTTATCCAGCTTTATATCAGCGATAAGAAATCCTCTCTGCCTCGTCCGGTCAAGGAACTGAAAGGCTTCAAGAAAGTAAAACTAGCTCCGGGTGAGGAGAAGGCTGTAACGCTGACGATTGATAAAAAGCCCTGAGCTTCTTCGATGATGTCAAACACGAGTGGATGACAGAACCGGGTAAGTTTGAAGCAGTCATCGGAACATCATCCAGAGACATTAAAGGAATTGTACCATTTGAGTTGAGATAGGTATCCGGTTGGTAAAACTGGGGTCCTCCCCCCGGTAAAACAGATTGCTGGAGAATGTTGTTATCTTATAAAAGAGAGAGTCACAACATTCTCCTTTTTCTTTGAAACGAGTTTGGCTTGTGATTAGAAATAAGGTTTATACCTTGCATTTTACTGTGGTATATGCAATTTAGAATGAATTTCTTTTTTTCCTATTCTGATTTATATCCTATCTTTGTAGTGCTCTTTTTTCAAAATCACACAAGGCTGGAAACCTGCCTTGTAATTGTGGCAGGCATTTTTATGCCTGTCCGGTTCATTCTATATGGGCGGTTTCGCACCCCCATGTAGAGTGTTAATGCACCTGCTGCCTTGTGTGAACGAGAAAAGAGCAATGGGACAGGCGGAACCGCTTCTTTTATTTTCTAAAACCACCTTTCTGTTTAGCCCCGTTGAACTTAATTTATTCACCATTTAATTTAAATTCTTATGAGGGAGGTTTTAAACAACCAGCAGATTGTTTGTCCGGGGGACGCAACACAGTTCATGCATGCCATTTTTTCTTCTGATCATGAAATGATGACCTTTTATCTTACGCTCAATCGTTTTATAAATCCATCCAGTTATTTGGTGGAACGCTCGGATCGGCAAAGACTGGAAGATTTAGAGAATGTTCTTTTTGGTAATGTAGCAGCCTTCGAGGCAGTTCATCATTTTAAGAAAATTAGTGTAAAAAAGATGTGATTAAAGGATTTGGTATGCATATGATGAATATGCAGGTTTCAAATGCCAATCGTATGCAAAGTGCCAATATAATGGGCTCTTTTTATAGATTGTATTATTGATACTACTAAAAATAGTTGGCAATATAAACAGATGTACCGGGTCAATCATTTACATCTTGAGAATGTCAGATATTTGCTGAATCGACTGAATGAAGAGTAATCTGTTGAAGGAAATAATAGTGACCTGGTGATTATAATTTGTCTCTTTCTACAGAGTTAAAAAAACGTTATTCTTATTGTCACTTGTCACTTTTCAGACTTAATGCGCTGGAATTTAGCGTGATAAGGGTGATAATAGGTGGTGACAATAGGGTGATAATAGAGAAAAACAACTTTTCTATTGTCACCTTACATAAGAGATTCTGCCTTCCTGATTCAGGTAAGCCGGTTCATTTAATAGTTTGTGCTACGTTTATTAAGCTGTTTTCAACGTTAGATTAATGTATTACGGTCGTTACATTTCTTTGTTTCACGTCTGTAATCCCATGAGTTCATGTACGTGAACTGATGGGATCACGTACGTAGTCCCAACGGTTTACGTACGTGGAACGAAAACAGAAAGCGGACAAAAGATATTAATCAAGGCTTGTCCGCCTGTTAACCTTACCGGGATGTATGATAAGATACGTAGTGTCAGGACGTTTGATGTCTTTGTCTGGCTATTATAATGTTATTTACTTGTTAATACCAACAAACTCTCCGGTCCCATATTGAAAAGCAGGTCAATAATACTCAGATTAGGGAGAAAACCGAGTTTGGAATCAAAGACTTGGTAATAGGGATGCGGAATAAATTCCGGGTCGGCTATCCGGAAATCTTTCTTAGGATGAATAATCTCGCGGAAATCTGTTTCTTCTGCTGCAAATTCCGTTTTATATTCTGAAGTTCGTTCAATGCAAGGTTGAATGTCTATCAACTTACAGACCAGCTGGCAGATTTCTTCGTTGAAATCGGCTAAAAACTCGTATTTCTTTTCATAGAAAGGTCGGAAGTCGTCTTTGTAATATTCAAAGTAAGGAGTACTGTTGTAGGCTGATTCGATAGCATTCCAATGCAGATGGCGCCAGTTACCGTGATCGGAAATACGTATATCCTTCATCGGACATTTCAGCGTATCCGGTTTGACGGTTGGAATGGAGAGTGCCAGTTCGCCGTCAGGTCCGGCAATCGTACAACGGTTGCGATAGGTTTGCTTTTATATAATGATCGTGTTGTTCGACATATATTTTATCATATTCCAATAGTTTGGTATAATATTCTACTGGAGCAAGGTAGGCAGAAGATAAATAAGCTATTCTCATTATTTTATGTACAGATGTTATGTTGAAAACTATGCATGTGAATTATTTTACAGACTGAAAGAAGCGATTCCATCGGTATCCGTCAAAGATTCCCGTTCCTTTTTCTTTAGAGAACCAGATTAGTGATGCTTTCCCGATAATATGGTCTTGCGGAACGAATCCGAACAGACGTGAATCGGACAGATTGACACTATTGTTGGAAGCCATCCAGTAGTAATCTTTGGTAAAAAAACAATGCTGTGTGGGTTTTCCGTCGATATAAAGCGTATCATTCTTTATTTCCGCCTGTTTGCCTTCGTGCATCACGAGGGTATTTCGCAGCAATGTGATATTCCACGGATATACTCGTAGTGCTTTCCCTTTGCCGGGAACGATGAGCGGTTTAAGCTCTTTTTCGCTCTTTTCCGTCAAAGGCTGAATCCAGTTCTGATCGCTGATCGCTTGTTCCAGTAAGTAATATTCATAGCGGCTGAAACTGCGGACATGAGTACTGTCATTACTTCCCATCAGTCCGTCATTGGTGATGGAAAAGGGTTTGCATAAGCGAAGTGATCAACTGCTCTTTAGTAGCGGGATAGGGTAGAGTCTCTTCTTATCCGGGTTGAATTGCGCTTCGGGAGAGGATACGGAAAAAAGGGAATCGACAAGCAGGGTATCACCGGGAGTACCGATACAACGGCTGATATAGATTTCTCTTCGGTCAATAGTCGGTTGCCCGATGGCGGCGGGATTATTAAAGACTACAACATCTTGTTGCCGGACAGATCGCTCGCACCAGCGGTGATATGAGAACAGTGACATCAGCGGAACCCGCAGGCCGTAGCTCCATTTGTTGACCAGAATACGTTCACCCTGAAAAAGTGAATTCTCCATACCGGTGGAAGGGATAAGGCAGGATGTAAAAGCGAATCCCCGGAGCAGAAGCACGACGGCTATTGCTCCGGCGAATGCGAATATCCATTTGAATTTACGAATGTTCATCAATTTCTATCACCTTATCACTCTATCACGTCTGTATCCTTATCAGTCTACCCACTTGAAGAGGCGGTTCCAACGGATTTTTCCGTCAAACCATCCGCGGTCTTTGTCAAGTGACAGCCATACAACGATAGGTTTACCTACTACATGGTCTTCAGGAACAAATCCCCAATAGCGGGAGTCCGCAGAATTGTGGCGGTTGTCGCCCATCATCCAGTAATAGTCCATCTTAAAGGTATATTGATCGGTTTTCTCGCCGTTGATATAAATACCGTCCGGCTTGATTTCCAGCTTATTTCCTTCGTAAGCGACAATACAACGTTCGTAGATAGGCAGGTTATCTTCAGTCAGAGTGATAGTAGCGCCTTTGGCGGGAATCCAGATCGGACCGTAGTTGTTACGGTTCCATTTGGTATGTAAGTTGAGCGGGTACATCTGTCCGGCATACTCTTCCGGTTCCATGACGATCTTGCTGATGAGCTTTTTGTTGCCGGACAATGTTTCGTACATTTTCTTCGTCAGCGGAAGATGATAAATAGGAGCCATCTTTCCTTGTGCATTCCGATTGTCCAGTCCGATCTGTCTGAAGGTTTCTTCCCATGAAGAATCATCATACAATGTCTGGTCTGCCTTGCTGATGCCTAATTCACGGAACATATCTTCCGTGATATACGGGCCTGTGGTCTGTACGAAGTAGTTGAACTGCAGATTTTCGGGATTCTCGATAGCCTTGCCGTCAATCATGACCTGACCGTCTACGATCTGCAGCGTATCTCCGGGCAGACCGACACAGCGCGTTTTTACATAGTTTTCACGGCGGTCTACCGGACGATAAACGATCTCTCCGTAAACACGCGGATTCGATAGAATCTGCTGGCGACCGGCATTATAATACAAATCGTAAACAGCACGTTGCTGCTGGCGTGTCAGACTGTCCATCTCTATCTGCTTGGGATACAGGCGCTGACCTTCACCGTAGGCTATAGAGTAGAAATCAGTTTGCTGATTGTTGAGCGCTACCGTATCACCGGCAGGAAAGTTGAAGACAACAATGTCATTGAGTTTCACTTTTCCGAACCCAGGAACTCTTTTTATATTTCCACTGAGGCCATTCGATATATGATTTGGTATTTAAAATAGGCAGCGTATGTTGCGCCAACGGCATGGAAAGCGGCGTATTCGGCACACGTGGCCCGTAGCTCATCTTACTGACGTACAGGAAGTCGCCTACCAGCAATGACTTTTCCAAAGACGAGGAAGGAATCTGATAGTTTTGGAAAATGTAGATATTGACAAAGTAGACAGCAACCAATGCAAAGACAATGGCATCTACCCAACTCATAACATTACGAACGGTAGGATTCTTCGATTTCTTCCAGAATGACCAGGGTATTTTCTTGGTGATATAAATATCGAAGATGAAAGGAACGACAATCAGCCCCCACCAACTGCGTACCCAGATGAGGAAGGCGAGATAAAGGAGAATAGCAATGGTGCATTTGATCCATTGTGTGCGTGTGGCTTGTCTCATAATCTATATTCGTTTGATAGTGGCTTTGAAGCCTTATTCGTTTAAGAATGGGAATAAATCACTCATGCCCAGATATCCCTCATGTTGGGCCGTGTATTCGGCAGCAAGAATGGCTCCCAATACAAAGCCGCCGCGATTCTTGGCATCGTGCGTGATGGAAATGCTGTCTACTTCTGACTCGTAGCGGATGGTATGGATGCCGAAAACCTCTCCTTCACGGATCGAGTCGATAGGAAACTCGTTGGAAGCGCAGGTGTCGGTGCCGCTGACGGTACCGTCCGGTGCAAGGAGCGTTCCTTTTACCCATTTGTCTTTGCGGTCCATGTTTTCCAGTATGCCTTCAGCCAGTGTGATGGCAGTGCCGCTGGGTGCATCCAGTTTATGGATATGATGAGTCTCGCTCATGGTGACGTCATAACCGGGGAATTGATTCATTATTTTTGCCAGATACTTGTTGACAGACGAGAAGATAGCTACTCCAAGACTGAAGTTGGACGACCAGAAAAGGGTTTTTCCTCCTTCGGTACATAGCTTTTTGATTTCTTCGCCATGTTCCGCCATCCATCCTGTACTGCCTGATACTAATTTGACTCCGGCTTTGAAAGCTTTCATATAATTGCTGTAGGCTACCATCGGATTGGTGAACTCAATGGCTACGTCGGCGGACTTGAATGCTTCCGACTCAAAGTCTTCCTGATTATCAACATCAATAATGCAGACAATTTCGTGTCCGCGACTAAGGGCTGCCTTTTCAAGTTCCTTGCCCATTTTTCCATAACCGATCAACGCTATTTTCATTGTTTTCTGACTTATATTCAAAATAATAGTCGCAAAGATAAGATTTTTATTACATTTGCAGTGCACATTAACTTTCTGTTAACATGGAACACCTTCTCCACTATGTGTGGAAACATAAATTATTCCCTCTCAAAATACTGCAAACCACCAAAGGCTTACTGGTAGAAATTATCGATTCCGGACTGCAGAACCCTGATGCCGGTCCCGACTTCTTTAATGCGAAGCTGAAGATAGACGGTACATTGTGGGTGGGAAATATAGAGATACATACTCATTCTTCAGACTGGTACCGTCACGGTCACGACCATGATAAAGCATACGATTCTGTGATTCTGCATGTGGTGGCCGAGGCAGATGCCGAAGTAACCCGTTCCAACGGTGAGCAAATCCCCCAACTGCTATTGACCTGTCCCGAGAATGTACAAACCCATTATCATGAACTCTGCATTGCCGACCAATATCCTGCCTGCTATTCCATCATCAGTTCTTTATCCAAATTAACGATTCACTCCTGGCTGACAGCCCTTCAGACCGAACGACTGGAGCAAAAGGCAAGGCAAATTGCCGAACGGCTGGAACGATGTGACCGTCATTGGGAAGATGCCTTCTTTATCACTCTTGCCCGTAATTTCGGTTTCGGCTTGAATGGCGATGCTTTTGAGACGTGGGCAGGACTGCTTCCATTTCGGGCGATAGACAAGCATCGGAATGATCTGTTTCAGATAGAGGCTTTTTTCTTCGGGCAGGCCGGTTTGCTGGAGGAGGCGTTTTTAAAGAAGGAGCAGGAAGATGAGTATAGTCTCCGGCTTCGTAAAGAATTTCGCTATCTGCAACGGAAGTTTGAAATAACTCAGGTGATGGATGCCGGTTTATGGCGTTTTTTGAGGCTTCGTCCGGAAAACTTCCCCCATATCCGGTTAGCACAGTTGGCCTACTTGTATCAGAAAGTTGATAAGCTTTTTTCGCAGATGATGGAGGCAGAAACCTTGCCGGAAGTGCGTCAACTACTGTCTACTCATGCTTCTGCTTATTGGGATAATCATTATATATTCGGCCGGCCTTCTTCGCAGAAAGAGAAATCGATGGGAGAGAGGTCACAGGACTTGATTGTGATTAATACCGTTGTTCCTTTCTTATATGCTTATGGTCTGCATAGAACCGATGAGCGGATGTGTGATCGTGCCGGACGTTTTCTGGAAGAGTTGAAAGCGGAGAATAATCATATTATCCGGTCGTGGGGAGATGCCGGGCTACCGGTCGGTTCGGCGGCAGATAGCCAGGCATTGATACAGCTCCGCAAAGAGTATTGTGATAAACGGAAATGTCTCTTTTGCCGTTTCGGATACGAGTATTTGCGGAAGAAATGAGTCGTTTATTTCTCTAATAACTTATAGACTGCATTGAGAAGATCATTTTCCCTGTTGGGTCTGGGGGCGTCACGGTTTACGATGTTTCCTTCCTTGTCTATCAACATATAGGTGGGGAAGGAGCGGACCTGCAGAAACTTCTCAATAGCACTTTGCTGCTCATCGGGCAGGTTATAGTGGACGGCAATTTTGCCGGTCAGTCCATATTCCTTGATAATGTTTTTCCACGATTTGTCCGAGGAATGGTTGCAGAGATACAAGAATATCACGTCTTTTCCCTCAAACAGCTTCTTGGCACTTCCTGCATATTGCATCATGTCCTTGCACGGACCGCACCGGGTGCCCCATACATCCAGATAAACCACTTTCCCTTTATAAGGCTCGATGATTTTGCGGAATAATTGTTCTCCGTCTGTGATCTCTGCCAGAGGTTCGTTAGGCATCAGGCTTTCGGGATATTCGATGGCCTTATGGGATATTTCTTCGTATATCCTTTGTTGGTTTAATACATAAGCCTGTAGGGAAGGATTAGAAACTTCTGCTTTGAATTTACTGATGAGGCTGTCCGGCAATTCTTTGTGAGTCTGCTGCAACATCTCATAATAGCAATTTGCCTTTAGTATCTCCTTTAATTTTTCGTCCATTTGCAGGGAGTCAATGATAGCAAGGGTACGATTGATGGAATTAGCGAGCAAGTTTCCCATCATATAGTCATTGAAAATTTCGTCTCTGCCTACGAGGCTCTGTATTGTTTTGATGCTCGGTTCCATCTTTTTGTTGTAGGCAGCCATTGTCAGCGAGTCAGCAGTATTCGCAGCTTTCATTTTTTCAATTTCTTTTTCGAAGTTACTGAAGGCGTGTAATGCGTCTTTTTCTTCTTGTGATAGCTGAATCTTTCCGTCCCTTTCAAATTTAAGATAGAGCATTTCCATCTTTTGAGGAGTTACGGTCAATCTGTTTGAAGAAGCGGGAGCAATGTCCGTTATGTATCCGACGTAATCCCGCAGGAAAGAACCATAATCTCTGAGAAGCGTATAAGGCTCTACCGGACGGGGATATAGTGCCGAGTCTACATAACTCATAAATTCCGGTTGCAGATGCTCCTGCTTGTTACGGTCTACCGAAAAGCGGCGTTGCATCAGGTCGCGTGCAGCGTTGTAGCGGATTTCCTGTTCTGTGTAATAGCGGAATTTGTGCGAGAGAAGCGGATGATCATTGAGCATCTTTGCGCGATATTCTGATTTATGACGGATGATATCCTGCGTCTTTTGCAAATATTCCATATTACCCATCTTTTTCCCTTCGTCGTAGCCGATATATTCACTGAGCCCTTCGTGGCTCAGCAGTTCGTTGAGGATACGTGCCTTTTTCTCCCATCACTAATTTCTTTTTGTCAGCGAAGTCCACATAGAGGAAATAGCTCTCTCCCGGCTCTACGGATGTCCAGATAGTGGTACGTCCCCAATCGATGAACACGTTGTGGCTGTTCAATACAGGGGGAAACGAAGGGTAAATCTTCCCAGTGAGTCGATGGCGGTGGTATATTTTTCTTCTCTATCGGTGATCATATCCGGCACGGAAACTTCGAAAGGACGTGTCGAAGGCAGGTTACGCAGGTATCCGATGAGAGTCACGCTATCCGTTTGATAACCATTGTCGACGAAAGGAGTGGTGTCAGCTACCGGATAATCGGGTAGATACTTGTCGTTACAAAAGAACATATGTCTGTGCCTTTTCTTTTCCGACAGACAGGGTGCAGGATGTTTCATCTTTACGAGTTAAACGTACTTTCAGTTGTTCCGTTCCATTTTTTAGGATGATGGTGGTTCGATTCTTTTGGATGCTTATCGACTCATAATCCCAAAATTGACATTGGTAGACAGCAAAGTCTTCGAAGAATCCGATGCGCCAGTCTCCGGTCGCTTGATTTATCCAACATCCGGCGAAAGCATATATTTCAGGGCGTGAGGCGATGGGAGAGACTTTTTCATTTTGCAGTTCAGCGGCTACGTTCATTGTTTTCGGCAGGGGGAAGCTGAGGTAAAGCAGTTTGTATGATTCTCCGCTTTTGACGAGCAGCCGATATTCTTTATTGAGAAAATATCCGGCCGATAAGATATCCCATGTTTTTCCGTCATAGAGCAGTTTTCCGTCACGGGTGAATTCGTAGATTACTTTTCCGGATAATCCTTTCACCCATTTCTGATAAACACGGTCGGGCAATGTAAGGGGAGTGAGCGGTTCCGTGTGGTCGGGGACTTGCTTGCGGATACACTTCTTCGGCTCTTTCCAGCCTTTGTACCAGATGGTGGCGGCGTCATTGCCGGTAGGTGTGATACGGAATTCCGTCGTATCTCCTTTCTGATTGCGTAAATGGAAGAAGTAGCTGCCGTCAGCTTCCTGTTTTATCTGTTCGGCATAGAAAACGACGTAATAGTTCTCTACGAAATTCTCTCCGATGAGCGGACCGTTCCAGTCAGATACATTGTCTGCTTTAAATTGCCAGTAGCCTCGCAAAGGTTCGGGAATTGTCTGATAAGTGCCGGATTGGGCGAAAGCGATAGTCTGTGTACTGCATAAAAGCAAAAGACCTATCAGGAGAAAACAGTGGGGGGTCTCATGGTGTGTTTTTTATTTAAGTTAGTATTTCGATTTATGACAAAGGTATTTTAATACCGGAATAATGAGGTGTGGTAAGTTTATTATTTGTAGTAGTTTAACTATTTTCTTCCCGATTCGTATCAAGATATTGAACTTGTCATTATCTTTGCAGCGTTATTTTAAACTCTTAATTTATATCGTGTTATGAGAGCTAAGAAGTTTGCATGCTGTTTGATGGTCATGTCATTGCTGGCAGGTATTTCATTTATTTCCTGTGGCAATAGCTCCAGGGCGAAAGTAGAAAGTGAAGCAGCACAGACAGGAGAAGATTTCAAGTCGTTTCTGGATAAGTTTACTTCCAGTGCGGCGTTTCAGTATACTCGTGTCAAGTTTCCGTTGAAAACGCCGGTTACTTTATTGGCGGATGACGGGGAAACTGAGAAAACGTTCCCTTTTACGAAGGAAAAGTGGCCGTTGCTGGACAGTGAAACGCTGAAAGAAGAACGTATCACTCAGGAAGAGGGCGGCATTTATGTATCTAAGTTTACGCTGAACGAACCGGCGCATAAGGTATTTGAGGCGGGATACGAAGAATCGGAGATCGACTTACGTGTGGAGTTCGAACTGCTGCCCGATGGAAAATGGTATGTAGTAGACTGTTATACGGGCTGGTATGGATATGATTTGCCGATTGCAGAGCTGAAACAAACCATTCAGCACGTGCAGGAAGAGAATGCGGCTTTTAAAGAACTTCACCCTTAAGAGCAGGACCGGCAGAGAGCATATCGGTCATTATCTATAAGATATAGCACATAATTTGAACTATTTTGTACGATTTGAACCCCTCTTTCCAACAAAAGAGGGGTTTCTTTGCATTCGGGAGAAGAACAAGTGATCTCTCTCTGTAAATACCGGCTAATGATAAACCGATTTACCATCGGACCTAAAACGATATATTCTATGATAAAGCAATCTTTTACTCTGTCAGTGACAATGCTGATATTGTCTTTTCTCTGTCCGGCATTCCTCAATGCGCAGATAGTTACGGACGAGCGGATGTTCTCTTTTTGAAGAGCCGCAGTTGCCTGCCTGTATAACCGGTGTTCAGTCTCGGTTGGGCATATCCGGTGCACATTATAAAGACGGAAAACATTCGTTGGAATGGACCTTCGAACCGAACGGGAGACTGGAACTCCGGAAAGACCTGAAGTTTGAAAAGAAGGACCCGACAGGGAAAGACCTGTATCTTTCCGCTTTCATCGTATGGATATACAATGAGCAGCCTCAGGACGCTGCTATCGAGTTTGAATTTCTGAAAGACGGCCGTAAGTGCGCCTCTTTCCCTTTCGGCATCAATTTCAAAGGCTGGCGTGCGGCATGGATCTGCTATGAACGCGATATGCAAGGCAGACCGGAAGAGGGAATGAACGAACTCCGCATCGTGGCTCCCAATGCAAAAGGACGCCTTTTCATCGATCATCTGATCACTGCGACGAAGGTAGACGCCCGCCAGCAGACAGCTGATCTGCAAGTCCCCTTTGTCAATGCCGGCACTACCAATCACTGGCTGGTACTCTACAAACACTCCCTCCTGAAACCGGACATCGAACTGACTCCCGTAAGCGACACGCAGCGGCAGGAAATGAAACTGCTGGAAAAGCGTTTCCGTGACATGATCTATACCAAAGGGAAGGTGACGGAGAAAGAAGCCGAAACCATCCGTAAGAAATACGACCTCTATCAGATAACCTATAAGGACGGGCAAGTGTCCGGAGTGCCCGTTTTCATGGTGCGCGCTTCCGAAGCCTACGAACGGATGATTCCGGACTGGGACAAGGATATGCTGACCAAGATGGGAATAGAGATGCGTGCCTATTTTGACTTGATGAAACGGATTGCCGTGGCTTACAATAACAGTGAGGCAGGATCTCCGATCCGCGAGGAGATGAGGCGGAAATTCCTTGCGATGTACGACCATATCACCGATCAGGGAGTGGCTTACGGTAGTTGCTGGGGCAATATTCATCATTACGGATATAGCGTGCGCGGACTTTATCCGGCTTATTTCCTGATGAAAGATGTATTGCGGGAAGAAGGAAAACTGCTCGAAGCGTAGCGTACGTTGCGTTGGTATGCCATCACCAACGAAGTATATCCCAAGCCGGAAGGCAACGGAATCGATATGGATTCTTTCAATACACAAACCACCGGGCGTATCGCAAGCATTCTGATGATGGAAGACACACCGGAGAAGCTGCAATACTTGAAATCCTTCTCCCGATGGATTGACTACGGTTGCCGTCCTGCACCGGGACTGACCGGTTCTTTCAAAGTGGACGGAGGAGCTTTCCATCACCGTAATAACTACCCTGCCTATGCCGTTGGAGGACTGGACGGGGCAACGAATATGATATATCTTTTCAGTCGGACAAGCCTTGCCGTTTCCGAATTGGCACACCGGACAGTCAAAGATGTCCTGCTTGCCATGCGTTTCTACTGCAATAAACTGAACTTTCCCTTGTCTATGTCCGGGCGCCATCCCGATGGAAAGGGGAAATTAGTTCCCATGCACTATGCGATGATGGCAATTGCCGGAACTCCCGATGGAAAGGGCGATTTTGATAAAGAGATGGCATCCGCCTACCTGCGTCTCGTATCTTCCGATTCCTCTGCTGCGGAACAGGCACCGGAATATATGCCGAAAGTTTCGAACGCTCAGGAGCGTAAGATTGCCAAACGACTGGTAGAGAACGGTTTTCGTGCCGAACCCGATCCGCAGGGTAATCTCTCGCTGGGCTATGGCTGTGTATCCGTGCAACGGCGTGAAAACTGGTCGGCCGTGGCACGCGGACATTCACGCTACCTTTGGGCAGCCGAACATTATCTGGGACACAATCTCTATGGACGCTATCTGGCACATGGAAGTCTCCAGATACTGACAGCACCTCCGGGACAGACAGTGACTCCCGCCACCAGCGGATGGCAGCAGGAAGGTTTCGACTGGAACCGCATTCCGGGAGTGACTTCCATCCATCTCCCGCTGGACCTGCTCAAAGCCAACGTGCTGAATGTAGATACATTCTCCGGAATGGAAGAGATGCTTTATTCGGATGAAGCCTTTGCCGGCGGCCTGTCACAAGGAAAGATGAATGGTAACTTCGGAATGAAACTGCACGAACACGATAAGTATAACGGAACGCATCGTGCGCGAAAATCCTTCCATTTCATCGATGGAATGATCGTTTGTCTGGGCTCGGATATCGAGAATACAAACACGGATTATCCAACGGAGACGACCATCTTCCAACTGGCGGTGACAGATAAAGCGGCACATGACTATTGGAAGAATAATGCGGGTGAAGGAAAAGTATGGATGGATCATCTGGGTACCGGATATTATGTGCCGGTTGCTGCAAGATTCGAGAAAAACTTTCCGCAATACTCCCGTATGCAGGATACAGGCAAAGAAATGAAAGGAGACTGGGTATCATTGATTATCGACCATGGGAAAGCACCGAAAGCGGGAAGCTACGAATATGCCATTCTGCCGGGAACCGACCGGAAGACGATGACTGCCTTTGCAAAGAAACCTGCCTACAGCGTATTACAGCAAGACCGGAATGCACATATCCTTGAATCGCCTTCGGACAGGATAACTTCTTATGTGCTTTTTGAAACTCCCCAGTCACTGCTTCCCGGTGGATTATTGCAGCGTACGGATACGTCCTGCTTAGTGATGGTCCGTAAGGAATCTGCTGATAAAGTATTATTGACTGTAGCTCAACCGGATCTGGCATTGTATCGTGGTCCGAGTGATGAGGCTTTCGATAAAGACGGAAAACGTATGGAGCGCAGCATCTATTCCCGCCCGTGGATTGACAATGAAAGCGGTGAGATTCCTGTGACGGTGACTCTGAAAGGCAGGTGGAAGGTAGCGGAGACTCCCTTACTGCAAGGTGGTATCCGAGGATAAAAAACAAACGGTGCTTCGCTTCCTCTGTAAGGATGGAGCCAGCTATGAGGTAGAACTGGAGAAATAATCTTTTGTTCTGTGCTATGCTATCTGAATAATCAGATCCCCCCTAGAGCATTTACGGCCAAAGGAATCTGCTGTAATAGCAGCAATGAAAGCTGAGGAGCCTACATATCGCTTAGGCTCTCCACAGTGATTTGATAGCCGTTTTGCTCTCATGCTCTAACAAACAGTCTGTATCCCTTTATTCATCGTGGTTTTCGGTGTGGTAGCAACTGTGGTGGCAGGTATGAGAGCAAACGGTTGCTCTCACTCTGTTTCATCCTGATCTGTCTCATTTCTACAATGTTATCTTTTGACTTACAGGATGTTAATAGCTGATTTCTCAACTGTTAACGTTTGATCTCTCAGCCATTAATAATTGAGAAATCAGCTATTAATGACTGAGACCCCATACATTATTAGCCAATAAATGATTCAATGCTTCCTAAAAGAACAGGTCAATTGAAATAACTGATACGGTTGAGTTAATCGGATCGGGCGGTCAAATCATCCGAATCGAGTATTTCTCCTGATTGTTTCATGGGGCGAAACTTTTGGTTTCATGCCTTGAAACCTTTAGTTTCAAGTAATGAAACCAATGGTTTCAACCTTTGAAACTAAAAGTTTCAAGCGTCTGAAACTTTTTTTGAAACAAATTGAGACTGACTAATAAGTCAATAGTATCATTAATTCCCTTCCCGAAGGAGGAGATTTAAGATACCACCGACTTTTTAGTCGGCCTTAAAATGATGTAGGAACTTAAATTCTGTTGAATGATCTTCTGCAAATTAGAACATGAACATAGCGACTGCTACAATACGGTTGTTGCTGACGGAGTGGGTGTCTATGATCTTACCATCCGATTTATCCAGCTTGCCGTACCATGCCGAACTCAATGTATACTCAACTCCGAACTTCCAGTGAGGAACGTTGTAGGTAAGTTCAGCTCCGGCAGTTACCAGTTTATCGAGGTTGGTTCCTGTTCCATAGAGTTTTTCAGAGACTAATTCGTCGCTTGTTCCTAAGTTTTTGGCGTATCCTACAAAGATTCCCGGTTTCCATTTCTGTCCGTAGACCACATTCAGCCAGGAACTGGAGAAGCGTATCGGAGTGTACTCCCTGTTCTTTTGTCTTGTTGTCTATGTGCTTAATTCCAAATCCTCCCAAACCGGATGCTTGTGTCAGGTTGGAACCTAATACGCTCTTGGCGCCGATGAACCAATTTTTATTGGTATATTTTACATGGGCCTCATAAGAGAGGGTAGTGATACGTTCGTCTACTTTGTACGTATGTGGGATTGATATAGTACCATTGGTGGTCGGATCAAACGTCTTTTCTTCCCATGAAGATTGAGTACGTGGCTTTAATGAAATCATTTCAATGCCGGCACCCGCCAGAAATCCTCCGTTTTTGTAATCTGCTCCGACATAAATCTCAGGGATATTGCTCTTCTTTATGTATTCCTGACTTTTACCGGCAGGTCCTTGTGACAGATACTGAGACTGCCATACCAATGCTCCGGTCAACTGAAGGTGTTTGTTGTTGAAGCGATAACGAATCTGCGGTGCACGGCTGAACGGCTGGAACGGTGCTCCTACGGAAAGATTAAGAATCTGAGGAGAAACATCACCGAACAACGGATGCCATGTCTGACCTACCAGCACAGCCGACTTTCCCCAGTCCAGATTAAAGTATGCATGGCGCAGACGAATGGTGGAGTAAGAAGTTCCCGACCCGCGGAAGTCCACTTCCACTTTGGCGGATGTCTTGGCTGTTCCCAACTTCGGACCTGCCACATCCAGTCCCAAACGGGAATATAATGTATAGAAATTACTGTTCGATGTAGCGTTCAGGTCTTCACCATTGCCGTCGAGCACTTCATCTTTGGGATACATGTAGAACAATCCGTCTACAGTTTCCTCGTTGGCACGGCTGTTATAGTAGAAGTCCGTGCGAATCTGTCCGTAGAATTTGAATTTAAAATCCTTTAATTGTGCGAAACTACTTGATAGTGTCATCAAGCAGAGAGATAATAGAATGTATTTTTTCATAATGTGCTTGTTAATAAACGGGCGCAAAATTACGGAAAATCTATGGAATAAACGAATAAAAAAGAGAGGAATGGTGCTAAATGATTCGGACTGAAAGTCAATCCTACTTTAACAATTTTCTCTTCCCATCATCCTCCAATATACGCATTTGCTGAATGGCTATTTGGTTTAACTTGATGAGTCGCTCACCTTGTGGAATGCCTTGGTCAATAAACACAGCATTCAAGTTCTCCATGTTAGAAAGACAAATCAGTTCATTGATAGAGGCATAGTCACGAATGTTGCCTTTCAGTTCGGGGTTCTGTTCATGCCATATTTTTAATTGTACCGAATTCGGTACAATTAAAACTTGGATTGTACAACATTTCCCATTCCCCGATATACTCAAGGGTGCTTTTCAAACTAAGCCATCGAAAAATGATATGCTCTTGCATCTGACTACGAGCCATATCAGTTAGTGAAATATAATCGTTGTCGTTATATGCAACGACCGTAATCTCCGTATTCTGCACTTTAATCTTCGCCATATTTGTATCATTTGGTTTCAAGTTTTCAAAGGTGCAGTGAAATATTGAAGAATAGATGCTTTATTTAGAATACTTTCCAGTGATGAGAATGGTTAGCAAATCATTATTTCAAAATCGGGCAGCCTACCGTTGATTAAAAAAGGCACTGACAGCCTGATAATATTTGCTGATATTCGTACTTTTATGAATCGCTTTCAGTACTTTTCTGTCGGTTTGGGGCGCCAGGTATTCCCAAAAGGTCTTCATTTTAGTCAGTAGCTGTCCCTCTCCTCCTTCCAATAGTACGTCGTAATTGTTGTACACGCTTTTGTGCATGGATTTCAGTCTATCCCTCATTTCATCGGGCGCGAGCGTACGATTTTCTTTTTGTATTCCAGTGCTAAAGCCGGATTTGCCAGTAGTCCGCGTCCTATCATGATTCCCGCCAGTGAGGGGAATTGTGTGCTGATGCGTTGAATATCTTCCAAATTATGAATGTCTCCATTGTAAACAAGCGGAAGTCGGCAGACCTCCCGGAAAGCTGAAAATCCTTGCAAGTCAACTTCTCCTTTGTAACCTTGTTTGCCCAGACGGGGGTGCATGGTGATCTGGCGCAGAGGCAGGTCATTGAGTATGGGGGCGAGTGCCAGGCATTCATCCGACTGTTCCCATCCCAGTCTCATTTTGACGGAGAAGCTGATTTGCGGATATCGGGTGACAATGCTGAGCAATGCTTTCACCTCTTCGGGATAAGGAAGGATGCCGGAGCCGTTATGACGTTTCGCCAGAAGCGGGAACGGACAGCCTAGGTTTATATCCACTTCCTGATATCCTTTTTTTTTCGATGAAAAGGGATAAAATCACTTCTGCTTTCTCTGCCGATGAGGCTATCAACTGAGGAATCAGGTGGGGCACCCCATTGTTCTCAGGTTCGATTTCCCCGGACATCTCTGCGACGGAAGTTCCCTTTTTCCAATCGTACGAACGGAGTATAATAGGTGTCTACACCGCCGAAGAAGGCGTCATGTGCATTGCGGTAAATTGCTTCGGTGTAACCTTGCAGCGGAGCAAAATGGATGGGTAGTGTATCTTGCATATCTTTTTAATTTGCTATTCGTTATTCGTTATCTTTTCTCTAATAAAGCTTTTTCCTTTTTCTGTCAGCCGATACTTCTGTTTAGGGCTTTTAGGCTGGTCAGGGAAAATTGGCTCTATAACTCCTGTTTCAACAGCAGGCTTTAAGTATTCTTTTGAAAAATAGCTACGGTTTTTCAATTTTAAAAGCTCCATCATTTCCTTAACGGAATAGGTGTTATATTCCATTATATTCAATAGGGACTGAACTTGTATGGTACTTATGTGGTGCTTATGTGGTACTTGCATGGTGCTTGTGTGGTTATTTGTCCCGTATCGGAAAACAAGTATCACAAAACCATTAGCCAACTTAAATTCCGGTTCCGGTAAATTGGCTTTTCGACATTCTTCTGTCATTAAGCTGATACCACGTCCCCAGTTTTCCAATAACTTGCGCTTATAGAGGACATTGGCAATTAAAGGATTCCGAGGTTCTGAACAATGTTCGGATTTCATCCTTTCCATATCCCAGCCATGAGGGAATGTTCCAGGATTTTCAATTTCCACACGGTCATCATAAATAGCTATTCCTACAGAGCCGCCTGGAGTCCGGAATTGTCTATGGCAAAGTGAATTGATAATCCCTTCTCGTATAGCTTTATAAGGAATCGTCAAATGTTCTTCCCGCTCCAAAGCTTCGGTTGTGCCCGACAAAGAAAGGTGCTTGAATATAAAGGTCATTGCTGAATCAAGCAATTGGAACAGATTACCTTGTACGCGCTGATTATCCATAAAGACCATTTTATCTGTTCCTTTGAAACGCGCCAGCCTTAAAAGACATTGCGGATATTCTATCAGTTCCCGGTTGGCAAACAGTACAGCGGCAGCATTGTTTAATACGCCATTCACTAGTAACCCAAATTTTTCTAGAATAATGGAGAGGTTGTTTCCTGTGTTCTCTGGCAAACGACCACATTCTATTCCGAGTCTTACCGTTTTCAGAATTTCATTTTCATCCATATCCTGCAAAGAGAGTTTAGGGTTTTCAAACAGTTCCCAACGATATTTTGCCTCGTCGCGAATTATCAGCAATTGATTATACACTGCTTGTGGCATGGCGGATGTTACACTTTCTACACGATAATAAGGACGACTTTTATAGCAAAATGGGCGGTTGTCTCTTGAATTTTCAACATGGAGTGCTATTATTTTCTTACTACTGTCTGGAAGGGGAATATAAAAGACGTGTACGTTTGCTGTTGGCTCTAATCTGTTGATAGCCTCCGCAATGCTCCTTTTTTGGTTACATCGGCAACCTCTTGCCCGATTATCTTGCCTTTGTCTGTAATGCCGAATAAGACCGGTTCCGCCTTCTCCGTTAAGAAAAGCACAAAGCGTTTCCATGCCACGTTCCAATTGTCCGGTGGTTTCTTTAAATTCCACTTGTTCATTTTCAGTTTGGGCTATGAGTTCCTTTATATCTTCTATATCTTCTATATCTACAGGGTGGTCTGCTTTCATACTGCGTATATTATTGATTTACAAAAAGTACTTAAAAAAACTTCTTATTTCCTGTAGATATACGGAAAAGTAAAAAGAGAGGAAACCTCCCGGCCCCTCTCTTTTGGGTGTTAAATTGATTAAAGTCTGATTTTCATATACGTTTTTAACTGAAGGTTAGAAAAATCGTGCGGGTGATTGGTTGTTATTTAAGGGCGTTGAGCCATCCGGGTACATAGCCCAGACGTTCCCGCAATTGTGCCTCGTACAAAGATTCGGGGGATACCTTCATACCGGTACTTTCTTCATATGTGACTTGTTGCTGCTCTTTACCGGAGAATTTCACGTTCATACCATGTGTACCGACTACGATAGGCGGGAAAATCTTCCACCATGTATCGCTGTCGCTCCACCATGCGAAGTTAGAAGCGTGAGAGTCTGTTCCGGTCACATTCAGATTCCATAGGGTGAGGTCGCCCAAGTGATTGGGGACTTCATTTTCATCGCCTCCTGCGCGGTAGTATACAAGTCCGCCGCTGCAATTGTCTATCAGCGTGGCACGGGGTTGTGTGGCGTGGGATTCGAAACAGGCGTCATTGCCCCAGGTTACGTTCCATAATACGGTTCCTACACTTGGCTTCGATACGCCGCAGCCGTGGAACTGCCCTTGACAACTCTTTCCGTATACGTCATTTCCTGCGCTTTCATCGCGGACTTTGCCGATAAAGACGCGTGAAGAACCTTGCGAACGTACGGCTGAATGTCCGCGTTTTCCACTGATACGGATATCGTATGCCGAGCTGTTGGCAGATTCGGCAAAAGTAAGCGCTTCGCTGACACTCTCGAAGTGGACGTTGCGTACCCGCATGAATTGACTACACGTTGCAGCAGCAGCGGTTTGTAGGCTCCGTCGTATTGCCAGCCTACTTTAGCCTGTTCGGCGTGTCCTTCTCCGTGATGGGCGTAGCCGTCCAATGCGTTTCCTACGAAGCTCAGGTCTTCTATACCGACATTCTCCAGATATTTGTACGTGCGGATTTCCCATCCTTCCGTATCGTTATACTTGATGTCGATGTCGTGCATGATCGGTTCGTAGAAAGTGATCTTGCCGTTTGCAGCGGATTTTACCTGATGAAATTCGGTGATTTTTACTCCGTACAGGTCGTCGGAGCTTTGGTTGATGGAGATAGGGGCTTTTGCTATCGCCCAGTTCTCGTTGAGGGCAATCGGACCGATTTCCTTCTTTACCAGTTCCCTGTCTCCGCTGCGCAAGCGCAACTGTACCCACTGTCCGGAGGAGATTCCGGTGGTTCCGCTGACTTTCACGGTAAAGTCTCCGCGCTTGGCATTCTCGGTTACGGAAGCGAGCTTGGGGGAGTTACCGGCATTGTTCGGACCGTTGGTGTGCTTGATTGCCAACAGTATAGGTGATGAACTGAGATTGCTGATACTTGTCGGCAGATTAGGCGTTTCCATGATCAGACGGGTCTTGTCGGGACCGTCGCCTTTGATCACAAAGTTACCGCCATAGATTTCAATGCCACTGCTGACATTGTTGTTTTTCGAGTCAACGGCGTCCTTCTGCTTGCTTTCGTCGCGGGTGTTGTCGTCATCGTTGTGAAGAACGTAGTCGCCTGCTGGGAAATAGATTACAATCTTCGCGTTAGCGTTCAGCTTGTTGGTTCCGTTTACTTTTGTCATACCTTTCTCTTGCAGGATGCTGATCAGCGCTTCACGGGCGGTCATGTTCTTGGCGGTCATGCGCTCTTTTACGTTGATCACTTGGTATCCTAAAGAAAATGCGCCTTTGCGGCGCACTTTCTCCATGATTATATCCGGCATACGAATAGTCGGGCAGCACATTGTTTTCTCCTGTCTTGAAGTGTTGCCAGGCTATTGCCGAGTTGGCATCTATCTTCGTGGTCAGCAGTTTTACCGGAAGTTTCACTACCCGGCAGTAACCTTCTTTCGAGAATATCTTGATGTAAATCTGTTCTTCGTATTCTTTCCCTTGCACGTTTGTTTTGGGGGCGGTGACGATCAGTTTGTTTTCCGTCAGTTTCACGCCCCATGTCTGGTTTTCGATGGTGGCTGTTTCCACGTTGGCTTGTTCTACCACGAACTCCTGCTTTTGTCCCAGACCGAAAGTGGCTGTGCCTTCATACTTGATTGTCAGGTAGAAGTCTTTTCCGTAGATGGGGACTTTTACTTGGCTGTTGTCGGCACGGATGGTAAAGGTGATCTGTCCGGTCGCTTCGTCGATGGTTACGTTGCTGAACAGGGAACTTGCGTTGGCAACGGCTTGCGTTCCGTCGGCAATCTGGTTGTTGCCCAATTTGTTCCAGGTGCTTCCGTTGTCGATAGAAATCAGCCAGAAACCGTTTGCATCTACTTTCAGTTTCGGGGTGACGCCTGCTGTTCCCGCTTCGGGGATAGCGCTTACCGGTTTGTCGTTAACGAGCAGTTCGGTGGTCATGTCGTTGATGGTATATGCCCAGTGACCTGACGCGTTGACGCTGAACAAGGGCATATCGTTCATGTCTACTTTGCCGCTGTATATGGTTACAGTTTCGCCGTTACTCAGTTCGATGGTATAGTTGTCCTGTTCATCCTTGCTATATCCCACCACCAAAATCTTACCTTCAACCATCTGCTGATAGTTGCTGATGTCCGAGTTCATCTGTTCTATGCTCGCTTCCAGATTGGCTACCCGTTCTTTCAGGTTGTCAATGTCGGAGCGCAGATCATCCCGTTCGTCGCACGAGTAAAGTGCGACGAGGAGGGTGATACATATGATTGATATTACTTTTTTCATACGTTAGTCGATATTAGTTGGTTGCACCATATTCGGCATATTCTGCATTCGGAACGAAGATACCGTTGGCGAGGTCGAAGGTGCCGCCGTCGAACGGATTTGCTTCTGCCAAAGGAACTACAGTGTTTGGGTATCCGGGGGCGGCGGTTCCTCCGAACGGATTGAGGTTGATTACAGAAGTTCCGTTGTTATAGCGAATATTATCTGCAAATGTTAATGTTCCGATAGCTCCATCTCCTACATTTATTAATGTGGCGTTTTTATTTCCAAAGTTTGCGTTATAGAAGAATAAGAGGTTAGAGAAAGTAACATCGTTATTTACGTTTGCTCTTACAAGGGACTGAGAACTAGAGATAAAATTGATGAATGTATTATGGCTGATTATCACTTTTGAATCCAAATTCTGTCCTTGTGCAAAGAGCAGACAACCGTTAATCGTATATTCTATTGTAGAAGGATAAACTACGTTGTTTTCGAACGTTACAGATGTGCATGTGAGTCCCTTGGTGAAGTTTAATACGCGTGAAGCTGTCCAATCTTTAAAAGTCACATTAAATTTAACTAAGCTCTTAATGATAGAAATATTTTCAGATACGCCTGCATTATCGGCTGCACAATTAACCAGATTTCTGGCTTCATACACAGAAAATTCGCTATTACTGAATGCCAGATGAGAAAGATTACCTGTAATTGAGAATACATAGTTGGCAAGTGTGCTGGCATCCATGTTGATATTCATAATGAAAGCTCCCTTAGCACTTGCTGTTCCTAAGATAATAGGTTTGCTGACAATACATTTAACCTTTTGCTCTGCATTGTCTCCGATAAGAACTAGGTTATCGAGAGTTCCGGTCCCAGTATACGTAATTTCAACTCCCGGTTTGATGAAGTAAACTCCTGCCTGGCTGATTTCCTTGCTTTCAGACTCGGAAGTAATCAAGGTTGCTTCTCCATATCCATCTGCGCCATCTTTTTTTGTATTTTGATTCCGTTTATTTCGATAGTTCCTCCTGCGTTGTAAAGTTCGTAGTAACTGTCAACTACTTTCAATTGCCTTCACCTGAATCTTGGCAACCGCCCAACTGGCACCCCTTATTAACCTGCACTGTTACGTCGGAACCGTTATCCGCCGTTGCACGTGTACTCATTGCGTTTGCCGGAGCTGTAATGCTCAATGTAGCTACATTGGTCGTTTCATCCGCTTCGCTCACAGTAGCCACCCATCCGGCAGGAGCAGTAACGATAATGTTTTCACCTTTCACTTTTACAGTCGTAGTGGCAGTCTTGCCATAGCCTATTTCCCAGTATCCGTTCTTCATTCCGGTTTCCGGTTCGGTGATTTCGCAAAGCAAGTCTTTTACGATAGGGATAGAGATGGCTTCCGTCTGTCCTTTCAGTTTGACAACGAAGAATTCCCCGGTTGAATCTACGTATACTTCCTCAAAGAAAGAGTCTGCACTGCTTCCTCCGGAACCATCGCTGACTGCGGATACCTTTTGACCGTCTGTGTCGAGTACGTCTTCCCAGCTGGTTCCGTTATCATATACTTACCTGCCAGAAACTTCCCTCGTCCGTAATCCGGAACTTGGGAGCTATACCATCCTTACCGGGAGTGCCCACAGCCTGAACAGGTATGCCATTCTGCATCAATACCTCACCGTTCACTACCCATTGACCCTCGTCATTGACAGTAATCTCAGGATAAGCAACTTCTCCCTTCGAGCCTTGTGTCAGTGAGATGGTTTCTCCGTTACTCAGTTTCAGTTTATATGTACCGTCTGTATTCGTCACTTCTGTGATAGTCTGACCACCTTCAAGCAGTCGCTTGATAGCTGTCATGTTATCGTTCAATAGACTGACTTGTGCTTCCAAAGACTCTACGCGGTCTTTCAGATTGTCAACATCGTCTCTCAAGTCGTCTGTATCGCACGCTGCCAATGCAAACAGCGCAAATGCGGTTAACATGATTGATTTAAAGTAATTCATAGATATAATGTATTAGTTATTATTTTATTCGTTTATTGTTATTCCACTACGTTTACCACCATGTGGTAAGTAGTCGTGGAGGAATGATCGATATTGGCATTACGAGCGAGGAATGTCACGTTGTAGATACCAATTTGATTGTAGGTATATGTGTACTTATCCAGACGCTGGGTAATATCCTTTACTTTCGTTCCCTGATCGGGACTGCAAGAGTTAACGGTAATCAGATCGGAAACCAGCCAGCTGTATTTCAGCGGATCGTTGGCATTCGTACTATGGATGAAGAAGGAGCCGCCGCCTACACCTGTCAGGTTCCAGATACCGGATACGTTATTGGTAACTGTCCCGTATTCACGGTCTTTGGTCATGCTGGTCTGATCCTTCAGATTCCATTTGTTCTTCATATTGATCGGAGTAAAGCCGAAAGAACCGGCAGAATATTCTGCTTCCTGTCCGCTTGTCATCACATTATTGATGCGCATCCGCTCAAAGTACATCTTGGATTGTGCCACTGTATTGTCAATGCCACGGTAGCAGATAGCGATTGCAATCCGTTTGCCCATGTATTCTTTCATATCAAAACTGTATGGAGTGGCGAGATCGGCATTGCCTACCGCCGCTGTCGGGAATGCGGACTGCGGAACCAATTCTTTCCATTTACCGTCTTTCTCAAATTGCTCTACAAGCAAAGAGTCAGCTTCGAAATTATCCTTGTATAATCCGGTGAATTCGTCGGAGATATATACGTGTTTCTCCAATGTCGTGCTCGGGTTACCGTACTGGAACCAGATAGAGAAGTTCAGCATAGACGACTTGATCTGTGAAGGATCAATCGTTTCGCGTTCGCGATATTCGTATTTGCTGCCCGCTTCTCCACTGAAGAATGTCAGGAAGTCCGGATCGCCCGAAAGGATGAACTCTATCGGAGTACCTTTTTTGGCAGTAATGATCTGTCCGTCGAAGCTTACATTCTCGTTGGTCGCTACTTTTACGTGCAGACCTACCGCTTCGTCCAGCCCGTCGCTGCAAGCCCCGAAGAAGAGGCTTGCTATACAGATGGTTATGAGTTTATATGTTTTCATAATCTATGATGCTTTTATCGATGAATACTGTGATTACCAACCCGGATTGTTCTGTGTGATATCTTTGTTCACACTCATTTCCGCATCCGGAATCGGGAAGTAGTTGTAAGTGCTGGAGATGTTGAAGTAGGTATATACGTTGGTAGGTCCCTGCGTCCAGTTGTTGCCGGATTGTGCTTCGGTTACCAATGCTCTCATATTTTTCACATACTCACCCCAGCGGATCAGGTCGAAACGGCGGGTGTATTCGAAACAAAGTTCCATGGCACGTTCGTCTTTCACGGTCTGGCGGAATTCTTCCTGCGTCATGTCGGGAAGCTCGTTCAGTCCGGCACGTTCTCTTACTTCCTTCATACATTGGTAAGCCAGAGTGGTAGGGCCGTTGTTCGCTTCGTTTTCCGCTTCTGCGATCATCAGCAGTACGTCAGCATAGCGCAGGATCGGGAAGTTGATAGACGTATAGTTCTTGTCTTTCTTATCCGCTTCGTATTCACGGCGGTATTTGCCGCACATACGGCTGAAGTTCTTGGTGGCTGTGGTCTTTTCTGTGTCATCTGCGTACTGGTAAGTTCCGCGTTGCTGACCGTATTGAGACATTACTTCAGCAAGTTTGCCCTGCTCAAATTCACGATGGGTAACGCCTGTATTCTTGCCTCCGGCTTCTTTGTATTCAAACGGAGCGATACTCCAGTTGAAACGTTTGGTATCACCGTTGTTCACATAAAGGTTGTACAGTTTCGGAGTGCTGTAGATAAAGGCATAGCCATATCCGGGGTCTTTGGCTCCCGTCACATCGCTTTTGGAGGACAGATCCGGACCGGCGAGTCCGATGATGTTACCGATACGGCCTTCGGCTTGTGTATCCGAAGTGTTGTTGCCTGCAAATTCGGCTTCCCAGATGCTTTCGTTGGCAGTGGTGTTATACTTGTCGGAACACATATCGATGAAAGGGTCCCAGTAGTTGGCAGCCAGTTTGTGACCGGCAGTCATTACTTTCTGGGCGTAGAAGCTGGCTCTTTCGAAATAGTCTTTCTTTTCGGCCTGTGTGGCATTGCGACCTTCACGGTAATGCTCGCCTGCACGGAACAGATATACACGTGCCAGTATGCCCCATGCGGTAGACTGAGAGATACGTCCCGGCTTGTAAGCAAGATCGGAGGCCGATTTCAGACCAGTCTCGGCGGCATCTGCCATTTCGGAGATGATGAAGTCATAGATTTCCTGCTTGTCCGTACGCGGGATGTTCAGGTTGGTAACGCTTTGGGTCGAAACCGTTTTGAAAGGAACATCTCCCCAGCACTCTACCAGATTGAAATAATAGAATGCACGCAGGAAGCGGGCTTCGGCGATGTACTGTTCTTTGACGCCTGCATCGAAACCGTTTACTTTGTCGATGTTTTCGAGGAACATATTGGCACGGTTGATGCCTGAATAGAGGGCATACCAGAAGGCAGTCACGGCGTTGTCACTGGTGGTGGCGTTGTTGCAGATCAGTCCGGTAGATGCGGGACCGCGTCCGCTGCCTCCGTAGTGGGATAAGTCGTCACCGGCTACGAGGTACATATAGTCGCCGCCGTAGAAAGTAGGTTGCGACAGTATGGCGTAGATGCCTGTCAGGAAGGAGTTGGCTTCAGCGGGGGTGTTGAAGTAGTTCTCCGGCGTCAGTTTGGTAGGTTCTTTGTCCAGAAAGTCACAGGATGCCATGCTGAAACCTGCCAATAGAGCTATGATTGTTATTTTTAATGCTTTCATAATCGAATACTTTTTTCTAACTGTTACTATCATTATCCGTTTAGAATCCCAGGCTTACACCGAAGCTGATAGAGTATGCTCTCGGATAGGAAGAGTAGTCCAGACCGGGAGTGAGCGCACTGTTGCGTACAGATACTTCCGGATCATAACCGGAATAACCGGTACATGTCCACAGGTTTTGTGCGGCAACGTAAACACGTGCTTTGTCTATCTTCCATTTCTTCACCAACTTGGCGGGGAAGGTATAGCCTACTGTTACGTTCTTCAGACGCAGGTACGAACCGTCTTCGATGATGCGTGAAGAGATCACACGGTTGGAAGAGGAGTTGGTAGCCGCAGGGATGTCACTGGTCGGATTTTCCGGTGTCCAGCGGTTGGCATAGCTGGCGAACTGGTTCAATTCGCGTGAACGGTTGTTGGAGCTTTCAAAGAACAGGCGGTTGGCATTCATGATATCGTTGCCGTATGACCACTGGAAGAAGACGCTCAGATCGATGCCTTTATATTCAAAGTTGTTGGTGAAACCACCGGTATGTATCGGAAGTCCGCGTCCGATAATCGTACGGTCGTTGGAGTCAACTACTCCGTCTCCGTTAAGGTCGGCATATTTGGGCATACCCGGCTGAGTGTTGGTCTCAGTAGAGTAGTGGGGCACTCCCGGTTTCAGGCTGTATGAGTTACCCGATTTGTTGAAGTCGTCGTACTTGTATGTACCTTCATAGACATAACCATACATCAGTCCCATCGGCAGACCGACTTTGGCGATGTAGCTGGACTGACCGTTGTAGTTCTGGTCGAATTGCGCGGCAGTCAGCAAGGCTGTCTGATTCTCCGACAATGCCAGTACTTTATTCTTATTGAATGAAATGTTGAAGTTAGTCGTCCACTTGAAGGCGCGTGTCTGGAAGTTGACGGTGTTCAGACTAAGTTCCAGACCATCGTTACGTACTTTACCGATATTCTTGGTAGCGCTGTAATAACCCGAAGAAAAAGGCAGGGAAGCGTCCAGCAACAGGTCGCGGGTGGTCTTCCGGTAAATATCCATCGTTATACCGATGCGTTCGTCGAAGAATCCGAGGTCGAGACCTGCGTTCCATTGTTCGGTTGTTTCCCATTTCAAATCCTTGTTGGGCAGAGAAGTAGGAACAACACCTGCATTCGTCGCATCATTGTCGAATGGATAGACGCCGCTTGGGAGGGAGTTTGTCGATGTATACGAGCCGACTCTTGATTTCAATACCGCCAGGAGCGCATAATAATCATATTCGCCGATACGGTTGTTACCCGTGAGTCCCCAGCTCAGACGAACCTTACCGCTGGACAGTACACTTTTCAACGGCTTCATAAATTCTTCTTCCGAGAAGCTCCATGCGAGAGAACCGGAAGGGAAGTATCCGTAACGGTTGTCCTTGTTGAACTTGGAAGAACCGTCGGCACGGAAAGAAACGGTAGCGTAATATTTAGACATATAGTTGTAAGTCACACGTCCGAGGTATGATAACATCGCCCATGAAGACTTTGCCGAAGTGGTAGTACCTGCCTGTCCTTCGCTCATGCCTGCCATACCGAGTGATTCGTTGGGGATGTGCGTTGTGCGGAATGAATAAATCTCATAGTCCGAGTTCTGGAACGTGATACCTCCCAATACATTGAGGAAGTGTTTCTTTTTGATGTTAGTCTGATAAGTCAGGGTGTTTTCGTTCAGCCATGTCAGGCGTTCCTGGCGGGTTACCTGAGCATTCACTTTATCTGTAGAGGTAGGACCTCCGTAGCGGGTATTCGAGTTGTTGAACTGATCCTGCTTGCGTGAATCATAAGTATATCCAGCGGAAACTTTCAGTTTCAGTCCTTTCAGTACTTCGTATTCTGCGAATCCGTTCATTTGAAGATTGTTGGTGTAGCTCTTCCGGTATTCGTTCTTCTGTGATTTGATCGGGTTGAAACGGTAGTCGTTGCTTGAATCTACGGCGTTGTCCGTTGAACTGTCCATCAGGAAGCTGAGAGGAGTGTCGGGGGAAGTCACCGGACGGTATCCCCATACGCTATAGAAAAGGTTGTTCATACCACTGTAAGAGGTGGATGATGGAGTACTACCTGTCTGGATAGAGCGTGAATAGTTGGTGGTCAGGCTCATGTTCAGTTTGCCGCGACGGACTACTGTGTTCATACGTCCTTGCATACGTTTGTAACCGGTTTCTATCAGCGTACCGTCCTGATCGAAGTAAGATAAGGAAGCATTGTAGCGTACACCTTCCGTACCACCGGCAAGTCTGACCGTATGATTCTGCTGCCAGGCAGTCTTGAATATCTCGTCCTGCCAGTTATATTGCGGTATGTTTTTATAATCGTCCAGTGTCCATTGCTTGCCTTCGTAGTTCATCAGGTATGAGCCGGCAACGACGGTAGGATACATTTCATTCTGTAGCTTGACAAACTCATAAGCATCCATCATCGGAATAGTGCGGGTGACGTGCTGCACACCGAAACTACCGTCATAGGACAACTGTGCCCGTCCTACCTTACCTTTCTTGGTGGTGATGATGACAACACCGTTGGCACCGCGCGCACCGTAAATGGCCGTAGCCGACGCATCTTTGAGGAAGTCGAGCGACTCGATATCGGAAGGGTTCAGCGTGCTGGCTGCCGATGAATCTTCTATCGGGAAACCGTCGATAACGAACAGCGGCGAGTTTTCTTGTGTCAGTGAGTTGTTACCACGGATCACGATGCTCATGTTGCCGCCCGGCATACCTTCGCCCGAAGTTACGTTGACTCCGGCGATACGTCCGCCGAGTGCCTGATCGAATGAAGCGACGGGGGCAGTAAGTACATCCGCCATGTTGGCTTTCGCCACGGAACCTGTAAGGTCACGGCGGCGTACTTCCTGATAGCCGACAACCACTACTTCGTCCAGCGTTTTAGTATCTTCTTTTAATGTGATGACCATTGGTTTTTGCGAGTCCGCCTTTTGTTCTACGGTGACGTAGCCGATAAAGGAAATAACCAAGGTAGCGTTCTTTTGGGGGATGTTAAGAGTGAATTTACCGTCAAGGTCGGTGATCGTTCCCTGCGAAGTGCCTTTTACCTGAACACTGGCTCCGGGAACACCTTCTCCTAGATTATCCTTCACAGTACCTTTGACAAGTACTTGTGCAAGCACAAATGGAACAGAAAGCAGGAGCATTCCCAAAATGGAGAGCATCCTTTTTTTCTTGTCTGGTTGGATAGATGTTTTTTCATATATTAAAAATTAAGTGATTTTGTTGAATTTACGATAGCAAAGATATACGCATTGATTGTTCTCATATGGATAGAATTATTCAAGATTGATACAAAATAATACAAATCTGCTATTCTCATTGGTTATCTTGTCTTTACCGATTCAAGCAGTTCGGACAGCTCTCTGACAACTTCCGGATGCTGTTTCGCTACATTGTTTTTCTCCGATGGATCGGCGGATAAATCGTACAGCTGGGGATGCCTGTCGTTGCCCAGTTCCATTTTTGTCCAGTATTCGATGGCGGGGGCGTCACTCGGTTCGATGTACTTCCATTGTCCTTTCACGATGGCGAGCGTATTATTGAGATTTTGCTGTACGATGTATTCACGACTGGTGTAGTCTTTTCCCAGAAGCGTGTTCAGATGTTCCTGACTGTCAGGAGCTGCGCCTTCCGGAAGCGGTTGTTTCAGTAAAGCGGCAAGTGAGGCAAAGATATCGATTTGAGAGAAGAGAGCCTGTTGCTTGTTCGGCTTCACTTTGGCAGGCCAGCGGACGATAAACGGAATGCGGGTTCCGGCTTCGTAAGCGCTGTACTTTCCACCACGGTAAATACCCATCGGGGTATGTCCGTTGAGGCGTTCAAAGGCTTGGTCCTGGTAGCCGTCGTCGATGACGGGGCCATTGTCGCTGGTGAATATCAGGATGGTGTTGTCCGTCAGCTGGAGGCTGTCGAGGGTGTTCATGATCTCTCCGATGGTCCAGTCGAGTTGCAGAATTACGTCTCCGCGGGTTCCCAGACCGCTTTTCCCGGCAAAGCGGGGATGTGGGACGCGCGGTACGTGTACGTCCTGCGTACCCATATATAAGAAGAAAGGTTCTTCCTTATGGGAGGCGATGAAGTTCTTTTTGCTTTATCGGTGATGATATCGGCTATGTCTTCATCTTTCCAAAGGGCGGACTTTCCTCCGGTCATCCAGCCGATACGGGGGGGTATGCCGTTGATTATTGTATTGTTATGTCCCTGACTGGGTTTTAGTTTTACGAGTTCCGGATTCTCCTCGCCTGTAGGCCAGTTGCCTACTTTATGTTCGTAGTTCACAGTGATCGGGTCGTTCGGGTCGAGTCCTACCACGTGTCCGTTCTCGACGAATACACAGGGGACACGGTCTACGGTTGCCGGAATCACGAACTCGTAGTCGAAGCCGATACTTTGGGCGTTGGGGGTGATGTGGCCGTTGAAGTCGGTGCCTCCTTTCGGACCGAGTCCGAGATGCCATTTGCCGACAACTCCGGTGGCGTAACCTGCTTCTTTCAGCATATCGGCCATGGTGACACGGGCGGTGTCGATGATTAGTTCCGAGTTTCCGGGGGCAATGCCTGTGTTCTCCTGTCGCCACGGGTACATGCCTGTCAGGAGTCCGAAGCGGGAAGGGGTACTGGTGGCGGAAGTTGCGTAGGCGTTGGTGAACTGTACGCCCTGTCCGGCAAGGCGGTCGATATGGGGAGTACTGACCTTCGTTGCTCCGTAGCAGCTAAGGTCGCCTATGCCAAGGTCGTCCGCGAATATATAAATAATGTTAGGCTTTTGTGAGTTTTGTCCGTTGTCTTTTTGTGCTTTCTGATTGCATCCGGTCAGCAGGGCTATACCGGGCAATAGCGGTAGTAAACGTGAGACATTCTTCATAATGTTGGTCTTTTATGGAGTGATTACTGAACACAAAGATAAGAGGATTGGCGGAAATGAGTGAGCAGGAATGTACAGGTGTGATACAAAATAGTCCATTACGGAGTTTTTTTTGGATGCCATAGTGCCTGTGTATCTGATATTTATTACTTTTACGCAGAAGAATGAAATGACTGGGGAAACAAATGAATCTATGATCATCAATAAAAATGAAATTGCAATAAAAGCCTATCCAAGAGGAAGATATACCATTGTTTGATAAATGGTTGGACAAGGAATATATAAGTAAATGGTTTGGAAAAAAAGAGGATTGGCTGAATGAAATCCATGAAAGGAACGGGAAATATAGTTTCCTGAAACATTTTATTGTCTACTGTAATGACCGGAAAATAGGATACTGCCTTTATGCCGATTGCTTTTTCTTGAAAGATTTAGAGGAAGAAGGACATGATTTTGAGGATTTGTATGGCGACGTGCCGGCTGAGATGCATACCTACGAAATTGGTTATTTGATTGGTGAGGAGGAATATTTGAATCATGGTATCGGCAAAATAATCATCCGGATATTGGAAGAGAAGATTATGGAAGCCGGAGGAAAAGAAATATCGGCAGACCCTTCTGAAGAAAATATAATTTCAATCAAAGCTTTGTTAAGTAACGGATTTAAGAAAAAAAGGGATGGGGATTATAGGAAAGTATTAGGCTGAGTCAGCAACGAATAAAACTTCTATAAGAGTACTTCCCGGTAAGTACAAGACTTGCTTATGACAAGTACTTAAGTTGCTTGATTCTAGTACTACGTTTGAGTCGAAGATGTACTACATTTGAGTGAAAGATGTACCACCTTTACTCCATACTATTATCGGGGCACTTTCTGCATTCAGCTTTTTCAGTTTCACTCGCAAACGCCTTGTTAGAAAGGGATAGCGGCTGAAAGGACAATTTCGCACCTTTGCGTGAGGGGATTCTGAGTGGGGAGGGGTGGTTTCAGTTCTTTCAGCCTTGTTCTTACATAAAACCATAGTCGATTGGCTATGCCTATTCTGCACACAAGTTATAGTTGCTCAACAACTGGGCTGAATTTTGTAAGCCCGGAGATGAACTTCACTCACCGCCGAGATGAAGGTTACTCATCACCGAGGTGAAGGTTTCTCACCACCGAGATGAAAGTTGGTAAGGTGGCGGCTTATTTCAAATCAATGACAGACAATAGTTCAGATAAACAGAGGCTCTGTTTACCTCGAATAGCACTTCTGTTTGTCCCAAATAGCACCTCTGTTTGAGATAAATGCAGGCTCTGATTAGGCAACAATTACCAGCCATCCGGATATTTTATTTTTCCGACTGAAAGGACTGAAGTTACTTACCCTTCCTCAGGGCATATCAGAAACAGGTGTAAAATAGTACCTTCAGCCGCTATCCCTTTCTAACAAGGCGTTTGCGAGTGAAACTGAAAGAACTGAATGCGAAGTGTCGGTACTTTGTTACATTATATCGTTGTTTACTCAATCATTACCTGTTTCTTCTTCGTTCCCTTCTTCCTCTTTTTCTTCACCCTTGCGGTAGGCAAGCGGACTGACGTGGTAAATCTCCTTAAAGCATTTACTGAAATAGCGGGAAGAAGAGAAACCGATGCGGTCGGAAATCTCCGTAATGTTCAGCTCCGGATTGTTCCGCAGCATGACGGCTCCTTTCTTGAGACGGATACTTAATATAAAGTCATTTGGTGTCTGACCGGTGACGGCTTTCAGCTTCGTGAACAGATTGGTACGTGCCATCCCCATTTCACGGGCGAAGATGTTGACGTTAAAGTCCGTATTATCCAAGTGCTGTTCGATGATGGCCATGGCACGGTCCAGCATTTCTTTATCCATCGGGTTGGTGGCAAGCATCTGGGCAAAAGCCTGTGGCTGTTTGCTGAATTTCTCCTGTAGCAACCGTCGGGAGTTCACCAGATTGTTGCAACGGGAGATCAGGAGATTGGTATTGAACGGCTTGGTGATATAATCGTCCGCGCCGATCTTTAATCCTTCAATGTTGTGTTCCACGGCTGTACGTGCCGTCAGTAGTACTACCGGGATGTTACAGGTTTTGAAGTCCTTTTTGATTTTCTTACAGAGTTCCGTACCCGACATACGTGGCATGACAACGTCACTCAGTATGATGCTTGGCATATCTTTTTTGTATGATATCCAATGCCTCTACACCATCGGAAGCGGTGGTGACCTGATAGAATGTTTCGAAGATACCTACCAGCATTTGTTTGATGGATTCGTTGTCTTCCACTATCAGGCATTTTCGCATCTTCGATGCGTTTGTTGTCTTCCTCCTTCCATTCGGAGTCGGGCAGTATTTCTACGGTTGGAACGATTGTTTCCGGTTGTTGCTGGATGTTGGCGTCGGCATTGTCCCGTACGATTTGTTCCTCCGTGAAGTGCTGGTTACCCGATTTCAGCGTAATGATAAAACGGCTTCCCTTGCCCGGTTCGCTCTCTACACGGATGGTTCCGTGATGAAGTTCGATGATACCTTTTGTCAATGCCAGTCCGATGCCTGTGCCGGCTCCGGTATTCAGTGAGTCGAGGCGTTCGGTCTGATAGAAGCGGTCGAATATCTTGTCGATCTCGGCGGCGGCAATGCCTGTTCCCGTGTCTTTGATCTCGATAATGACCTGTTTATCCTCCTGCGATACGTTGATGGAGATGGTATCTTCCGCCTTCGTATGCTTCAATGCGTTGGACAGCAGATTGTTCACTACCTTCTGCATCTGCTTCTGGTCGTACCATACTTCAATATCATCCGACTGCTTGTTGAACTTGAAGTTGATTTGCTTGCTGCTGGCGTATTCAAGGAATAACAGATAATTCTCGTACAGGAAGTTCACCAGATTATGTCGGCTGACTTTGATTTTCATGTGCCCTTGTTCCTGCTTGCGGAAGTCGAGCAGTTCCGTAATTAGTTCACGCAGTTGGAGGCTGTTTTTGTAAATTCCCAATATCTTGTGATAAATATTAGGTGTGAATGTCTGTACTTGCAACAGCGTTTCTACCTGCCCCACGATCAACGTCAGCGGAGTGCGGAACTCATGGGAGATGTTGGTGAAGAAGCGTAGCTTGGATTGGTTTAATGCTTCGAGGTCTTCGATGTGCTTCTTTTCATACTTCAGTGACTCACGCAGTTTGATGCGGGAATTGTAGTTCTGAATGAGATACCATAACAGACTGACGGTACAAATGGTGTAAATCAGATAAGCCCACCATGTCTCATACCAAGGCGGTAATACACGGATCAGTAGTCGTGCTTCTTCGATACCGTCTCCGTCCGACTTGATGACGAGCGTATATTTGCCCGGATTCAGGTTGGTATAAGTGATAAGCGTTTGCTTCCGGTCGGTGTGATTCCATTCGTCGGAGAAACCCTCCAGGCGATAGAGAATTTCATCTCTGTTGGCAGGGATGAAGTTGGAAGTGGCGTATTCTATGCTGAACATGGATTGGTCGGCTTTCAGGCTGATTTCCGGTGTATAGGCGATAGACTGTTCCAAGATGCCGGTGTCGTCTCCGGCAGTGATCTCCTTTCCGTTGACCAGCAGGCGGGAAAGGATGATGCTGTAGGACTTGGGCGTAAAGTGCAGTTTCTTTTCCCAGAAAGAAATCATACCTTGGATACCGCCCAGAAATACTTCTCCGTCATGCGTCACGAACAATGCGTTTTCGTTGACGGCAGTCAGCGGGAATCCGTTCTCTGTTCCGTAGTTGTAGAACTTCTTCTGCGGGTAGTCAAACTGGGAGAATCCCTGATTGGTAATCAGCAGCAAGTCTCCCTTTTGTATGGACGACTCGAATACTTCGTAGATGCAGTCACTGGATAGCCCGTCTTTCTGCATATCGAAGTTCTCGAAGTCGTTGCTCTCTTTGCGGTAACGGTCGAGCCCGCTTCCGGAAGTGGAGAACCACAGGTTGCCATTGCTGTCTTGCATGATGTTGTTGACATTGTTGTTGCTGAGAGTGTTCGGAATGGAGGGATTGTGTGCATAGTGGGTGAGCTTGCCGGTGTCGAAGCGGTAAGAATATACGCCCTCTCCGGTAGCGGAAACCCATAGCGTTCCGTCCTTGTCAATGTAGAGACTGGCCACCATGCCGATATTTCTGCCTTCTTTGGTATCCTTGAAAAGATGTTCGCAGGTGCCCGTTGCCGGGTTGAAAAGGCAGACTCCGTTTTGTGTGGCGATGATCAGTTTGTCTCCGTAGGGCACGATGTCGCGTACAATATCCGAGGGCAGTGTGGTCGGGTCGCCCGCTTTCATCCGGTAAATGGTAAAGCGGTTGGTGCGCAGGTCGAGTTTGTTCAAGCCTCCCAAGTGTGTGCCGATCCACATAATTTCCTCTGTCCGGTCGTAATAGATTGCCTTGACGTTGTTGTGCGAGATACTGTTCCTGCCTTCTTCATGGCGGTACCAGCGATAAGTATTGTTTTTCCGGTTGTAGACGTTCACGCCACCGCCTTCGGTGCAGATCCATAAGTTACCGTCTTTGTCTTCCGTCATTCTGCCGACGATGGGGCTGCTTAATCCTTCTTTCTCCGTGTCTCCTACTTTATAGCGGGTATAGATTTCATATTCCGGATTGAAGTAGTTGACGCCGCCGAAGTAAGTTCCCAGCCACAGGGTTCCCTGTTCGTCTTTCACGATACACCAGATGGAAGAGTGGGTGAGTCCGTCGGGTTTGTTGTCATTGGCGGTATAAAGTTGGAACTGTCCCGTGGTCTTATCGTAACGATTCAGAAAAGCCGTGGAAAGTTCCGATCCATAGATTTCCCAGATTATCTTCGCAGCAGCTTCTGACAAAATCGGAACATATACTGTTCGGATTCTTCGGGTCGTGGCGGAAGTTATCGATGGTACTGTTTGTACGGATACGGTAGAGTCCTTCTTCCCAGCTGCCTATCCACAGTTCTCTGGATGAGTCTTCGTAGATGCTGGCTATGTTTCCTTTTGTGATGGGCTGGGAGAGTTGCTTGTCGTCCGACAGGCAGTAGACGCCATTGCTGGTGGTTCCCATCCACAGGTTCTTCTTCTTGTCCAGATGGAGGCAGGATAGGTTAATGTCTTTCCCGGCAAGGTGGTAGTAAAGGTCGAAGTTATTCGTGTTCTCGTTGAAAACGAATACTTCTTCTCTTTTTCCGATATATAGTTTTTCGTTGTAGTAGATAGCGTCCACATTGCCTTGCAGTAAGGTCCTGAATCGTTGAGTGGTCATGTCAAATTCGGCTACACCGTCAGTGCAAAGCAGGTAAACTTTCCCGTTCTTATTACCTGTGATACGGAGTACGGTATTGCTGAACAGACTGTTCGGATCATTCTTCTTGAGCTTGAAACTTTTGATATCGTTACCGTTATAACGGTTCAGCCCTTCGCGCGTACCTATCCATATAATGCCCCGTTCGTCAATGTACAGGCTGTTGACGGAAAACTGGGAAAGTCCGTCATCTGTGGTCAAATGGCTGAAAGTAATATTTTGTCCTAACGTACGGACAGCAGTTACGCTTAAAAAAAGCAGAAATAAAAGGATTACTTTTCTCACTAATTCGTTTTTTAAGGTATTACTAATGGCAAATATATTGTTTTTATTCGAAAGAGGCAAAATTAGTCAGAAGTTTTTATGAAGGGCACTGGATATCAGTATTCTATTTGAGAAAAGAGTAATTTTAACCCTAAAAACAACCATGACAATTAATCATAAAACTAATCATGGAAGTGAATCAAGAGCAAATTTTTTTTTTTAATTTGAGTTGATTTTTAACTTGCCCAATTTGGATACAAAGAAAGCAATTACAACCTATGTTGTAGTTTACTACAAACGAAAAATAGTCTCTGCTACCCTCTTTGTTCCAAAGCCTGGTGAAACAAAAGAGGGTAGCAGAGACTATTATTTCAATATGGAAAAGTTATAAGTCTCCCCTTTTACAGTAGAAAAAGGGAGATTACATCTTTATCAATAGAAGAAACCGTAATTTTTCTCCCTTGCTATTTTTTGACTTTCAACCAACGGGCAGCAGGGCAATATATCCGACATTCTCCACCATGACCGGAAGTAACGGCACATTGTGTTAGCCGTCCGGCATTCCATTCCATTGTAAAGGTAAAGTCTCCTTCCGCACGTAATCCCGTCACACTGCCATTTGCCCAAACAGAAGGTAAGGCAGGCAACAGGTGGATAAATCCCTGATGACTTTGCAGTAACATTTCGGCAATGCCTGCCGTAGCTCGAAATTACCGTCGATTTGGAAAGGTGGATGCGAATCAAAAAGATTTTCATAAACTCCGCCTTGGTCGTTATCCATGCTAATAACTGTAAGTGTAGAAAAGTCAAGAGCAGATTTTAGCAAACGGTAAGCATGTTCGCCATCCTGCAAGCGTGCCCAGGCAGCGATTTTTCCAAGCACGGCTCCACCCCGTCCCCAAGTCTCCACGTGATTCTAACGTTCTTTTTGCCGCATCTGCATATTTTGCGTCTTTATAGTAAGATATCTGATTACCCGGATAAAGAGCTATCAATTGGGAGAGATGCCGATGGGGATTTCCCAAGGTATCAAGTTTCTGACTATCTTCCCGCCACTCACGTATTTGCCCCCCAGGCACCTAGTGTGACACCATTGTCCAAGCGTTTCAACTTCTCCGACAGCTTCCTTACAAAATCTGCATCCAACGGAATGCCTGCTCCTCGCAGGACACGTACAGCCTGCATGGTTTCGCTGAAAAGTTGCCAAACTAGTTGGTGGGCATAAGCCACTCCATCTTCCCAAGGTCCATGTTCAGGCGACCACTCTGCCGGAGCAAGCAGTACGCCGTCAGCCGTTAATTGAAGCCTGTCAAACCAATATTCACAGGTACTGCGCATGACCGGATAGGCCACAGAACGCAGATAGTTGATATCTTTGTGTGTAAGCATAATGCTTCCACAGATGCATGCAGTACCACGCATTCGCAGGACGGTTGATATTCCAATCCGTGTAGCCGAATATATTGTTTTGTGTGTTTACAGTCCATCCTCTGAGTCCTTCACTTCGTGCTAATTGTTGCCAGCTACCACCCGGGCGAAGAGCTTCAGTGGCAATATACCGGATGAAAGGTTCGTGACATTCGGAAAGATTACAGACCTCAGCAGGCCAATAATTCATCTGTATATTGATGTTGCTATGAATATCACATTCCCAGGGCGGAGCATTATCTCCATTCCATATCCCTTGTAGATTATTCGGCAAATTCATTCCACGAGACGAAGCGATCATCAGGTATCGTCCATATTGAAAATACAACATATCCAAATAAAGAGCTTCTTTATGCAGGCGTACCAGTTCATTCGTGGGAACAGAGGGGATTTCTGTTTTCATTCCTATTTTTCCCCCTGTCTTTGCTGCTGTCTTTAAATCAAACCGGACGCGGTTGAAAAGAGATTGATAATCATTCAGGTGAGTGGATTTCAGCTGATCATAACCTTTTGCAGATGCCCGTGCGAGCCGGTCTGTCAGGCGCTTATGCAGTTGTCCGGAAGTTTCTCCCACATAGGTAGCAGAAGATAAATCATAATTGGTCGCTGCTGTCAATAGAATAAGGACGGAATTGGCTGCATTCACACATAGTTTATTGCTATCCGCCACCAATGTGCCGCCTTCATTAATGACCTTTAATTGAGCTTCATAAGATAATAAATCCAGTTTTCTACGGAACAGGATACCATCTTTGGTGACTTCTTGCCGGGTGCCCGGACGTCCGTCGGCAAAGGCTGACGGAAAAATTAAGTTTCTTCTCGGCTTTCGGTGTACTTAGTCTGAGCACAATTACCTCATCGGGACGACTGGCGAAATACTCCCGTAAATAATGCGTTCCAGCCGACGTATAACTCACTTTGCCTATAGCTTCATCCAAAGAAAGTTCGCGACGATATTCCCGGACATCTTCCTGCCCATCAAAATGAATCCATACATCACCAAATTTCTGATAAGCCCCACGGGTGGTAGTACTTCCTGTCCACAAAGTCTTTTCGTTAAAAGTATCTGCTCGGACTCTACACCACCAAAGAACAAAGCTCCCAATTCTCCATTACCAATAGGCAAGGCAGAGGTCATCCAGTTCGTTGCGGGACGGTCATACCATAGTCGCATGGGAACGGTTTCTGTCTTTTGTTCAACACCCGCAACCGGCCCGGCAAAAAGCAAAAGCACACAAATACTCTTGATAAAATTTCTTCTCAATAACATAAGCTATATAACGATTACTATAACAATTTTATTTTATTCGCATACAATTCCCCTTACTGTAACCTCTGCAATAACTGCCGGTGACTTCTTCACAAACCGGATACGTACAAAGCGTGCACGAACCCCGGCATCAGGAAAATCCACAGCAATATGCGACTCTTTTCTCCTATTAGCCTGTTTGTCTGACACGACTGTCCAATGTACTTTATCTCCCGACACTTCAAGGACATAGCGATAGATGCTTTCCTTCGGAAATCGAACCTGAATATTCTTCAATTCAAGCTCTTTCTCCGTATCCAATATCCAAAAAGGAGCGGGATCATCTTTGGATGCCTGCCAATAGGTTTGCAAATTACCGTCCGCAGCAAATCCCGCTACTTGATTTTCGTGATGGCTACTGGAAAAAGTAGGATTGTTCCGACCGAACTCCTGTACCGCTTTCTCCTTCTTCTCTCTTACAAAACGTACATAAGAACGCTCTCTCACTTCAGGAGTCAGCCCCTTTTTATAAGCCTCATTTCCCTGAAAAACAATCTCTATACGTGCCGGTTTCAGTCCCGGAGAGGTGGCCTCGAGTACAGAGGTTCCCGCATAATAGGAGCGAAAAGCAATAGCCGCTTTCCCGTCCATGATACGGATATCACTGTCCGGTTCAAAACGAATCATATTTCCCGTTGGAAATTCCCCGGACCGGAAACTAATCTCAGTTCTACTGCAGGGGAATTACTAACAGGTTTTCCCGCTGCATTCAGGACCGTAACCATTAATTGCACATCGTCCGTGCCGTCAGTAAGGATATTATCAGTGCGAGATGCTTCTAATCGCAGTTGCGCAGGAACGCCTTCTCCCGCCCATTCCGGTGGTGCCACCCGGGTATATTCGTTCCGATACCAATACCAGGAGCGTTTGGGAATACGGAAATAGTCTACAATTCCCATCTTTCCCAATTGACTGCCGGCAATACTTCCATGATCAAAGCCACACCATATCGCTTGCCCGCTGCGCCATGGAGTTCCTTTCCACCCATCGTTCATTTGCAAATCGCCCCATCCAGGATTATATTCCCCGGACGTTCGGCAGTCACACTGCCATATTCGGATACCACATTCGGAATACCCGGATTCTGAAAATCCGGTTGCGTTGCTCCATCTCCGTTGTATCCTCCGATATCACCTATCTTATCTATTCTCTCATCCCCTAACGGACGTTGCGCTCCTCCAATGGCTGCGGGACGTGACGGATCGAGCTGATGAGTCAAATCAACCATTCTCTTTAATAGGCGACGTACCCCTTTCATCGCCTCCGGTGCAGAAAAAAAAAGGCTTCGTTACACATGCTCCACGCCACGATAGAAGGATGATTACGATGAATACGTATCATCTCCTCCAACTGCTGCAAAGCGCTTGCTTCGAATGCTTGTGCATCTTTCTTGTCCACCGGATAAGCACTTGAGTCCCAGTAACCATCTGGTCTGAAACCTCCGATTCCCCAAAAAGGCGCTTCCGACCAGAATAAACATACCTTCCTCATCGCAAGCTTGCGAAAAAGCAGGCGCATGAGGATAATGCGAACCACGAATGAGATCAAAGCCAGCCTCTTTCATCAATAGGATATCTCGCCGCATGGCTGCTTCCGTCACGGCATCTCCCCAGCCTGCCTGATCCTGATGTACATTTACTCCTTTGAAAAACAAGTGTTCTCCGTTCAGGAAAACTCCTTTGTCGGCAGTCCACTCAAACCAACGAAATCCGAAAGGTGTTTCTACTCGGTCTATCAACATTTGCCCCTGATAGACTGAACTGACTACTTTATACAGATAAGGATGGCGAGGATGCCATAAGGTAGGATGATTGACCGCTTCAGTGATTTGTTCAAGCTTCTTCATAGAATTAGCTTCCACTTTCTCCTCATTCTCCACAGAAACAAGTATTCGGCCTTCGGCATCTTTTACTTCCGTCAAGAGTTTGAATTCCATCGTTTTATTCGTTTTGTTACAGATATCCGTGCAAACCCTGACTACCGAGGATTTGCCTTGATGCGCTGCCAAATCCGGTGTCGTCGCAAATATACCGTACCAGTCAATATGTACAGGCGACTTTCTCACCAGCCGGACATTACGATATATACCTCCGCTAAACACATGTTCACCCGCCCTGGGCGCTACATTGGCTTTCCAAATATTATTTACGCGTACGGCAATCACATTATTTCCCATGCGGACTGCTGAAGATATGTCAAAATAGAAACCTGTATAACCACCGGTATGTGTACCTGCCTTCTTTCCGTTAACAAAGACTTCCGCTTCCTGAAATACTCCGTCAAACTCCACGAAAAGCTGTTGTTTCAAATCTTTCGCAGTTAATTCAAAAAGACTTCCTGTACCAGCCATAGCCTGTATAAAAGTCTTTCGACATAAAATAAGGAATACTGAAGGAATGAGGTATTCCAATTGTTTCCCAACTACTATCATCATAGTCCGTCCGTTCAGCGCCTGTGTAATCACCTTGCATATACTTCCAATTCCGGTTGAAATTGATACTCTGCCGGCATAGTTCGTCTGTCTGAACTTTAGCACACAGGGTATCACTTAATAAACACAGCAAAAAAGAAGAATTAATTTCTCTTGTTTCATATCCAATTCTTATTATAATATTCTATCCAAATCCGATTATAAATACAGATGTTATCTCATTCCTTTATCCAACCCATATATTGGCAGTCCTTATACACACGCTCTCTATCAAGAGGGTAAACCTTATCAATTAACAATACCCCCTCCAAATCATTCGCTACCCGAACCGACTTGTCACTATTTGGGACAGGTAAGTATTCCGAATGTTTATAGGAAACAGGACCTCCCAGAATCACTGCACCCAATCGTTCCCTCAACTGTTTACGGAATTTCCGTACATACAAGCCGGACTCACTTTCCGAAAAGATGGTTGAGATTCAAAGCTATCCCGATATTACTTTCTCCTATCTCGCGTATCATTTTTATCTGTTTATCTACTGTATCTGCAATCCTGAACCGTGTGTTAGTCAGCAGTAACCGAACTCCCTTTTCTCACCATATTCCGACAAATAGCGAAAGGTCTTTTTCATCCCAACATATACCTTTTTGCGCAGGATACTTGTCACTCTCAACCCGACCATGCGTCGTAAATAATGCCACACCTATTTGTAATTCCCCATTTTATCCAGTATCCTCTTATAATAATCCATGCTTTTCTCATAATATTCGGGAACGGCATCACATAAAGTCAAGCCCGGGAAATGGTTTATCTCTTCTATGAAACTAACCACCATAGATATACCACGCTCATCAAGTAACTTCTTCTCTTCACGAAGTGCGTCTAATGAATAATTTGCCAAGTATTCCGCGCTCACACAGACTCCGCCGAATGCGTTATAGAAGCAATCAATTTCATCTATATCTTTAAGAATCCCTTTGGAGTATCTGTCCAACGCCAGAATATGATTTCTATTATCGGGCAATACATGCTGTTGAGACGATTGCTGTCCACCGGATATATGCTGTGCGGCAGGTAACTTATTTTTCAGAAGTCCATAAACTGTTTCCCAATCCAAAATAGGTGTATCAAGCAATTCATAACCATCGCCAGCTGACTTGAGCATACCTTGTCCTGGACTTTTCACTAGTTGAAAATTTAAATCTGCTAATTCAGAGGGAATGGAAAAACCTATCGGCGTTGACGGTATAAACAGTACATCTTCTCCATAAAGAAGCGAGAGTTTATCTGCTATTTCCTTCAGCTCAATCAAGGTTTGCTTATACTGTGGCAGACTACTGTCGAACGTCCAGCGTCCTGAAGCAAATCCTTTCCGCAAATCCGCAGTAATCTGTAATTTCTGCAAGCAGAACCACTTATTCTGTTCTTTCAAAGCGTAGCTGTCTGCCTGTAACAACTTATCGCCCTCAACGGATATTCCGCTAAAATAATCGAAAAAAGGTAGGCATATATCTGATTGTTTCTTTGGTGAACAAGATATCGTCAAATACCAACAGCCGGTGACTCACAGGTTTCGCCTGCTGTATCTTCTCTGCCAATTCTACTCTCTCTTCATCAACGGATACGTCGAACAAACGTATATCCCCTCCAAAAAAATATACGAATCATTATCTTTTCCATTCATATCTCCCCGTATCCCATTCGGCCAATATCCTTGAGCCTGAAACAGTTTGTCTCCTGTCGAAAGTTCATCTATTGATTTTATCCTTCCAATCTTCGACCGTATTGAAAAAAAGGCAGGCTCTCCAGTGTATTGTTATAAATCGCCAGCCGATATTTGCCTTCTTCCAGATAATTCACTATCACTCCAAGACCCTCGCCCACTTCAAACAATTGTACAGATTTAAATACTGCATCCACTATCGACCGGAAGTGATTCAGTAAACTATATGGCCTGCCTAGAAAAGTGTTGAAACCACCTTGCATCCATGTAGGTGGCTTGTTGTATTCCAAGGGAGCAGCATTCAGGCCATAAGCTGTAAGCGAAAGTATAATTTGCCCCTTCCCAACGGGAATGTTAACGGCTACCGGCTCTCCGCCAATCATTGCCAGAACATGAGCCTCATCGGGCAAAGAAGCCCGATAAAGTTCAAAGTTCCCCGTTCTACAAGTTCATTTTCTCCTATCCTGACTATTCCTCCAGCCGGAACGGTTCTACTTTTTACCGATTTTCCATTCCGGCCAAATACGTGCGGCATTTTCTGCCGTAACTATAAAAAGTACCGCCCTTGTGAACATACTCTTTCACTTTATCCGCCAACTCCATTCCACCACTGAAAAGGTTTCCGGCAGCCACCATGACAGGATACTGTTTCATCACTTCCACACGTGCATCACTGTGTAAAACATCGGCATTCTCCCCATAAGGAGTCGCACACATTGCTCCCGTTTCATCATGAAAAAAGCCACTCCGTTCATAATTCGGGAAAAATAAACTTATCATTGCATCCGTAAGAAAGTCACCTGCTTCATAATCCATCCCGTTCCAAACCTGAAATCGGCCTGCGATATGGTCTGCCGGCATCCAACCGGAATAGAAATCATTGAGTAAAGCGATTTGTGTAACCATACAGCCCGGCTGTCCGTACTTCTCTACAAAGTTCGCACAATCGGTATGCATTTTACCAATAGGAGTCAATTCTCCCTTGTTAGTGGCAAAATGACCTTCGCACCATCCGACTCCATGCTGAGTATCGTTGCATTATACATATACTGTGTATAATAAGAGCGTTTAAACAACGATAAACTTCCTCCTTTATTCACACGCTCGTATTTCTCGTCTCGGGAGTAATTCTTATATCCCCATGTATCAAACACCGATACATCACCGAACCACAAGATACCGTACTGCTTTCCCGCTCCGCGCAGATGCATATATTGCACCTGTCCGTTGGTAATCTTATTCTGTGTTTCCGCCCCTGCAAGAATCGTATATCCTTCTTTTTAGAATGTAATGCCAGTACCACAGTACACTCAACGAGAACTGCACCAGTTTCCCAAATCTGCAGCGACACGGTCAAAATAAGGCTGGGAAGCAAGATACTGCCTTCTGCGATCCGGAATGTACGGTTCCATTATCTGTTTATAGGTAAAGTTAAACCGGCCATCCTGTTCTCCTCTACATCAAATCCGGTAAACCGGTGTCCCAGGTGCTTTCTGATTTGCTCTGTTTGCCACTCCGGCACGATATATTCACCAAAACTTCCATAAAAAGGACTTCCCGGTCCATACCCACCTATGTTGTGAAGATACATTCCATGCTTTCCTATATATTGCAACTTTCCCGTAAACTCCTGATTCTTTAAGAATGAAGCACCAGGACGATATACCAACCCCGGAACATCAGCCAGTTCAGTTTCGTTTGACGGAACATTCCGCCCGGCTACGAATTGAGTCCGATGATCGAAATCACTCCAGGAAAGAGCCGGATAAGGACGCCGGGAATATTCAGGATATTCCATCGGCTCAACCGGATAAGGGTAGATGACCGGATGTATGGCAAAGAGTTGTCTCGATGCACCAACATCCGGTACATTGAATAGAAGGAAAACGGTCAATAAGAAATAATGATATAATATTCTCATGTCTGTATCATCAAAATAGAACTATTCTTTTTTGCGTATTCTATCGACAAATTGTCCACATAGAGAATATCGTCATCCTCTCTTGAATCTATCACCATCTTGAATTTATCTCCGGCTTTCAGCAGACCGGTCTGATAGTTATATTGCACCCATTCGCCTGTACCCTGAACTGTATCATCAATACCAAAATCTGAATAAAGTTTGAATGGGCCGGATGCCTTATAAGTCATGAAACTTATGGTATAATAACCGTCATTCCACACTCCGCCCCAGTCGAACATCAACTCTATTTTTCCTTTTTTAATGCTTAATGATTTAGTTCCGTTGAAAGGCCTTTCATTGGTTACAAGCGGATTCCCCTCTGTATAATATCCGATACGGTCTTGAATAAATGTCCAAAAGGTTCAATCACACTTCCGATCTCGTAGGTTTCATAATCGTCGAGACACTGATAAGCCTTTTTGCCGGTCACGGAAATACCTTTCGACATACCATTGTGGTTGACCGAATATACAGTATATTCAGCACCCGTCACCGAAGCTGCATAATCCAGGAACTTCTTGTTTGTCACCTCTTTATAAAACGTGCCATTTTTTATACACTTTATACGAAGTGGCAAAACGTCCTGCACTCCAGGATAATAAACAGCCTTCAATATTAGTATCGGATGCTTCTAACTTGGCAGGAACACGAGGTTCAATGCCATCAGGGATTCCCAAATAACCCGAATCCACCGCGTAAGTAGCCGAACGCCATCCTTGGTTGTCCACAGCATAAATGCGATATTCAGTCAATGTATCAGGAGCAGAGTCGTCTTCATAAGATTCAACCGTCAAACTATCTGCAATCACTTTTAATCCTCTGACCAATGTATAAAAAGAAGCATCTTCCACTTTCGTCCATTTTAGGAAAACTGAGGTATCACCGCGACTAGCAGTCAATTGTGCAGGAGCACTCAAACGCTGAAGGGCATAATCTTCCTTTTTCACAGCTTATATATACAACTGTAATAACAGCCAAAACGATGATATGTATAATATGTTTCATTATTTACTTATTATTTACTGGTTTACTTCTTGTTTCAAATTAATATCCCTCATTATTGGGGAGCAGATTAGGATTGGCATCAGTAGCTTCCTGCGGCAAAGGCCATAGATAGTTGGCAGGTGCAACAAAGACTTTGTGCGAACCGAAATTATACAGTTCGTCGGAAGTGATCGAATTAATCACATCGGCAGCTATCCCCCAGCGACGAATGTCAAAGTATCTCAACCCTTCAAAAGCAAATTCCCATTTCCGTTCATCCTGGATGATTTTCATCATAGCCTTCGGGTCTGTTGTATGAGCCACATGTGCTATTCCGGCACGGTCTCTCACTGCGTCCAATATATCAAATACAGAACTGGTCTATATCCCCGAGCATCGTTTTCGCTTCGGCATACATCAACAGCACATCGGTATAGCGCAGAATAATGAAATCGGACTCGTCTTCCTGCAACCATTCTGTCTTTTTATCTTCGTTCATATATCCTTTGTTGATATTTAACGGATAATCTATCGCACACTGTGCATCAATGCCACACACATACTCAGAGGTGAAAGGCATACCGTTCACGACGGAATAACCACCAATATAAAACGTACTTTCGAATCGGGGACCACGGTTGGCCCACTTATTCTGAGAATCATATACCATAGATCCTTCAGCCACCGTCTTGCCGTCAGTCAATGGATAAGAATCAATAAACTCCGGCAAGATAGATACAGTTGCCCATGAACCATTCATGCTTCCTGTCGGCAGTCCGGGGATTTTGCTTCCAAAAGGAGTATTGAACGTACTTCCCTGTTTGGTTCCGTTAGCTACATACTTCAGGCTGAACAATATTTCTGGGTTATTTTCATTTCGAGTTGGCGAATATGCTTTTATAATCGTCCAAGAACATGGAATTTTCTAAGGTTTTATCAAGTTCCATCAATTCCTTTGCAGCTTCCACCGTATTTTCATAATCCTTGTTATACAAATAAGCACGTACTCTCATCCCCATAGCTGCTTGTTTGGTGGCAAGTCCCCATTTGTTATTATAAGGAGTCATCTCCAGGCAGCTGACAGCTATTTTAAGATCTGGGATAATCAGCTGGTTCGTTATATCATCAACCGAGCTTCTCGGCAACTTTGATTCGGAAGGAAGATAAAGACGATCGATCATTGGAACCGGCCCCCAAAGACTTGTCAGACGGATGTAACATATAGCCCTCACAAAATGCGCCTGTCCTTTTACATAATTCACAAAGTCCTCAGGAAACTCCGATTGCTTGGCCTCTATCTGTTCAATGATCGTATTCGACCAGGAAATAGCCGCATACACCTTCTGATATAAAGATGCGACATTGTCGGTCACGGAGATTTCAATTCACCCCGTGATATATCAAACCAGGGCTGCGTCCAACTATTCTTATACATGCATACGTCTGCACAAACTTCCCAATACAGATTCCCAAAATACGCTCCGTCTTTGGCTTCATCATCCAGCGGGCGAAGCATGGAATATAAACCTGTCACAGCCTGGTCAAAATCATCTTTTGTTTTAAAGAAATTCTCATTAGCCACCGTATCTTTCGGTTCCAGTTCAATCCAATCATTACACCCACTCAACATAATAAACGAGAAAGCGGATAAAAAGCAATACATATATTTTTTTCATACTGTTTCAGTTATTAGAAAGTTAAATCAATACCCATTTTCACTGTCATCGCTTGCGGAATACCACCTCGTTCACCTGCACCGTTGGAGCGTTCCGGATCCAGTCCCCGGTAATCCTTCTTCGTCCAGGTGAATAAATTGGAAGCGGAAACATATACTCTCATTTTCTCCATCTTCAGCGTACGGATGATGTTTAACGGCAAGGTCATAGCTCAAAACCAGATTCTTCAGACGCAGATAAGTTCTATCCATCAGGAAATAGCTGTTGGCGTAGTCAACATTAGGACCGCTTTCAACCCACAAACGCGGGACTGTCTCACTCGGATGTTCCGGAGTCCAACGTTTCGTCCAATATTGGCCAAAATTGGAACCTTGGAATGTCGGAGTATAATATTCGCATGTTCCATAGGTATAAGCATCTGCAATCCCCTGAAAATCGGCACTGATATTTATACCTTTATACCCAAATGATAAATTTGCGCCAAATGTCCATGCCGGATATTCCGTTCCCAATATCTGACGGTCATTGGCATCAATCACTCCATCCGTTTTCCTTCAGGACCGCTGATATCTTCAAATACCAAGTCACCCGGTCCTGCTCCTTTCACATGGGGAGAGTTATCCACTTCTTCCTGAGTCTGATAAATCTTGCCGGTCCATTTCAACATATAATAGGAATTCATCGGTTTATTGCGAGTCGTAATTTTATTACCACTGATATGACGGTCGGTCTCTCCGGTCATTCCAGGGTCTATGGCATTGACCTTATTTTTGAATATGTGACATATTACCACCAATGGAGAAATGGAAGTCTTTCAATCTTTTTTTCTGATAAGTAGCCGATAATTCAAAACCGCTGTTTTGCACTTCTGCCAGGTTGGTTAACACCGATTTGAATCCTGTCTCGTACGGCAATGGCGTATCGAATAAAATGTCTTTTGTCTTACGCATAAAGTAATCACCTTCCAGCACCAGCTCCGAATTGAACAGATGAAGATTAAAACCTACATTCGTCACATTGGTAGTCTCCCAGTGAATATCCGGGTTACCATAAGAAGTCGGAACAACGCCTGTTGCCACCTCATTCCCCCACACATAATTACCGTCATAACCGATCTTGGCAATATAAGGGAAATTATCGCTGCTATACTGGTTGCCGAGCTGTCCCCAGGAAGCACGCAGTTTTAGAAAGTTAATCGTAGGAATCTTCTTCATGAAATTTTCCTGCGTCAACACCCATCCCACAGAGAAAGAAGGGAATATACCATACTTGAAATTGGAACCGAATCTGGAAGAACCGTCACGACGCAGATTAAATTCGAAAAGATACTTGTCTGCAAAATCATAGTTCACACGTCCGAATTGGGAAAGAATGGCATATTGTGTCATACTGCTGCTATTTTGCACTGTGGAAGGATCTCCTGAATCGAGAATATGCACATAATTGGAGATGTACTTTCCTCTGGATGTATCAAAATAGTCGTAATTGGTCGCTTCATAGCTGGCAGCAACCATGGCTCTCATATGATGCCGGCCAATTGACTTGGAATATTCCATCTGAACATACGGGTTAATCCGGTAATCTCTGGCTGACGACATCTTCAAACTTCCGTTTCCATAATAACCGTCACTAATCACATCTTCCATATCGGCGCCTTCCGCAAGCAGTTCCTCATATCGCCAATTTTTAACCTCCGGACAGCCCTTCCACTCACTATAATCTCTTAATTGCACATTTGCATTGAAGTATGCATACACTTTCAGTTCAGGAAAAATGTCCCAACTCAAGAAAGCATTACCGTAAATGTTATTGTTTTTCTGATGAATCTCATTGTAAAAGCATCTTGGTCAATGGATTCTCTCCTTGCACCTGTCCCGTATAGGACAAAGTCGTATTATCGGGCATCGCAATCGTACCGTCTGAGTTATAGGCCGGATTCAGAGGATTGGCACGCATCAGGTCAAGCGCAAAAGACCTCATCTACACTTCCGTTCGGAGTGCGCTGATCGCCGTAAGTATAACCAATAGATGCTCCGATCTTTAATTTGGGAAGTACATAAGTATCCAGGTTCAGACGGGCAGTAATCCGTTTATAGTTACCACTGGATGCTATGGATCCCTGGTCCATATAGCCTAAAAAGAAAAGTAATATTTGGTCTTATTATTTCCGCCGCTTGCACTCATATTGTATTCCTGGGTAGTAGCCGTGCGAAAAATCTGATCAAACCAATCGGTAGAACACGCATCCCTGAATTTAGGTGTACGGTATCTTTCAATTACTTCATCCGGAAAAGCTGACTCTAATCCGGAGTTGATTCGCGCCTCATTCATCAGGAGCATAAATGTTTCTGGATCCGTCACCATGTCCGGCTTACTCTGGTCAGTCATCTTAGACCAAGAAAGGCCTGTACTTACATTAAAAGTTGACTTCCCTTCTGCTTTTCCTTTCTTTGTACTGACCAATACAACACCATTCGCAGCTTGCGAACCGTATATAGAAGCCGATGCAGCATCTTTCAAGACAGAGATACTTTCAATATCCGCTGGATTTACTACATCCATATTCGGAGAAATAACCCCATCAATCAAGATAAGAGGAGAAGTATTATTCAACGTACCGAGTCCGCGAATGGTGATCTGCGCACCGTCTGCACCTGCCATACCGGACGATTGTGCAATATGTACACCTGCTATCTTTACCTGCCAAGCTCTGCGAAGCACTGGTAATAGGTCGACTCTCTAGTTGTTTCACATCAAGACTCGCCACTGCTCCAGTCAGATTCACCTTTTTCTGTGCGCCATATCCCACTACAACGACTTCATCAAGAAGCTGCGAATTCTCTTTCAATATGACTTTTTACATACTTCCGCCCTTTAATGGCAACTTCTTGCTCTTCAAAGCCAATATAAGATACAATTAGGATATCTTCCGATACATTTTCCAAAGAAAAGTTTCCATCCACATCAGTAATAGTTCCTTGATTGCTTCCTTTTAACTTTACATTGGCTCCAATCACCGCTTCTCCGTTTGTGTCGACGATTCGTCCCTTGACTATGCCGTTCTGCATAACCTGCAACTCCTCGTCTACTCCTAGCATTGCATAGGAAGGTTGCGTGTTTCCTATTAATAAAACAAATGTCGCTGTCAGGAATAAAGTCTTCCTTAACGAAATAAAGAAAAAATGTTTTTCCATAAAACTGATTTTAAAATTAACTATTCAAGGCATTGCACCCTCGTTTTGTCGCAAAAACTAAGCAGGATGCATTGCCTAAAAAAAGGGAAGTAATTCGGCTTTTTTTAGGGTGAAATTCGGCTATTGGGCGATTCGGGGCAATTCGTGGTGAATAAATGAATCAGATTATCTGATCCAGCTATAAACTCAACACATATTGCTTGGGAGTCATATTCATCTTACGTTTGAAAAGATCACGGAAATGTTTCACATCATTGAATCCGCATTTGGAACATACAGTACCGATATTCGTCTCGCCTTCCTTAAAATATTGGACGGCTTTGAACAGGCGGTATTCATTTATAAATTCAACAACGGTCAGTCCGGTCATCCCTTTTATTTTTACGGTACAAGGTGGAATGACTCATCCCCATTTGTTCCGCAAAAAGCCATTATCTCAAAACTGGAATTATTCAGGTTATTATCAATAATCTCCCGACACTTCAACAGGAACTTCTGTTCTTCTTTGGAATATTTCTTTTCCGTTTTCGTCAATGAGTTCACCATCTCTGCCGATTCTACACGCGCCAACAGTTGATCGATCCGTTTACGGAGATATTTCAATGAAATCGGTTTGGTCAGATAAGCATCTGCGCCACAATCAAAAGCCACCATTTGGTCCTCCTCCGAGGTTTTGGCAGTCAACATAATGACAGGAATATGGGCCAGTTTTTATCTCCTTTCATCAATTGCAAGAAATCCGTCCCATTCATTTTAGGCATCATCACATCGCAGATTACGATATCGGGTAATGTGGTTTGCACCAAAGAAAGTCCGTCTATACCATTACTTGCCTTTAATATCTTAAAATCACTGCTTAAGAAGCACTCCAGCATATCGAGTATCTCGCTCTCGTCATCTATTATTAATAAGGTGTGGGGGCTGCCGGGGAAGAGGCCGACTCTGTCACGACAAGCATATTCTCTTTTTACAGATTTCGGCACAATAATGATTTCTTCTTCCGAAAGAAACAGGTTCATCCACTCTTTCTTTTTTTGGGAAGCTCAACTATAAATTTAGCCCCTTTGTTCAGTTCACTTTCCACGCGTATCGTTCCGTCATGCAGTTCGACCAAGTGCTTTTTACAAAGGAAAGCCCGATACCATCCCCGTAGAGAATATTTCGGTATTTTCTATCTGGAAAAAGCGATCGAATATAACTTCCTGAAATTCTTTTTTTGAATGCCGATGCCATTGTCTTCAACCACTAGCGTTACTTTTTCGTCCGTTTCATCGATAGATAATACGATTTTTCCCTCCTTCCGGGGTATATTTAAAAGCATTGGAAATGAGATTGGACAAAAGAATCTCCATCTTTTCGGGATCAAACTCGACACGAATAATTGTCCGTGACGGCAAGAAATGAAAAATAATATTCTTCTGCTGGCAGAGAGCTTCATAATCCACCGTCAAGTCTTTACAGAAAGTGACCAGATTTAGTGATTGCGGCTCGAGTTTCAACTTTCCGGACTCCAGTTTACGGAAGTCTATAATTCGGCTAATCAGCTTGTTCAGTTTCATAGCGTTCCTGTACATACTCACCAGGAAAGATTTAGGAACCGAAACAGGCCCTCTGCCCTCCCTACTCGTTAGAAGTTCCTCCAAAGGAGAGGTTATCAAAAAAATAGGCGTACGCAGTTCATGCGTAATATTCGTATAAAAAGCTTAGCTTTTGCTTCGTTAATATTCTTAGCCGCTTTCTTCTCTATCTCATTCAAATGTACCAAATGTTTTATATTCAATTCATGACGGTATAGCCAGAATATAAAAAATGATAAGTCCCAGGATTAGCAGGCCCCAAAGCGACAATGCCCAAGTGGTTTTTCCACCAAGGGGGTGTGATAATAATCTTCAGGCAGGATGCCTTATCGGTCCATTGCCCTTCATTGTCGGAAGCCTTGACATAAAAAAATAATATTCTCCGGGGGAATACTAGTATAGGATATCTGTCGGGCATGGGAGATTTCCCCAGACCAGCCGTTTTCAAAATTCTCCATATAACAAGAGAATTGTACCTTGTCAGGGGAAATCAACTCCGGCGTTGAGAAATGAATCGTAAAGAAGTTCTGATCATATGACAAGTGTATATCCTCCGGTTGTATGCCATAGAGACTCACAACTTTATTCTCATGATTCAACAGTTCAAGATTGGTAAAATACACATGATTGACCTGTTCACCGTCATATTTAATATCTTCCGGTTTGAAACTGAACAATCCTCCCGTACTTCCAAAATACATTGTATCACCCTCTTGAAAACACGCGTTATAATTGAATTGGGTAGAAGTCAAGTTATCTTCCTTACCAAAACGAATAAACTTTCCATTGACAGGATTATAGCGGAACAAGCCATTATATGTACTCACCCATAAATAACCGGACTTGTCTTCCAACATCCCCACTACATTTGTATCCGTCAGGCCACTTTCAACTCCATACGGAGTGACTTCCCCGGAACTTTGGTCTAATTTTATATAAACCGGCATATTCTATCGAGAACCATACTTGATTCCGGGAATCAATGAACATATACCGTACCATATTACCGGGGATGGGCGTTTTTTCTGATTCTTTAAAGTAATGTTCAAGAGGTTCTGTCGTCTTCCGGTCAAATTTATAAAGCCCATATCCCATCGTACAAAGCCAAATGACATCGTTTTCAAATATAATATTCAAAGCATTCAGGTTACTCAGATTGTCGATTACCGTGAATGTCTCGCTCTTTTATTGAAACAATAAACGTCTTCGGCTATAATCCAAATATTACCCTCACCATCGTCCTTTATCTGCCATATTCTATTTGCACTCTCTTTATCTTTAACCGGTGGCAAGACATAATTCTTAAAAGTGTGACCGGATAGTGAATAGCGACTGAGTCCCTTGCCATATATTCCCAACCAGGCGAAATCATCATCCACTGATAACGACAAAAGATTGTCTCCCGAAATGCCGCTATTATGCGTTGTATTATTTCAGTAGCTTGTCATTTTTTACATCATAAATATTCAGTCCTCCGCCGTCCAGTCCCACATACAACCGTTCCTTTTTTTGAGAAACGACAGCGGTTACCATATCATACGAGAGTTTTTTATTTTGTATGCAGAAAGACTGAAACCAGTCGTAATGTTCCGAACTTGCATTCAGCCCTCCCCGGTATGTACCAATCCAAAGATTCTGTCTCCGATCTACAAACAATGAATAAATGGCATCACTACTCATATCACTTTCCCCGAAGAAATGTCGGAACATCCTGATTCATTAAAAACCATCAGCCCGTTTCCATCTGTTCCAAATAATGTTTCATCTTTATAATCGACAATTGTCTTTTACGCTTGACGGTATCCTGACTTCCAACTTTTCAAGGCTATTCTCTTTGTTCATCCTAAAAGCGAGACTTGGATAGCCTATACCAAAACCAAGAAAAAATCATATCTTTATTTGTACTGTAATACAGACAGTCGCTCAGTATCTCTTTGAGTCAAACGGGAAATGAGCCCGAATCCTCATTTCATCGGGATCAATAACATACAAACCATCGGTGGCATGTCCGATCAATAAACCCTCTTTATAGCCTGAAATAGACAGCCATTCTATATTTCTTTTTATAGTCACACGGTTCAAAGACACATCCTTCTTTACGCACCAATAGTTGATGCGAAAAGGTCAATATAAAGACACTCTCTTGATTCACTACGATATTTTTGATGCTTTCCGTTATCTTTTTGTCTTTCACCTGTCGGAAGAATCCATTCGCACAAACGAAAATTATTCTCTTTATAAGAATAAAGATTCAATCCCCCGTTCGGTTCCTACCCAAAGTTCATCTCCCAACGAAGCTACGACTTCCACATAGTTATTGATGATAGACAAACTATCTTGGGAGTCATGTCTGAAGATGGTAAAATCGACTCCGTCAAATTTGCACAATCCGTCGAATGTTCCCAACCAAATGAATCCCAAATGATCTTGGGTGATAGATTTCACTGTATTATTGGATAGACGATCCGACATATCCCAAAGTTTAAAATGCTCATAGTCGGCAAAAAACACGGAGAGGAAGGATGATAAGTAGTATAAAAATTATTCTTTTTAGGTTCTTCATAATATAGCTATATCTTATAATACCACATTATTGTCCTATTAATATAAAAATTGTTCTTTGAAATATTGCAGTTCTTTAGTAGACAGGACATTAATGAGAGATCTCATAGATTAACGTAACAAATGTAGGGAAATTCTTTGTAATCCGACTATAAATAGCGTATAAATTAAGATGGTATGATGCAGTTGGTATTTAAAGGAATGAATACATGTACTCTAACCACATTTGTCAAGTTACAAGTATTTGTTTAAAAAGCCGGTAACCTGTTCAGGGAAGCACCGTTCAGATTGAATCTGATATATTTATATTACATCTTCTTATCTATATAAAAAAATACAAAATCATGCAGAGGAATATGATGCATTACAGAAACGTTCTTTTATCACCTATGAAAAACTGTATAAAGCAGTGGAGAATAGAAAAAATATGATTATCGCCATACAAAACCGGCTTCGGAGTGAATACCGGAAATTCCTGTCTTAAATACCGCTTAATAGAACTTTCTATCTTTGTCTCCAGTTAGAGGGGAGGGTTAAACATTATCTTTTTTTCTTAATATTGTTTAAGTAGTTGATAATTAGCATTTATACAAAATATGTTGTTTTTATTTCATTTCAGTGAACCTTATTAGAAGAAAGTAACTATATTTGTATCATCCAAACAATAGAAATATGAAAGTAAAGAAAATTAGTGCGGCTAACGTGGAGGCTTGTTCGCTTCCCCGATTATTTGATGAAGAAAAGATAGATTTTCAACCGGTTCAATGTGTTAATTGGGCTGAATATCCCTACAAACCCAAAGTAAACTTTCGCATTGCTCACACGAAGAACTCTATCTTGTTACATTTTAAAGTTAAAGAAGCGAGTGTGCGTGCCAGATACGGAACGGACAACGGTTCTGTATGGACTGATTCCTGTGTGGAGTTTTTCTCTGTTCCGGCCAGTGACGGAATCTATTATAATATAGAATGTAACTGCATCGGAACAATCCTGATAGGTGTCGGTCCTGCCCGCAACGGTAGAGAACACGCTCCGAAGGAAGTGACTGACCTTGTGCAGCGCTGGTCAAGTCTGGGTGATACACCTTTTGAAGAACGTGTGGAAGAAACTGATTGGGAAGTTGCCTTGATTATTCCTTATGCTGCATTCTTCAAGCATCAGATCGAATCACTCGATGAGAAGGAGATAAAAAGCTAACTTTTACAAGTGTGGTGACGAATTGCAGACCCCTCACTTCCTGTCATGGAATCCGATAAAGATTGAGAAACCGGACTTCCATCGTCCCGACTTCTTCGGTACGCTGGAGTTTGAATAATTATGAAACGGAAACGAAATAATAACTCACAGAGCGTCGCCCTACTATAAACAGAGAAAGGGTGACGCTTTTTTTTTATTAGGCGTCACCCTTTCAATATTGAAAAGTAACTTTGTTTATTTCACAATTCCACGTTCCGAGCCTTTTACGAAATTCACGATATTCTCGATTTCTTCACTCATCGGAACCTGATCGATAATCTTCTGGACAGCATCCTGAACACTGAAATTACCTTGATAGATCAACCGGTAAGCATTGGCAATATGACGAAGGATTCTTTCCGATGTATTGTGATGTTGTGAAAGAACCACCGCGTTCACTCCATGATAGGCAACAGGATTACCGGACATAATTACGTAGGGAGGAACATCTTTGGAGATGCGGCATCCGCTTTGTACAAGTGTCCAGCTACCAATGTGACAATATTGGTGCAGAGTGACATTTCCACTTAGAATCACGCAGTCATCCAGTGTGCATTCTCCTGCAATAGTCGTACCGATACCTACCACACAGTTATTGTTGATTTGTACGTCATGGCAGAGGTGTACTTTATCCCATTAGGTAATTTCCGTTACCGATCTTGGTAGCATTGCCGCCAAAGGTAGCACGGCTGATTCCCACATTTTCGCGGATATCGTTGTTGTCACCGATAATCAGGCTACTTTCTTCTCCCGTGTAGTGGAAATCTTGCGGTTCCGCTCCCAGGACAGCATTCTGATGTATCTTGTTTCCTTTTCCCATTTTAGTACCTTGCAGGATACTAGCGTAAGACATGATGACGCAATCATCCCCGATCTCTACATTCTTTTCAATGTAGGCAAAAGGCAGAACGGTTACATTCTTGCCCAGCTTTGCTTCGGGGTCTACGTAAGCTAACGGACTAATCATAATAGTATATGTTTAAAGTTATTCTTCTCTTCCACCACCCAGTGCCTGGTAAAGGCTTACTACAGCCTGCATCCGATCAAAGCAATCAGAAACCTGTGAAATTTGTGCGCTCAAGTAAGCCTGCTGTGCAGACAGTACTTCCAGATAAGTTGAAGTCCCTAAGTTAAACAATTCTTTTGTATCTTCCGAAGCTTTTTTAGCAGATTCTACTTGTAACCGGCGAGATTCTACCTTTTCGCTGGTTTTTGGTATAAACTTAGCGCATTGCTGACCTCACTTCCGGCATTCAATAGTGCCTGCTGGAAGGATAGTTTCGCTGATTCTTCTTGTGCTTTTGCAGCTTTCAGACGAGCGATGTTTTGTCCCCGATAGAATAGAGGTTGTGTCAGAGAACCGACTGCAGAAGCCAGTAACTTGCCCGGATTGATAATCGCACTTCCGGCACTGTTTGTCCACCCGGCAGAACCGCTAAGAGTAATCTGCGGATAGAAAGCGGCACGTGCGGAGTTTGTATTATAGTAGCAACTGGCCAAAGCCATTTCTGCAGCTTTTACGTCCGGACGGTTGGATAATAACTGGATAGGTACACCGGCAGAAAGCTCTGTCGGAAGTACTTGCGCTTCCAGTGTACCGCGTTTGATAGCGTGCGGAGCTTCACCCAAAAAATGTGTAGACAGAGCATTTTCCGTTTCACGGATACTCTGCTCGATGTCCGGAATGCTGGCAAGTACTTGCGCATAGGCAGCCTTGCTTTGTTCTACACCGGTTGAATTGATATTGTACATAGCAGAGTTTTTCATTGCTTCCATTGTCTCGGCATTCTTTTTCAGGATTTCGGCTGTAGACTTGGTTATTTCCAACTGACGGTCCAACATCATTAATGTATAATACATATTGGCAATGTTGGAGATAACTTGCGTTTGTACAGCCTGACGGTAAGCTTTAGTCTGCTTTAAAGTGACCTGAGCATTCCGTTTTGAGTTCAGCAACTGACCGAATAAATCGATTTGCCAACTGGCTGTGACAGGTAATGAATAAGTTTTTGTAGCTGCATTCTTGTCAAAGCTGCTGATCGTTCCTTGCGGAGACAATCCTAATGACGGGGCATAAGCCAGGCGTGCCGACATGAGGGATGCTTCTGCTGCTTTCACATTTTGAGCGGCGGACAAGAGGTCCGTATTTTGTTTCAGTCCCGTTTCGATGAGAGACTGGAGTTGCGGGTCGGTGAAGACTTCTCTCCACGGCAGATTACCGAAGTTGGCTGTATCCGAAACCAGTGTATCATTATCCGCTACCGGATCGCGATACAGGCCGGAAGTAGTGATGTCTTCGGGTCTGTCATACGACTTATAGATGTGGCAGCTGCTCAAGAGAGCAGTTGCGCACAACATATATAGAATCTGTATCTTCATATCGAATTTCATTATTTAGCGTATTGTTCAATCTCAGTTACGGCATCCGTGTTGTCAATATCCTCCCATTCCATCGGTTTCACCTTCTCTTGTAAGTACTGGAAGATTACGAACAGTACAGGAACAATGAAAAATCTGGCAAATCATACCGATTAACATACCACCGATAGAGGCAGTACCTAGTGTACGGTTACCGTGAGCACCTACTCCGAAGGCGAACATCAACGGAAGTAATCCGACTACCATCGCCAATGATGTCATTAAGATAGGACGGAGACGGGCACCGGCACCTAATACGGCTGCCCACGTGATACTCATGCCCATCTTACGACGATCGAGGGCGAACTCTACAATCAGAATTGCATTTTTTCGCCAACAGACCCATCAACATGATTAACGCGATCTGCATATAGATATTATTGGACATCGTACCCAGAATCATCTTCAATGCCGAAATATTACCGATAGCACTTACACCGTTCACAAACAGGAAGCTTCCTAACAGACCGAACGGAACGGATAACAATACAGCCAGCGGAAGAATGTAACTTTCGTACTGTGCACTCAATAATAAGTAAACGAATACGAAACAGAGCACAAATATCAGGCCGGTAGCACTTCCGCTACTTTGAGCCTCTTCACGCGCCATACCTCCTAATTCGTAAGTATAACCGGCCGGAAGATTTTGACCGGCTACTTCTGCCAACGCAGTCAATGCCTGACCGGATGTATAACCACTTGCCGTAGCTACCATTACTTTCATAGAGGTATAAAGGTTGAAACGGCTGATAATATCCGGACCATATACTTTATCAACAGTGATGAATTGTGAGATAGGAGCCATTTCGCCGGCACTGTTGCGAACCTTGATATTTTTCAAGGATTCCAGGTTTTTACGTGATAGCGGGTCTGACTGAATCATAACACGATACATCTTACCGAAGCGGTTGAAGTTAGATGCATACAGACCTCCATAATATCCTTGCATAGTTGTAAGGATATCGCTCGGACTGATACCTGCTTTCTTACAAGCTGCTGCATCGATGTCGATCATGTATTGCGGGAAATTCGGGTTGAAGGAAGTCTTTGCCGAATTGATTTCCGGACGTGCTTCCAGTGCTGCCGTATAATCATTAACCACATCGAAGAATTTGTTCAGGTCACCACCGGTCTTATCTTGCATATTTACCTCAATATCCGTAGATGCCGAGTAACCCGGAATCATCGGTGGAGCGAAGAACAATACCTGTTGCTTCTTTAATGATTTTTGTGCACGCATATATAAGGAACCTACGACAACATCAGAGTTCTGTATCATCGAACGGTCGTCCCAGTCTTTCAACTTGATGATGAAAGAACCGTAGGATGGACCTTGTCCACCGATGAAACTGAAACCGGAAATCAATGTGCGTGAAGCTACGGCAGGATCAGAGGCAATCAGACTGTCTACACGTGCCAGGATTTTTTCAGAACGGTCTTGGGAAGTACCCGGAGGCAATGTCACTGCTCCCATCAGCGTTCCGGTATCTTCATTAGGCACCATACCTGTCGGAGTGGTGTTCATGAAGAATACAAGTAAGGCAATGGAAGCGACAACTAATCCCATAGACAACCATTTCTTTCTGGATAAAGAACAATACTCGTTTCTTATAACGTTTCAGGATTGATTCGTATGTATCGTTGAATCTGTTCTTGAACTTCTTTGTACTCATTCCGATCAGTGCCAGGATACTAAGAAGTATGAAGATGGCGTAGTAATTATCGGATTGATGTTGAAAAGGCCGAAGATCATACCCAGTATGGCAACAAGTGTGAATGTGAGTGTGATTCCCGGATGCAGCATCTTTCCGATAGCTTCGGTGTATCTGTTGATCATTGTTGTATGAGCCGTTTTATAGGCTGTCTTCATACGCTCCTTCAATGGAGGAATATCTTCGGAACCTTCCTGTTTATGCGGTTTCAGAAGAACAGCACACAAAGGCGGGGCTTAATGTCAAAGCATTCAAGGCGGACAGACCAATGGCAATAGCCATTGTCATACCAAACTGGCGGTAAAATGTTCCTGCCGTTCCACCCATGAAGCTTACCGGAACAAACACGGCCATCATGACTAGCGTAATGGATACGATAGCGCCACCTAACTCGTTCATCGCGTCGATAGAAGCCAGACGGGCGGAAGTGTATCCCTGGTCCAACTTGGCATGTACACCCTCGACAACCACAATGGCGTCATCGACCACAATCGCAATGGCGAGCACAAGCGCACATAACGTTAGCAAGTTCAAACTGAATCCCACTAAAGACAGTATGAAGAATGTACCGATAAGAGCTACCGGAATGGCAATAGTAGGAATCAATGTAGAACGTAAATCCTGCAAGAAGAATATATATACTACAATAAATACCAGGATGAATGCCTCAATCAATGTTTTCAATACCTCATGAATTTAAGCGAACAAGAAGTCGTTGGCATTCATGGAAACGTTTATCTTCAAACCGGCCGGCAGTGATTGGGAGGCTTCATCCAGTAATGCTTGAATGTCACTGATGGTTTGTGTCGCGTTTGTCCCTGCCATCTGATAAACAATACAGGTTACTGCTTTATGGCCGTTTACACGGTTGGTAAAGTTGTATCCCAAGCGGTCTAACTGGATTTCGGCGATGTCGTTCAAGCGAAGCACTTCACCGTCGGGCAAAGACTTGATGACGATATTCTCGAACTCTTCCGGCTGTTGCAGACGACCTTTGTAACGGATAAGTAGTATATTGGAAAGTCTGGTTACTGCGTTCACCGAATTGTCCCGGAGCAGCTTCCACGTTCTGTTCTGCCAGCGCTGCGGACACATCACCCGGAACCAACTTGTATTGCGCCATTACGTCCGGACGCAACCAGATACGCATGGAGTAGTCCTGCCCCATTACAGAGGCGTCACCTACACCCGGTACGCGTTGAACTTGCGGAATCAAGTTGATTTTTGCGTAGTTCTCGATAAATGCTTCTGTGTATGTATCGCTTTCGTCATAAAGGGAAAATACCACCAGCATAGAAGTCTGACGTTTCTGTGTTGTCACGCCGACTTTGGTTACTTCGGCAGGCAGTAGTCCTTGTGCCATGGAAACACGATTCTGCACATTGACGGCAGCCATATCCGGATCTGTTCCCTGTTTGAAGTAAATGGAAATATCTCCGGCACCAGTGTTAGAGGCGTTGGAGGTCATATACATCATGTTTTCTACACCGTTGATCTGTTCCTCCAATGGAGCAATCACGGAATTCAATACGGTCGATGCACTGGCTCCCGTATAGGTGGCTCTTACCGAAACGGTAGGAGGCGCGATGTCCGGATACTGCGTGATAGGCAGTGTCGCCAATCCGATAGCCCCCAGGATGACTATCAGGATAGAAATAACGGTTGATAGTACCGGACGGTTAATAAATCTATCTAATTTCATATGATTATCTGATTATTAATTGAAAGCTGTGGCTAGGTTACCGTCATGTTGGTCTTTCAAATGTTGTTGGTAGTTCGCTTCTTTTTTGTGCGGGGGTGATCGGTTGAATCTTCTGACCGTCTTTCAGGTTTTGTACACCTTCGATTACGATTTTATCTCCTGCATTCAATCCGGAAGTAACCAAGTACTCTTTCCCGTTATCCAAGTTGAAAATGCCGATTTCCGTATATTTTAACGTGTTGTCCGGTTGCAGAACATAAACGAACTTCTTATCCTGGATTTCTACTGTTGCCGATTGCGGGATGCTGATAACGTTTTCCATGTTGTAAGGAATCAGAACATTGGCAGTACCTCCACTGCGCAACACATGTTCCTTGTTGGGGAAAATAGCACGGATACTTACCGAACCGGTAGACTGGTCGATAACGCCTGTGATAGCGTCTACCTTACCTTCCATGGCGTATGTGGAGCCATCAATCAGCTGCAGCTTGATAGTTGGTATTTTGCTGATTTCTTCTTTGATGGTACTTCCGGATTTAGTCATAGCCAGTAATTCTTTTTCTGTCATGGAGAAGTATACATACACTTCATCGATCTCGGATACGGTAGTCATGGGCGTAGCGATAGAAGGGCTGACAAGCGCTCCTACACGATAAGGAATATTGTTGATAACACCATCTGACGGGCTTTTAACTTGTGTGAATGACAAGTTCTGTTGAGCAGTGGTCAGTTGTGCCTTTTTGCTTGGGCCAACTGTGCTTTGGTTTGTGCCAGAGAGTTTTCTGCCATTGCCAGATCATAGTCGCACTGATAATTTGCTTCTTGTTCAACTCTTTCTTATTGTCATACGTCATTTGTTGAGTGCTCACTGCTGCTTCGGCTGTAGCAACTGCTGCTTTGGCAGTGCGTACGGCTGCTTCGTACTGAGTAGGATCGACAATGAACAGTACTTGTCCTTTGCGCACGGTAGCTCCTTCATCAACACATAATTTAGTGATGAAACCGGAAACCTGCGGACGAATTTCTACGTCTTGTTTACCTTTAATAGTAGCCGGATAAGCTGTCGTTAGATTTGCAGTTGATTTTTGTAATTCCTGTACTGCATATTCTGGGACTTTTCCCGTGTCATTGCCCTTATTGCCGCAACTGGACAGAAGGGCTAAGCAAAATGCAAATAAAACAATTCTACTTTTCATACTTCTTATTTATCTGTTTTTAAATTGATGCGTTTTGTTGCACGTGTGTTATTCTCTTGTATAGAGGGATGGTTTAAGGAAAAAAGGCCGGAAACTGATTTGATAGAATAAGTTTCCGGCTGCAAAAGTACTTTAAATTCGGTATTCTTGTACTCTGATACCGTGTTTTTTAACTATGTTTTTTACTTTAGTTTATGATAGACGGGAGTCATAATAAAACTTAACTCATAATCTTGGTAAGGAAGTCTGTATTTCTCCAATGGAATAGCTCCCCAACTGTTGACACATGCAAGTCCTGTTTGTGCTTTATCAATACAGAAATTAGTGAAATTGGCTTTTTCTACTTCCGGTGAGTGACGCTGGTCTTTGCCGGCGCCGTCGTCCAGAGATTCGATCGTGTAATTCAGTGCGGAAGCAGAGAACGGAGCGTCTGAGACGAATTGCAATCCGTTACCACCGATATTTAACAGTCTCCACCAGCGGATATCCGTTTTTGTACCGGTTTCCTGCGGACGGATATAAGAATAGAATTGTTCTTTTTACCGTCTGGCGGTATTTGCCGAGCATAGCGGCGTGATTACGGTCCGAATAATTTTCTACCGGGCCACGTCCGTAATACTCAATTTCGTTAAATGCAAGAGGCATACGGAACTGCATACCGAAACGGAACATTTCAGAAACTTTCTTGCTCTTGTCAGCTACCATTTTCTGGTTCACCTTCACTGCACCCAAGTTATTGATAGTATAAGTCAAGAACAATTTTCCACCTATTGACTGCATATCATATTCGGCACGAACTACGGCCTGTTCGTCTTCAATCGCATGTTTCAGAGAAGTTAGTTTCAGTACCGGGTTCTTCCAGGCTGCATATCTGTTCTGTAATCCTGCTCCGAAATCATTGTCGGTTGGTGCACGCCAGAAGTTAGGAGTCAGGAGACTGCCGTCTTCCATTAGCTGCATTCCGTTTACGTCATAGCGGCAGAGATAACCGTTATGCTTGTTAAATTCGAGAGTGAAGTCCTCACCGTTAACAATCAGATAATTTCTGTCGTTATCCTGAATAGTAGGAACGATAACTGCAACATTGGAAGCCTGTTGATTTTCCAGTTTCAGTTCCGGTGCTTTGTAATCGCGGATGCTTAGTTGGTCATAAGCAATGGTGGTTCCGGCAGGCAGGAGAGTTTCGGCAGCTTTAAGCTTGTAACTGACGTTGCAGCAGCAGCTCCTTGCAAGGGCAGATATTCTTTGTGTCAAAAGGTAATTGGACTTTAACCGTCTGCTGAGGCGCTACTTTCAGGTCTGAAACAATGCCTGTCTGTACCACTTCTCCGTTTGCCAGTAATTTCCATTCCATATAATATGCGGACAGGTCACGGAAGAAATTCTCATTGAAAATATTGATTTCACCTTTGGCGAGATCGGCAGGAGTTGTCCATATATCCTGATAGAAATAGCCTACTTCATAAGCGTGCGGATTGGGCACACGGTCGGGGCTGATAAGACCGTTATCGCAGAAGTTATTATCCGAGCCGTCATATTTGTTGAAGTCGCCTCCGTAGCCGTAGATATCCACTCCGTCTTTATTTTTTTCCAATGGCAGGACTGGTTCTACGAAGTCCCATATAAATCCACCCTGATATTTCGGATATTTGCGGATGATATCCCAGTATTCTTTGAATCCGCCTTGAGAATTACCCATAGCATGAGCGTATTCGCATTGAATCAACGGTTTCTGAATATTGCCTTCGGAATACTTGACGCACGCATCGTAGCCGTAGTACATCGGACAGAAAATGTCTGTAAATTCGCTGGTCCTCGCCTGTTCATACTGTACGGCACGTGATTTGTCTTCGTTTTTAATCCAAGTATAACATTTTTTTTCAAAGTTCGGTCCCATACCGGCTTCGTTACCGAGTGACCAGAAGATGATAGAAGGGTGATTGTAACCGCGTTGAACATTGCGTTCGTTGCGTTCCAAATGAGCTTTGGCGTAACTTGGGTTTTTGGCGAGTGTCTTGTCACCGTAACCCATACCGTGGGATTCCACATTTGCCTCGGCTACTACGTACAGACCGTATTGGTCGCAGAGGTCATACCAACGGTTGTCGTCCGGATAGTGGCAGGTACGTACAGCATTGATATTCAATTCTTTCATCACTTTGATATCTTGGAGCATACGTTCCACTGAAACCACATAACCACCGTCAGGGGTCCATTTCGTGGCGGTCGGCTCCTTTGAAGAGTACCGGCTGGCCGTTTACAAGTATTTGTCCGCCCTTTAGTTCAATCTTGCGGAAACCTACTTTGATAGGAAGCACTTCTACGGTATTATTGCCGTTTTTCAGTGTAGCGGTCAACGTGTAGAGATTAGGCGTTTCGGCAGTCCATTTGGCAGGATTGGAAATATTCAAAGTAGTGTTCAGCTTGCCGGAACCTTTCAGATCGGCAGTAGCTACACTGTTCCCTTTGTGCATCTGTCAGGTTTAAGGCCACTGTGCCGCTACCTTTCAAGTCTACAGAGATATTCAATGTACCGTCCTTATATTGGCTGTCGAGGTCGGGAGTTACACGAATATCCTGGATATATTTCTTATCGCGGGCATAAAGATAACAGTCGCGTCCCACACCGGAGTAGCGAAAGAAATCCTGATCTTCCAGATAAGTGCCGTCGCACCAACGGAATACTTGGAAAGCGATGATGTTTTTTTCCTGGTTTCAGATAGTTTGTCAGGTTGAATTCAGCTTCCAATTTGCTGTCTTCGCTGTATCCCACATAGCGTCCGTTTACCCAAAGGTACATATTAGAAGTTACTGAACCGAAATGGGCAAAAATCTCTTTCCCTTTCCAGTCGGCGGGCAGAGTGATTTCTTTCCGGTAAGAACCTACATGATTGTTTTCAACGGGAACAAAGGGGGGATTGTTCTTGAACTGGCTTCTCCATGCATATCCTACGTTTACATAGATCGGGTCTCCGTATCCGTTTAACTCCCATACTCCGGGCACCTTAATGTTGTCCCAGCCCTTGTCATTGAAATTAGTCTGGAAGAAATCAGTCGGACGTGCATCCGCGTTTCTCACCCAATTGAATTTCCAAAGCCCGTTCAGGGTCATAAAATTCTTTGAGTTTTCTTTGATTCCGGCTTTGGCTTCATCAGCCGATGCATAGGCGAAATAATTAGTATGCATTGTCGAGCGGTTTACGGAATTCACTTCCGGATCTTTCCACTCATTGAAGTTTTGTGCTTGCATGGCGTTTAGTCCTAACGTGGCAAGCAGCAAAATAGCAGTTGTTTCTTCATGGGTTTTTGTATTAGGTTTGAATTTCGGGAGTCAAAGATAGGGAATAATTTGATTAGTAAAGGAGAATAATGAATCTAATAAGTATATCTATGGTTCAATTTTAATTTATTTATGAACTGTAAAATGAAGTATAATAAAGATGCATTGTTTATGCATAGATTTTTGGCGATGAAGGAAGAACTTGGTGAGTTGATCTTTGAAGTTTTATTTTTCGTGTATGTAAAGTCAATAAGAAACGATGAATTGGATGTTTTTTGTTGATGGGATAGCTTGATACTATGGATAATACAATTAATTTTTTAATACTTATTATTTCTTGTTATGTACTATTTTGTACCTTTTTGGTATGATATCAGTATCTTAAAAACTCTATCATTTACTTAATTTGCAGCGAGTGTTTTTAATAAACCTATTTCTATTTCTATTTCTAATTCTTAAATTTATTATTATGAATAAACTGACGAGGCTGAAAAGATGCAAAAGGTGCATCAGTACGTTAATGCTTATGTGTTGTTCGCTCTTAGTATGGGCGCAGAATACAGTAACGGAACTGTATTGGATGAATCTAATTTGGAAGTAATTGGTGCGAATGTGAAAGAAAAAAGGCACTGCTAACGGTGCCATCACCGACATGAATGGTGTTTTTCATTTAAAAGTGAGCAATCTTCAAAAAGCTGTTCTGCAAATCTCGTTCATGGGATATGAACCTCAAGAGGTCCCGTTGAACGGGCGTAAACAACTAAAAATTATTCTAAAAGAAACAGCAAATGAACTTCAGGAAGTTACGGTTGTGGCCTATGGTACACAGAAGAAAGAGACTTTGACAGGGGCTATCTCTGCCGTAAGTAATGATGCGTTGGTGCGTTCGCCTAATGCTAGTGTAGCTAACACGTTGGCAGGCCAGATCACGGGACTCTCATCTGTACAAACCAGCGGCCAACCGGGGCAGGAAGATCCCAAAGTGTTTATTCGCGGTGTAGGGTCTTTGACAGAAAGTGCTTCTTCTCCTCTGATCCTGGTGGACGGTGTGGAACGTTCGTTTTATCAAATGGATCCGAATGAAATAGAAAGTGTGACAGTACTGAAAGACGCTTCTGCCACTGCTGTATTCGGTGTTCGAGGTGCAAATGGCGTAATTTTGGTAACTACACGCCGTGGTAAGGAGGGCAAAGCGAAAATCTCGGTGAATTCTTCGGTTGGTATTCAGATGCCTACTCGTATGCTCGAAATGGCAGACAGTTATACGTATGCAACTTTGAGAAATGAGATTATAACAAATGACAAGCCAAATGCTACCGAGAATGATTTGGTATTTGATAATTATGCAGTTGAACGATTCAGACTGAATGATGATCCCATCATGTATCCCAGTATCGACTGGAGAAGATATCTGCTGAATAAGACATCTGTGCAGACACAACACAACCTGAATATTTCCGGAGGAACAAAGGATATACGTTACTTTATATCTTTAGGTTTCTTATATCAGAATGGCCTGTTGAAACAGTTCGAAGGAGTGGGATATGATAATAATTATAAATACAAAAGGTATAATTATCGGGCCAATCTGGATTTTGATGCTACTAAGACTACCACGTTAAAGATTGGTATCGGTGGTATTGTAGGTAACCGGAATGAACCGATGATTAATGATGCGACTAATTCAATCTGGACATTGATTAATCAGACGACTCCGTTCAGCAGCCCGGGAGTAATTGACGGGAAGCTGATAGTTACCCCCCTGAAGAACGTTTTGATAATAAAATTAATTTGGGTAACAGTGCTTTGCCTAAATGTTACGGGACAGGTTATTCAACAGCTATTAATAATACAATGAATTTGGATCTTCTGTTGAACCAGAAATTGGACTTTATTACTAAAGGACTGTCAGCAGAGATAAAAGGCGCCTATAATACGAGTTATGGTTTTACTAAGAAACGTAAAGGGCAGGTGGAGCAATTTATGCCTTTCTATCAGTCTTCTTTGGAGGACCCGTCGCTTGGTTATGATTCGCCGGATTTCAACAAGAATATTGTTTATAAGATCAAAGGAGAAAATAAGAGCTTGCAATATGACGAAACTTCCTCGAGAGCAAGAGACTGGTATCTGGAAGCAAGTCTGAGATATAACCGTAAGTTTGGTTCTCATAATGTCGGAGGATTGTTCTTATATAATCAGAGTAAAAAATACTATCCTGCTCAATGGGTGGGAGTACCGTCCGCTTACATCGGTTTTGTAGGACGTCTGACGTATGATTATAAATCCCGTTATATGGCAGAAATCAACTTCGGTTATAAATGGTTCCGAGAATTTTGCTCCGGGTAAGAGGTTCGGCGCATTTCCTGCCGGTTCTATCGGTTACATCCTGTCGGAGGAAGCATTTATGAAACAACAGAAAGTTGTTGATTATCTGAAATTCCGTGCTTCAGTTGGTCTGGTCGGAAATGATAACCTTGGAAATAACCGTTTCTTGTTCCTGCCGGATTCTTATGATGTGAATTTGAGCGGAGTAGACGCGTGGAATAACAATAAATACGGCTTCAATTTTGGTTATAACAGTAAAGCGTTAATCCAGGGTGCGTTGGAAAAAAACGTCTGGGTAATCCTAACGTGACTTGGGAAACTGCGCTGAAACAGAACTATGGATTGGACGTTCATTTCTTGAAGAGCCGTCTGAAGATCTCTTTGGATTATTTCCTCGAGGAACGTAAGGACATTCTTATCAATCGTAAGACAATACCTTTATTGACGGGACTGACTTCCTCGATTCTGCCTGCCGTAAATATGGGTAAAGTATGAAAAATCACGGATATGAAGTAGAAGTGAAGTGGAATGACAGGATCGGTCAGGTTCAGTATAATATTCAGGCAAATGTTTCCTACTCAAAGAATAAGATTATTTTCCAGGACGAGGTAGAACCTAATGAACCTTATATGTGGCGGACGGGAAATCCGGTAGGAGCTCTTTTCGGATATGTGGCGGACGGTTTTTATACGGAGGAGGATTTCGGAGAGAACGGCAAACTTGTGGCTGGCTTGCCCGATCCTGGGGTATCCGTGAAGCCGGGTGATGTGAAATACCGGGATTTGAACGGTGACGAAGAGATTACTTCGGACGACCAGACTATTATTGGAAACCCGACTCGTCCAGCCTATACATTCGGATTGAATTATGGCATTAATTATAAGGGCTTTTTCCTGACAATGAACTGGACTGGTGCCGCACAGCGTTCCTTGTTGTTGGATGGAGCTTTTAGAGAACCTTTTGGAAATGGTAAAATTCGTGGCTTGATGCAGTTCCACGCAGATACACGTTGGACACCGGAAACAGCCGGTACGGCTACCACACCGCGGTTTACCGAGACAAACGCAGTTTACAATATGCGTTCTTCTTCTCTTTGGGTACGAGACGGTTCCTATTTGAAACTGAAGAATGTGACAATAGGATATAACTTTACAGATAAGAAGATGTTGAAAAAACTGGGTATCCAGCAGTTAGGTATAAAACTGACAGGCTATAATCTGCTGACCTTTGATAAGTTTGACATCATGGACCCTGAATGTAATCCGAATAATGCGGATTCTTACCCTATCATTAAGATATATAATTTAGGTATTAATCTAACCTTCTAATAGTGTTGACAATGAAAAACTATAAAAAGTATATGGGCTGTCTTTCTCTCTTTGCATTGACATTGATAGGGTGCGAAGACCTTAAGTTCGGAGAGAAGTTTTTGGATAAGCCGATAAGTAATGAGCAGAATATAGATTCTGTCTTTAACAAGAAAGTATATGCTGAGCAGGCATTGGCGGAGACTTACCATTCACTGCCGGATTATCTGCCTATGCAAGGACGTCTGGGATATGGAGTGCTGGAAATGCTTACCGATTTGGGTGACTGGACAAAAAAAAGGAGCACCTAAGTTCTATACAGGAACGGTAGACGGAACAAATGCCTATCTGGAACATCTTCCATATCGGTTGGATGTTGATAATAGAACCATTGGTGTCGGTCCGATTTATGGTATCCGGAGAGCTTATATCTATATTGAAAATGTGGATAGAGTGACAGATATGACTGCGGATGAAAAAGGCGATAGGAAAAGCGGAAGCACAAGTAATTATTGCCTATCATTATTCTCAAATGCTCCGTTATTATGGGGGTATGCCGTGGATAGACCATGCTTATACGGCAGAAGATGCGATGAAATTTCCTCGCATGACGGTAGAAGAAACCGTACAGAAAATCATCGGGTTATTGGATGCCGCTGCCTCTGTATTACCTTGGCAGGTAGATGCGGATAATGACGGACGAATGACGGCGGCCTCTGCTTTAGCATTAAAGTCCAGAGTGCTTCAGTTTGTGGCGAGTCCTTTGTTTAATGCTGACAAACCCTATTTGGAAGGTGATGCTTCCTCTCAATTCCTTACCTGGTATGGTAATTATTCATCAGACAGGTGGCAGAAAGCACTGGATGCAGGGTTGGAATTTATGCGGGCTAATAAAAAAGAATTCGAATGTTTATCAACTGGTGAATACAGGTAACCCTCGCGATGATTTTGCGGCAGGATATTTCAATCGTCATAATGGAGAGGTTCTGATTTCTTCCAGAAGATTTACCACTTATGCTACGGGGAAACTTCCGTTTGCCCAAGTACGCTACGGAGTTGCTTCTCCTACATTAACTTATGTCGATATGTTTCAGATGAAGGACGGGACGGAATTCGACTGGGATAATCCCGATCATAATAAATTCCCTTTCTTTGATAAGGATGGAAATCCTAGAAGGGATATCCGCTTGTATGAAACGGTTGCTGTGAATGGAGATAAGTTTAAGGGTGCCCAGAAAGTACAGATTTTTTGAAGGAACCACCCAGTCACCTTATAAAGATGGGCGAATGAGCTACAATGGTTTTGCGATGAGAAAATTCATACGAAACTTTAATGACGAAGTGAATGGTAAATTCTATTCTTGTCCGTTAATTCGTCTTCCCGAAGTTTATTTGAATATGGCTGAAGCGATGAATGAGTTGAATAAGGCGGAAGTTCGTGACGAGTTTGGCAATACGGCCTATGATTATCTGAACAAAACCAGGGAACGTGCAGGTATGCCTGCGATTTCGGCGGCAGATGTTCCGGCCGGAAAACCGTTGCGCGAAGCGATATTACGTGAAAGAGCCATTGAATTCGGTTATGAAGAAGTACGTTATTTCGATTTGATACGTTGGAAACGCGCAGATATATTTACCGGACAACTATCACGTCTGATTATTAAAAAGCGGCCGGTGAGCCGAGAGCGGCTTTTCTTATAAAGTATCTCATGCAATGGCGGAAACACGCCAGTATGCGAAACCTGAGAAGTGGAATGACAAATATTTCCTGTTACCTCTACCGGTAGATGAGATAAACAAGAAATATGGATTGATTCAGAATCCGGGTTGGTAATAATCAAATCGTTGAATAATAAGAAGAATGATTATGAATAAATCACTTTATATCGTAGCTTTCTCGTTGGCGTTTGCCACTACAGGGATAGCTCAAAATAATGAAGGACAAGATAAGACAGTCGATCTGGGGAACTCAGACGACAACCGAGTTACGGAAGACACAGGCGGTATCTACCATTTATTCGGACGAATTGGATAAAAATGCAACTACGAGTCCTTACAATGCAATATATGGCCTGTTGCCGGGACTGACTGTGATGCAAAATACGAGTTGGGGAACCGACAAATCACGTTTAAATGTACGTGGTCGTGGCTCCTTGAATGGAGATACGCCATTATTTGTGGTAGACGGTTTTGCCCGCCCGATCGAATATATCAATCTTTCGGAAATAGAATCAATATCCGTATTGAAAGACGGTGCTGCTACTGCTCTTTGGGGAGGTAGAGGCGCCAACGGCGTGGTGCTGATAACTACCAAACGCGGTATGTACAGTAAAAAAAAGAGATCAAGGTAGACTATAAGTTTGGTTTAGGTCTGCCCGTAAACCAACCGGAATTTGCCGATGCTTATACATATGCAAAAAGCCCGGAATGAAGCATTGAGATATGATGGCCTGCAACCGGATATGGATGAAGCTTCTTTTTGGCCGGAGGTAATAGCGATCTTTATCCGAATGTTGATTGGCAGAAGGAAGCGTTGCGTAATCATACGACCAGTCATCAACTGGATATTACTTTCCGCAGGGGGAGGTAAGAGGCTGCGCTATTTCAGTGTCTTGAACTATAAGAATGATATGGGACTGTTGAATTCCAAGTACACTGACTACACTGATCGTTATAATTCCCAGATGAAAAAGTATTTTTCTCAATCTTCGCATGAATTTGGATGTAGATATCACAGATGCAACGAAATTGAAACTGAATATGCTTGGTATGCTGCGTGAAACGAAACGCCCTACCACATCGGAGGCTACTTTGTTTGAACAGATATTCAATACTCCATCTGCCGCATTCCCTGTACAGACTCAGAATGGACTCTGGGGTAGTAATAATGTGCTGAAAACAAACCCGATAGCCAATCTGGCGGACGTAGGCTATTATAAGCTGAATCAGCGAATGCTGCAAGCAGATCTGCGATTGATACAAGACCTGTCTGTATTGACTCGCGGACTGAGCGCTGAACTTGCTATTGCCTATGATAATAATGCAACTTATCAGGAAACAGCCAAGAAAAGCTTTATGTATCAGACCATTGAGAAAGGTACCGACGGAGAACCGGTTTATACGAATTACGGAAATCCTAACGATGAATTGGAAATCAGCAACAAAGGATTGGCTAATCAATATATACATGCCAACTTTGAAGCGAAAGTCAATTATCACCGGACATGGGATAAACATGATTTTACTGCCAGTGCCATGTTCCGCCAGGAATCAATGACTCTGACGGGAGCTAATAATAGCCGTTACCGTCAGTACATCATCGGAACCGTAGGTTATAATTTTGATAATCGTTATATGGTGGATGTTGTTGCTAACTGTTTCGGCAGTAGCGTATTGGGAAAGAACGATAAGTATCGTGCATATCCTGCCATACCCGCAGCCTGGATACTCTCGAACGAGAATTTCATGAAAGGAATCTCCGCTTTTGATTATTTGAAACTCCGCGCTTCTTACGGGCGTTCCGGATATGATATCTATGATTATGACATGGATAAGCAATATTGGATAGGAAGCGGTTCCTATTATTTTCAGGCTGGGAATACCTCTGCCGGAAGCAGTTTGAAGGAGGGAATGCTGGCAATGGAGCAACTCGACTTGGAAGTGGCAGATAAATATAATATCGGTTTGGATATGAGTTTGCTCAAAGGGTTGACTTTTTCTATTGATGGTTTCTATGACAAGCGCTCTAATATTTTAATTGACGGAAGCGGGTTGATATCTTCTGCAATCGGAGTTACCATTCCCCAGATGAATGCGGGAAAAGTGGAAACAAAAGGAACAGAACTCTCTACTATGTGGAAAAAAAGAGTATAAAAACTTCAGCTACTACATCGGTGCTAATTTCTCTTATGCTAAAAAGTAAAGTCATAGAGAATGGTGAGGGGTATCAACCGTATGGCTATCTGTCTAAGAAAGGTTATCCTATCGGACAATGTTTCGGTTGGGAAGCGATCGGTTATTTTAGAGATGAGGAGGACATTAAGAACAGCCCTGTACAGAAATTCTCGGAAGTACGTCCGGGGATGTCAAATATAGGGATTTAAATGGTGATAAAGTAATTGACAGTAATGATCAGAAAGCGATAGGATATTCTACTGCCATACCGGAGATTTACTATGGTATCACACAACCTAGGATTTGAGTATAAAGGTTTTGGGGTAGACGCTCTCTTCCAAGGGGTAGGGCATTATAGCGTGATGTTGAATACTGCAAGCGTGTACTGGCCGTTGAGAAACAACACAAATATTTCAAACTGGTATCTGAACGACAAAATCCGTTGGACGGAAGATACGAAAGATATTGCAAATGTTCCTCGTTTGACCACGCTGGATAATGCCAATAATTTCAGAAATAGTACACAATGGTTGGAGAACGGAAGTTACTTTAAACTTCGTAACCTGAATGTTTATTATAATTTTCCTTCTTCTTGGGCGAAGAAGGTGAAGATGGAGAAGATTCAGGTATATGCGAGAGCTAATAATCTTTTTCTCGCTGGATCATGTGAAATATATGAACTGTGAGGATCTGAAAATCAATTATCCGGATATGACTTCCGTTTATTTCGGATTGAATATTAACTTCTAAAATGTGAGATAACCATGAGAAAATATATCATATTATATACCAGGTTTGCTACTATCCGTTTCTGGGTGTAGCTTGCTCGAACTGGACGAATCGACTGGTTTGAACAGAGAAGAGGCTTATTCCTACTTTAGCAATGTCAAGGGCTTGGCTACTTATGTTTATAGCCAGTTGCCCGGAGATCTCGGAGTGCTCGACGGGGCTTTGAGAGAGTCTGCAACGGATAATTCTGTTTATATTTGGAGTGATAACAGTGTTCACGACTTTTATAATAATGCCTGGAGTCCCAATAATGCAGTCGACAATATGTGGTCGAAGTGTTATGGAGCTATCCGTTCCGTTAATTCATTTCTCGAAAACTATTCCCAAGAGAGGCTGGAGCGTTTCCGTTGGAATGATACGTATGAAGAAGATATTGCCAAAGCTACTATGTATTGTGAAGAATTGCGGGTGTTACGGGCTTTCTACTTGTTCGAACTGGCCAAACGATACGGAGATATTCCATTATTGACACGTACGTATGCGTTGGATGAGATCAATAGCGTGGAAAAAGAGTTCTTTCAGCGAAGTGATAAAATATATATGCGATGAATGTAATGATGCAGCTAAAACACTTCCGTCAGTCATCAAGATTTTTGGGCGGAGACGGACGTGTGACTAAAAAGGTACTGCGTTGGCATTGAAATCTCGTGCCCTTCTTTATGCGGCGAGTATGTTACATAATCCCAGTCAGGATGCTGATAAGTGGAAAGCTGCTGCCGATGCGGCTTATGCTATCATAAAAGAGAATTGGTACAGTCTGCCGAAAACGAATGCCGATCCTCTGTATGATAAGAACGGTGGAAACGATGTTTTGAAATCTCCGCAATTAATCTTTGAGCGTAGAAATGGAGAAAGTTTTGACTTTGAAGCAAACAATCTGCCTATCAGTTATGAAAAGGGAGAAACCGGCAATGTACCTACCCAAAATCTGGTGGATGCTTTTCAGCTGACTAATGGAAAAGACTTTGACTGGGAACAGCTTGCGCCGGGGCAGAACCCGTATGAGGGCAGAGACCCACGGTTTTACAAAACAGTACTTTGCAACGGAGATACATGGATGAATTCAACTATTCAGTCTTATGAAGGCGGTAAAGATGGTGCCGGAACAGCCGGAGCGACTACCACTGGCTATTATTTGAAGAAGTATATGAACGAGACCGTTTCTCTTACTCCTTCTAACGAGAAAAAGAAACCTCATCATTTCATTATATTCCGTTATGCAGAGATTCTTCTGAACTATGCAGAAGCGATGGATGCCTGGAAGGGTGCCGATTATACGGATAATGATCATCCATTGTCTGCACGTGCAGCACTGAATCAAGTACGTAGTGCAGCTGATATGCCTGCTGTTACAACGGATGGCGATGCATTTACTGAAAGTATCCGTCGCGAAAGACGCGTGGAACTGGCGTTTGAAGACCATCGGTTCTGGGACATCCGTCGTTGGAAGATAGGTGATAAAACCAAAGCCATTTATTGCATCAAGATTACTCTGGAAAATGGTTCACCTGTTTATAAGAAAGAGTTGCTTGAAACACGTAACTGGGATGATAAGATGTATCTGTATCCTATACCACAGACAGAATATTATAAGAATCCTAATTTAGGCCAAAATACAGGCTGGTAAATAAAATACGTGAGATACTGTTTCTGCTTTTCCAGCAAACAGTATCTCACGTTAAATTATTCAGTTTATTATCCAACTTCTGTTTTCTGCATATCAACTACCGGTTTACCTGCTCTTTACTCCTTCTTCTTGATATCATCTCGTAAAAATCAGAGAAAAAGACTAGCTAACAAAGCTAGTCGCTTTAGGTAAGAAAACTAATTATATCAGCGATAAAAAAGAAATAAAAAACGCGTTGGAATTGTTTATTACCTTAAGCTACCCTTTCGTTTTTTAATAAATTAGCTAGAAAGTGTGGTGTTTATTGGATAAGAACACTTATTTTTGCAGCATGTTACAATTTGAGAATCAAAAGATAAAACAAATAGTTCGCAAGGTGCTTCCAGTAGTAACGCTGGGGGCGATGTTATATTCCTGCGCCAGTATTGGACGGCCGGACGGTGGACCTTACGATGAGACGCCACCTCGTTTCATCGGTAGTACACCTGCTGCCGGCGCTTTAAATAATCAGAGGACAAAAGTTTCTCTCTTGTTCGACGAATTTATAAAGTTGGAAAAAGCAACAGAAAAAGTTGTTGTTTCTCCACCGCAGATACAACAGCCCGAAATTAAAGCTTCAGGAAAGCGGATACAGGTAAACCTGCTTGATTCATTGAAAGCGAAACCACTTATACAATTGACTTTTCGGATGCGATAGTCGATAATAACGAAGGTAACCCGTTGGGTAACTTTGCATTTACCTTCACCTTTTCTACCGGTACGCAAATAGATACAATGGAGGTAGCAGGAACGGTGCTCGACGCTTCCAATCTGGAGCCTATTAAAGGTATGCTTGTCGGACTACATTCCAACCTGAACGATTCGGCTTTTTAACAAAATTGCCTTTCGACCGTGTGGCACGTACCGATAGCCGGGGACGTTTCTCTATCCGTGGCGTAGCTCCCTGGCAAATATCGTATTTATGGGTTAATGGATGCAGACCAGACATTTACTTTCAACCAAAAAAAGTGAAGTCATTGCTTTTAACGATTCACTGGTCATTCCTCGTATGGAGGAAAGAATCCGTATGGACACGGCTTGGGTGGACTCGCTGACTTACGATACGATTGTTGAGAGGAAATATATGCATTATCTGCCGGATGATCTTATACTCCGTGCCTTTAAAGGAATTCAACTACTCACAATATTTGATTAAATCAGAACGGCTTGTTCCACAGAAATTTACGTTCTATTTTGCCGGTAAGGCGGACACTTTACCTGTCATTGAAAGGTTTGAACTTCGATGAAAAGGATGCTTTTGTCATCGAAAAGAATCAGCGGAACGATACGATCCATTATTGGGTGAAAGATTCTTTGCTTTTAAGCAGGATACACTTGCTATCAGCCTAACTTATCTTTATACGGATACTTTAAATCAATTGGTATCACGTACGGATACGTTGAATCTGGTTTCGAAGCAAAAATATAAGAAGGAAGAACCGGAGAAAAAAGAAAAAAAAGAAAAAGAAAGGGGAAGAGGATGAACCCGAACCGACGAAATTCTTGCCGGTGAATGTTAGTGCCCCTTCGTCAATGGATGTATACGGCTATATTTCTTTGAATTTTGAAGAACCGATTGCCCGTTTTGACAGTGCGGCGATTCATCTGCGGCAAAAAGGTGGATACGCTTTGGAAAGATATACCATTTGAGTTTGAACAAGATTCTTTGAATCTGAAAAATTTAATCTGTATTATGACTGGGAACCGACATTGAATATGAATTCTCGGTAGACTCGACTGCCTTCCACGGAATATACGGATTATGTTACCGATAAGATAAAACAAGGATTCAAGGTGCGTAAAGTGAAGATGAATATTTCACACTTCATTTCAATGACGGGAGCAGACTCACTGCCTTTGTCGAATTGCTTGACGCCCAGGACAAGGTGGTCCGTAAGCGGAGGTGGAAGAGGACGGAATGGTCGATTTCTACTTCCTGAATCCGGGAAAATATGCAGCCCGACTAATCAATGACACAAATGGAAATGGTGAATGGGACACGGAGACTTTGACTAAAGGCATCCAGCCGGAGGCTGTTTACTACTATCCGACGATATTGGAATATAAAGCGTTGTGGGATGTGACCCAACCGTGGGATATTCATGCGACTCCAGTGGATAAGCAGAAACCGGACGAACTTAAAAAACAAAAACCAGATGAAGACAAGAAAAAAAAGAAAGATAGGGATCGAAATAATCAGAACCGCCGTCGTTGACGCTCGATGTAACCTTATTATTGGATTGGTGGCATTACTGACGGGAATCTTCGCCCTCCCTGCCAGTGCCCAATGTGAAGCGAAGAATGATGCGTTTCAATCCGGCGAACATGTAATGTATGATTTATACTTCAACTGGAAGTTTGTCTGGGTGAAAGCCGGACTTGCCAGTCTGACGACGAATGCTACTACTTATCATTCACAACCTGCGTTCCGGATCAATCTGCTTGCTTTGGGCAGTAAACGGGCAGACTTCTTTTTCAAGATGCGCGATACGCTGACTTGTGTGATCGGTGAAAAACTGGAACCGCGCTATTTCCGCAAAGGTGCTGAAGAGGGAAAACGTTACACGGTTGATGAGGCTTGGTTTTCTTATAAGGACGGTCTTTGCCTCGTAAACCAGAAACGTACTTATCGGGATGGAGCGTTTGATGAATCTGAAGCTAGCGATAGCCGTTGTATATACGATATGTTAAGCATCTTGGCGCAGGCACGTTCTTACGACCCTGCAGATTATAAGGTGGGAGACAAAATCAAGTTCCCGATGGCTACGTACGTAAAGTGGAAGAGCAAACGCTTATCTACCGTGGAAAAGAAAATGTGAAAGCGGAGAATGGAGTTACTTACCGTTGCCTGATCTTCTCATTGGTAGAATATGATAAGAAAGGAAAAAAAGAAAAGGAGGTGATTACTTTCTTCGTGACGGACGACTTGAACCATCTTCCTGTCCGTCTGGATTTATTCCTGAACTTCGGTTCGGCAAAAGCATTCCTGAATAATGTGACGGGTAACCGGCATCCGCTGACTTCTATCGTTAAATAGATATAGAGAAAAACGAAGGCATATCGAAGTAAATGGCCCAACCTGTTATTTTTGACCTAACGCGGATGACACGGATTTATTATCTTTTTATCCGTATCATCCGCGTTATCGTTTCTAAAAGGTATACTTTTAAAAGTGTTGATGCGCTTTCCTGTTTTATTTCCCTGAACTTCGAAAGGCACTTTCTGATCCTTTCGGAATACGCTAGATTCAAAAGTTGCAATCAACTCTCCGTCTTGGTTTGTTATATCTACCTGATAGCAACCTGTACTTCGACCGATATAGCGTTCGCGTGCTTCGGCAAAAGAGAGTATCTCCGGGGCCGCTGGCACGCAGAAAAGTAATAGTGGACGAGAGAGAGAAAGCTAGTGTGCCGTGCGAGTTGGCAGGCTGCGGCAAGCGCAAGGTCTGCCAGCGTAAAGATCGCTCCTCCTTGTGTGCGGGCACCTGCGTTAAGATGTTCGGGTTTTATTTCTAATTTGGCTTTACTAACCTTTGCGTACTTCCAGCAGTACTACTCCTGCATTTTCGGCAAAAGATCGTTCTTAAAAAATTCTTTAAAGTCATGGTCTTTATAATTTTGATATTATTTCTTTTTGCAAATGTACCAAAATAGTTCCTCATTTGGATTATTTGGGTCGGTCAATTCTATTTAAATGCACTACTTTTTGCCATTAAGAAAATTAATCACTTAACAAATAATCCATGTATTATGAAAACAATTCTTAGCGCATTAGGAGTTTCCCCTTTTGATCTTAACGAGTTGCGGTGGACAAAAAAAAAGGTTGAAGTAGACTTTATTCAGGACAACATTGACAACGCGGTAGCACAAAACACGATTCAAACGGATATTATCGAAAAATCCGGTAAAATTCTGAATCCGAGAACTATCAATAAAGACGGTAGTATATCTTATATACCTATTGATGACTGGTGTTCCGGTTTTTCCCAGGCAGTATGTGGCTGACATATAACCTGACTGGAGATCAGAAAATGGTTGCCGTTGGCTGAGAAATATACTGAAGCCCTTGACTCGGTGAAATATCTGAAATGGCACCATGATGTAGGTTTCATGAT
>VOFJ01002559.1_pt1 | contig 117759 bp, 165 predicted proteins | sample 5384081 | NCBI WGS metagenome assembly VOFJ01 (sample SAMN12384729, study PRJNA508395) | human gut metagenome | isolation source: healthy gut I | host: Homo sapiens
GGATTATTGTAGAAGCAATTTCAAAAATTCCATCAATGAGCTGGCAGATCCATCCGCGACCAGCAGGTCATTGACACCTGCAACAAGTACGGCATCGCCATGGCGTTCTGCGGCATCCGGCTGTTCCATCACTGAGCAAAGAGCAACGGAAGCTTTCCTCAGACACGGGTTGGGCCATTCCATCGCCCGCCCTGCTGCCTGCGGCAGCAGGGTCCCACCCCAGCGGACGGTCTTCGGAGAAACTTCCGCCGCCCAAAAGCGATGTACAGACAATGCTTTCATAAAGAAGGTACAGATAGCGAAAAAAGAAAATCTTAGTAGTCGGCGGCGGCGGGCGTGAGCACGCCATCATCAAACGCTGAAAAAGAGCCCGGACTGCGGCGAGGTATGGTGCGCGCCGGGCAACGGCGGCATCAGCTATGACGCCCGGTGCAAGAACATCAAGGCCACGGATGTGGAGGCCATGGTGGCCTTTGCGGCCGAAGAAAAATTTGATTATGTCGTGGTGGCGCAGGATGACCCCTGGCACTGGGCATGGTGGACGCGCTGGCAAGGTCGGCATCCCGGCCTTTGGCCCGGACAAAGGCGGCTGCCCGCATTGAGGCCTCCAAGGTCTTTGCCAAGAACCTCATGAAAAAATATCACATCCCCACCGCCCAATATGAGACATTCGATGACCCGGCCAAGGTCATGGAGTACATCAAGGCCGAGGGCAAATACCCGGTGGTCATCAAGGCGGACGGCCTGGCCCTGGGCAAGGGCGTACTGATCTGCGAGAACGAGCAGCAGGCCGCCGACGGCGTGAAAGAGATCATGCTGGACAAAAGTTCGGCGCTTCCGGCAACCATGTGGTGGTGGAGGAATTCCTCACCGGCCCGGAGGTCTCCGTGCTGGCCTTCACCCACGGCCAGGTGATCACGCCCATGGTGTCCAGCATGGATCACCAGCGTCCCAATGACCACGACACCGGCCTCAACACCGGCGGCATGGGCACGGTGGCTCCCAACCCCCCTATTACACCCCGGCGATCGCCGCCGAGTGCATGGAGAAAAATTTTCCTGCCCACCATCCATGCCATGAACGCCGAGGGGCTGCACCTTTAAGGGCTGCCTTTACTTCGGCCTGATGCTCACCCCCGACGGCCCCAAGGTGATCGAGTATAACTGCCGCTTTGGAGACCCAGAGACCCAGGTGGTCCTGCCCCCTGCTCCAGAGCGACCTGCTGCAGATCATGCTGGCCTGCACCAACGGCACGCTGGCGGACACGGAGGTCAAGTTCTCGGACGGTGCCGCTGCCTGTGTCATTCTGGCCTCCGGCGGCTACCCTGTCAGCTACGAGAAAGGCAAGCCGATCTCCGGCCTGACGGACGGCCAGCTGGCAGGGGAGGAGAACATCACGGTCTACCACTCCGGCACGGCCATCCAAGAGGACGGCACGCTGGTGACCAACGGCGGCCGTGTGCTGGGCGTGACGGCCACGGCTGATCGCCTGACCGCTGCCATCACCCAGGCCTACGCCGCCGCCGAGAAGATCTCGTTCGAGAAGCTGCACAAGCGGACGGACATCGGCTTCCGGGCCCTGAAAGCAAATTGCGGAGAAAGAATAACAGCTGCTCTGTACAACCTCTCTGTCATCGCCGCGCAATGCCACCTCCCTAGCAGGGGAGGCTCTGGCGAAGAGGAAAAGCCTCATGGTTTTGCCAAAGGCTCCCCACAAGGGGGAGCTGTCGAACGGAGTGAGACTGAGAGGTTGTAGGAAGGACAGCTTGAAATGATGATAGGAGGACGATCTCCAATGGTCTATCGTATTTATGTCGAAAAAAAGCCCGGCTTTGATGTGGAAGCCGAGGGCCTGAAAAATGAGCTGGTCTCGCTGCTGGGCATCGAGGGCCTGACCGGGCTGAGGCTCCTGAACCGCTACGACGTGGAGGGCATTGACGAAGAACTGTTCCACCAGTGCGCCACCACCGTGTTCAGCGAGCCGCCGGTGGACAACACCTACGACACCCTGCCTCAGGATGGCGGCGTGTCCTTTGCGGTGGAGTATCTGCCCGGTCAGTTCGACCAGCGCGCGGATTCCTCCGTCCGAATGCATCCAGCTGATCAGTCAGGGCGAGCGCCCGCTGGTGCGCTCTGCCAAGGTCTATCTGCTGCAAGGCACTCTGACTGATGAGCAGGTGGCCGAGATCAAGAAATACGTCATCAACCCGGTGGAGGCCCGTGAGGCTTCGCTGGACACAAGCAGACCCTGAAAATGGAGTACCCCGTGCCCGCCCCTGTCAAGGTGCTGGACGGCTTCAACCAGCTGGACGAAGAGGGCCTGAAAAAGTTCATCGACGAGAACGGCCTGGCCATGGATCTGGGCGACATCAAGTTCTGCCAGGAGTATTTCCGCTCGGAGGAGCGCGACCCCACGATCACCGAGATCAAGGTGATCGATACCTACTGGTCCGACCACTGCCGCCACACCACCTTCGGCACCATTCTGGACGATGTGCAGATCGACGACGCCGTGGTGCAGGCTGCCTTTGACCGCTACATGGCCATGCGCGAGGATCTGGGCCGCGAGGGCAAGCCTCGCTGCATGATGGATCTTGCCACCATCGGTGCCAAGGAGCTGAAAAAGCAGGGCATCCTGCAAGAATCTCGACGAGTCTGAGGAGATCAACGCCTGCACGGTGAAAATCAAGTGCGACGTCAACGGCAAGGAGGAGGACTGGCTGCTCCTCTTCAAGAACGAGACCCACAACCACCCGACGGAGATCGAGCCGTTCGGCGGCGCGGCCACCTGCTTCGGCGGCGCGATCCGCGACCCGCTGTCCGGCCGCAGCTACGTCTACCAGGCCATGCGCGTCACCGGCGCGGGCGACCCGCTGCCGGTGAGCGAGACGCTGCCGGGCAAGCTGCCCCAGCGCAAGCTCGTCACCACCGCCGCCGCCGGTTATTCCTCTTACGGCAACCAGATCGGTCTGGCCACCGGACAGGTGGATGAGATCTATCACCCCGGCTATGTGGCCAAGCGGATGGAGATAGGCGCCGTCGTGGGTGCGACACCCCTGCTTCCCATGTCCGCCGCGAGTGCCCCGCCCCCGGGGATGTCATTGTCCTGCTGGGCGGCCGCACCGGCCGCGACGGCATCGGCGGCGCCACCGGTTCCTCCAAGGCCCACAACCTCGAAAGCCTGGACCACTGCGGTGCCGAGGTGCAGAAAGGCAACGCTCCCATCGAGCGCAAGCTGCAGCGCCTGTTCCGCCGGGAAGACGCCTGCAAGATGATCAAGCGCTGCAATGACTTTGGCGCCGGCGGCGTGTCTGTCGCCATCGGCGAGCTGGCCGATGGCCTGTACATCGACCTGAACAAGGTCACCAAGAAATACGACGGTCTGGACGGTACCGAGCTGGCCATCAGCGAGAGCCAGGAGCGCATGGCCGTGGCCCTGGCCCCGGAGGACGTGGACAAGTTCATTGCCCTGGCCAACGAGGAAAACCTTGAGGCGACCCCCGTGGCAAAGGTCACCGAGGAAAAACGCCTGAACATGGTCTGGAACGGTGTGTCCATCGTCAACATCAGCCGCGAGTTCCCTCAACTCCAATGGTGCCGAGAAGCACCAGAATGTCCATATCGAAAAAGGGCACCGTCTGGCAGCCCCAGTGGTCTGGCATCACCTTTGGCCAGAAGATGAAGCACATGGTGGGCGATTTGAACGTGTGCAGCAAAAAGGGCCTGTCTGAGCGGTTCGACTCCACCATTGGAGCCGCTACCGTCCTGATGCCCTTTGGCGGTGCCTATCAGCTCACCCCGCAGAACGCCATGGTGGCAAAGCTGCCGGTGGACGGCGAGACGACTACCTGCTCCGGCATGGCCTGGGGGGCTACAACCCCTACCTGACGAGCGCCAACCAGTACGTTGGTGCCCGTATGGCCGTGGTGGAGAGCGTTACCAAGCTGGTGGCCTCCGGCTTCCGCTTCGAGGACGCCTATCTGACGTTCCAGGAATACTTCGAGCGTCTGGGCAATAAGCCTGAGCGCTGGGGCAAGCCGCTGGCTGCCCTGCTGGGCGCGCTGGATGCCCAGATGGGCCTGGGCATTGGCTCCATCGGCGGGAAGGATAGCATGTCCGGCTCCTTTGAGGAACTGGATGTGCCTCCCACGCTGGTGTCGTTTGCTACCGCCATCGGCAAGGCAGGCCGTGTGGTCTCCACCGAGTTCAAGAAACCGGAGAGCACCGTCGTGCTGGTGCGCCCCATCCTCGACCCCGAGACGGGCTGCCCCAACTTCTCTTCCCTGAAAGCCAACTACAAGATGGTGGAGCAGATGATGGAAGATGGCATGGTGGCCGCTGCTTCCTCTGTGGGCTATGGCGGTCTGGCCGAGTCTCTCTTCAAGATGGGTCTGGGCAACCGCATCGGCTTCAAGATGATGAACAACATGACCACCCACGATATGTTTAAGCCCATGTACGGCTCCATCGTGCTGGAGATGGTCTCTGACGCCCCGGCCGGTGAGCTGCTGGGCGAGACCACCAAAGATTACATGTTCGAGTGCTGCGGCGAGAAGCTGGATATGGCCCAGCTGCAGGAGATCCCTGGGAGTCCAAGCTGGAGCCCGTGTACCCCCCTACCGCAAGGCAGGCGCCAATGTGGAGAAGATCGACGGCCAGCTGGCTGCTCCCGCCGCCCCCAAGATCGGCGTGGCAAAACCGAAAGTGATCATCCCGGTCTTCCCGGGCACCAACTGCGAGTACGACACCGCCAAGGCCTTTGCCCGGGCTGGTGCGGACCCGGAGATCCTCGTCATCCGCAACCTGACCCCGGCGGACGTCACCGCCAGCTGCGAGGCTCTGGTCAAGGCCATTGACAACAGCCAGATCGTCATGCTGCCCGGCGGCTTCTCCGGCGGCGACGAGCCGGACGGCAGCGCCAAGTTCATTGCATCGTTCTTCCGCAGCCCCGCCGTCACCGAGGCCGTGCGCAGCCTGCTCCAGAAGCGGGACGGCCTGATGCTGGGCATCTGCAACGGCTTCCAGGCGCTGATCAAGCTGGGGCTGGTGCCCTACGGCGAGATCCGCGAGATCAGCCAGTATGACCCCGACCCTGACGTTCAACACCATTGGCCGCCACCAGAGTATGCTGGTGCGCACCCGGATTGCTTCCACGGGCAGCCCCTGGCTGAGCAAGTGCGCCGTGGGCGACGAGTATACCGTGGCCATCAGCCACGGCGAGGGCCGCTTTGTGGCTCCCCAGCAGGTGCTGGACAAGCTGATCGCCAACGGCCAGGTCGCCACGCAGTACGTTGATCTGGAGGGCCAGCCCACCATGGACCAGCGCTACAACCCCAACGGCTCCGCACTGGCCATCGAGGGCATCACGAGCCCCGACGGCCGCGTCCTGGGCAAGATGGGCCACGCCGAGCGCAGCGGCGAGTTCCTGTACAAGAACGTGACTGGCGACAAGTACCAGCCGATCTTTGAGGGCGGCGTAGACTATTTTAAGATTTGATGGTAGAATAGAAAAACCTCTCAGTCGCCTGACGGCGACAGCTCCCCTAAGAAAGGGGAGCCCTTGGCAAAGAGGGGGGACTCCTGCGTGAAACGTAGAAGAGCCGCAGGCGAAAAAAAAAAACTTTCCGAATGCCAAAAGCCTCCCTTTGCAGGGAGGTGGCATCGCAAAAAGCGATGACGGAGAGGGTTCTGTCAGGAGGAAACAACCAATGTCTCAGCATGACCGTTATATCAGCCCTTTTTCCACCCGTTATGCCTCCGATGAGATGCAGTACATCTTCTCGGACGACAACAAGTTCCGCACCTGGCGGCGCCTGTGGGTGGCGCTGGCTCGTGCCGAAATGGATCAGGGTCTGACCAACATCACCCCGGATATGGTGGGCCGAGCTGGAAGCCCATGTGGACGATATCAACTATGAAGTGGCCCAGGAGCGGGAGAAACAGGTGCGTCACGATGTCATGTCCCACGTCTACGCCTATGGAGTGCAGTGCCCAAACGCCGCCGGCATCATCCACCTGGGTGCCACCAGCTGCTATGTGGGCGACAACACCGACATCATCGTGATGCGGCAGGGGTCTGGAGCTGGTGCGCAAAAAGCTGGTGGGTGTGCTGGCAAAGCTGGCACACTTTGCCAAGGAGTACAAGGATATGCCCTGCATGGCCTACACCCACTGCCAGCCCGCACAGCCCACCACCGTGGGCAAGCGTGCTACCCTGTGGGCCAACGAACTGGTGATGGATCTGGCCGAGATCGACCATCGTCTGGCTACCCTGCAGCTGCGCGGTGTCAAGGGCACTACCGGTAGGCAGGCTTCCTTTATGGAGCTGTTCAAGGGCGATGCCGACAAGATCCGCGCTGTGGATGCTTCCATTGCAAAGGAGATGGGCTTTGACCCCCAAGGCCGTTGTGCCGGTGTCCGGCCAGACCTACAGCCGCAAGGTGGATGCCTTCATCCTCAAATGCACTGGCCGGTATTGGCCAGAGCTGCATGAAGTTTGCCACCGACCTGCGCCTTCTGGCAAACTTCAAGGAGATGGAGGAGCCATTTGAGAAAAACCAGATCGGTTCGTCCGCGATGCCCTACAAAGCGCAACCCCATGCGCTGCGAGCGCATCTGCGCCCTTGCCCGCTACCTGATGGTGGATGTGCTGAACCCCAGCTTTACCACCGGCACCCAGTGGTTTGAGCGCACGCTGGACGACAGCGCCAACAAGCGCGTGGCTATGGCCGAGGGCTTCCTTGGCACCGATGCCATCCTGAACATTATGCTCAACGTCACCGATGGTCTGGTGGTGTACCCCAAAGGTGGTGCGCAGCCGCCTGATGGCCGAGCTGCCCTTCATGGCCAGCGAGAACATCATGATGCAGGCTGTGGAAAAGGGCGGCAACCGTCAGGAGCTGCACGAGCGCCTGCGCCAGCACGCCATCGCCGCCGGCAAGCAGGTCAAGGAAGAGGGCCTGCCCAACGATATGGTGGACCGCATCGCTGCCGACCCCGCCTTTGGCCTGACCCGCGAGGAGATCGTGGCGGGCCTTGTGCCGGAGAACTTTGTGGGCCGTGCACCGCAGCAGGTGGAGGAGTTCACATCGCCAATGTGCTCAAGCCTATCTTCGATGCCAACCCCGATGCCGTGGAGCAGCACGCATCCCTGAGCGTGTAATAGGGCAGGCCATCAGGGGAGCTTTCTCCGCGAACAGCCAGGGACTCCAGTCCCGCCCTACCGCCTGCGGCGGCGGGTCCCACCCCCCCAGGACATTCGCTGGAGAAACTTCCTGCCGTCCTGCCGGGTAGCTGCAGTAAATATTAAAAGGTCGTCGCCGAAAGGCGGCGGCCTTTTTGTCTTTACAAAAGAAATCCGGTATGGCATTATTATAGAAAAAAAAAAAAATCTGCTGTGTGGAGGAACTATGAAAAAAAGAAACAAAAAGCAGCTTTTCATTGGAGCTGCCCTCGTGCTGGAGCTTCTGCTCCTGCTGCTGTATCTGAATGGAAGGATCAATAAGCTGCTGGACTCTGATATGTCCAGTGAGATGGTTCTGGGCCAGCTGCTTGCCCAGAACAATGAACTGATGACGACAAAGTTTTTACTATTCCACAGAAATGCGGGTACTGAGCATTCAGCTCGTTTTGCATTGTGCTTCAAACTGTTCAGGGACTGGCATGTGATAAGAATGGTCGTAATGGCCTGCCTGTGGGTGATTTTGATCGTGGCATACTACTTTCTATGCCGTGCGATGGAATGCAGAAAATATTTTCTGCTCACAGCACTCCTGCTGTTTGCACCTGTTTCAAGCTGCTACTTTGAATTTATGCTGGTGGCGGCGTGCTATATCCCATATGTGGCAATTGCGTTTGCGGCACTGGCCTTGAATGAGGTGTACTTCAAAGCACAGACGGACCGGAAAAAGTTTTGGCTTGTGGTGTCGGTATTACTTGCACTTGTGGCGGGTCTGGGCGGCCCGCGCGAGATCATTGCACTGTATGCTCCACTGGGTCTTGCGGCTGCAGCAGAGCTGGTCCGGGAACGGAATAATGAAACAAAAAGGCAGCAGTTTATCTATGCGGCATTTGTTGGGGCATCGGCAACTGATCGGCTATGCGCTGAACATGCTGGTCCTGGCAAGGATCTATACTTTTTCAACCTGGGGCAGCCTGGGATTTATGTTGGCAGACGGCGCAAGAATAAAAGAAATCTTCTATTCATTCCTGACGCTGTATGGGGCAGCAAAGGAAATTGCCGGCAGTACATTTCTGTTTGTCCTGAGCGCTGCATGGATCGTGCTGACCATCGGATGCATCGTGTATGCCTATACCCATAAGGTGTCTGAGGGCTATCGCCGTCTGGCTGGCTTTGTCAGCGCAGGATATGTTGTTTATATCCTTTTGTATCTTCTGACGGATATGCCCTTCAATGAACGCTACGGTCTGCTGAATACGGTGCTCTCGGTTCCGCTGTTTGCAGTGGCGCTGAAAGAGGTGCGGGTGAAAGAGCATGTGAAAAAGGCAGTGACCGCAGTATTTCTGGCAGCAGTAGCTGCTGGCTGCGTGCTGCTGCTTGTTCGGATGGACGGCGTTGATGAGACTTTGGAAAAAAGGGTCATTGCGGACAAGATGGTTGCAGAAGGCTACGAGAACGGCTATGCCACATTCTGGAACGGAAATGTTATGACGGAACTCTCCGGCGGAAAGATCCAGATGTGGGTCTGGCGCGATGCAACATTGGATCAGCATGGGCCGGATGTGGATGAGATATATCCGTGGCTCCAGCTTACCAGCCACGATACCGAAAGACCGACCGGAAAGGTATTTGTGCTGTTCTCACGGGAAGAATTTGGGAATAACCCATGGAAGCAGAACCTTCAGCCAGAGGATGTGATCTATGAGTCGGAGGAGTATGTGGTGATGGGGTATCCGGATTATGAGACGATGAAGGCAACGCTGGAAAAAAGACCTGTAAAAAGGTGAAAGAGTTCATCGCCAATGTGCTCAAGTCCATCTTCGATGCCAACCCCGATGCCGTGGAGCAGCACGCATCCCTGAGCGTGTAATAGGGCAGGCCATCAGGGGAGCTTTCTCTGCGAACAGCGACGGGTTGCGGCACCCAGCATCCGCTTCGCTATCGCTTGCGTCTTGCTGGCCGCTGCCCCAACAGCTTCTCCCTGTTTTCTGCCGCGGGCGGCGGTCGTCGCTGTTGCAAGACTCCAGTCCCGCCCTACCGCCTGCGGCGGCGGGTCCGACCCCCCAGGACATTCGCTGGAGAAACTTCCTGCTGTCCTGCCGGGTAGCTGCAGTAAATATTAAAAGGTCGTCGCCGAAAGGCGGCGGCCTTTTTTGTCTTTACAAAAGAAATCAGTTATGGCATTATATAGAGGAAAATTTGCTGTGTGGAGGAACTATGAAAAAAAAAAAAAAAAAGCTCCTCATAGGGGCTGCCCTTGTGCTGGAGCTTCTGTTCCTGCTGCTGTATCTGAACGGAAGGATCGACCGGCTGCTGGACTCTGATATGTCCAGTGAGATGATCCTGGGCCAGCTGCTTGCCCGGAACAATGGCATACTCTCAGATCAATGGTATTATTCTACCGAACTGCGTGTACTGAATACGCAGCTTATTTATGCATTGTTTTTCCGGCTGAGCAGCAACTGGCATTTTGTGCGGATGGCTTCCACGCTTGTGCTGTGGTGCGTGCTGATCGCATCGTATGGTGTGCTATGCCGCGTGATGGGCTGCAAAAAAGTTTTGGGGTCACAGCGCTGCTTCTGGCTGCACCTGTTTCAGAAAGCTATTTCCGATTTGTTCTGGCGGGTGTTTACTATGTGCCGCATCTTTGCAATTGCATTTGCGGCACTGGCTTTGAATGAGGCGTACTTCAAAGCAAAGCCGGACCGGAAAAAGTTTTGGCTTGTGGTGTCGGTACTGCTTGCACTCGTGGCAGGTCTGGGCGGCCCGCGCGAGATCATTGCACTGTATGCTCCACTGGGTCTTGCGGCTGCAGCAGAGCTGGCTTGGGAACGGAATAATGAAACAAAAAGGCAGCAGTTTATCTATGCGGCATTTGTTGGAGCGTCGGCACTGATCGGCTATGCGCTGAACAGGCTGGTCCTGGCAAGGATCTATACTTTTTTAACCTGGGGCGGCCTGAGTTTTAAACTGGCAGACGGCGCAAGAATGAAAAGGGTCTTCTATTCATTCCTGACGCTGTATGGGGCAGCAAAGGAAACTGCCGGCAGTACATTTACATTTGCTCTGAGCGCTGCGTGGATCGTGCTGACCATCGGATGCATCGTATATGCCTATACCCATAAGGTGTCCGAGGGCTATCGTCGTCTGGCTGGCTTTGTCAGCGCAGGATATGTTGTTTATATCTTTTTGTATTTTCTGACGTGGATGACCTTCAATGAACGCTATGGTCTGCTGAATACAGTGCTCTCGGTTCCGCTGTTTGCAGTGGCGCTGAAAGAGGTGCGGGTGAAAGAGCATGTGAAAAAGGCAGTGACCGCAGTATTTCTGGCAGCAGTAGCTGCTGGCTGCGTGCTGCTGCTTGTCCGGATGGACGGCGTTGATGAGACTTTGGAAAAAGGGTCATGGCAGACAAGCTGGTTGCGGAAGGTTATGAGAACGGCTATGCCACATTCTGGAACGGAAATGTTATGACGGAGCTTTCCGGCGGAAAGATCCAGATGTGGGTCTGGAGCGATGCAACATGGGATCAGCATGGGACGGATGTGGATGCGATGTATCAGTGGCTCCAGCTTACCAGCCACGACACCGAGAGACCGGCCGGAAAGGTATTCGTGCTGTTCTCACGGGAAGAATTTGGAAATAACCCATGGAAGCAGAACCTTCAGCCAGAGAATGTGATCTATGAGTCGGAGGAGTATGTTGTGATGGGGTATCCGGATTATGAAACGATGAAGGCAACGCTGGAAAAAAGACCTGTAAAAATCGGAGGAAAAGCGATACACATGCGATTGGATAAATACTTAGCCGAGACGGCCCAGTGCACCCGCAGCGAGGCCAAGGTGCTGCTTTCCAAAGGGCGGGTGCAGGTGAACGGTGCTGTCTGCAAAAAAGGGATGGATACCCAGCTCAAAGAAAGTGACACTGTGGCCGTGGACGGCAAAGCCCTGAATTACCAGCAGTTTGTGTACCTGATGCTCAACAAGCCCGAGGGAGTGGTGAGCGCTTCCACGGACAAGCGGGACACCACCGTGGTGGATCTGGTGGGGGGACGCCTACCCGCGGCGGCAGCTGTTCCCGGCGGGGCGGCTGGACAAGACCAGCACCGGCTTTGTGCTGCTGACCGATGACGGCACCTTTGCCCACGAGATCCTTGCTCCAAAGCGCCACGTCTCCAAGACCTACACTGTGGTGCTGGACACCCCCCCTGACCGAGGAGATGCGCACCGGCTTTGCCGCCGGGGTCACGCTGGCGGACGGCACAGCGCTTTCGCCTGCGGAGGTCACGGCCCTTTCTGCCGACGGCCTGACCGTGCAGGTCACGCTGCGGCAGGGCGTATATCATCAGATAAAGCGCATGTTCGGCGTGTACGGCGCGGGCGTGAACAGCCTGCACCGGGGACGCCATCGGCGGCCTTGCGCTGGATGCGGCCCTTGCACCGGGGCAGTGGCGGGAGCTTTCTGCCGAAGAAGTGTCAAAAATTACCATCTGATAGGGTGCGCTTTTCACCCGGATTTCAAAAAAAGCAACACATTTTGCCGGTAAAATAGAGGCCAGAACCACGCAAAAAGGCACTTTTTTGGCTTGAAAAACCCCTGAGAGATAATATTCACAAGAAAAAACTATTTTTTTTTTGTTGAAATATGTTGCAAAAAGTAAATTCTTTTTTGTGTAAAATATAAAATGTAATGCAGCTAAATTGTTGAAAATCACGACCGGCTGCCGCTGCGGTTTGCACAAACGAGGAAAAGGGGTATCCATTATGGCCAATAGAGTATTTCAAAGCGTGATCTACCAGATGAAAGATGCGATCAACCGGGTGGTCGGCGTGGTGGATGAGACCGGCGCTGTCATTTCCTGCTCGGAGCTGAACCTGATCGGCGAGGTGCGCGAGGGCTTCATGGGCAGAGCGCCTGACGGCGGGGACCGCTTCGTGCGCGATGGCTACACCTATCAGCAGTTCTCCAGCGCCAAGCATAACGATTATGCAGTGTTCGTGGAGGGCGTGGACGAGACGGCTGGTCAGTTTGCCGCCATGCTGTCCATCAGCCTGCAGAGCATCAAGCAGTACCACGATGAGAAGTTCGATAAGTCCAACTTCATCAAGAACGTGGTGCTGGATAATATCCTGCCCGGCGATATCTATGCCAAGGCCCGTGAGCTGCACTTTGCCACCGACGTTTCCCGCGTGGTGTTCATCGTGCGCGTGACTTCCGGCGGCGACATCTCCGCCTATGATGTGGTCAGCAGCCTGTTCCCGGATAAGCAGAAGGACTTTGTGTTCAACATCAGCGAGACGGATACGGTGCTGGTGAAGGAGATCCGCAAGGGCATCGACCGCACGGATATGGAAAAGCTGGCTGCCAGCATCGTGGATACCCTGTCCGGCGAGCACTACATCAAGGCTGTGGTGGGCATCGGCACCCCCATTTCCAACGTGAAGGATCTGGCTACCTCCTTTAAGGAAGCACAGATCGCCATGGAAGTGAGCAAGGTGTTCGACACCGAAAAGCAGATCATCCGCTACGATAATCTGGGCATTGCACGCCTGATCTATCAGCTGCCCACCACCGTATGCGAGATGTTCCTGCGTGAGGTGTTCAAGCAGGGCAGCATCGAGAGCCTGGATCAGGAGACCCTGTTCACCATCCAGCGCTTCTTTGAGAACAACCTGAATGTGTCGGAAACCAGCCGCGGCCTGTTCGTGCACCGCAACACGCTGGTGTATCGGCTGGAAAAGATCAAAAAGCTGACTGGCCTGGATCTGCGTGAGTTCGACGATGCTATCGTCTTCAAGGTAGCATTGATGGTCAAAAAAGTACCTGTCCAACAATCCGGCCAAATACTAATAGGCTGCAGGCTCTGCCTGCAGTGCAAGAACCGGCCGCTCGCAACCGATGCTGGCCGGTTCTTTTTGCTGTGAAAACAGATTTTAATGTCAGGAGCTAATATTACCCTATGATCGATTTAGAACACGTTTCCAAAGGAATATAAACGGGGCGGACCGCTTGCACTGGACGACATCAGCCTCCATGTGGACGATGGCGAGTTCGTGTTTCTGCTGGGCCATTCCGGCGCAGGCAAATCCACCCTGCTCAAGTTGCTGCTGCGCGAGGAGCTGCCCAGCGAAGGCAAGGTGACGGTGCTGGGCAAGGATGTTGCCCGGCTGCGCCGCCATCAGGTGCCGTATCTGCGCCGTCAGATGGGCATTATCTTTCAGGATTTCCGCCTGATCCCCACCATGACCGTGTACGAGAACATCGCTTTTTGCCATGCATGTCACCAATGTCAAGAGCAAGGAGATCCGTGACCGTGTGGAGTACATGCTGGAACTGGTGCATCTGGAGGATAAGGCCAAGGCTTATCCGGACACCCTTTCCGGCGGCGAACAGCAGCGTGCGTGGCTGTGGCCCGTGCGCTTGCCCACGGCCCCAAGCTGGTCATTGCGGACGAGCCCACCGGCAACATCGATCCGGAGCTGAGTCTGGAAATGATGGAACTGCTGGAGCGGGAGAGTGAAATGGGCATCACCGTTGTGGTCGTCACCCATGAACACGAGCTGGTGCGTCAGTTCCATCGGCGGGTCGTTACCCTGAAAAAGGGCCGCATCATTTCGGACGTGCCTGCCGATAAGGAAGCCATCCTGGGCCGGGCAGAGCACCGGGAGCGCCTGTTTGAGACCGAGCTGGAACCGGAAAACACTGCAGAAAAGGAGGCGGCCACCGTATGATGAGACCTTCTACCTTCTTCTTCCTGGTCCGGCGCGGCGTGTGCAATCTGGGCAAGCACTGGGCCATGACCATTGTGTGCATCCTGTCCCTTGAGCGTTTGCATGACTCTGAACATCTTTGCCAGCTTGGCCGAGGTGAACGTGGGCAACATGGTGGCCTATCTGGGCAGCCAGAACGAGACGGTGGTCTATCTGGACCCCGCGTGCGATGATGCCACCGCCGCGCAGGTAGGCGCGACCCTTTCGGCCATGCCGGGGTCAGCGGGGTGCAGTACGTTTCCAAGCAGGATGTGCTCAACACCTACCGCGGCTATGTGCAGGATTATTCCTCCCTGTGGGATGAATTTGAGACCGATAACCCCTTTAAGGCCAACTACCGGGTCACCCTGAGCGACCTGACCCAGATGGAGAGCATGAGCGTGAAGATGCAGGCCATCCCGGGCGTTGTCAGCGTTACCGCCCCGGTGGAGATGACCAATATCTTTGTGGAGATCCAGAAAGCCGTCACCAAGGGCGGCCGTATGATCGTGCTGGTGCTGATGGTGGTCAGCATCATCACGGTGGGCAGCACCATCCGTCTGAGCGTTTTTGCCCGCCGCCGCGAGATCGAAATCATGAAGTATGTGGGTGCCACCAACCGCATGGTCACCCTGCCTTTCTTTGTGGAGGGGCCTGACCATGGGTTTGATCTCCGGTATCCTGACCGCAGCGGTCAGCCTTGGCTGCTACAGCTATGTGGTCAACGCAGCCGGCGGTCTGGGCGGCATCTGGCAGATGCTCATGGGCCGCGCACTGGTGCCGGTGGCAAACGTGCTGCCGACCATCGTGGTAACAAGCCTGCTCAGCGGCGCCATCGTAGGCGGCGTGGGCAGTACGTTCTCTATCCGCAAACATCTGAATGTGTGACCGAAAGGAGCCGCGTTTTATGAGTAAAGCAATGCACGCAAAGCCCTTCCGGCTCACAGGCCCTTATACCGCCCGGCACGCCCGGCCGGAAAGCCCCCGCAGCAAGCTGATCCGTGCGGTCAGCCTTGGGCTGGCCTGTGTCTGCCTGCTGCTGACAGCCACGGTGTACCCGGCCTCGGCAGCTACCAATAACACCAGCATGGCCAGCTTGCAGAGCAAGCTGGATAAGCTTTCCCAGTCTATCGATCAGCACAAAAAGGAGCTTTCGGACGCCAAAAAGAAGGAATCTGCCGCAAAGGCGCTGGAAAGCGAACTGAAGGAGCGGGTCACCGTTCTGCAGGATCAGATCGGCGTGCTGGGCGGTCAGATCGCCGCAGTGCAGAACAGCATTGGCGAGAAGGAACAGCAGATCGGTGTGATGCAGACCCAGATCGCGGACAAGCAGACCCAGATCGAGCAAAAGCAAAACGAGATAGATGCTCAGTGGGATGATTTCAAAAAGCACATGGCTGCCATGCAGGAACTGCGGGACGGCGGCAGTGTGGCCATGCTCAGTGCAGTGAACGACCTGTACGAGCTGCTTACCTTCAACGAGGTGATGCAGGATATCTCCATCAAGGACACCGAGATCATGAACAACATGAAGTCTGCCAAGCAGGGGCTGGAGGACGATAAGGCCGCGCTGGAAGAGCAGAAGGCCGGTCTGGAAGCCGAAAAGGCTGAACTGCAGAGCCAGAAGAGCGAGCTGGACAGCCAGAAACGCCCAGATGAAGGGCAAGCAGAGCGAGCTGAACAACAGCATCTCTGCGGCAAAGCTTTCCGCTGCCGAGGCACAGGCGGCGCAGCAGAAGGCACAGGCAGCCATTGAATCCGACGAGTTGAACTACGAGGCCGTGAAAAAGGAGATCCAGAAGCTGATCGCTGCGGCCTCTGCCAGCAAGCCGCAACTGAGCTTTAACGGCTTTGCCTGCCCGCTGAAGAGTTACAGCCGCATCTCCAGCGAGTACGGCTGGCGCAAGAACCCGGTCTCCGGCGTGAACAAGCTCCATGCCGGTATCGACTTTGCGGCAGCCGGCGGCACGCCTATCTACGCAGCCGCCAGCGGCTATGTGCAGGTGGCAGGCTGGTCTACCGGCGGCTACGGCAACTACGTTATCATCTACCACGGCAAAATGTCCGATGGCAATACCTATTCCACCCTGTACGCGCATATGCGCTCGGTGGCTACCAGTGCAGGCAAGTATGTGAAGCAGGGTGAACTGATCGGTTATGTGGGCACCACCGGCAATTCCACCGGCAACCACCTGCATCTGGAGGTGTGGAAGGGCGGCTCCAAGGCCAACGCCGTGAACCCCCGCAGCTGCATCCCCATCCCCCACAACTAACAAGCAACGCAAGGAGTCTGGTTGATCTATGAACGAACAAAAACGCAAGCGCGTGCTGCGCATCGGCTGTCTGGTTCTGGCAGGGGTGTTTGTACTCTCGCTGCTGGGCAGCATCTTTATGATGTTGCCGCTCTGACCGGGAGGAACGAACCATGAACCGTAAAATTTCTTTGGGTATGGCAGTCACCATTGTGATCCTTGCCATGACCGTGACCTTTTCCATCACGATGCTCATCGCCATGCGTCTGTTCGACAGCACGGTCAACAGCGTAAAAGAAAAGGAAAGTATGTACAACAAGATCGCTGAGGTGGACCGCTATGTCCGCAGCAACGATTACTACACCATCGATGAGGCCACCCTGTACGACCGCCTGACCGCCGGTTATCTGCTGGGTACGGGCGATAAGTACGCCCGCTACTACACTGCCAACGCCTACACCGAACTGATGAACATCCAGAGCGGCAAGATTTTGGGCATCGGTGTGGAACTTGGCATCGACCAGACCGGTTACGCCAAGGTGACCCGTGTTTACGACGGATCTCCCGCACAGGAAGCAGGCATCGCCGTAGGCGACTACATCACCACCGTGGGCGATACCGATGTCAAGAGCCTGTCCGGCGCAGACGCCGTATACAAAGCCTTGCAGGGCGAGGCGGGCACTACCGTTACCGTGACATGGCTGGACAGCTCTGCCGCCAGCAAAACGGCTGAGCTGACCCATTCCGGCTACACCAGCACTACCGTGGACTACCAGTTGCTGGACAATGTGGGCTATATCCGCATTCGTCAGTTCGACGGCACTACGCCCAGCGAGCTGGACTATGCCCTGCGCACCCTGACCGCCAGCGGCGCAGCCAGTCTGGTATTCGACCTGCGGGATAACGGCGGCGGCATTCTGGAAGATGCCATCAACTGCATTGACCTGATCGCCCCGGAGGGCACGGTGGCCTACGCCGAGGATAAAAACGGCAACCGCACCGTCATCGGCAGCAGCGATGCCGAAAGTGCCGTCAGCCTGCCGATGGTCTGTCTGGTCAACGGCAACACCGCCAGCGCAGCCGAGCTGTTCGCAGCCACCCTGCGCACCATGAACGGAGCCCGTCTGGTGGGTACCACCACCATGGGCAAGGGCACGATTCAAAGCAGTCCGCAGCGCCTGTCGGACGGCAGTGCCGTGGTCATCACGGTGGCAAAGCTGGTCTGCGGCGACGGCAGCTGCTTTGACGGCACCGGCCTGACGGTGGATGTGGAGCGCGCTTTGAGCACAGAGGAAGCGACGAACTTCTACGACTATACCCCCCAGACCGACCCGCAGGTACAGCGCGCTGTCAGCGCTGCCCAGCAGCTGAGCGGCACCACTACGCTGGCAGGCGCAAGCTCTGCAGCCGCAGCGGACAGCGCTGCTTCCTCTGCCGCAGCAGACGATACCGCCCCCGCAGAAGCTGCGGAAGGGGAGACTGCCGCGTCTGAGCCGGAAACAGCTGCAAGCGCAGCGGAGTGAACCTCACGATCCTGAACCATAAACACCAAAAAGGCTGCTGCGTTCTGCAACAGCCTTTTTCTGAGAAAGGAAATGACCCTATGCCGGAACTGACCGACCTTTCTGTGATCCGTGCCCTGTGCGAAAAATACGATTTTGCACTTTCCAAGGGCTTTGGGCAGAACTTTATCATCAACCCGGGCATCCCCACCAAGATCGTGGATGCCAGCGGGGTAGACAAGCGCTACGGTGTCATCGAGATCGGCCCCGGCATCGGTGTGCTGACCAAGGAGCTGGCTAAGCGCGCCGCCAAGGTGGTGTCCATCGAGGTAGACGAGCGTTTGCCGCCCCTGCTGGCCGAGACCATGGCCGGGGTGGACAACTTCAAGTTGGTGCTACAGGATGTGCTGAAGGTGGACCTGAAAGCCCTCATTGCCGAGGAGTTCCCGGGGATGCCGGTGGCAGTGTGCGCAAACCTGCCCTACTACATCACCAGCCCTATCGTGATGAAGTTGCTGGGCGACCGTCTGCCCATCGAGAGCCTGACCGTTATGGTGCAGAAGGAAGCCGCCGACCGTCTGGCCGCCGTGCCCGGCACACGCGCTTCCAGCGCCATCAGCTGCGCGGTGAACTACTACGCCACCTCCAAGCTGATGTTCACCGCTGCACCGGGCAGCTTTTACCCCGCCCCCAAGGTGACCAGCGCTGTGGTGCGCATGGATATCCGCCCCACCCCCGCCGTGCAGGTGGAGGACGAGGCGGGCTACTTTGCGCTGGTGCGCGCCGCCTTTGGGCAGCGCCGCAAGACTGCTGCCAATGCCATTGCAGGTGGGCTGAACCTGCCCAAGGAGAAGGTCATTGCTGCCATCGAATCCGCAGGCTTTGATGCCCGCATCCGCCCGGAGGCACTGACGCTGGAGGACTTTGCCAAGATCCAGCAGGCACTGGGCTGAGCAAAAAGCAGTATAGTCGGTGGGCGATGGCTCACTGAAAAAAGATCGCAAAAAAACCGGAACCTTTTCAGAGCCGCAAGGGCTCACAAAAAGGTTCCGGTTTTCTGTTTTTTAATGGTTATGCGGCAGCATTCGCCTTACTCAGAAGGGGAAGATGGTGCCGTCCTCCTTCACGGTGCAGGCGTTCAGGGTGACCTTACCGTGAATGTCTGCACCGTCTGCAAGGGTGTTAACGTTTGCTGCGGAGGAGGTGCCGAAGGCCTTGAATTGCCAGCCCTTTGCAGAGGCGCTGTCCTCTGCGGCCCAAACTGCGGCAGACAACGACGGACTGACTGCGGCATTGCCAAGAAGGGTATTATTTTGTGAAATGCTGGGACGAATGCGCAGGCGTACCGGACTTTTTTGCGCCCTTGCGCACCGGGCAAAAAAGAAATTTCTTTTCATAGTCCTGCGGTGGGTAGGACGAAACTTTGTCAAATGCGTGGAATATTACAGAAAAATTTGTGAAAGGCGACCAATGAATATCCCCTAAACGTGTTGATATTGAGAAAAAAGACGGAGGATTGTTTACAAAAGAATGACAGGCTGGTATACTTTGTAGCGGTAGATCCCTATGAGATCCGCAAAGAAACAAGAAAGGAAATACCGAACCGTGAATACCGCCGCACCGCACGCCCTGAAAAAACGATTGCTGACCCTAGCACTGAGCCTTGCTTTCCTGCTTACCTGTCTGCCCGCTGCACTGGCAGTGGACCTGAATGTGGACGCAGGCTTCTACTTCAAGCAGAGCCGGGGCGGCACCTGTACGCTGGCCTCCGCAGCCATGATGCTGCGCCGCCGCGCCTACTTTGACGGGCTGAGTGACTGGACGAACGTGACTGAGAACAGTGTGCGCTCCACAGCATGGGCCAACGGCCTTGCGCACAGCTTTACATATAAGGAGATGCAGGTGGGCTACGCCACTCTGCCTTCCGGGCTACAAAGCAAAACGGCGGTGCTGATTTCCCTGCTGGAGCAGCACCCGGAGGGCATCGTCCTCTACGACCGCACCCAGCCCCATGCGGTGCTGCTGACTGACTACACCAACGGTATTTTCTATTGCTCCGACCCGGCGGGGAACATCGGCTACGGCCGCATCCCCATTACCAGCTCCAGCGTGTCCATTGCAAGAGCGTCCTGTTACTGGTACGTCACTGCAGATCACAACAGCGTGGCGGCACAGGCCGATGGTCTGCGGCTGGAGGGCGTGCGCTACCCGGTGAATATCCGCACCGGCAGCGGCATGACGCTGACCGGTACGGCTAACAGCGCTACCGGCACTACCTTGACCAGCGTACAGGTGGCCATTCTGGATGCGGCAGATCAGACCGTGCAGAGTGCGGCGGCGCAGGCGAACGCCGCCGCTTTCTCTCTGAACACGCTGGGACAGTCAGATCCGCTTCGGGGAGCTGCCGGAGGGCAGCTACAGCTATATGGTGCTGGTGACCGACTCTACGGGCGAGAGCCTGTGCTTTGCCTCGGACTTCACGGTGTCCGGCAGCGCAAGCAGCACCCAGACCTACTGGTCGGTCAAGGATGCCGAGGGCACCAAGCTGCAGCAGACGGTCCAGCAGATGGAGACCACGGTAGAAACTGCTGCTGAGACCACCGTAAGCTGGTTTGCAAAGCTGTTCGACTGATAAAAAAAATAATTCAGGGGCTGCTGCACATTGCTTTGTGCAGCAGCCCTATTTGTGTAATTTAATTTTTCTGCGTTACGAGTTCAGAACCGCCCGCAGGCGGTTCTGAACCACAAAATTTAAAATGATTTTTCCGCGGCTATTACCTCCGCAGTTCTGTGCCGGGGTAGTAGTGCGCCAGAATGGCGCGGTAGTCTGCGCCCTGCTCTGCCAGTGCCTTTGCACCCCACTGGCTCATGCCTACGCCGTGGCCGTAGCCCCTTGTGGTAAAGGAGAAGGTGCCGCTCTGGCAGACCACCGTAAAGCAGGCGCTGCGCAGCCCCAGCGCTTTGCGCAGGGCGGTACCCTGCACCGTCTGCCCGCAGACCGGCAGGCTGTCCACATAGCCGGAGGGAGTGAGCACCGGCGTGCCAAACCACTGCGCCTGTTGGGAGAGGTCGGCGGTAATGCCCAGACGCTCAGCTAGCAGCTGCTGTAACTGGGCGGCGGAAAGGTTCAGGGTATATTCGTAGTTGTCGGCGGCGGTGTCAGTGCTGCTGTCCACCGGCACCAGATAGGGCAGGGCGGTGCCCCACACCTTCTCGCTGGCTTCGGTGCGGCCGTTGGACATGGCAAAGTAGCTTGTCCCGGCGGGAGCATCCTCGTAATATAGCACCTGCGTCTGTACTGCATCCACCAGCGCAGAAAGCCGGGCGTAGCTGGCCGCGTATGCGGTGCCCCAGTAACTGTGCAGCACTGCATCGGTCAGGCAGCCCTGCCGCCGGGCGGGGTCTGCGGTGAACCATGCGCCGTTTTCCCTGGTGCTGTGGTCCCGGCGGTACAGAGCGTAGCTGTGCGCCGCCACTGCCTGCGCCTTCAGCGCTTCATCCGGCCAGCTGACCGGCATCTCGGCGGCAACTGCCCCAATCAGGTATTCCCGCAGCGGCAGCGTTATCGTCTGCCCGGTGCTCTGATCCGTAAAGCAAACGGTATCGGCTGTGTCAGCAGGGGAGGGAGCCACTCTGCTGCTTTCTTCTGAGGTGACAGAGGCCGCTTCTGCTGCGGACGGCGCAGTGCCCTGCACAACAAGCGCCATACGGGCAAGACGGTAGGCAGCACACGGCAACGCGCAGCCCAGCACCAGCAGAACGGTGCACACAGCAAAAAAGGAACGTTTCATACTAGACCTCCTCCCGGAACGCAAGCTTTGGGTACATCATACGCCCGGCAGCGTGCAAACCGGCAGGAAATGCGCAGGAAAGCCCCCCCAGTATTTTTGCGCTTTGCGGTGAGAAGTGTACACTTAGCGCTTGAATTTACTTCATAAAAGCGATATTATAAAAGTATGTCCATCAGAGAGTAGGATGGACGGGATCGGAAAGTATAAGAAGTAAGAGACGGAAAGGAGCACTCCTATGAACTTTGCACACGCAGAAGTGGCAACACTGGACCCGACGACCATGCGTACCCTGTGCGAGGAGTACATCGCAAACAACTACATCGACCCGGAGACCAGCGAGCGGCTGGGGGTCAAGCGCGGCCTGCGCAACCCGGATGGCACCGGCGTGCTGGCCGGCCTGACCAACGTCTGTGACGTTGTGGGCTACAAAAAGGATCAGGAGGGTCATGTGATCCCCACCCCCGGCAAGCTGATCTACCGGGGCGTCAATATCAACGAGATCGTGGACGAGGCTTACCGCAACGACCGCTTCGTGTTTGAGGAAGTGATCTGGCTGCTGTTGTTCGGCAGCCTGCCCACCCGGGAGCAGCTGGACGATTTCTGCGAGATCCTGGCAGAATCCCGCGCCCTGCCGGACGGCTTCATGGACACTATGAACGCCTCCCTCGCCCAATATCATGAACAAGTTGCAGCGCTGCGTGCTGGGCCTGTACTCCTACGACGACCGCGCCGAGGATCTGAGCCTTGAGAACATCCTGACCCAGAGCATCAACCTGATTGCCGAGCTGCCCACCATGATGGTGAACGCCTACCAGCTGAAGCGCCGCTACTACGATAAACAGAGTATGTTCTTCCACCTGCCCAAGCCCGGTCAGAGCACGGCAGAGCACATCCTCAGCACCTACCGCCCGGATCAGAAGTTCACCCACGAGGAGGCAAAGCTGCTGGATCTGTGCCTGCTGGTTCACGCAGACCACGGCGGCGGCAACTGCTCCACCTTTACCACCCGTGTGCTGTCCTCCTCCGGTACGGATACCTACTCGGCCATCTCTGCGGCCATCGGTGCTCTGAAAGGCCCCAAGCACGGCGGTGAACCTGATGGTCAACCGCCAGCTGCAGGATATCCTCAAGCACGTCGAGAACCCGGAGGATGACGATGAGGTGCGCGAGTATCTGCGCCGCATCCTGCGCAAGCAGGCGGGCGACGGCTCCGGCCTGATCTACGGCATGGGTCATGCGGTTTACACCATCAGCGATCCCCGTGAGGTCATCCTGAAGCAGCGCGCAAAGCATCTGGCCTACGAAAAGGGCTTTGAGGAAGAGTACAATATGCTGTGCAGCATCGAGCGGCTGGCACCCGGCATCTTTGCTGAGGAAAAGGGCAGCTCTAAGCCGGTGTGCGCCAACGTGGACCTGTTCAGCGGCCTGATCTACAATATGTTGGGCATCTCGGAGGATCTGTACACCCCGCTGTTCGCCATCGCCCGTGTGCCGGGCTGGTGCGCACACCGGGTAGAAGAGGTGATCTTTGCCAACCGGATCATCCGCCCGGCCTACAAGTATCTGGGCGTGCGCCAGAAATATAAGCCCATCGAGGAGCGTTAATGGAACCGTTAGAGTTAATTATTGTCCTGCTCTGCGTGCTGCTTGGCCTTGGCCGCGGCGCAGACCTTGCCTTTGCCACCGACGCTGCCACCGGTCTGTGTACCGCAGGTGCGGTGTGGTGGCGGTATCTCGCCTTGGGCGCTGTGGTGCTGGCCGCAGTGCTGGCCGGGCGCAGCCGCCCGCTGCCCCCGGAGCCGCTGCGCAGCCGCCGCCCGGCGGCAGGCGTGCTGGCCTTTGCCGGGGCAGTGTGTATGCTGGCTGCCGGTGCAGCACAGTTTGTGCTGGCCGCCGGTACGGTAAGCACCTTTGTGCGCATTCTGCTGGAGGTGGCCTGTGCCGTGTGGCTGAGCAGCCTTGGGCGCAGCTGGCTGCGCCGAGACGGCTGGAAAACGCCCACCGGCGGTCTGCCGGTGGCCATTGCGGGCAGTGCGTTGTTCTACTGGAATGTGCTGATGCGCTTTATGGAGAACAGTTCCAGCTGGCACAGGGTACAGCCCACGGCAGCAGTCTGGCAGGAGATGGCGGCGTTGCTGCTTCTGGCGGCGCTGGCGCGCACGCTGTATCTGCCCCGGCCGGAAAATGGCCGCACCCTGCACGCAGCGGCGCTTGCAGCCTTTTGTCTGTGCCTGTGCTGGGAGCTGCCCCGGGTGCTCCTGCTGTTGGCAGCAGGCTTTGGCGGCGGCATGGCGGCGGTGTTGCCGGAACTGCTTTCCGGCCTTGCGCTGTGCTGCATCGGCGGCATGGGACTTGCTTGTACCAGACAGGGAAAAGCTGGAAATAACTGACCAAAACGGCTTGATACCCTTGGTGCAATTGAACAAAAGCTTTGTGGCGAGGTGCATAAAATCGTACAAAAGCCAAAAAAGATAAAATTATGTTGTTAATTTTTTAGCAGACACTTGAAAGTTTGCCGGTTTTGGTCTACAATAAAGATACCGTGATTTATCCGATTATGGGTAAAATAATTAGGAGGTACTATTACAATGGCTGTTAGAGTTGCTATCAATGGTTTCGGTCGTATTGGCCGTCTGGCTTTCCGTCAGATGTTTGATGCTGAGGGTTACGAGGTCGTCGCAATCAACGACCTGACCAGCCCCAAGATGCTGGCTCACCTGCTGAAGTACGATACTGCTCAGGGCTCTTTCTGCGGCAAGATCGGCGAGGGCAAGCACACTGTCGAGTCCACCGAGGATTCCATCATTGTTGACGGCAAGGAGATCAAGATCTACGCTGTTAAGGACGCAAAGGATGCTCCCTGGGGCGAGCTGAACGTTGACGTCGTTCTGGAGTGCACCGGCTTCTACACCAGCAAGGAGAAGAGCATGGCTCACATCCAGGCTGGCGCTAAGAAGGTCGTTATCTCTGCTCCTGCCGGCAAGGATCTGAAGACCATCGTCTACTCCGTCAACGAGAAGACCCTGACCGCTGAGGATCAGGTCATCTCCGCTGCTTCCTGCACCACCAACTGCCTGGCTCCCATGGCCAACACCCTGAACAAGACCTACCCCATCGTTTCCGGTATCATGACCACCGTTCATGCTTACACCGGCGACCAGATGATCCTGGACGGTCCTCAGCGCAAGGGCGATCTGCGCCGTGCTCGTGCTGGCGCGCAGAACATCGTTCCGAACTCCACCGGCGCTGCTAAGGCCATCGGTCTGGTCATCCCCGAGCTGAACGGCAAGCTGATCGGCTCTGCTCAGCGCGTGCCTGTTCCCACCGGCTCCACCACCATTCTGGTTGCTGTCGTCAAGGGCAAGGACGTCACCAAGGAAGCTATCAACGCTGCTATGAAGGCTGCTGCTTCTGAGTCCTTCGGCTACAACGCCGAGCCGATCGTGTCTTCCGACGTCATCGGTATGCGCTATGGCTCCCTGTTCGACGCTACCCAGACCATGGTCGCGAAGATCGACGACGACACCTATCAGGTGCAGGTCGTGTCTTGGTACGACAACGAGAACTCCTACACCTCTCAGATGGTCCGTACCATTAAGTACTTCGCTGAGAACTGCTAATCACAGCTCTACGCTCAAAAGTGCTTGAGGTGCCGTGCTGAATGACGGCTGGTACCGGCTTTGCTGGTACGAACATGCGGTGATTGGTACGACAATAGGATATTGAGTTCTACACCCTTCCTTTTTGCGGGTCTCCGTGAGAGGAAGGGTGTTTTTTATCTTCTAGCAGGGGGGAAAATCCCAAGAAAGGATGATTTACTCCAAGAAATGTGCTATACTGAACTCACAGTGCCCCGGAGCCGATGCACTATGCGGATGACAATGCTGTTGTGCGGGTAGCATCATGCAATGGGGGAAAGCATATATACTTATACACTAATGAAAGTTCACTTTTGGGAACGAGGTAAGCAAGAATGGGAAAGTATTTTGGGACCGATGGCTTCCGTGGTGAAGCTGGTATTGATCTGACTGCCGACCATGCCTACAAGGTTGGTCGCTTTTTGGGCTGGTATTACAATATGCTCCGCGAGCGCAATGGCAACAACGAGCCTGCACGCATTGTAATCGGCAAAGACACCCGCCGCAGCTCCTATATGTTCGAGTACAGTCTGGTCGCAGGACTGACCGCCTCCGGAGCAGACGCTTACCTGCTGCATGTCACTACTACGCCCAGTGTGGCCTACATTGCCCGGGTGGATGCTTTTGATTGCGGCATCATGATTTCTGCCAGCCACAACCCGTACTATGATAACGGTATCAAGCTGATCGATTGCTACGGTGAGAAGATGCCCGAGGAGACCCTGCTGCTGGTGGAGGACTACATCGACGGCAAACTCCATGTGTTTGACAAGGACTGGCCGGAGCTGCCTTTTGCTCACCGGGAGCATATCGGCTGCACGGTGGACTATGTGGCAGGCCGTAACCGCTATATGGGCTACCTGATCTCTCTCGGTATCTACTCCTTCAAGGGCATTAAGGTCGGTCTGGACTGCGCCAACGGTGCAAGCTGGAATATCGCTAAGAGTGTGTTTGACGCTCTGGGTGCTGACACCTACGTTATCAACAACAAGCCGAACGGTCTGAACATCAACAATAATGCTGGTTCTACCCATATCGAGGGCTTGCAGAAGTTCGTGGTAGAGAACGGTCTGGACGTTGGCTTTGCCTTTGATGGCGATGCTGACCGCTGCCTGTGTGTGGACGAGAAGGGCAATGTCGTCACCGGTGACCACATTTTGTATATCTGTGGCTGCTACATGAAGGAGCACGGCGAGCTGATGAACAACACCGTGGTCACCACGGTCATGTCCAACTTTGGTCTGTACAAGGCTTTTGATAAGCAGGGGATTGGCTACGCTAAGACTGCGGTGGGTGACAAATACGTTTACGAGTACATGGCTAAGAACGGCTGCCGTATTGGCGGTGAGCAGAGCGGTCATATTATCTTCAGCAAGTACGCCAGCACCGGCGATGGTATCCTGACCAGCCTGAAGATGATGGAGGTCATGCTGGCCAAAAAACTGCCTATGAGCAAGCTGGCTGAGCCTCTGAAGATCTACCCGCAGGTTCTGGAGAATGTCCGTGTCACCGATAAAAAGGCCGCACAGAACGACCCGGCGGTACAGGAGGCAGTCAAGGCAGTTGCAGAAGCGCTGGGCGATACCGGCCGTATTCTGGTGCGTGAGTCCGGCACTGAGCCCCTTGTCCGCGTGATGGTGGAGGCTCCCGACCACGACATCTGCCAGAAATATGTCTCTCAGGTCGTGGAGGTCATCAAGAGCAAGGGTTACGCTGTCTGAGACTGAGCACTGCGGCAGATGTTGCCCGTGCACCAAAATGCGGGCGGCAGATGCTCTGTGTGGCGTGATTCTGCATCTTTTTGTTGACAAACCCGCACTTTTTGCGTATGATAAAGGTAACACTGAAAATTGTGTCAAATTGGCTGTGAAGAGAAGAGTACGCACCGTCTGCGCCTGACAGAAAGCCCGAAGGATGGAACCGGGCAGGCCGCGCGATGCCGAAGATGGTCTCGGAGCTGCGCAGGTGAAGATTGAGCCTGCGACGGGTGCGCCCGTTACCGCGCAAAGGCCGGTTTTTGTCGGCTAAAGGCTGCGTCCGCAAGGGCGCAGCGAAGCAAGGTGGTACCACGAAGGTTCAGCGCTCTCGTCCTTGTCCGGTTATACCCGGCAGGGCGGGAGCGCTTTTTGCTTGCAGGAGAAGCTGCAGAACCAAAAGAAAGGAAGATAGAACCCCATGAGCGAACACAAGACATTTTATATCACCACCCCCATCTATTACCCCAGCGATAAGCTGCACATCGGCCACAGCTACACCACCGTGGCCTGCGATGCGCTGGCCCGTTTCAAGCGGATGCAGGGCTATGACGTCATGTTCCTGACCGGCACCGATGAGCACGGCCAGAAGATTCAGGATAAGGCTGCCGATGCCGGCGTCACCCCCAAAGAGTATGTGGACAAGATCGTGGCCACCGTCAAGGATCTGTGGAAGCTGCTGGATGTCAGCTACGACCGCTTTATCCGCACCACTGACGACTACCATATGGAAAGCTGCCAGAAGATCTTCACCAAGCTGTACGAGCAGGGCGATATCTATAAGGGCGAGTACAACGGCCACTACTGCAAGCCCTGCGAGAGCTTCTGGACCGACAGCCAGCTGGTGGACGGCAAGTGCCCGGACTGCGGCCGCGAAGTCTACGATGCCCACGAGGAAGCCTACTTCTTCAAGACCGGCAAGTACGCCGACCGCCTGCTGAAGCTCTACGAGGAGAACCCCCAGTTCATCCAGCCCGAGAGCCGCAAGAACGAGATGATCGCCTTCATTAAACAGGGCCTGCAGGACACCTGCGTGTCCCGCACCTCGGTCAAGTGGGGCATCCCCGTGCCCTTCGACCCCAAACACACCATGTACGTCTGGGTCGATGCTCTGAGCAACTATATCTCCGCACTGGGCTACGGCAACGAGACTTATCACGATTACGATAAGTTCTGGCCGGGCAGACCTGCACATGGTGGGCAAGGAGATTTTGCGTTTCCACACCATCCTGTGGCCTGCTATGCTGATGGCACTGGATCTGCCGCTGCCTAAGCGCGTGTTCGGCCACGGCTGGCTGCTGATGAACGGCGGCAAGATGTCCAAGTCTGTGGGCAACGTGGTAGACCCCGTTATCCTGTGCGATCGCTACGGCGTGGACGCCATCCGCTACTTCCTGCTGCGCGAGATCCCCTTTGGCAACGACGGTATGTTCACCAACGAGGCACTGATCAACCGCATCAACAGCGATCTGGCGAACGATCTGGGCAACCTGCTCAGCCGTACCGTGGCCATGTGCGAAAAGTACTTCGGCGGCACCGTGCATAACGTGGCCGGTACCGAGGCCATCGACACCGAGCTGGAGACCATGGTCAACGAGCTGACCGCCAAGGTCACCGCCGACATGGACGATCTGACTATCCCGCAGGCGCTGATGGAGATCTTTGCGGTCATCCAGCGCGCCAACAAGTATATCGACGAGACCGCACCTTGGGCCCTGGCAAAGGACGAGGCCAACAAGCAGCGTCTGGAAAGCGTGCTGTACCACCTGTGCGAGGCACTGCGCGTGTGCGGCATCCTGCTGAACGCCTATCTGCCCACCACCGCCCCCAAGATGATGGAGCAGCTGGGTCTGGACGCTTCTGCACTGGATCTGACCAAGACCACCTACGGTGCACAGCAGACCTATACCGTGCACAAGGGCGAGGCACTGTTCCCCCGCATTGACGTGGCCAAGGAGATCGCCCACCTGAAGGAAGAGGACGAGAAGCGCAAGGCTGCTGCCGCTGCTGCCAACAAAGCCAAGGAGGAAGCCGAGAAGAAGGCTGCCGCTCCCGCAGAGGAAAGCACCGTGGACTTCACCCACGAGGAAGAGATCGACTTTGACACTTTCTGCAAGGTGGAGCTGCGCGTGGCCGAGGTGCGCGCCTGTGAGAACCTGAAGGAGAGCAAAAAGCTGCTGCACCTGACCGTTTTTGACGGCGAGCGGGAGCGCTGCATCCTGTCCGGCATTGCCAAGTGGTTCAAGCCGGAGGATCTCATCGGCAAAAAGCTGGGCATCGTGTGCAATCTGGCACCTCGTCCCATGCTCAAGGGCAAGTACGTCAGCGAGGGCATGATCTTCGCTGCCGACACCGCCGACGGCGGCTGCTCCATTGCCTTCTACGGCGACGATACCCCCGTGGGCAGCCGCATCCACTAAGTGAGGAACAACATGTCTGATAATACAGCCGTCCGTGCGGCAAAGCTGGATAAGATCTTCGGTACACCGGTGTGTGCTGTACTGCTGGCCATTTTCTGTAATGTCCTGTGGGGCTCGGCCTTTCCGTTCATCAAGCTGGGCTACCGCCTGTTCTCCATCGACTCCGGCAACACCGCCTCCATCTTCTGTTTTGCAGGGGTGCGGTTCATGCTGGGCAGCTTTCTGGTGCTGCTGGGCAGCGTTCTGCTGCAGGGAAAAGCACCCCGCCTGCCCCGGGGCAGGGTAGCAGCCGAGTGCTGTGCGCTGGGCCTGTGGCAGACCACGTCTCAGTACGCGTTCTATTATATCGCTGTTGCCATGCTCACCGGTGCCTTTGGCGGCATCCTGAACAGCACCCAGAGCTTTCTGGGCGTGATCTTTGCCCACTTCATCTACGGCAACGCCGACCGCATGACCCCGGCAAAAACGCTGGGCTGCGCTGTGGGTTTTGCCGGAGTGCTGATCGGTACGATTGGCAACCACGGCAGCGGCAGCGGCTGGGGCGTGTTCTGCATGATGACGGCCACCGTCATCTTCACCCTTTCCGGCCCGTGGAACAAGTCCGTCACCAAAAAGCGGACAGCTTTGCCGTCTGCTTTCTCAACCTGTTCGTGGGCGGGTTGGCGCTGTTTGTGCTGGGTACCGTTATGGGCGGCCGTCTCCATGTGCAAAGCGCACTGGCTGCGGTGGTCATGCTGTATCTGGCCTTCATCTGCGGGGCAGGCTATATGCTGTGGGCCCTGCTGATGAAAAACAACCCGGTCAGCCGCATTGCCATCTTTGGCTTTGTGAACCCGGTGGTCAACGTGCTGCTGAGCGCCGTGCTCAACGGCGAGCCGCTGTTCCGCTGGCAGTATCTGGCGGCGCTGGTGTTCGTATGCGTGGGCATCTGGCTGGTGAATAAAGCCCCCGCCCAAAAGGAGAAGGTATGACCGGACCTATTTTTGACACCCACGCCCATTACAGTTCCCACGCCTTTGACGCCGACCGCTTTGCGCTGCTGGACAGCCTGCCCGGCAAGGGCGTGGTAGGCGTGTGCGAGCAGGCCACCCACTCCGGGGATGCACCCCGGGTGCTGGAATTGGCGCACCGCTACCCGTGGGTGGTGGCAGCCATTGGCATCCACCCGGAAAGCCTGCTGCCCGCCGCCGACTGCGGCGAGGACGGCCCCGCGCCCACGGTGTCGGTGTACGGCGGCGATTGGGCCGCTGAGATGCGGGCGCTGATGCCCTACTACGACGACCCCAAGGTGGTGGCGGTAGGGGAGTGCGGGCTGGACTATCACTGGCCAGTGCCCAAGGACGCCCAGCTGGCGCTGTTTGAAGCCGAGATCCGGCTGGCGCTGGAACTGGATAAGCCCATCATCGTGCACGACCGGCAGGCGCACGCAGACGTCTACGCGCTGCTCAAAAAGTACCGTCCCAAGGGCATCGTACACTGCTATTCCGGCAGCGCCGAGGATGCTGTGCAGCTGGCGGCGCAGGGGCTGTATATCGGCTTTGGCGGTGCCTGCACCTTCAACGGCGCCAAGCGCGCAGCCAAGGCCATCGAAGCCCTGCCGCTGGACGCCATCGTGCTGGAGACCGACTGCCCCTATATGGCACCGGAGCCGGTGCGCGGCACCCGCTGCGACAGCTCCCTCATCCGCTATGTGGGCGCATACATCGCCCAGCGCAAGGCGCTGGAGCCGGAAGAGGTGTTCCGCACCACCGCCGCAAACGCCCGCCGGGTGTTCGGGCTGTAACCGTTTTTCCGCAGGTCGCGGGGCAAAGCGCTCCGCTTCTGAATAAAAAGCTGATATTTTTAAACCGATAAGAATAAGGAGATCACTATTATGAAGGCACGCATTCCCAAACACCGCGAGTTCATCATCAACTTCCCCGACAGCATCGACCAGAACAAGGCCAACGAGGGCTGGGCAAAGCTGCAGCAGATCGTGGAGGACTACAAGAAGGCCCACAACGGCGCTTCTGTTTACGCTCCCACCTTCATCGAGGACTGCGAGCCCGAGGTCAAGAAGCTGCAGGAAGAGTACGGCTTTGAGTATACCGTGGAGTTCGTTCAGTAAGTTCAGCATTGCCTGATAGCAAAAGGGTCATTGCACAAACCGTGCAATGACCCTTTTTGCGTAAGTTCATCCCATAAAATAGCATACCGGAGCGTCCGCAGACGTCCCGTATTAAACCTCGTAGTCCAGACAGACGCGGTTTTTGTAGTAAGGGCGCACCTTGCTGTTTGCCACTGCCACATGCGCCGGGTGGGTGGAGTAGCCCTTGAGCGCCTCGGCGCTCTCAAAGGTGGTGTCCAGCATCAGGTCGGCGTTGGAGGAGGGAAGGGCATCAATGTTGACATGGATGTCCACAAGCCCCGGAATCTTGCCGGAAAGGTTTTCCAGCCCCTCTTTGATGCCAGCCTTGACGGCGGATTTTTCCTCGGCGGACAGCTCGTCCTTCAGCTGCCAGAGAATAACGTGCTTGACCATAACAAAAAACCTCCTGCGTTTTTTCTCATTGTAACAGGGCGAGAAAGAATCCGCAAGAGGAAACAGGAAAGTCTTATGTGGGCGCGAACAGCAGCACCACCAGAAGCACGGCACAGAGCACCGAAACTACGATGCCCTCCAACCGGGTCAGCCGGATGTACTCCTCCGTAGGTTCGGGCACCTGCGTATACCGCCCACGGGAACGCAAGGCAATGGCATCCTCCGGCTGCAGCGCCATAAAAAATGCCGAACCCGATGCCAAAAAGCGCGACTAAAATTGCGCAGATGACTTCCATGGAAACCCCTCACTTTTTGTTTTTGTCGTCCCTGCTCAGGGGTATAGCACAGATGTGAGATCAGCAGAGCAACACTGAACACGAGCGCTGCCACCATCAAAATAGAGTGCAGCGGCTCTACTCTAGGTAGAAAAATGTTGACCAGCCAGAGCGCACCGCAAAAAGGAGCGACAGGATGCCGAAGGGTCTGTGAAAGTGGTTCTTTTCGTCCTCGCTGCTCCAGCCGGTGCCGGTGCCATTGTACAAGTCCCGAATGCCGCGGTATAAAAACAATACGCCCAGTGCTGCGTTCAGCCAGTCTGAAGTGGAAAGGTTCATATAGTTGTACTTGCCTCCCGGCGGCTCAATCCGCGCTGTGCTCCCAGATTTCATACAGGATCAGGTAGATCACATCAACGATGACTGCAATGGTGCGTACCCCGTTGCTCAGGGTAGGGAAGTTGCCCAGAAACTGCGAAGAAGCAAGAACCATTGCGTTGAAGATCTCCCACACGCCGTTTTTCTTCTGCCACATGGCGCGGTATTCCGGGTCGCGGTCATATTGGTTGAAAAAGGTGTGGATCAGCGGGTCTTTGCCTTGCAGGTCGCGGATGCCCATCCACAGTGCCACAAGGCAGAACAAAAGCTCGATAATGTTGTACCAGCCAAACGCCAGCTGCATAAAATGCACCTCCCATCTTTTACCATATTATAACATAGGGGGACGAAAACACAAGGACGCTATTCAACCTTCCTGCGTAAATTTTGCATAAATTGCGCATCAACTATCTGTTGAAACAACATAAAATAAAACCAGCCGGACGAGGCGGTTGCAAGCCCTCGTCCGGCTGGATACTTACTTCTTCGGAGTCATAAGCCTCTTCTCCTTGGTGACCTCATTTTCGGAATACGGGTTTCATAGGGTGACTCTCCTTAGAAACGTTTCTTCAGAATTTAGGTGCTTTACAAGGGGATGAAAATCAACTGTACATTGGACTGACCCTTTTCTCAACTGTTGGACTGCGGCAAACGGTTCATGAGGATGAATTTCATATTACCACATTCTTTCGAGTTAGATTTGCAAGGGAAGCGTCTTACTTAGTACATTGGTAGAACTCCTTTTCAGCTATTCAAATAAGGTTCTCCGGATCATTGATACTTTCATAAGAATCATCTCCAGCGGATCTATCTGAACGCTCTGGGGAAGAATTGAATCGACAGGTTGTCGTGTTATCGCATTTTTGATGCTCAAGACCGGCTCTGTTTTTGTGTTTTTTTATACGGGGAAACATCCCGTTTGTGGTGAGCCTCTATTTTGCTTCTCAGCGAACCCCGACAGCCTGTCCCTGCTGTGCGGGTTCCATATCAACCATCGGTCTTCGCTCCTTTCTTCTTAAAGTCAGCGGGAGTAACTCTCTTTTGAGCTTCTGCTGTACTTCTCTGGTTTCTGGCTTAATTATACAGGAAGATGCACGTTTTGTCTATTGGCAGACCGCACAAAGAAAAAGATTTTGTTTTTGTGCAATGTTAAAACCTGCAGCGGTGCGGAAAAATTGCCCAGAAGTTCCGGGCCGTTCGTGAAGGATTTTTTCACAAAAAGGGGAGAAAGTGCCCGCAAGGTATTATGCGCCGGTTCTATTTGTGCTAAAATAGCGTCAATGAATGGTAGTCGCCGCCGCCCCGCGAGATGAAAGTTTCGCGGGGCGGCTTTTTTGCGGCAAAAATTTGCATAAAAAAGAAACGGAGAATCAATCAAAATGCCTAAAACTTTACCGGAACGCATCTTCTTTACCATTGTCATGGCCGCTATCATGGTCTATGGCATGATCGTCTACAATGTGGCGTTGAACACAAACGGCGTGACCAATGCTACTTTTGTTATGGCTCTGCACGAAATGCCGATCATGGTGCCGGTGGCCTTTGTGCTGGAATTTTTGTGGTGGAAAAGCTGGCCACAAAGCTGGCATTCCTGTTTATGCGCCCCACAGACCGCCCGCAGTTCATCACCTACGCCATCTCGCTGATGATCGTGTGCATCATGTGCCCGGTGATGAGCCTGGTCGCAACGCTGCTGTTCAAAGAGCCGAGCTTTGGGATGTGGGTACATACTTGGGGCTGCAATATGCCCATGGCGCTGTGCTGGCAGATGCTATACTGCGGCCCGCTTGCCCGTGCCATCTTCCGGCTGGTGTTCCGCCACGGGGAAAAGCAGGCCGCGTAAGGCGGTTTGGCTGCGATTCTATAATAAATATGTATAAGAAATATACATAAGATGCCGCAAGAACATACCGGGGAAGATACCTATACGTTTTTTATATACCTGATATATAAAAAGCTATTTCGTCCCGGCGGTGTTCAGCTTGTATTTTGACCTGTTCGATGGTCTGATCCAGACCTATGTTTTCGTGTTCCTGACCGCACTGTTCATGAAAAGAGAGCATCGGCGGCGAGGAATAAACAACAAATTTTAAAACTGTAATTACAAAGGAGATAGAACTATGAGTGGTTTGGTAGCTCTGGGCGCTGGCATTGCAGCGCTGACCGGTATTGGCGGCGGTATTGGCATTGGTATTGCAACGGGTAAGGCAACGGAGGCAATCTCCCGCCAGCCGGAGGCTTCCGGTAAGATCCAGACGAACCTTCTGCTGGGCGCTGCTCTGGCAGAAGGTACCGCAATTTTCGGCTTCGTCGTTGCACTGCTGATCATCCTGTTCCTGGGCCAGTAACGGAGGCGTGGACGAATGCTGAAGTTGGATTTGAACCTGCTGTGGACCGTGGTGGATGTCCTGATCCTGTATGTGCTGCTGCGCAAGTTTTTGTTCAAGCCCATCCAGAACGTGCTGGATCAGCGCCAGAAGATGATCGAGGCAGATATTGCAGCGGCAAAGACCTCCAAGACCGAGGCCGCCGCAGCACTTACGACCGCGCAGGGGACAAGCTGCGTAATGTGGACAACGAAGCCGCAGCCCGCCGCGAAGCCTACGAAAAGCAGGCCGAGGTGGAAAAGCAGCAGCTGCTGGCCGATGCGCAGAAGCAGGCTGACGAGATCGTGGCTGCCGGTAAGGCCGCTGTGGAGATCGAGCGCCAGAACAAGCTGCGGGAAGCAGATGCACAGGCTACGGCACTGGCACGCTCCATGTGCGAAAAGCTTTTGAAACATAATTTGACCGCCCAGGATGATGATCAGCTGCTGGACGATCTGCTGCAGAAAGCAGGTGCAGGCAATGGCAACTGAATTCAGTCGTGAATTTTTTTTGCGGATAACCGCATCGTCAAGGCCAGCCTGCGCTGCGCCCATAAACTCCGCGAAAAAGATCTGGACCGCATCAAGTCGGAGATCAAAAAGCTGTATGACGCCACGGAAGTCATCCTGAACATCACCGTGGACGAGAGCCTGCTTTCCGGCTATGTCCTGCAGGTGGGCGACCGCGTGGTTCGACAATTCCGGCCGTCATCAGCTGGACAAAATGATGGAGGGCAAGCCCTCGCTGGCTACCCTCAAGACCCGCATCGAGGACTACAAGCCCGCCGAGACCTCCGCAGAGGGCGGCGTGGTCATCTCCTCTGCCGATGGCATCGTGCACATTGACGGCATGGACCGCGCCGTGTACGGCGAGATCGTCACCTTTGAAAACGGTGCCAAGGGCATGGTGGAAAGTGTTGAGCCTTCCCACCTGGGCATTATGCTGTTTGATGGTGCCGAGTCCGTCGGCGTGGGCACCCTGGTGACCCGCAGCGGCAAGCGCGCCGGTATTCCGGTGGGTGATGCTTTTCTGGGTCGTGTCATCAGCCCGCTGGGCGAGCCCATCGACGGCAAGGGTCCCATCGAGGCCGAGGGCTACAACCCCATTGAGAAGCAGGCACCCAGTATTCTGGAGCGCCAGAGCGTGGACACCCCACTGCACACCGGTATTCTGGCTATCGACTCCATGTTCCCCATCGGCCGCGGTCAGCGTGAGCTGATCATCGGCGACCGCCAGACCGGCAAGACGTCCATTGCCATCGACACCATCCTGAACCAGAAGGACAAGGATGTGCTGTGCATCTATGTTGCTATCGGTCAGAAGGCTTCCTCCATCGCCCGCGTGGCCGAGGACCTGAAAAAGCATGGCGCTATGAGCTATACCACCATCGTGGCAGCTACTGCGTCGGATTCTGCCCCGCTGCAGTACATTGCCCCCTATGCAGGCACTGCACTGGCCGAGTACTTCATGGCCAAGGGCAAGAGCGTGCTCATCGTGTACGATGACCTTTCCAAGCACGCGGTGGCTTACCGTGCCATCTCGCTGCTGCTGCGCCGCTCTCCGGGTCGTGAAGCTTACCCCGGCGATGTGTTCTACCTGCACTCCCGTCTGCTGGAGCGCTCCTGCCGTATGCGGGATGATCTGGGCGGCGGCTCTATCACCGCACTGCCCATCGTAGAGACGCAGGCCTGGCGATGTTTCGGCCTACATCCCCCCCACCAACGTCATCTCCATCACTGACGGTCAGATCTTCTTGGAGAGCGCACTGTTCAACGCAGGCAACCGCCCGGCTGTCAACGTGGGCTTGTCGGTTTCCCGTGTGGGCGGCGCTGCCCAGACCAAGGCCATGAAAAAGGCCAACGCAAACCTGCGTATCGAGCTGGCACAGTATAAGGAGATGGAGTCCTTTGCACAGTTCAGCTCCGATCTGGACGCCGAGACCCGCCGTCAGCTGGAACACGGCAAGGCACTGATGGAAATGCTCAAGCAGCCGCTGTGCCAGCCTAAGTCTGATGCCGAGCAGGTGGTCATTCTGGTGCTGGCTTCCCACGGCCTGCTGGACACTCTGCCCACCGCAGAGCAGCGGGAAAAGACCGCTGCCTTTGTGCGGCAGTTCCGTGCAGACGTCTCCGGCACCATGCAGAAGATCGATGCTGACGGCAAGCTGGAACCCGACCGGGTGGACGCCATCCTGAACGCTTGGAAAGCTTATGCGGGAGGCAATGACCATGTCGTCCAGTAAGCTGCTGAAGGAGCGCATCGAGAGCATTCAGGATACCATGAAGATCACCAATGCCATGTACCTGATCTCTTCGTCCAAGCTGCGCAAGGCACGGCAGAACTACCAGAATGTGTCCCCTTACTTCAACCGTATGCGGGATACCATCTCCCGTGTTGTGCCGCATCTGCCGGAGGAGCCGGAGCACCCCTTCTTCCATGAGCGGAATCTGGAAAACCCCCGGCGGGCGTATTTGGTGCTTACTGCCGATAAGGGCATGGCAGGTGCTTATAACCAGAACCTGCTCAAGTTTTTGCGGGAGCACGCAGACCCCAACGACCGCTTTTATGTCATCGGTCAGGTGGGTTACCGCGCCCTGCGCCACCGGGACCCCCGCCTTGTGGAGGAGTTCCGTTATAGTGCAACCGCACCCACTTTGCAGCGTGCCCGCGACATCACGGTAGACGCCATTGACGACTTCAAGTCCGGCAAGCTGGACGAGATCTACATCGTCTACACCAAGATCCAGAACGCTCTTACCAGTGAGCCTGTCATGGAGCGTCTGCTGCCGCTGGACCGGCGGTTTTTGCAGCCTGCTCCCAAGGGTCTGGGCGACCCCAAGGGCGAGGTGGAACTGGTGCCGGACGCATGGACAGTGTTCGAGCAGATCGCACCCATCTATATGCACGGCATGATCTTTGGTGCCATGACCGAGAGCTTCTGCGCCGAGCAGAGCGCCCGCATGACCGCCATGGATTCTGCTACCAAGAGCGCCAATGATATGATCCGCGACTTGCAGCTGGAATATAACCGCACCCGCCAGGGCTCCATCACTCAGGAGATCACCGAGATCATCGGCGGCGCAGCTGCCGTGCAGGATCGGACATAATAAAGGAAAACCCTCTCCGTCGTGCCTGACGGCGACGCAGATAAAAGCCTCCCCTTCGGGGGAGCTGGCATCGCGCAACGATGACGGAGAGAGTTCGTTGGACAAACAAGATTTGACAAGAGGCAATCCAAATGATACAGGGAACTATTATTCGCGTAGCAGGCCCCGTGGTGGATGTGCAGTTCACCGCCGGCAGGCTGCCTGCCCTGCAGGAAGCGCTGACCGTGACCGCAGAGGGCACCGAGCGCACGATGGAGGTGACGCAGCACGTCAACGAGACCACGGTGCGCTGCATCATGCTTTCTGCCAGCGAGGGTCTTGGCAAGGGAATGTCGGTGGAAGCTACCGGCCACGGCCTGACCGCCCCTGTGGGCGAGGGCACACTGGGCCGTATGTTCGACCCGCTGGGCCGCCCCATTGACGGCAAGGGCGCTGTGGACGAGCTGCCGCACTGGCCCATCCACCGCAAGGCACCCGGCTTTGCAGAGCAGAAGCCCGCAACTGAGATTCTGGAGACCGGCATCAAGGTCATCGACCTGCTGGCCCCCTACGCCAAGGGCGGCAAGATCGGCCTGTTCGGCGGCGCGGGCGTGGGCAAAACCGTCCTTATCCAGGAGCTGATCCACAATGTAGCCATGGAGCACGGCGGCTATTCCATCTTTACCGGCGTGGGCGAGCGCAGCCGCGAGGGCAACGACCTGTGGGGCGAGATGAACGCCTCCGGCGTGCTGAACAAGACCGCCCTGATCTTCGGCCAGATGAACGAACCGCCGGGAGCCCGTATGCGCGTTGCCGAAACCGGCCTGACCATGGCAGAATACTTCCGCGAGGAAAGCCACAAGGACGTGCTGCTGTTTATTGACAACATCTTCCGTTTTGTGCAGGCTGGCTCCGAAGTTTCCGCCCTGATGGGCCGTATGCCCTCCGCCGTTGGTTACCAGCCCACGCTGGCCAACGAGCTGGGTGCCCTGCAGGAGCGTATCACTTCCACCCGTGATGGGTCCATCACCTCGGTTCAGGCCGTTTATGTGCCTGCCGACGACCTGACCGACCCCGCCCCGGCCACCACCTCCCACCTGGATGCCACTACCGTTCTGTCCCGTAAGATCGTGGAGCAGGGTATCTACCCGGCGGTGGACCCGCTGGAATCCACCTCCCGTATTCTGGAAGCGGACATCGTGGGCGAGGAGCATTACCGCGTAGCCCGCAAGGTGCAGTCCATTCTGCAGCGCTATCAGGAACTGCAGGACATCATCGCCATTCTGGGCATGGACGAACTGGACGAGAACGACAAGCTGACCGTTGCCCGCGCCCGCAAGCTGCAGAAGTTCCTGTCCCAGCCCTTTGCCGTGGCCGAGAACTTTACCGGCCTGAAGGGCAAGTATGTGCCGCTGAAGGACACCGTGCGCAGCTTTGCCGCCATTGTGGACGGCGAGGCCGATGACCTGCCGGAGTGGGCTTTCTTCAACGTTGGTACGCTGGAAGATGCCCGCCAGAAGGCAGCGGAAAAGCTGGCTGAGGAAAAGGGCGGTGCCGTCTGATGAACAAGTTCATGCTGAACATCACCTGCGTCCAGCGGTGAGTTCTATCAGGGCGACTGCGAGGATCTTACCCTGCCCATCAGCGATGGCATCTACGGCGTACAGGCCGGGCATAACCCGGTGCTGGTGGCGCTGCACATGGGCATCCTCCACTTTGTGGTGGACGGCAAGGCCCGGGATGTGCTGGTAGGCGATGGCATTGCCGAAGTGACGCCTGCTTACGTTGTGCTGCTGGTCGACAGCGCCGAGCGCCCGGAGGATATCGATAAGAACCGTGCCGAGGCCGCCCGCATCCGCGCCGAGGAACGCTTGCAGCACAAGCAGAGCATGCATGAGTATTACCAGAGCAAGATTGCCCTGAACCGTGCCATGCAGCGTTTGCAGACTGCCGCAAAGTATAAGCGCTGAGGCAGCATTCCTATTCCCATATAACAAAACCTCCCCGTGCAGGATAACTGCATGGGGAGTTGTTTTTTCTGTCTGTCAGCGATGCGAAAATTATGTCACAGGAACGTTTTTGAGAAACCGTCCTGCGTGTTGTCGCGCCTTACGCCCGCACATCCTCCCGGCGTAAAAGCAGCCATGCCAGAAGGAACATCGTCCCCAGCCAGAAGATGCAGCTGAAGGCAAACAGCCCGTAGCTGCCTACCAGAGCATCCGCACTTTTGTTGGAGTTCATACCGAGCTGCATCAGGGAATAGGGCCACAACAGCCCATGACCCTTGGAGCTGATAAAGATGCCGGTAATGCCGCCCAGCAGCCCCAGAAAAATGGGCACGGCAAAGCTGCGGATGATCATGGCCAGCACCAGCTGTGCGGCAATGACAGCCAGCGCACCCAGCAGTCCCCGCAGTAAAAACAGAGGCAAGGTGACCGGCGGCAGCCCGGGCAGATGGGCAAATACCTTGCCGCAGAACACGAACAGCGCGAACACAAAGCCGTGGGTCAGCAGCGCCAGCTTTGTCACCACCGCAAACTTTGCGGCAAACAGGTCCAGCGGCGGTACGGGGCTTGCCATGATAAGGTTCCAGTTGTGCCCCAGATGTTCCAGCCGCCACAAGTAGGCAGCATAGGTGGCTACCATGGCAGGGAAGAAGAGCATGGAATAAAACAGGGTGTGCTGGGTCCACAGGCTATACCAGCCGTCGGTGAGGATCTCAAGATTTTGCAGATAATTGAAAGTGCCATAGGTGGCCGAAAGAATGGGCAGCACAAAGAACATTGCCCAGATGGGGGATGCGTGGAGTTTGCGGTTCTCCGCAAGAATACAGCGTTTCAGCATGGTTTTATACCTCCTCGTCCTGTACCTTGCGCCACGCAAGGGCAAACAGCACAGCGCCCAGCGCAAGGGTAAAGGCCAACAGCCCCCAGTTGAAGGGGCGGGTGCCGTAGGTGACGGTGTGGGTGGCCATGTCCCAGTTCGCCACTTCGTAGGCGCTCAGAGGGATGTAGTACCCAAAGGGCACAAAATAACTGGCAAGCGGCGGCATAAAGGCAGAGAACAGCCCCACCAGCGCCCCTACAATGCCCACGCAGAGCGCCGGCAGGGGATTGCCCATCCACAGCATCAGCAGAAATTCGCCAAAGAAGAGCATTGTGTCCACAGCCAGCGTGCAGACGAACAGGTAGACCAGCTGCCCAGTGGGAAAGGCTTCGGTATAGCCATGAACGCGCCCCAGCACCGGAACGCAGGCCAGCTCCAGCACCGTGACCAGCAGCACCTCCAGTACCCCAAAGACCGCCTTGCCTGCAAACAGGCTTCGGCGGCTCTGCAGGGTGTAGAGCAGCTTGGCGGTGTTGCCTTTGATCTCCATATCCCACAGCCGGGAGGCCAGCACTGCCATCATCACCGGCATCAAAATGGCTTCAATGACGGGCAGGCTGTAAAGCAGGGCGCTGTAACCGTTGGCAAGCTCCTCCGGGTCTGCCGGGGCAAGGCCGCCCACCCACAGCACGACAATGCCGGGGATGAACAGGCAGAGAGCAAGGTCATGCCTACGGTGGGCTTTTTGCAGTTCTGCACGGAAAGCTGCCATCTTACGCCACCTCCCCGCTGGTCTGGGTCAGGCTGAGGAAGATGTCCTCAAGGCTCTTTGTCTGCGCCGTCAGATAACCACACCCACGCCGCTTTCGGCAAGGGTACAGACCAGCGCCGCCAGCGCTTCGTCCGGCAGCGGGGGCAGCTGCAGGGTGTCCGGCTGGTCTGCCGGTGCAGCGGTTTTTACTCCCCTGCTGCTGCAGGACGGCTGCGGCTTTGGGTGCGTCCAGCACCCGCAGCAGAATGCCGCCCCGGCTGTGCTTTTGCAACTGCTGCAAGGAGCCCCTCGAACAGCAGTTTGCCGTGGTTCAGGATGCCCACCTGATCCACCATCTGCTCAATCTCGCCCAGCAGGTGGCTGGAGATCAGCACGGTGGCTCCGGTGGTCTGGGGCATGGAAGCGATCAGACTGCGCATCTCCTGAATACCCGCCGGGTCCAGACCATTCGTAGGTTCGTCCAAGATCAGCAGTTTGGGGCTGCCCAGCAGCGCCATGGCAATGCCCAGCCGCTGCTTCATGCCAAGGGAGTACTGCCCCACCTTCCGGTCAGCGTCTTTGGTCAGGTGCACGATCTCCAGCACCCGGCTGATGTCCTTCCGGTCCACGTCTTTCAAGTCAGCCACGATGGAAAGGTTTTCCCGGGCGGTCAGGTGCAGGTAACCGGAGGGGGATTCGATCAAACTGCCGGTCTGCCGCAGCAGGGCAAGGCGGTTTGCTTCGTTCAGGGTGTGCCCCAGCAGTTCCACACTGCCACCGGTGGGGTGTACAAGCCCCAGCAGCATCTTCATAGTGGTGGATTTGCCCGCACCGTTGGGGCCTAAAAAGCCGTAAACACAGCCCTCCGGGACAGTCAGGTTCAAATGATCCACCACCGGACGGCTATGGTAGCTTTTGCAAAGGGCATGGGTCTCGATCACAGGTTTCATAAATGGTCTCCTTTCGCATTCATGGTTTTCGGAACGATGCCAGAATACACCCGCTTTGCCTTAAACTGACCGGAAGGCCAGCTTAATTTACCCTTAAATTTGCAGGTGTTTTCCGCTGCGGCGCAAAAAAGTGTGGTATAGTAAAGGCGGGAAAGGAGAACTGCCCTTATGGATACCATTTATGATGCAAAGCTTCTGCTTGTGGATGACAACGCCGAGCTGCTGGCACTGCTATGTGAGCAGCTGCGGGGCGCAGGATATGGCCATATCAGAACCGCCCAAAGCTGCGCCGCTGCCCGCGCCTGCTTTGCGGCAGAACAGCCGGAGCTGATGATCCTGGATATCAACCTGCCGGATGGGGATGGATTTTCGCTGTTCCGGGCGCTGCGGGCAAAAGCGGATGTCCCGGCATTGTTCCTCTCTGCACGGGACGCGGATGCCGACCGTCTGTTTGGGCTGGGTCTTGGCGCAGATGACTACCTGACCAAGCCTTTTCTGATGCAGGAACTGCTGCTGCGGGCAAAAGCGGATGTCCCGGCATTGTTCCTCTCTGCACCGGGACGCGGATGCCGACCGTCTGTTTGGGCTGGGTCTTGGCGCAGATGACTACCTGACCAAGCCTTTTCTGATGCAGGAACTGCTGCTGCGGGTGCAGCATATTTTGCAGCGGGCGTACCGGGCAGAGTTGTCCCGTACAAAACCGGCACCTTTGCAGCTGGGGGAGCGGTGCGTAGACCTGAATGATGCCATTGTTACCCTGCCAGAGGGCAAAACACTGACGCTGACCGCTACCGAACTGGCGCTGCTGCGGAAATTGGCAGAGAACCGGGGACACATCGTTACCTACGATGCCCTTTGTGCGGCGGTCTGGGGCGCAGATTACTATGGCTACGAGAACAGTCTGGGTGTACATATCCGGCATCTGCGGGAGAAGCTGGAAGCCGAACCCGGTGCGCCGCAGTTTCTGCGGACGGTGCGGGGCATTGGCTATAAGCTGACAAAGGAGGAAGGAGCATGAAAACCTTTGTGCGCCTGATCCGGCGGTATGTGCTGGCGGCGGTGGGCATCGTTCTGCTGTTGCTGTTTTCCGGTGTTGCAGTGCTGGGCTGGCTGGGTTGGCAGGAGGGCTGCCGCCTGCCGCAGCGGGAGTATTCCTCCAGCGAGATCGCAGATTCTATGGTGGAGACCGCCGAAGGGCTTGCCTTTGGGGCAGAACGCACCCCGCAGGAGTGGATGAATGGCTACGAGTGGGCGATGGTGCTGGACGATGTGGGAAACATCCGCTGGAGCTACGGCCTGCCGCAGGAACTGGACCATGCCTACACTCCCGGCGATATCGCCAAATTTGCCCGCTGGTATCTGGCAGATTACCCGGTGTTCTGCTGGACAGAACCCTATGGACTGTTCGTCATCGGGCTGCCAAAGGGGAGCCTGTGGAAGTACAGCATTTACAGCTCACCGGACTTTGCCCTGAGCATGGTGCGGGTGCTCCCGGCAGCAGTGCTGGGAATGCTGCTGCTGGGTCTGGCGCTCTGCTTCTGGCTGAGCTGGCGGGGGGCAAAGCGGCTGGAGACCGTGGCAAACGGTCTGGAAGCGCTGGCGCAGGGGCAGACCGTTCAACTGCCTACGGATGGTTTTGCCGGGGAACTGGCAGAAAAGCTGAACCAGACCGGGGCGCAGCTGCAAGCCAAAAATGAGATGCTTTCCCGGCGGGACAACGCCCGCACCCAGTGGATCGCAGGGGTCAGCCATGACGTGCGCACCCGCTGGCGCTGATTCTGGGCTGGGCGGAGCAACTGGAACAGGATGCACTTTTGCCGGACAGCTCCCGGCAGAAAGCGACCGGCATCCGCACCCAGTGCGAAAAGCTCCGTACCCTCATTGATGATCTGAACCTGACCAGTAAGCTGGAATACGGTGCCCAACCCCTGCGCCGGAAAGACCTCCGGGCAGGGCCGCTGTTCCGGCAGCTGGTGGCGCAGTTCTGCGAAAGCCCACTGGCAGAGCGCTGCGAGATCACGCTGGAACAGGAAGAACCAGCAGAGCAGACAGTGCTTTCGGTGGATGAGGCGCTGCTGGCACGGCTGCTGGAAAATCTGCTGAACAACAGCGTCCGGCATAACCTAAAGCCGGTGAACATTACGGTGCACACCCGGCAGGTAGGGGAGCGCTTCTGCCTGACCGTGGCAGATGACGGTATCGGCTATCCGGCTGCCGTTCTGGTGGCACTGAACGCTGCGGAGCCTGCCGAAAATGCGCCTCATATCCTTGGCCTGTATGTAGTGCAGCAGATCGCCGCCGCCCATGGCGGCACGGCAGTGTTTGGGCAGAACACCCCCTGCGGGGCAAAAACAACGGTCTGGCTGCCCGGCCGGGCGTGAACAGGGCAAAAAAAGAAAATAGCGCAAAAAACAGACCGCTGCTTGCAGTTGTAGCAAACAGCGGTCTTATTGTTATGCGTTTTTGCTTTTATCCAGCGCATCAAACTGCTGCAGGATCTGCGGGTCTTTCAGCTTGATGACCTTGCCGGAGAGGTAGTGCAGGGTGTTTTCCTCCGGCACATCCAGAAAGCTGATGCGCACCGCGCACAGCGCCTGCGTCTTGGTGCCGGTACGCTCGTTCATTTTGCGGTTGCCGTATTTGATATCGCCCAGCACCGGCTTGCCCAGATAGGCCAGATGGGCGCGGATCTGATGGGTGCGCCCGGTGACAAGGCCAATTTTGCACAGGGCAAAGGGGCCTGCGGTGCGCAGCACGTCCACGTCCGTAATGATCTGCTTGCGGCGCTCGTCCTGCGACTGGTGTGCGTGGATGCTCACCTTGTTGTTCTTCTCGTCGTGCTCCCACCATGCGGTGAACCGTCCCGACTGCGGGATGCCCACCGTGATGGTGTAGTACTCCTTCTTGAGCAGATCGGTGCGGATGATCTCGTTCATGTCCCGCAGGGCGGCGTAGTTCTTGGCTGCGATCACCAGCCCTTCGGTGCCGCGGTCCAGCCGGTTGCAGATGCCGGGCTTGAAGCGGTTCTCACCGTGGGGGGGTCATACTCGCCCTTCTGGGTCAGGTACTGGGTAAAGGCATCCACCAGGTTGGCATCGCCGGTGCGGTCGCTGTGGCACAGCAGGTGGGCGGGCTTGTACAGCACCGCAAGGTTCTCGTCCTCGTAGATGACCGTCACCTTGGGCTGATTGGGCTGCTTTTTTGGGGGCAGCCTTCTGCACCGGCTTTGCGCCCTCGGGCGGGAAGAACTCGTCGTTGATGTACAACTCGATCAGGTCTCCCGCCTGCAAACGGTACTCCGGTGCGGCCTTTTTGCCGTTCACCTTCACGCGCTTGTTGCGGAAACTCTTGTACAGCAGGCTGGTGGGAAAATCGCGGGTCACGCTCTGCACAAAGCGCGAAAGACGCACGCCGTCATCGTTGGCGGTGGCAGTAAATTGTTTCATAAAGCTATCCTCATCGTTTTTGTCAGAATCATGCTTTTATAGTAATACAGGCGGGGCGGGAAGTCAACGCGCATTCCGGTGCAAAATCCGGGTTATTTTTGCAGAACGCTTGTGTTTGCGCCGCAAAATGGGTACTATAAGGAGAGAACATAGAAAAAGGAGTACCGTTATGGCAGAGAATAAACGGCACAAGGGACACCGCCAGCGGATGCGGGAGCGGGTGCAGAACTACGGTCTGGACAGTCTGGCCGAGCACGAAGCGCTGGAATATGTACTGTACCTCACCAACGCCCAGAAGGATACCAACGGTATCGCTCATGACCTGATCGACCGCTTTGGCGATTTTGCGGCGGTGCTGGAGGCCAGTGAGGAGGAACTGTGCACCGTGGAGGGCGTAGGCCCCGCCACTGCCCGGATGCTGCATCTGCTGCCCCAGATCAGCCGGTACTATGGCCGCAGCCGCACCAGCACCACTCGCTGCATCAAGACCACCGAGCAGATGGGCAGCTATCTGATGGCAAAGTTTGCGTGGTCGGACTACGAGCGCGCCATGCTGGTCAGTCTGGACAGCCGCAAGCGGGTGCGCGCCGCCGTCTGGCTGCGGGAGGGTACCTCCGACCGGGTCAGTCTGGATATCAAAAATGTGGTAGCAGCCGCCATCAAGGGCGGCACGGACGCCGTGGTGCTCTGCCACAACCACCCCAACGGGGTGGCACTGCCCTCGCTGGAGGATATGGACGCTACCGGCAGCATTGCCCGGGCGCTGGGGCTGGTAAATGTGCACCTGCTGGACCACTTTATCCTGACCGACACCGAGTATTTTTCCATGCGGGACGCCAACCGCCTGCCTATCTACGATTTCAAGACCGGCACGCTGTTCTGGCCGTAAAACAAAAAACTGTTTACATTATAAAATGTGCGTGCTATAATACAACTTGAAGCAACAACGGATTGTGGTTATACGCACGGAAGGGAGAAAACGATGGCAGAGGAAAAATTTGAACTGGTGTCGAACTATGCCCCCACTGGCGACCAGCCTCAGGCGATCGCGCAGCTGGTGGAGGGGGTGCAGCGGGGTGACCGCTGGCCAGACCCTGCTGGGCGTGACCGGCAGCGGCAAAACCTTCACCATGGCAAATATCATCCACCGCATCAACCGCCCGACGCTGGTGCTGGCCCACAATAAAACGCTGGCGGCGCAGCTGTGCACCGAGTTCCGCTCGTTTTTCCCGAACAATGCTGTGGAATACTTTGTCAGCTACTACGACTACTACCAGCCGGAAGCCTACATCCCCAGCACCGATACCTATATTGAAAAGGACAGCGCTATCAACGACGAGATCGACCGCCTGCGCCACTCGGCTACGGCGGCGCTTTCCGAGCGGCGGGACGTCATTATTGTGGCATCAGTATCCTGTATCTACTCGCTGGGCGACCCCATCGACTACCGCAGCATGGTCATCAGTCTGCGCCCCGGGATGCAAATGGAGCGGGACGAGCTGTGCAAAAAGCTGGTCACCCTGCAATACGAGCGCAACGACGTGAATTTTGTGCGCAATAAGTTCCGGGTGCATGGCGACACGGTGGACATTTATCTGGCTTATATGAGCGAGCTTGCCATCCGGGTGGAGTTCTTCGGGGATGAGATCGACCGCATTACCGAGTTCAACCCCCTGACCGGCTCCAAGCAGAACGTGGTCAAGCACGTTGCCATCTTCCCGGCCAGCCACTATATCGTCAGCGCGGAAAAAAAGGCCGCTGCGCTGGAAAAGATCCGCGCCGAGTGCGATGCGCAGGTCAAACAGTTCACCGCCGAGGGCAAGCTGATCGAAGCACAGCGCATTGCCCAGCGCACCAACTACGATATCGAGATGCTGAACGAGGTGGGTATCTGCAAGGGCATCGAAAACTACTCGGCAGTGCTGTCCGGTCGTGCGCCGGGCAGTATGCCCACCACCCTGCTGGATTATTTCCCGGACGATTTTCTGCTCTTCGTCGACGAGAGCCACGTCACGCTGCCGCAGGTGCGCGCCATGTACGGCGGCGACTACGCCCGCAAAAAAACGCTGGTGGAATACGGTTTCCGTTTGCCGTCCGCCTTTGATAACCGCCCCCTGAAATTTGAGGAGGTGGAGTCCAAGCTCAACCAGATGATCTTTGTCTCCGCCACCCCCGGCGAGTACGAGCGCCGGAACAGCTCGCAGGTGGCGCAGCAGGTCATCCGTCCCACGGGTCTTTTAGACCCAGTCATCTCGGTGCGCCCGGTGGAAGGGCAGGTGGTGGACCTGCTGGGCGAGATCAATGCCCGTATCCAGCGGCAGGAGCGGGTGCTTGTGACCACCCTGACCAAAAAGATGGCTGAGGATCTCACCGATTACCTCACCGAGCAGGGGATCAAGGTCAAGTATATGCACCACGAGGTGGATACCTTTGAGCGGATGGAGATCATCAAGGATCTGCGTTTGGGCAGCATCGACGTGGTGGTGGGCATCAACCTGCTGCGCGAGGGGCTGGATCTGCCGGAGGTGAGCCTCGTGGCCATTCTGGACGCGGACAAGGAGGGCTTTCTGCGCAGCGAGACGAGCCTCATCCAGACGATCGGCCGCGCGGCGCGCAACGCCGAGGGCACGGTCATCATGTACGCCGATGTGGTGACCGACAGCATGGAGCGCGCCATCACCGAGACCGAGCGCCGCCGCGCCATTCAGATGGCCTATAATGAGGAGCACGGCATCGTGCCCAAGACCATCGTCAAGGCCATTGCTGACAGCATCGAGATCAGCGATAAGGCCGAGAACGCCAAGCGCAACACCCGCCGCATGGGCAAGATGGAGCGGGAAGCTGCCATCGAGCGCCTGACCCGGGAGATGAAGGAGGCTGCGAAGCTGCTGGAATTTGAGCACGCCGCCTTCCTGCGGGATCAGATCGACCGTCTGCGCCGGGGCGAAAACCCCACCGTGGACTCCGCCGCCGAGACCGAACGCAAACAGAACCATGCACAGACACAACGAAAAGGGAGAAAATACCTTGGCAAACGATAAAATCATCATCAAAGGTGCCCGCGAGCACAACCTGAAAAATGTCAACCTGACCCTCCCGCGGGAAAAGCTGATCGTCATGACCGGCCTTTCCGGCTCGGGCAAGTCCAGTCTGGCTTTCGATACCATCTACGCGGACGGGCAGCGCCGCTATGTGGAAAGCCTTTCCAGCTACGCCCGGATGTTTCTGGGACGGATGGATAAGCCGGACGTGGACGAGATCACCGGCCTTTCACCGGCCATCTCCATCGACCAAAAGACCACAAGCCACAACCCTCGCTCCACCGTGGGCACCGTGACGGAGATCTACGATTATCTGCGCCTGCTGTACGCCCGCATCGGCGTGCCGCACTGCCCGGTGTGCGGGCGGGTCATCAGCCAGCAGAGCGTGGACGAGATGGTAGATGCCGTCCTCAAGCTGGAGGAGGGCACAAAGTTCCAGATCTTAGCCCCGGTGGTGCGTCAGCGCAAGGGCACCCAGCAGAAGGAACTGGACGCCGCCCGCCGCGCCGGTTATGCCCGCGTGAAAATCGATGGCAACCTGTATGATCTGGACGAGGAGATCAGTCTGGAAAAGAACATCAAGCATACGGTGGAAATCGTGGTGGACCGTCTTGCCCTGCGCAAGGGCATCCGCAGCCGTCTGGCGGACTCGCTGGAGACCGCGCTGGCGCTCACCGGGGGCGTGGCCGAGGTGGATGTCATCGGCGGCGAGTGTATGACCTTCAGCCAGAACTTTGCCTGCCCGGAGCACGGCATTTCCATCAGTGACCTGTCGCCCCGGCTGTTCTCCTTCAATAACCCGCTGGGCGCCTGCGAAAAATGCACCGGCCTTGGCACCTTTATGCGGGTGGACGAGGATCGCATCCTGCCCAACCGCAGCCTTTCCATCCGGGAGGGTGCCATCAAGGCCAGCGGCTGGTACTACGCTGAAGGCTCTGTGAGCGAGATGTATTATCTTGGCCTTGGTAAAAAATACGGCTTTACGCTGGATACGCCCATCAAGGAGATGAGCACCGAGGCGGTGAACGCCCTGCTCTACGGCACCAACGGCGAAAAGATCGAGATGCACCGCACCAACGAGTTCGGCAGCGGGGTGTACTACAACACCTTTGAGGGCATTGTGGAAAATCTGGAGCGCCGCTTCCGCGAGACGAGCAGCGAGTGGATGAAGGAAGAAATCGGCAGCTTTATGTCCGGCGTGGAGTGTCCGGACTGCCACGGACAGCGCCTGAAGCCGGTGGTGCTTGCCGTGACCATCGGGGGGGACAAGAACATCAGCCAGTTCTGCGAGATGTCCATCCGGGACGAGCTGGAATTTATCCGGCAAAACGAGCCGAACCTCACCGAAAAGCAGCAGCAGATCGGCGGCCAGATCATGAAGGAGATCAAAAACCGCCTGCAATTTTTGCAAAGCGTGGGTCTGGATTACCTCACGCTGGCCCGGGCGGCGGGCACGCTGTCCGGCGGCGAGAGCCAGCGCATCCGCCTGACCACCCAGATCGGCAGCGCTCTGTCCGGTGTGCTCTATGTGCTGGACGAGCCTTCCATCGGCCTGCATCAGCGGGACAACGATAAGCTCATCGCTACCTTGAAAAACCTGCGGGATCTGGGCAATACGGTCATTGTGGTCGAGCACGACGAGGACACCATGCGCAGCGCGGACTATATCGTGGACGTAGGCCCCGGTGCCGGTGTGCACGGCGGCGAGATCGTAGCCGCAGGCAGCGTAAAGGATATCTGCAAGGCCAAGCGCAGCATTACCGGCGACTATCTCTCCGGCCGCAAGCGCATTGCCGTGCCCCAGACCCGCCGCACCGGCAACGGCCACTGCCTGACCGTAAAGGGCGCACGGGAAAACAACCTGCGCAATATTGATGTCAGCTTCCCGCTGGGGGCGTTTATCTGTGTCACCGGCATTTCCGGCTCCGGCAAGTCCAGCCTCATCAACGAGATCCTGTACAAGACGCTGGCCTGCGAGCTGAACGGTGCCCGCTCCCGCGCCGGCAAATGCGATGGGGTAGAGGGGCTGGAGTTCGTGGATAAGGTCATCGGCATCGATCAGCAGCCCATCGGCCGCACCCCGCGCTCCAACCCCGCCACCTACACCGGCGTGTTCAACGATATCCGCGCCGTATTCTCCCAGACGCAGGACGCCAAGATGCGCGGCTACGGCCCGGGGCGGTTCAGTTTCAACGTCAAGGGCGGCCGCTGCGAAGCCTGCGAGGGCGACGGCATTCTGCAGATCGAGATGCACTTTTTGCCGGATGTGTATGTGCCCTGCGAGGTGTGCAAGGGCGCGCGCTACAACCGCGAAACGCTGGAAGTAAAGTATAAGGAAAAGACCATTGCGGATGTGCTGAACATGACCGTGGAGGAAGCGGTGGTGTTCTTTGCCAACCAGCCCAAGATCGCCCGCAAGCTGCAAACGCTGCTGGACGTTGGCCTTGGCTACGTCACCTTGGGGCAGAGCGCCACCACCCTGTCCGGCGGCGAGGCGCAGCGCGTAAAGCTGGCCAACGAGCTTGCCCGCCGCGGCACCGGCAAAACGGTGTATATTCTGGACGAACCCACCACCGGCCTGCATATTGCAGATGTGCACCGCTTGATCGAGGTGCTGCAAAAACTGGTGGACGTGGGCAATACGGTCATCGTCATCGAGCATAATCTGGATCTGATCAAGTGTGCCGACCATATCATCGACCTTGGCCCCGAGGGCGGCAGCGCCGGTGGCGAGATCGTGGCCGAGGGTACCCCGGAGCAGGTGGCCGCCGTGCCCGGCAGCTTTACCGGCCAGTATCTGCGCCCGCTGCTGGAACGCGACCGCGCACAGCGCGCCGCAGAAGCAGAAAAACACTGAAAACAGCAAAAAACAAAAAAGCGCGTATCCGTGTAAAAATCGGACTTTTCTCAGAAAAAACCAAAAATAATCGAAAAATCTGTTGACAAAACGGCCTTACCTGAGTATAATATCTCTTGTCGCCACGCTTCGGTAGGGAAGCGGCGGTCGATATCCGGGTGTAGCGCAGTTTTGGTAGCGCGCTTGAATGGGGTTCAAGAGGCCGTGAGTTCGATTCTCGCCACTCGGACCATAAATCCAACGATTTCACGTTAGAAATCGTTGGATTTTTTTGTTTATGGGCTGGCCTCATTTGGTTTTGACCACAATTTTGACCACAATGCCAACGATTTTATCTGGTCTAATTAGTGCCGTTCCGTCCAATTTTCAGGCCGAAAACGCCTCACTGAACAACTGGATCGCACTCTGCCGAATGGATTCCTGAACATGGAGATAATGCTCAGTCATCTCGGTATCGGCATGGCCTACGATGCTCTGGATGGTCTGGATATCCACGCCCAACGCCTGCATCTGCGATACATAGGTGTGGCGGCAGCTGTGCGGTGTGAGCAAGCGGACATCGCCCGCTTCTTCCAGAGATTTGCGGAATACATCCCGGAAATGGGTGGGATTGCAGGGCAAGCCGGTCTTGGGGCTTTCCCAGATGAACTGATCGGTGGTATCCCGCAGCTTGATGGCGCACGGGCGGACATTCAGCGGCACCGGAATATCCCGGATACTGTCTTTGGATTTCGGACTGCCGATGCTGACTGTACCTTTTACGACCTTTACTGCCTGCCGGATGTGAATGACAGAGCCATCTTCTTCAATAAACTGCGGCTCCAAAGCCAGAAGTTCCTGCATTCTCATTCCAGTGCCGAGCAAAAGCCGGATGCTCAAGCCCATGCGGTCATCGGGGAGAACTTTCATTAAGTGGGCGACTTCCGCTGTGGTAAAGGCTTCCTTGCGTTTTGCGGTGCCGGATGCCCGCATCTTTTCAGCAAGCCGGACCGGGTTGCGGCGCACAAGGTCATTGGCTTCTGCCTTTTGAAAGATCTGGTAGAGCATCCCTCGTGCCTTGCTGATGTAAGAATCCGAGCGGCCATCGCGCCGCATCCCTTTCAGGAAGTTTTCAATGTCGATCGGGCGTATGACGGTCAAGGGGCGATGATAAAATCCCTCTTTTGAGCATTTTCAGGCAGTATTTGTAGCTTTCCTGTGTCGTGGGAGCGATATTATCCTTGTGACCCTCGAACCATGTATCAGCCCAATCCTCAAAGTACAGGATCGTGTCCAGCTGGACACCGCTGATAAGCGCATCCTGATACTCTTTCAGTTTGAGCTTGACCTCCTTCTGGGTTTTGCCATAGAAGGTCTTGAAGCGCGGCGAACCATCTTTCTGGTAGCCGTCCATCATACGTAATTCCCAGCGACCATCGCTGCGGTGGCGAAGCGTACCCTCGCCGTGTGAACGTTTGCTTGGCATATTGCCTCCTTCCTGATGTCAAGTCGTTTCGGGAATAGTATAGAAAAAGAAACCTCTTGAATCAAGGATGTCAAATCAGCCATTTACGCTGTCCGTGATCCACTGAAGAAAACGGTCTTTGGGTACGACCATCCGCTTACCGATGTGGAGCGTGGGAAAGCCGTCCGAACGGAGCAGGATGTAAGCGTTGGCGCGGGAGATGCCCAGCGCAGCAGCAACATGATCGGCTGTCAGCGTGATGGGAAGCTGCTCATACGAAGTGAACTGAGAGCGCATAGAATACCTCTTTTCTCTATATGTTGTATTAAATGAATACAGGAACACTATATATTGCACTTTGATATGTAACAAGGGGCATCTGCGGTTTGCGGATGCCCCTTGTGTACATGGGAGAAATGCCTGTGAACATCAAAATTTCATCGGCAGTGCGTCTTTTCTGCACTTGCCGTTGTAGGCGGTGTAGATGGGAAAAACGTATTTTTTCCATCCGCGCAGCTTTGCGGGGTCGTCCTGCCCGATGCGGTAAATATCGACCGGGTGGATGTTGCGCAGCGCACGGAGCAGCCGTTCTTCACTGAACTCGCCGTGGTACAGCTCCACAAAGTGCATCATGCCTTTCAGAACAGATGCCCGGAACGAATCGGGCTTGCCCTCCCATGCTGCCACGATGAGCCGCATCGTTTCACAGTAGAGCGGTTCGCCCATCTGCTTGTAGAGCCGGAAAGCCGTACCAACGCAGCCGATGCGGTAATCGGTCAGCTGCTGGCTGTCATAATTGAGACTCAACCCCACCCGGTTGGTGGCTGCGAGAAACGCCTTGGAAATGGCATCGCCGCCCATCACCTTGGCACGGAGCTTGATGCCTGCCGTCAGCGGCGCAGAGAAGCCGTTCTGCTCGGCAAAGAGCAGGGCTTCCTGCTCCACGGTCATGCCCGTGTACACCTTGCAGAGGATCGGCAGATCCTTGCCGCCGTTGCGGAGGATGCGCCCCTCGATGGTGTGCTGCCCATCCGTTACGATGAACTGACCGTTGCGGAAACTGACCTTCGGCTCATTTGCCACATATTCGTTGAAGTGGGCGGCGATCAGTTCCACACGCTTGCGCTCCACACCGCGCTGATACAGTTCGCGGGGGTAGACCAGCTTGCTGCTGTGGATGACCATGAGCTGGTACGGCGGGTTGACATGGATGAAGGGATTGTTATTGTCTTTCAGGCGCATCGCATTTCCTCCTTGATCCTCCAGATGTACGTTTCGGCTTCTTTCAGGATTTCAGCAACCTGCTGCTTACGCTTTGGGATGGTGAGCAGGCTGGGGTTGAACGTGAAGCTATATTCCAGCCGCTGGATCATTGCGTGTACCGCAGCTTCCAGTTCGGTGTACAGCATCATGTCCTCAACGCTCCCGGCGTCCTCAAAGGACGATTTGATGGGCGTGTAAGGATAGAGGGGCGGCTTGCCGTCAACCACCTCAGGCGGTGCGTAAGCCGCCGTAGAGCGGATGATGGGTGGAAGCCGCCGAATGTTCCCCATCGGGTTCAGGGCAAGGCTGGCACGAACAGCATCATCCACCCGGCTCATTTCTTCCGGGGTGAGGTGTCCGAGATATTTCAGCACCCTGCTCTTGTCTACGGTAAAAATCTGCTCTGCCTGAACGATGGATGGTACGGAGAGAAACTCGTTCACCAGCAGGCAGTGGGTCGGCTGGGTATACTTTTTTGCCGCCTTGCTTGTCAATGTGGCCACGATCAGCGTGGGCGAGTAAAAATTTCCCACATCGTTCTGAAGAACGACTGCCGGACGATTCCCGCTTTGCTCTGAACCGATGGCGTTGTCGAAACGGGTGAAGAAAATGTCTCCACGTTGGAATTTCCAGTTTTGAATCAAAAGCTGCCCTCCTTTTTCAATATGTACACCGCCCGCTGCACCTCCTTGGCAGTGGGCGGTGTGCTTGTTCAGCGGTTCATCACAACGTAGTCATGACCGCGCCGGGTCTGGCAGACAGTGCAAGTGTCCATGCTCCGGTCTGCGCTGGGAACGATGGCGATTTTGAACGCCTTGGATTCTACAAAGCTGCAAAGGCAGACACCGCAGAGCGTGCGGATGGACCGGATCATTTCCGGGGTCAGTTCCATTTCCTCGTAGATCGCTTGCTCTAAGGTGGTACGGTCGTTTTCGTTCATAAAGCCTCCTATGTAGGACGAAAATGTGGATATATGGAATAAGTAAAAAAAAGAACAGACGTGGACGAAGACCGAAAACAGCATTCGGCCACGCCTGATTTAATAAGTTAAGGTCTCGCATATTCGCCCTCGGCTCCCTGCGAGTGGGGCATAAACATCTGGCAGCGGACTTGTACCGCTTCATTGGCATTTCAGCCACCCCGTCTGCTTTGTGACCGGGCCGCGAATTACGGAAGTATCATTATCGGAGTACCAGATGAAGGAACTATTCAGTTTTCAAGGTACATGAGGCCGGACGTTTCGCGTAGTGGCTCTCGCCATCTGGTGAAGTGTCCTCTCACTTGGTAGCCGACGAGAAAGGTCAATTCGTAGCATTGAAATTGAAGTTTTTCAAAAATTTAGTGATTCTCTTGATTTTGATACTAATAGTAGGCTGCGCGACACCTAAAACTTTAGAAATTTCAGTGACGGTGTACCCCTCATAGGCATACATGGTGACAAGGTTGAGGGTCTGCGTCCGACAAATTTTCAAGAGCAGACAACAGCCGTTCGTTCTCAATTTCGCCAATCCATGTGAAGCGGCTCTTGGTTTCGCGGTAGTGTTCGGTAACAGAAATTGCTTCCTGATACTTGTTCATCAAGGGCGAGTAGGATTCTTCGCTCTGCTCAAAGGACGGCGCAGCCATTTCCTGCGTATGGTTCTGGTAAGAACGCGTAGCATTGAAAACAGACCAGTCATACTCATACATTGCCTGAATCACTTCAATGCTCATGCCAGCGTCCTCATACTGCTTGCGCATGATAGCCCACTGACGGTCAAAGTTCTTCTTTTCCAAACCATAATTAAAGCCCATGTGTAACCTCCAAATTTTCGATAAAACGTGAAATGCCGAAAATTTGGAAACACTACGGATATTTCGCCATCTGGGGCAGCCATGAAAAGAGGGCAAACATAAAACCTGCTCCTTTTCGGAAGCAGGCCATCTGAAGCTATAAAAATAGCCGGACAAACAGCCGACCGAAAGATTGGAGAGCTTTCAGTCAAGCTGCTGCCCGGCCATTTGGTGCTACGTTTCATACATCACCCGGAGGTGACGGCCCGTTGCTCGGTGCGAACAGTCCATATTCAGAGTGCGTTGCACCCGATTTTTATGAAATCAATGCTTACTTGGCCCGAATGGAAAGGTTGAGCCATAACATTTCCCGGCAACGCCAGCATTTTATGTAGATGAATCCAGTGCAGTCGGCGGTCATTCGATAGAGCTTTATATTGCACTTGGGGCAAAACTGCCAGTGTTCCGTAATCGCTTCCTTCTTATGATCGAGCATGACTTTCCCTCCCAAATATAAAGTTTGCTGCTGTATCATAGGAGAAACGGTGGACTGCGGCACTTTGGCTCCAAAAGCGCAAAAACGCCAGCCTCCCATGGCGGGAAGCTGGCGCAATATAACACATCGGCACGATAGGACAAAATCACTGGAATGATGATGTTATACCGTTCTTTCCGCAAGAACGATACAATACTATTGAGGTGATGATGATGCCGAATGCGGATGCGATTGCTTTAGGAAAGCAGATAAAGGCTGTCCGAAAAGCAATGGGAATGACACAAGATCAGCTGGCACTAAAAAGCCATGTTTCGGTGAAGTATATCGCCAATATTGAAAACGGAAAACAGAATCCTTCTTTTGACATTTTAAGTTCAATTCTCCATGTTCTGCCACTTTCCTTGGATTCAATCATCAATCCAAATCTGTCAGAATTGGAAAGTGAGTGCCGAGAATGGGATGCAATCTATCTTGCTTGTCCACCAGAAATGCGGAAAACACTGCTGGAAGCAACAAGATCGCTTGCAATCCATTTGACAGAACTTTCAGAACAGAACAAAAACACCTAAGCTGCCAGAGTGGACGTTACGCTTCTCTCTGGCGTTCTTTTTTTGTCTGAATACGCAATATTGTATCAGACTGCTCCATAAAAACAAATGAAAAGCAAATGAATTACACAATAATAATTTAGCCGAAATCAATCTCTTTGCGGATTCTGCACCTCTTTTTTCAACCGCGAGATCATTTTCCAGCGTGTCATACAACTCTTGCGGAGTAAGACATAAGACGGCATAGAAATTGATAGGATCACCCTCGTTGAAAAGCCGCACATATCAAAAACAATTACCTCCGCATGATCTATTGAAGCTCATCGTCAAAGCTGCTGTCTTACTCTTTCTCAATGCGGCTCCCGCCAAACACATGCGACATTTCCATGTGCGCCAGTGCTTCGTCAATCAGAGCCACTTCTACGGCAGACAGCACAATATCCGCTGCACCGGCGTTTTCCTGTAAACGGTTGAGTTTCCGGGTGCCGGGGATTGGTACGATATAAGGCTTTTTGCACAGCATCCACGCCAGTGAGATCTGGGCAGGTGGCGCATTTTTCTCGGCGGCAAGACGGTGTAACAGTTCCAGCAGGGCGTGGTTCTGGTCAATGCTGTCTGGCTGGAACTGCGGCATGACGCTGCGGTAGTCCGTGCCTGCTTCAAACTTGGAAGTCTTATCGTATTTGCCGGAGAGAAAACCGTTTGCCAGCGGCGAGAATGCCACATAACCAATGTGCAGTTCTTCCAGAACCGGGAACAGGCTTTCGTACCAGCGGGCCATCATGGAGTAACGGTTCTGGATGGCCGTTACCGGGCAGACTGCGTGTGCTCGGCGGATGGTCTCCTCGGTGGCTTCCGAAAGGCCCCAGTGAGTGATCTTGCCCTCCCGAATCAGGTCAGCCATTACACCGGCCACTTCCCCAATGGGTACCTTGGGGTCAAGCCGATGCTGATAATACAGGTCAATATGGTCAGTGCCCAGCCGCTTGAGGGAGGCATCTACCGATGCACGGATAACTTCCGGGCGGGAATCCGGCACCAGCGGCTTGTTGACTGCCGTACTGGTCATGTCAAAATGGATGCCGAACTTGGTCGCCAGAACGATTTTATCTCGGTAGGGCTTCAGGGCAGCACCCACCAGTTCCTCGTTGTCGTGGGGATTATCCGGTGTGCCGTAGACTTCGGCGGTGTCAAAGAACGTATAGCCCATACCCACGGCCTGCGCCAGCAGTTCGGTCATTTCCTTCTTGTTGGCAGGTGCGCCGTAGGCATGGCTCATGCCCATACAGCCCAGACCCACAGCCGAAACGGTCAGGTCATTGCCCAAAGTACGATATTCCATGTTAAGATTCCTCCTTATTTGCAAAAACACTTTCCAGCCATGCGGCGTAATCGTTCACCCAGCCGCCATCCGAGCCAAAGCCGTGGGGCCAGCTATTCAGCACGATGCGTCCGGCGGAAATGCCCATATTCCGAATCACATCATACTGCTGCTGGAATTGGCGGTAGAAGGGGTCCTCCGTGCCGTAAACGTAGAATGTTGGCGGCAGATCACCCTCGGCCAGCCAGTCCGGGTCCATGTTGCCCACGCTGAGCCGCCCATAGAACGAATAGATCATGCCCGCCGCCGAAAGCGTGAGCCGGAACAGCATCCAGCGCATCGGGTACATAGCTTTCATCCAGAGCAGTGCCGTTGACATCTTCATCGTAGTGCATCAGAAATTCGCCCGCCTGAATGCCGCCTGCGGAAAAGCCCATAACTGCAATATCGTCAGGGTCAATGCCGTAAACATCCGCATTCTGCCGCACAAAGCGGACAGCCCGCGCTACATCCAGCGCGCCTTCCTCCTGCGTGTAGGGCGACAGACGGTAATCTACGATGAAGGTCTGGAAGCCCAGCTCCCGTAGAGCCGCTGCCGTGGGCAGAGAATCGGTATAGTTTCCACGGAACTGATACGCACCGCCTGCCATCAACACCACAGCACCTTTCGGTTGTACTCCGGTGCGGACGGGAATTGCCGTCACATAGGGGCGGAAATCCCAGTTGTCAAAATAACCGGTCATTGCAGCGGTGAACTGCGTTTTAGCCGGAACGTTGCCTTCTTCCCACAGGTACAACGCCTGAATATGGTTTAGGGTCTGCCGAGGTGTTCAGCACGGTCGCATTGTCCACTGGTTCCGGCATCTTTTGCGGCATGGCGGTACGGGAATAATCCTCAATTTTTCCAGTGCCGTAGTTGTATGCTGCCGGGAAATCATTCGGCGTTGCAACGGTGTCGGCAGAAGTGCCGATGCGCAGGTCGCTGCCTGCCGGGAACGAGCTGCTTTCGGTTTCATTTCGTTTCGTCATAGCATCCTCGATGGCGGAAACTCCGCTTTCCAAATTGCTGCTGGGGGCTTCTGCGCGGCTGGTGTCGCAGGCCGAAAGACCGACAGCAAGTACTGCCGCGAGAAGCAGTGCAGTCCATTTTTTTTTCGTCATAACAGTTTCCTCACGGTTTCAGATGTTTTCTTCCCAGAACGCTACGGCATGATCGAGCCAGCCTTCGGCAGAGGTGCCGGTGCCCAAGCCAAAACCGTGGGCAAGGCCCGGAAAAACTTCGATCTCGGCAGGGGTGCCCTGAGAGCGGATGGTTTCAATGCGCCAGCGCATCACGCGTTCGTCTGCGATGTAGTCCCGGTCACCCACACAGGCATAAGTGGGCGGCTCGTTGCCGTAGACTTCCCCCAGCCCGGTGTACTGCATGATGACGGCTCCCGGCTGCGGATACGCCTGTTCACCGAAGGATGCCGTGCCGTAGCTGCCCAGCCACGCCGCCATCCGTGCCCCGGCAGAACCGCCCCAGAGGGAGTAGCCGCTGGTGTCTACTTCCAGTTCCTCCGCATGGGTAAAGACAAAGGCAATGGCCCGTGCCAGATCTTTGCAGGCGGTCTGTGCGCCGGGGCGGTAGATGAGAGCAAAAGCGTTGTACTCCTTGCGGGAAAGCTCCAGCGCATGAGGGAAGCTGTCCTGCATGGCCCCCACATAGGTAAAGGCACCGCCTGCATTGCAGATGGAAAATTTTGCGCCGGGATTACCCCTTGAAGTAGAATAAGCCGGTGTCAGCTTTGTCCGGGTCAGCGGCTTGTTCGTCCTCGGTCGTAAAAATATCGTAAAAAGATGGTCTGCCCGTCCGCTGCACGCTGGCGCAGGGTGTTGCAGATGTCCACTGTTTCGTCCGGGTCGATGTTGTTATAGTAGGTAAGATGCAGCTGCTCCAGCGTGTCGCCGCTGTAATAAGAGCGTTCCACTGGGAAGATCAGCCGCCCATAATCACCGAAAACCGGGTCATTCCGTACGGTTTCGATGGGCGTGGTGCGGGTATAAGTTTGGGTGGTCGTTTGCATGGAATCCTTTCTTTCCGGGGTGGAGGAACTGGGTGCAGCACCTGCCCGGCAGCCTGCCAGAAGCAGCCCTACACCCGCCAGAAGTTTTGTGAATTGCCGTCGGTTCAAAATTTCTCTCCTATCACTTGTGTTTGGAAACGATCCAGTTCAGAATATCGGCATCATCAAAGACAACATTTGCGGCAGCATGGTAGACGTGAAGCCCCTGCGCATCGAAAAAGGCGTTGTCCGGGGTCTGCATTTGCAGCACCGGTGTCGATTTGTTCATCCGTCCAGCCTGCGGCGGCGTAAGCATCGTGCAGACCGTTGTAGGCATCCCGTGCTTTCTGCACACCGTAGTATTCATCGCCCTGCGCCATGTAGATGTAGACCGCCACGCCGTTTTCTGCAATGGGCGCAAAACCGCCGTCCCACTGGGATGCTCCATGCAGATAAGCTGCATACAGGTCAGGCCGCATGGCAACTGCCTGCGACATGGTTTCGCCGCCAGCCGAGTAGCCTGCGGCGTAAATGCGGGCGGTATCTACGGCAAAGTGATTGATGAAATACTCCGTCAGAGCGATGGCCTGCCGCGCCGAAGTGTCGCCCCAGTCGGTGAGCTGGGCAGACACTACGATCATATCCTGTCCAAGGTTCGTCCAGCTGGTAAACCCCGTCCAGTCCAGATTGCTGCCGGAGGAAGATTCCCCGAACCACATCATGTTATAGCCGGGCATGACCACCATCATGGGGTACTTCCGGGTGGGGTCGTAATCCTCCGGCAGGTAGTAGCTGTAATGGATGAGCTCCTCAGTGCTGTCCAATGTCTGCTCCCGGACAAGCCCAGTCTGGATGTTTCCGGTTTCCGAAGAAGCACTCTCCGAAACAGCCGAATCCACTTCGGACGAGGTCGTGATGGATGTGCTGGCCGAAACCGAAGAAACCGTATTGACTGGCACAGAGGATGCCGCCCCGGTGCAGGCGGATAATAAAACGGTCAAAGCGGTGGAAACCGCGAAAATCACGCTGCGCATAAAATCACCTCGCAAAAATCAGGAAAATGGGAAAGCCGGGACGTTTCCGTCCCGGCTTTCCCTGCAACAAAGAAGGAGGAATATGGAACACTTCCTCAATGATGGAAGTTTGTGAAGACAGCAGGTTCTTTTTTCGGGCAGGCCGATCTGTTGCTTGCCTATCTGGATACTCTTCATCAAAAAGGCCATGTTGCGGCCAAGGGTGCGCATGGTCTGCAAGCCCTCGGCATCTTTCTTGACCTCCTCGGCAGAGCCGCCGTAGACCATGTTCCAATACTGGCTGCTGGCCACTGGCATCCCACACATGGTAAAATATTTGTTCAGCACATCGTAGGAAGCTGTGTTGCCGCCGCGCCGACAGGTCACGACCGAAGCACCCACTTTCATGGTCTTGTCGATGTTCAGGGTACTGAAGAACAGGCGGTCCATAAAGGAGATCGCGCCGCCTGCCGGGGAACCAAAGTACACCGGTGCGCCAATGACAAAGGCATCGGCTTCAGCCAACTTGGGGGCTACTTCGTTGACAATATCATCAAAGACGCACTTGTTGGAGCCGGTGCTGTGGCAGCGGCGGCAGGCGATGCAGCCCCGGATGTCCTTGTTGCCCACATGGACGATCTCGGTTTCAATGCCCTCGGCTTCCAGCGTATTTGCCAGTTCGGTCAGGGCCGTAAAGGTGCAGCCGTTGGGCCGCGGACTGCCGTTGATGAGCAATGCTTTCATACAAACATTTCCTCCTTTTGATTTACCCTCTATTTCAAAAATTACCGCAAGAGAAAAATTCTCCTCACACAAAAGCTCTGCTTACAGGTTCAGGCCATTTACCCAGCTTGCAATGTCGGCTTCACTGCTGCTGTGGCTGAACCGCTGGCCGTCCAGCCAAGTGCCGGCGTCCGCTAATTCTGCCAGCAGCTTGCCGCTCTGCCCGATGCCGGAGGAAAGGGACGTGCAGAACGGAACAACATTTTTGCCGGTGAAGTCATTGACGGCAACAAAGCTGCTCATGGGCCATGCGGCAATGCCCCACCAGATGGGATAACCGATAAACACGGTGTCGTAATCGTCCCAGCCGTCCACATCGGTGCTTTCCAAAGCCACAGCACGAAGGCCCTCGTCGTTGTGTTCACGGGAAACGCGGCTGTCGCTGTTCGTCCAGTTCAGATCGTCGGAGGTGTAGGGGTAAGACGGAACGACTTCAAACAGGTCAGCACCCACGGTGTCGGCGATGGTCTGCGCTACGCCCTGTGTAGTGCCGGTGGCGGAGAAATACACCACCAGTGTTTTGCCCGTAGTCGTTACCGTGCTGGTAGCTTCCGAAGAAGCAGCCGCGCTGGATGCGGCTTCACTGGAAGCCACAGAAGAACTGCTCACACTGCTAGCGGAATTGCCGGAGCAGGAAGCCAGCAGCAGGGCGGCAGCAGATGCGCCAGCAACCTGCAAAAAAACTGGCGGCGGGAAATTTTATTCTTCATACGAAACACGCCTCTATCTATGTAAAATGCCGGGAATCTCAGAGAACCGCTCATGCCAGTGCGCGGCTCTCCAGCCACTGATAAATGTGATCAGCGATCTCTTTGTTGTTCAGCTCTTGGAACATGAAGTGGGAGTTGCCGGTGATGCCGATTTTCGGCAGATCGACCACAGTGCAGTCACCGCCATCGGCATTGTACTGGGCGGCAAAGGCCAGTGCGCCGTCCCGTACCCGCCGCCAGAAGCTGGTGGACATGATATCCTTCCGGGCCGTTGTCGATGTAATCGCCAAAGTAGATAGCGATTGGAATACCTGCGCTCAGCAGTTTCGTGTACTGCTCCGAGCCGATGGCAGGGGTTCCGCCCGGCTCAATGGCAACAATGGCGGCAATGTTGTCGGCGGGCACATCCCAGCCGACTGCACCGCCCTGCGAGTGGGTGACGAAAATGGACTTGTGGCCGGTCAGGGTCTGCACGTCCTTCATCACCTCGCCCAGTGCGGCGGCAGCAACTGCCTGATCGAAGTCGCCGGTGTTGGGGGTCATCTGGCGGAAGAACTGATTCTGTGCAGCATCGCCCTCCGGGAACTGGGAGCCTTCGTACCGTTCCGGGGCAACGCGGCCAATGCGGAAGTGGGTGTACCATGCCTGATCGCCGGGCTTGTAGTCCTTGGAGTTGGCAGACCAAGTATCGAGGAAACCGTCCGTGCTCATCTGGGCGGTACTGCCAGCCTCACCACGGCGGGGCTGGTCTACCAAGAACGCAGAGTAGCCGTTGCGCAGAAACAGATCGGCCCAGCCCTGACGGCCGTCCGGCGTGGTCATCCAGCCCATGCGGGACTGGCCATAGCCGTGCAGATAAACCATCGGCCAACCGTTGCTGTCTGCCGGGATTTGATACAGAACATTAGCGTGATCCACATGAGCGGTGTTGCCTGCACGGGTAGTGTCCAGCCAGTTGGTGGTGGCATCATAAGTGCCTGCCACCGGTGCCGTGACCGTGCCGCCGGAGGAGAACATTCCTTGCTTGGCAATCGTCAGCGGGCCGTCCGGGTTCAGGTTGTTCTTTACCCAGCGGCTTACCTTGCCGTTTGTCTCGTCAATGGAAACAGGAGCCGCTGCACCCGTCAGCGCGGAAGCGGCTGCACCACCCACCATGGTGGCGGCAAGAACTTTCAGAAAACTTTTGCGCGTGATCTTATTCATCTTCATTTACCCTTTCATCTGGTTCATTTTCCGCAAAAAAAAAACTCTCCGCACCCCCAGCTACAAACTGCTTGAAATTTACTTCTGATCTTCCACGGGAGGAAACATGGTGGCGAATGCCGCCAGCTTATCCTCCGTGACCTCATAATACCGTTTATCCTTGTTCAGCGTGGTGATCTCCTGCATTTCTGCATCGGTCAGCGCAAAATCGAACACATCGAAGTTGTCGTGGATGTGGGCCGGGTTCTTGGAGCCGGGAATGACCACATTGCCTGCCTGAATGTGCCAGCGCAGAATAATTTGCACGTTGCTCTTGCCGTACTTTGCTGCAAGGCGTGTGAACAGCGGCTCCTCCAGCAGCGCCTTGTCACCGTGGCCCAGCGGATACCATGCCTGAATCACCATGCCATTCTCGGCGAGGAAGGCTTTCAGTTCTTTCTGCTGGGCGTAGGGGTGAACTTCGGTCTGGAGGATGGTGGGCTTGACTTCGCAGATGCTCAGAATTTCTTTGATCTGCTCCTCGTTGAAGTTGGACAGACCGATGGCGCGGACTTTGCCCTCCTTGTAAGCCTTCTCCATCAGGCGATAACCGGCAACGTAATCACCGGCAGGCTGGTGGATCAGCAGCAGGTCGATGTAGTCGGTGTCCAGACGTGCCAGCATCTTGTCCACAGCATCGGCATCGGTGTAGAAGGTCGGCCACAGCTTGGTTTCGAGGAAAATTTCCTCCCGCAGCAGACCGGACTTCTTCATAGCGCGGCCCACGGCTTTTTCGTTGCAGTAGGCGTTGGCGGTGTCGATAAGCCGTGCACCGTCTTTCAGCGCACTCAGCACGGCAGTTTCAGCTTTGTCCGGGGTCAGCAGGAAGGTGCCGATGCCCTCTGCCGGCATCTTGACGCCATTGTTCAGAGTAATGAATTCCATAATAAATAGCTCCTTTTGTATTTTTCGTTCCTTGATTACTTGCACTCGTTGAGGATGTCCAGCAGTTCTTCGCGGCTCAGCTTCTTGCAGCAGCCGGGGGTCAGCACGGTGGAATCGGCCACAGCCTTGGAGGTCGGTGTCGGCAGGGACGCCCAGTTCTGCAAAGGTGGTGGGCATCCCGATCTCCTTGATGAAGGCCGCCAGAGCCTCCACGCCAGCCTGTGCCAGTTTCAGCTCGGATTTGCCCGCCGGGTCGATGCCCCAGACGTTCTGTGCAAAGCGGGCGAACCGTGCGGTGTTGGCCGGGAGCAGGTGACGGTACAACACCGGGTGGATGACCGCCAGACCCGCGCCGTGGTTGCAGTTCGTGTAAACACCAAGCTGATGCTCGATCATGTGACACTGGAAGTCCGTGACCTTGCCGATTTTCAGGATGCCGTTTTCCGCCATAGCGGACGCCCACGCCAGCTCACTGCGGGCATCGTAATTCTCCGGGTCGGTCAGCAGCACGCGGGTGTTGTGGATGACGCTGCGCATGACGGCTTCACCCAAGTCATCGGAAAGATTGTTTTCATCCGGCTTGCCGAAGTAGGTCTCCATGGCGTGACTCAGGGTATCAAAGGCACCGGAGATGACCTGCTTCATGGGAACGGACAGGGTATAGCTGGGGTCAAGGAAGGCAAAATCCGCCTGTGCGCCCCAAAGAGCGCCCTTGATTTTCTTTTCCTCGTGGGTGATGACGGCACCGTTATTCATCTCGCTGCCGGTACCGAACACCGTGACGATGGTGCCCAGCGGGATGAACGCAGTGGGACGAGTATGCTTGGTGTTTTCCAGCTCCCACAAATCTTCGTCTACCTTGGCCTGTGCAGACACCACCTTGCAGCAGTCGGACACGCTGCCGCCGCCCACGGCGAGAATCAGATCGACGTGATTTTCACGCGCCAGCTTCGCGCCCTCCTGCACCTTGGCATAGGTGGGGTTGGACATGATGCCGGAGAACTCCACGATGCGCTTACCCTCGGCGTTCAGAATACCGACGATTTCATCATAGACACCGTTGCGCTTGATCGAGCCGCCGCCATACGCCAGCATGACGGTTTCGCCGTAGTTCCCCAGCAGACTGCCGAGATACTCTTTCACGCCGCCCTTGCCGAAATACACCTTGGTCTTGTTTTCAAAAATAAAGTTGTTCATAGCCGTTACACTCCTTTATATAAAACTGGGAAATCAGACGTTTTTGCCCATCTCGTAGGCTTCCTTCATGGCCGGGGAGGACATGACCTCGCCGGGCCGATATACGCCGGTGCCGTAGATGACCCCCCTTTTCCTTGGCACCATTCAGGCAGGCGGTAAAGCCCCGGAAACACTCCAAGGTGCAGGCCATGGCAGCACGGTTATCGTCCGCGCAGGTCATGATGAAATAGAACTCCTTGTTCGGAATGTTCGTCCACCGGGCAAGGCTGCGGTCGATGATGATCTTCATCTGTGCATCAATGGAGTAGAAGTACACCGGGCTTGCCATCACGATAACATCTGCCGCCTGCATTGCGTCCAGAATTTCGCTCATGTCATCGTTCAGGGCACACTTGCCGCCGTGGTCGCGGCAGTAATAGCAGGCATTGCAGGGGCACAATCTTCTTGCTGCGCACGAAGATCTTTTGCACTTCGTTGCCGCTCTCCTGCGCACCGCGCATAAACTCACTGCACAGCAGGTCGGAGTTGCCGTCCTTGCGGGGACTGCCGGACAAAATCAAGACTTTCTTCATTGGTCGTTCCTCCTTTGAGGTACTCTCTTTTTCTGGTTCCAGTATAGCGCAAGTCTGCATTTCCCGGAATCTCCATTTTGTTCACTTGTTTGAACTCAAAGGTTCAAACAACCCGCTTGACACCCTGATTGTAACACTTAGAGTCAGCTTTAGGTCAAGTGCATCTTTTGTAAAAAAGAAAAAGCCACTGCATGATTTCTCATGCAGCAGCTTCTCGTTGCAGTGGCGTATCAGCGATACAATTCCTTGCTGGCTATTTTAGCCGCATCCAGAAAACGCTGAACGGCAGGCGTTGGATTCGGGGAGTGCAGGATACCATAGGGGATGCCGTAATCCCAATCTACTGGAATCACTTTCAGCAATGGGTGGACATTGGCCCAGCCCGGAATTGCCAGCAGCACATCGTTGGTGTTTTCGCAGCGGTTGAAGATGTCCATGCTGTAAAATTCAAAATCCACGATATTTACTTGTGGATGGTGCTGCCATAAATCATCCCGGAGTTGATCCACATAATGGCTCCATCCCCGGTGCATCAGCATGAGATTTTCGCCATAAAGATCTGTGATCTGCAAGCGGTCTTTTGCCGCAAGTTTATGATGGATGGAAACCGCGCAGTAAAACGGCCTGCGAACCAGTTCCAGACCGGCACATTTGCGCAGGTGCAGCATGGTCTCATCAAAAATACCGCCTACTACATCAATGTTCGTGCCGAGGTCCGCCAGAATTTCCCGTGCATTTTCCGGGGTGTTCTCAAAGGGGACGATCTGAAATTTGATGTCCGGGCAGATGGTCTGCACTTTCGACCACAGTTCCATGAGCAGCTGGGCAGGTGTCATGGGAGAGGAACCAATGCGGATGACGTTGGAATCCTCCTGCATTGCGTTCCGGGCACGAATGACAGAATCATGGCAGTATTGAATGATGTACTTGGCATCCTGATACATGGAACGGCCTGCTTTGGTCAGTGTTAGTCCCCGGCGAGTACGCTCGAACAGCTTGACACCAAGGGAATCTTCCAATAGGTTGATCTGCTTGATGACAGCCGTTGGCGTGATGTAGCTTTCCTCTGCCGCCTTGTTGAAGCTGCCTGCATCCGCCACACGGATGAAGGTTTCCAGCTGATGATTGTACATGAAAACACCTGCCCTTCGGAGATTTCTATAAGAATAGGATAACATCCGATTGTGTTAAAATCAAGAGGTGTTCCAGCGAGATAAGCGGTATGCGGTTGTAGCAAGCAGGGCATTCGTCTATACAAATGCTATTTTGCTTTGCAAAATGCTTGTTGGGCTGTGCCCAAACCCCATTTGTTCTGCATCGTGCCGATGCAGGCGGCGCGTTTGTTCCAAAACTTTTTTTATTATAACAAAAAGATAGCCCTAGGGTTCTTCCATGCGGGAAGAATTCTAGGCTACGATGCAAGAGTTTGTCATTTCAACATGGACACCGGCTGCGTGGAGCTGCTGCTCCGGGATGGGAGAAAAATTTCCATCGACTGCACCGGGGTCGAGGATGCACTGGACGTGACCATAGCGCAGAGGTCGGAGTTAGACTATCTCGTCTATAATGACCCGCTTGGCTATGCCGATTTGATTCTGGATGGCGAGCCGAAGGAATATTTGAAGAAAGTGGCCGGGAGCCATGGGTTAGAAATCTGAATGAATGCTGGATATTACTGTTTTTTTTAACTGGTGATGTCCAGCATTTGTTATTTGGTGTTGCCCGATCAATTTTAATGGAATCTTTATACTTCTACAATTTTCTTTACGGCTCTTCTTTATCTATTCCATGCTAATCTTTATGCACACGGATAGGTAAAGGAGCTTTTTTATGATTCAATATCCTCGTTACAGGCAGCACACCGTTTTTTTTTCTTCTTTTCAGGTCATTATTGCAGGTTTTGCGGCAGTTGATCTGGTGGGCGCATTGCTTCTGATGCTTCCGATTGCTGCACAGCAACGGTGCGTTACACCGTTCCATGAGGCGCTGTTTACTTCCACCTCTGCCCTTTTTGCGTGACCGGACTTGTGGTACAGGATACCGGCAGCTACTGGTCAGCATTCGGGCAGAGCGTAATTCTTCTTCTGATTCAGATCGGAGGATTGGGCGTCATTACGGTGGGTGCTGCCTTTGCGCTGCTTTCCGGGCGAAAGATCTCCCTCAAGCAGCGTAGCACGATGCAGGAAGCTACGGCTGCCCCACAGATGGGCGGCATCGTGCGGCTGACAGGCTTTATTCTGCGGATCACCGCTCTGTTTGAACTGGCCGGTGCTGCACTGCTGCTGCCGACATTTTGCGCCGATTATGGTTTGCGCGGGATCTGGTATGCACTGTTTCATTCCATTTCGGCGTTCTGCAATGCCGGTTTTGACCTGCTGGGAACAGAGGGGGCAAAATTTGTTTCGCTGACACGGTATGCAGGGGATCCATTGTTTACCACAGTGATCGCTGCACTGATCGTCTTTGGCGGCCTTGGCTTTCTGACATGGGAGGACATTTGTACATATCGCCTTAATCTTCACCGTTACCGGATGCAGAGTAAGGTGATCCTTGTCACAACGGCGTTTCTTCTGGTACTGCCGGCACTGTACTTTTTATTGTTTCGAGTTCACGGCAGGCTCTGCCCGGCAGCGCATTTTATTGTCGATGTTCCAATCCGTTACCCCCCGTACTGCCGGTTTTAACACCGCTGATCTTGCTGCGATGGGCAGCGCTTCACAGGCATTGATGGTGGTTCTGATGCTGTTGGGCGGTTCGCCCGGCTCCACGGCAGGCGGCATGAAAACCACAACATTTGCTGTTCTGCTGGCCAATATGTGGGCGACCTTCCGCCGCAGAGAAGATGCCGAATTTTTCGGGCGGCGCATAGATGGTTCTGCGGTCAAGAATGCTGCTACCATCGCAGGGATGTATTTGACGCTGTTCTTCCTCGGAGCCTTTGTCATTGCTGCGGCCGAGCAGCTGCCGATGTCAGTTTGTTTGTATGAAACTGCATCGGCTGTGGCAACGGTGGGTCTGACATTGGGCATCACGCCGCAACTGGGGGTCCTTTCGCAGGGGGTGCTGATCGCACTGATGTTTTTGGGACGTGTTGGTGGATTGACGTTGATCTATGCGGCATTTGGCAGCAGCCCTGCCCACTCTCGTCTGCCGCAGGAGAAAATCGCAATCGGATAAAGGAGGCAACTATGAAATCGATTCTTTTGATCGGGCTTGGCCGTTTTGGCCGCCATATTGCGCAGGAACTGAATGAGCTGGGTCATCAGGTCATGGCGATCGACAGCAACGAAGACCGTGTGAACGCCGTGCTTTCCTATGTGACGAATGCACAGATCGGTGACAGCACCAGCGAATACTTTCTGCGCTCCCTTGGTGTCGGCAATTTTGATGTGTGTATCGTAACCATCGGCGGCAATTTTCAAAGCTCACTGGAAACCACATCGCTGCTCAAGGAGCTGGGCGCAAAGCTTGTGGTCTCGCGTGCAGAGCGGGATGTACAAGCCAAGTTCCTGCTGCGCAACGGTGCGGATGAAGTAGTCTACCCGGAAAAGCAGCTGGCAAAGTGGGCAGCGATCCGATACAGCTCCGAACACATTCTTGATTATATCGAGCTGCAGGACGACCACGCCATCATGGAAGTGACTATTCCGCCGGAATGGATGGATCGCACGATCGGAGAGATCAATATTCGAAAAAAAGTATAACATCAACATTCTTGCACTGAAAAAAAGACGGAAAGCTCGATATGAACATCACGCCGGATACGCAGCTGTGCCGGGATGAAAGTATGCTGGTTTTGAGGGAAATACGCATCGATCCAGAAGTGTTTCCGGCTCTGAAAAGATAGGACAAATCATATGGATGTCGCTTTTTGTTGTTGATGGTTCTTGGAGTCATGTTGAGCGGTTTTTGGGCAGCAGATGCGTTGGATCACATACGACGGGAGATCATTCGACAAGAAGGAAAAAGACGTGGCTGGTGGTCGTGACCATCAAATTGTGCTATACTGTGGGCAAGGCAGGTGATCTTTATGAATCAGAACGACCCACCCACTGAACATATTCTGGCGTGTCTGTCGTCCTCTCCCTCCAATGCAAAGATCGTGCGGACGGCAGCAACGATGGCAAAGGCGTTTGGCGGGACCTTTACAGCTCTGTATGTCCGGACTCCGGATTCGGATCAGATGGGAAAAGAAGACTGTCGGCGCTTGCAGCAGCACATTCGTATGGCAGAGCAGGCAGGTGCCGACATTTCTACGATCTACGGGGATGACATTCCGCAGCAGATCGCAGAGTTTGCCCGCATCTCCGGCATTACAAAAATCGTGCTGGGGCGCTCCAGCGTACATCGCCGCCATTTCTGGAGTGGACCGTCACTGACTGAAAAATTGACGATGACTGCACCCAATCTGGATATTTACATCATCCCGGATGCTTCTGCAGAGAACGGCTACGGTTCGGGACGGAAGCTGTTCACCCGTCCGCTTCTGCCCTCTGTCTGTGATCTGCTGATCACCGCAGGCATCCTGAGCGGCATCACGCTCATCGGCTTCTTTTTTTCTTGCAACTGGACTTTGCACGCTATAATATTATTATGCTCTATATGCTGGGGGTGCTGTTCACCGCATTGTCTACCAGCGGTTACACCTGCGGTGTGCTGGGCTCTATTGCCAGTGTTGCGCTGTACAATTTCTTTCTGACCGAGCCATACCTGACATTCCATGCGTATGATCCCGGTTATCAGGTTACATTTGCCCTGATGCTGACCTCTGCAATCATTACCTGCGCCCTGACAACGCGGCAGAAGGATCATGCAAAAATGTCCGCACAGGCAGCGTTCCGTACAAAAATATACTGTTTGACACAAATCAGCTTTTACAGAGAGCAAAAAGTGAAGAAGAAATCCTCTCTCAGACAGCGTCCCAGTTGATGAAGCTGCTGAACCGGAGCCTGATCGTTTACCCGGAACAAAACGGAGGTCTTGGGTCAGAACAGGTTTTTGAGATTGATGGGGAAGTGCCGCCGTGCAACATCTTTTCTGCACCGGAAGAACGGGATGCAGCAAACTGGACGTTTGCCAACAAAAAGCGTTCCGGCGCAGGCACGGATAGCTACCCGGACGCAAAGGGGCTTTATCTTGCACTTCGGACCGGAGGCGGCGTGTTTGGAGTGGTTGGGATCGACCTGTCCGAAAAACCGCTGGATGCCTTTGAAAACAGTGTGCTACTCTCCATTCTGGGTGAAGGTGCGCTGGCCATTGAAAATCGTAGGAATGCGCTGGAAAGAGCGGGCAACCATGCAAGCTCAAAATGAACAGTTGCGGGCAAATCTGCTGCGCGCCATCTCCCATGACCTGCGCACCCCGCTGACCTCCATTTCCGGCAATGCCAGCAATCTGCTTTCCAACGGAGAAACGCTGGATACAGAGACCCGGAACAAGATTTGCACCGATATTTTTGATGATGCACAATGGCTGATCGGTCTGGTGGAAAATCTGCTTTCCATCACCCGCATTGAGGATGGGCGGATGAATCTGCAGATCTCGCCGCAGCTGATGGACGAAATGATCGAAGAAGCACTGCATCATGTCAACCGGAAAAGCTGCGAACACACCATCACAACACAGTATGGGGACGAGATCCTCTTGGTCAATGTGGATGCACGGCTGATCATGCAGGTCGTTGTCAATCTGGTGGATAACGCCATCAAATACACCCCCGTGGGCTCGGTCATTCAGATTTCGGCTTACCGGAAAGACCATCAGGTCGTAGTGGAAGTGGCAGATAACGGCCCCGGTATTCCGGATCGCGCAAAAGCACAGGTGTTCGAGATGTTTTATACCGGGCAGAGCCGCATCGCAGACAGCCACCGCAGCCTTGGACTGGGCTTGCCCCTCTGCCGTGCGATCCTGACGGCTCACGGCGGAACATTGACCCTGCGTGACAACATTCCCAATGGCAGTGTCTTTTCCTTTGCATTGCCGCAAAGCGAGGTGAACATTCATGAATAAGCCGTCCATTCTGGTCGTAGAGGATGATGTTCCTGTACGGTGTCTGATCACAACGACCCTGAAAACCCACGGCTATAAATATCTGACTGCTTCCAATGGGGAAACGGCGATCATGATGACTACCAGCCACAACCCGGACATCATGCTGCTGGATCTTGGGCTGCCCGATATAGACGGCATCGAGGTCATCCGCAGCGTCCGCACATGGTCGAACCTGCCCATCATCGTCCTGAGTGCCCGGAGCGAAGATTCTGATAAGATCGAGGCACTGGACAACGGCGCAGACGATTATCTGACAAAGCCGTTTTCCGTGGACGAGCTGCTGGCAAGACTGCGTGTAACGCAGCGCCGATTGAATCTGCTGGCTTCTGACGGCATAAACAGTCCGGTTTTTGTCAATGGTCCTTTGAAGATCGACTTCTCGGCAGGCTGCGTCTGGCTGAGCGAGAATGAATTGCATTTGACCCCCATCGAGTACAAACTGCTGTGTGTGCTGGCGCATAATGTGGGCAAAGTGCTGACGCATACCTCCCTCACGCAGAAAGTATGGGGCAGTACGCAGGAAAATGACATTGCTTCCTTGCGAGTTTACATGGCATCCCTGCGCAAAAAATTGAACGATACCCGGATGCGCCGCATCTGATCCAGACCCATGTTGGTGTCGGATACCGGATGCTGCGCGCAGAAAATGATGAAGCATAGTAAAAAACAGGGTGCGTCCCCCCCCGGACGCACCCTGCCAAAAGCCACAGACGATAGCGATAAGCTGTAAAAAAAGCATGGACGCATGGACCCCCGAAAAGGAGAGCGTCCATGCTTCTTGCTGTATCCGAATGGAGGAGATTGCGAAATCAGTGATTGTCCGGGCAGACGATTTCCAGCATCTGATCGAAAACCTCTTCCATCTGCCGCACCAGTGTGAACTGGGTGCGGGCGCGGTCGAGGTTGTGATCCGGGCGAGCAATATGGAAATAATGGTCGCCCTCCAGATAGTCAGTCAGAAAACGGATGCCGCATTCCAGCGTCATGAGCCTTGCGCCCCATGCAAGGCTCTTTTTTTCTGCCCTGCGCATGGATGCCCCGGCAGTGGAGAGATACCCTTTGGCGAACACTTCGTACAGATGCAGGTCAAAATGGACTTTGCTCTGGTCAGGTTCGTCCTCAGCACAGTCGTTGGCACCGGTGCGGATGGAATCGCCGAAGTCGTAGGCCGAAAGTCCCGGCATCACGGTGTCGAGGTCAATGACACAGATGCCTTTTCCGGTAGCGGCATCGATGAGGACATTGTTGATCTTGGTGTCATTGTGGGTGACGCGCAGAGGAATTTCGCCAGCTGCCAGCTGATCCAGCAGGACATGGCAGTCCTGCTCCCTCGCATGGATAAATTCGATTTCCGACGTGATATTTTTTGCTCGGCCCAGTGCATCGGCGGCGAGGGCTTTTTCAAAATTGGCATAGCGGTTGGGCGTGTCGTGGAAGCGGGCGATGGTTTCGTGGAGGGTGGAGGCCGGGTAATCCTCCAGCTGGTTCTGGAATTTGCCCAGTGTCTCGGCCACGGTGCGGAAGTCGGCTTCGCTGCCGACCTGCTGCAAACAGATGGTATCTTCTACAAAGTCGTAGGCACGCCATGCGCCGCCGTCTGCATCCAGATAGTAAGTCGACCCCGACAAAGTTGGGATGACATTCAGCGTTTCCCGTGCTGGGTCGCCGCCCTCGGCAAGAATTTTCGCCCGCAGATGCCGGGTCACGCCGCAGACATTCTCCATCAGGCCCACCGGGTTAGTAAAGGTATCTGTGTTGATGCGCTACAAAATAAAGCGTTTGGAATGATCTTCCCGCCAGACCACAAAGGTGTCGTTGATATGCCCCTCACCATAGTGGTGAGCATCGCAGAGCACAGGCCCGCCAAAATCAAAGGCATTTGCAGCAGACTGGAGCAGAGAAAGGGTAACGGATTTCATCATAAATTCCTCGTTTTCGTTATACTTCATGCCGTTTTGACGGGGCGGGGCGTTGTCCCTGCCGCACCTGACGGCGGTATTCATTGGGGGTCAAGCCTTCCGCCTTGCGGAAGCATTGGGAAAAATAGCTGGGAGAGGAAAAGCCCATCAACTCGCTGATCTGCGCCAGACTGTAACCGGTGTTGCCCAGCATATGCTTGCTCTCCTCAATGCGGCGGCGGTTCAGGTAAGTAATGGGGGAAATTCCGTACTCCCGCTGGAAGGTGTGGGCCAGATAGTATTTGTTCAGGTGGGCAAGCTCTGCCAGCAGGTCCAGCGAGATATCCTCGCGGTAGTTGGTGTCCAGATACCGCTTGATCTCGGCGCACTCCCGGTTCTCGGTCGGGGCAGCCTCCTCCAGCTGCAGCGAAATGGTGGTGCAGCGCACCAGCCAGATCAGCAGTACCTCCAGCAGGTCCTGACAAACGGTCTCGCAGCCGTCTAAGCTGCGGTCGGCCTCGGCCAGCAGCATGTGCAGCAACGTGACCATCCGCTCCCGGTTCTCCCGGCAATTGAAGATGGCGTAGTTCGTATCCGCCTTGCTGAACAAAAACTCCATGCTGGCAACGCCCAGCACGATATACTCCAAGGGCGAGGCGTTCAGGCTAAGCTCGGTATGCTCCACCTGCGGGTTCACAATGACCATATCGTCCGGCTTTACCGGGAACAGCTGCCCGGCAAGGTAGAACTGTCCCTCGCCGCTGAGGCAGTAGAACAGCTCCGTGCAGGAGTGGGTGTGGGTGGTACTGTTCCAATCGCCGCCAAATTTGCTTTTGCTGATGTACAGCAGCCGGAAGGATTCCCGCGGGGCGGGCGCGTGGCGGATATCAAAGCGCTGGGTACTCATAAATGGCTCCTTTTGAGGCGAAGAACAAAAAACATAAAAATAAAAGCAAGATACTAAAAATACAAGCCTAAAAACGATGCGTTGCTTCGTATGCTTTTTTCTTATTATAGAGGCAATGAAGAAAAAATGCAAGCCCTGATTTTAGGCTAATTTTTATATTTTGTTTCTCAAGTCCCTTCGGAATATGTCAAAATAGTTACAGGCTGGGGATTATGCTGAAACTTTTAAAAGATTTTTAGCACTTTTGCTGGAAGAATTTTTCAGAAAGCAACATCTATAAAAAATGAAACAACAAACCTCTTGAGCAAGGAAGCGAAAGAATTTATATTGGAGGCAGAAAAACACACAGTCCTTCGGGCAAAGCCTGTTTGCCCGGCTGTGTTTGAACGGAACAAAATGATGGAGGCAACACAGTATGAATCGTATTTCTCGTCGTAATTTCCTGAAGGCGGCCGGCGTTGGCGCCGCTGCACTGGGTCTGGCTGCCTGCGGCGGCTCTTCCAGCTCCACCGCATCCAGCGTGGCATCCTCCACCGCCGCTTCTTCCGCAGCGGCGGCTGCAGACGTTACCATCAAGGTAGCTGCCATCGAGACCGGCTACGGCGCTGATATGTGGAAGAAGGTCGCCGAGGCCTTTACCGCACAGACCGGCATCAAGGTGGACCTGACCACCGACAAGAAGCTGGAGGACGTCATCGGCCCCTCCATGCAGGGTGGCGACTACCCCGACGTTGTCCATCTGGCTACCGGCCGTGAGGCTGCCCTGACCGAGCAGTTCATCAAGGGCAACCTGATCGCCGACATCACCGATGTGTTGAGCATGACCGTGCCCGGCGAGAGCAAGAAGGTGAGCGAGAAGATCGCCGGCGGCTTTACCGACACCTCCCTGACCAACCCCTACGGCGACGGTAAAACCTATCTGGCTCCCATGTTCTACAGCCCCTGCGGCCTGTTCTACAACGCCGGTTTCCCTGAAGGAAAAGGGCTGGGACGTGCCCAAGACCTGGGACGAGATGTGGGCACTGGGCGACAAGGCTGCCGCTGAGGGCACCTACCTGTTCACCTACCCCACCACCGGCTACTTCGACGCCTTCTTCTATGCGCTGATGTACGCTGCCGGCGGCCCGGAGTTCTTCAACAAGGCTACCCACTACGAAGAAGGCATCTGGGACACCCCCGAGGCAAAGACCTGCTTTGATATCGTGACAAAGCTGGCTTCCTACACCAACCCCATCACCCCCGCACAGGCCAACGATCAGGACTTTACCCAGAACCAGCAGCTGGTGCTGGACAACAAGGCCCTGTTCATGCCCAACGGCACCTGGATCGTCGGCGAGATGGCCGAGGCTCCCCGCGCTGACGGCTTTGAGTGGGGCATGACCGCTCTGCCCGCTGTCGAGGCTGGCGGCGACCGCTACAGCTACACCTGGTTCGAGCAGGCATGGATCCCGGCGGGTGCTGAGCATCTGGATGCAGCCAAGCAGTTCGTGGCGTACCTGTATAGTGACGAAGCCTGCAAGCTGTTTGCCGAGAGCGGCGCTATCCAGCCTGTGCTGGGCATCGCCGACAGTCTGGAAGGCGACAACCAGCTGTTCTACTCCATCTACGACAACGGTGCCAAGGCCGCCATGGGCAACTTTGCAGCCTTCAGCGCCATCCCCGGCGTGGAAGTGCGCACTGTGTTCTTCGACCCTGTCAACTCTCTGGTGTCCGGCAGCATGACCGAGCAGCAGTGGATCGACGGCATCAAGTCCGCCAGCGACCAGATGCGCGCCAACATTATCGAGTAATTAAGCCCTGCCCAGCGGGGGCGGTTTTTACCGCCTCCGCTTTTTTGGGCTGTACAGTACCATCAAGAAAGGAGCGGTCAATCCCCTATGAGAACGGATAAAAGCCGCAAACGGTTCGTATTCCTCTGTGTGGCACCGGCTACCATCCTGTTTTTCCTCTTTATGATCCTGCCCACCCTCAACGTGTTCCGCATGAGTTTGTATGAGCGGGGTGCCTATTCTCCCAACGAGCCCTTTGTGGGGCTTAAAAACTTCCAGCATCTGCTGCGGGACGCCCAGTTCATCCGCTCCATGCAGAATATGATCCTGCTGGTGGTAACGGTCACCCTGATCACCTTCGCCTTTGCACTGGTATTTGCCGCCATCCTCACCCGGGAGAAGATCAAAGGCCAGAACTTTTTCCGCATCATCTTCTACATCCCCAACATCCTGTCTGTGGTGGTCATCTCCGGCATCTTCTCCGCCATCTACAAGCCGGAAAACGGCATGCTCAACAGCATCATCGGCCTGTTCCGCAACATGAGCGACCCCATCCTGTGGAAGGGCGAAAAACTGGTCATCCCCTCCATCATCATTGCCATGGTGTGGCAGGCCATCGGCTACTACATGGTCATGTACATGGCCTCCATGTCTGCCGTGCCCATCAGCCTGTACGAGAGCGCCAATCTGGACGGTGCCGGGCGGCTGACCCAGTTCTTCCAGATCACCATCCCCCTCATCTGGACGAATATCCGCACCACCCTCACCTTCTTCATCATCTCCACCATCAATATGGCCTTCCTCTTCGTCAAGGCCATGACCAGCGGCGGCCCCAACGGCGCATCGGATGTGGCGCTGAGCTATATGTACAGCCAGAAGGACGCTGGCCTGTATGGCTATAGTATGGCCATCGGCGTCGTCATTTTCCTGTTCTCGTTTGCGCTGTCCGCCTGTGTCAACAAGGCCACCAGCCGTGACCCGCTGGAATTTTAAGGAGGGAAGAAGATGCAGAATACCACCGAAAAATCTTCCCGCTCTGCGGAAGGTCTGTACAAGTTTTTCATCTATTTTGTACTGGTTCTGCTGGCCGTTACCATCATCGTGCCGGTGGCATGGGTGTTCATGGCCTCCATCAAGCAGAATGCAGAGTTCTACGGCAACCCGTGGGCATTGCCCGCCGGGTTCTACTGGCAGAACTTCGTCAACGCATGGAACGGCGCAAAAATGGGCGAATATATGCTCAACTCGGTCATCGTCACCGCGCTGGCGCTGGCACTGCTGCTGGTCGTTGCCCTGCCCGCCGCCTACTGCCTGTCCCGCTTCCACTTCAAGGGGCGCAAGGTACTGAACACCCTGTTCATGGCGGGCTTGTTCATCAACGTGAACTACATCGTGGTGCCCATCTTCCTGATGCTGCGGGACGGCGATGTGTGGCTGAAAAGCCATTTCGGCAGCGGCTTTCTGCTGAACAATCTGGTGGTGCTGGCGGTGGTATACGCCGCCACCGCGCTGCCCTTTACCATCTACCTGCTCTCCGGCTACTTTGCCACCCTGCCCCACGACTTTGAGGAGGCCGCCTATATCGACGGTGCAAGCTATTTTTCCACCATGACCCGCATCATCTTCCCCATGGCAAAGCCCTCCATCATCACCATTATCCTGTTCAACTTCCTGTCCTTCTGGAACGAGTATATCATCTCCATGACCCTGATGAGCTCCACCAAGGCACCCCGCACCCTGCCGGTAGGTCTTTTGAACCTGATGCAGGCGCAGCAGAGCGCCGCCCAGTACGGTACCATGTACGCAGGTCTTGTGCTGGTGATGCTGCCCACCCTGATTTTGTACATCTGCGTGCAGCGGCAGCTGACGCACGGGGGCATGACCGTGGGCGGCCTGAAAGGTTAAGGTGACAGACGATGAAAGCATACTGGAAAAACCATCCCGCCCTGCGCATGATCCTGATGCTGGTGCTGTTCGTGCTGGCACTGGTGCTGGTGGTGTCCGGCTGGAAAATGACCGGGCAGCTGGCAGGGCTTGGCATCATGCTGGTGGGCGTAGCGCTGCTGCTGGCTGTGCTGGCGCTGTATAACGCCGCCTACGATTGACCCCCCCTACGATTCAAAGAGAGGCAAAAGGAGAGTTTCCCATGGACGAATTGAGAAAGACCGGGCGCGTGACCATTCCCACAGACTTGGACGTTGTGCCCGAAACGCTGGGAGATCTAAAAAAGTGGGGTGCTGATGCCATCCGCGACTGCGACGGCACCGACTTCCCGCAGCAGCTCAAGGATGCGGACGCCAAGATCTACTCCACCTACTATACCACCCGCAAGGACAACGCATGGGCAAAGGCAAACCCGGACGAGGTACAGCAGTGCTACATTATGACCGGCTTTTACACCGCCCCCGGCGACACCGTGACTATCCCGCTGATGAAGGGCATCAGCCCGGAGCTGATGCAGGTGAACACCAACGATGACATCACCCGCTGGTGGGAGGTCATGGATCGCTCTACGGGCCAGCCTGTGCCGCCGGAACAGTGGAGCTACGCCGACGGCAGTGTGACCGTGCAGGCGGTGCCGTTCCATGAGTATACCGTCAGTTTTCTTGCTTACCTCATCTGGGACCCGGTGCATATGTACAACGCTACCACCAACGGCTGGACGAATTTTGAGCACCAGATCACCTTTGACGTGCGTCAGCCCAAGACCCACAAGTATTCCATGGAGCGCCTGCGCAAGTTCATCGCCGAGCACCCCTACGTGAACGTCATCCGCTATACGACCTTCTTCCACCAGTTCACCCTGATCTTCGACGAGCTGAAGCGGGAGAAGTTCGTGGACTGGTATGGCTACTCTGCTTCGGTCAGCCCCTTATATCCTCAACCAGTTTGAGCAGGAAGTGGGCTACAAGTTCCGCCCGGAGTACATCATCGACCAGGGCTACTATAACAACCAGTACCGGGTGCCCAGCAAGGAATTCCGGGATTTTCAGGCCTTCCAGCGCCGCGAGGTGGCAAAGCTTGCCAAGGAGATGGTGGACATCACCCACGAGTGCGGGTGCGAAGCCATGATGTTCCTGGGCGATCACTGGATCGGCACCGAACCTTTCATGCCGGAGTTCAAGACCATCGGACTGGATGCCGTAGTGGGCAGCGTGGGCAACGGCTCCACCCTGCGCCTGATCTCTGACATTGAGGGCGTGAAGTACACGGAGGGCCGTTTCCTGCCGTACTTCTTCCCCGACACCTTCCACGAGGGCGGCGACCCGGTGCGGGAAGCCAAGGAGAACTGGGTTACAGCCCGCCGCGCTATCCTGCGCAAGCCCATCGACCGCATCGGCTATGGCGGCTATCTGAAACTGGCCTTGCAGTTCCCGGAGTTCGTGGACTACGTGGAGAGCGTCTGCAACGAGTTCCGCGAACTGTACGAGAACATCAAGGGCACCACACCCTACTGTGTCAAGCGAGTGGCCGTGCTCAACTGTTGGGGTAAAATGCGGGCTTGGGGCTGTCACATGGTGCATCACGCCCTCTATTACAAGCAGAACTATAGCTATGCCGGTGTCATTGAGATGCTGTCCGGTGCACCCTTTGATGTGAAGTTTATCAGCTTTGAGGATATCAAGAACGACCCGCATCTGCTGGATTCGTTGGATGTCATTATCAATGTCGGCGATGCCGACACCGCACACACCGGCGGCATCTGGTGGGAAGACCCAGAGATCTCCTCCGCTATCCGCAAGTTCGTCTGGAACGGCGGCGGCTTTATCGGCGTGGGCGAGCCCTCCGGTCACCCGTATCAGGGGCACATTCTCCAGCTTGCCAGCGTGCTGGGCGTGGAGGAAGAAAACGGCTTCACCCTCAACTACGACAAGTACAACTGGGAAGAACACCCGGACCATTTCATTCTGCAGGATGCCGACCGGCCCGTGGACTTTGGCGAGGGCAAAAAGAACATCTACGCCCTCGAAGGCACCGAAGTGCTGGTGCAGCGGAACAAGGAAGTACAGATGGCCGCCCACGACTTCGGCAAGGGTCGTGCCGTGTACATCAGCGGTGTGCCTTACAGTTTTGCCAACAGCCGCACCCTTTACCGCGCTATCCTGTGGAGTGCCCACAGCGAGGAGGAACTGCATACATGGTTCAGCTCCAATTATAATGTAGAAGTTCACGCCTACGTCAAGAACGGCAAGTATTGTGTAGTGAACAACAACACGTACGAGCCGCAGGACACCACCGTTTACACTACAGACGGCAGCAGCTTTGCGCTGCATCTGGACGCAAACGAGATCAAGTGGTATGAGATCTAAGTTCTCCTTTTCATAAACGAACACAACGGGCAGCTCTGTTACCAGAGCCGCCCGTTGTGTTTGCTGTATCTGCCGATAACTCAACCTGTGGCGGTATCGGGATTTTTATATCCGCTATCAGGAGTATGTGGAGAGGTGGAGACCATGCGAAAGCTGACATTTGAAGGCTTTTTGAAGCAGTATGTGGCAGAGCTTTCCGGGGTTCAAACGGCAAGTGTCCATAAGCTGGCAGATTGCATGACAGAAAATCCCCCGCCTGAAAGAGCCACTGTATCTCTATGCGCTGGCCTTTGATAAAGTGGAACTGCTGCTCCGCTATACCGCAAACAGGGCTGTTGCTGCAGAGTATGAGCAGCTTTCCAATCGCTATTCGCTGGCGCAAATGCGACTGCTTCTGGAAAACCAATCACCAGAACTGACAGAGGGCTATTTGAAAGTCTGGCGCAGCTATTGCTCGGTGCGGGATGCCGTCCTTGCAGATAATGACACAAAAGCGTTGATTCATCGCCGGGTATTGGAACTTCAGCAGGAAAAAGAAACTGACGAATTATCGTCTCTACACAGACTTGAAGCTGAATCCGGGCAATGTGAATGCATGGCTCAAACACAACGATTCCAGCAAAATGAGCCTTGACTGTGCACGAAAAATTTATCAATACGCAAAAGAATAGGATAGAGCATAGAAAAGCCCCCGGCGCCCTGCCAATTGCCAGCAGGACGCCGGGGGACTTATGTGTTGAAGCTTATTGCTCTTCCGCTTCGGCCTTGGTCTGATGGAGGAAGGTTTTGATCTTGTCGATCTGGATCTGGGCCACGGCGCGGCCGGTCTCGTAGACGCGGCGGAGCTGGGCGGGGTCGCGTTCCATCGCGCCGATCTCCAGCGGGATGGGCGGGCGGATGACGTAGTCCACGCCGGACGTCTCCAACATGGAGATGTAGCTCAAAGTCTCGTTGTAGCGCTCGTGGCGGTCGGCTACGGCCTCCACAAAGGCCGGATAGCGCAGATACCGCGCACGGATGGCGGGCAGCATGGGGTTCTTCTTTTTCACAAAGCCTTTGGGCTGGGTCAGGATGATGAGGTTCCGCTTGTAGCCGATGGACTCAAAAAGCGGATGGGGATGGAGTCGGCCACGCCGCCGTCCAGCAGCCCGTAGTGGCCGATCTGGACGATCTTCGCGGCCAGCGGCATGGACGCCGAAGCCTCCATCCAGCGCACGTCCTCGGCGTCGCCGCTTGCGGCACTTGTGGTAGATAGGGTCGCCGGTGTGCAGGTCGGTGCAGACGACAAAGAAGTCCATGGGGACTCCGCAAAGGCCTTTTCGTCAAACGGGTCGAGCTTTTCGGGAACGTCATGATAGCAGAAATCCTCGCTGTAGAGGTTGCCGGTGCGCAGCAGATTGCGGAAGCTGGCGTAGCGCTTGTCGTTGCAATATTCGGTGTTGTAGCGGATGACGCGGCCGATCTGGTGGGACTTGTAGTTACAGCCGAACACCGCGCCCGCAGACACGCCGATGGCACCGTCCACGGTGATCCCGTTTTCCATCAAAACATCCAGAACGCCTGCGGTGAACATCCCCCGCATGGCGCCGCCTTCCAAGACCAATCCGGTTTTCATATGAGGCACTCCTTCTTATCCAGATAGATTACTTTCAGTATACTCGAATTTTTGGAGAAAACAAGAGGAAAATACCCAAAAGACCTTGAAATCTGGGGTGTGAATCCGGTATACTAAGTGAAATCGAAATGCTGTAGCAAAAGCTTGGAGGAAGAGACTGAAATGAGACTGCTGGAAGATCGGATTCGGAGAGACGGCATCGTCCGCGAGGGCAATGTGCTGAAGGTGGACAGCTTTATCAATCATCAGATGGATATCCCGCTGTTCCGGGAGATGGCAAAGGAGTGGAAGCGCCTGTTTGCGGGCAAGCCCATCAACAAGGTGCTGACCATCGAGGCCAGCGGCATCGGCATCGCTGCCGTGGTCGCCAGCGAGTTCGATGTGCCGGTGGTCTTCGCCAAGAAGTCCATGAGCATCAATCTGGACTATGACAACTATGACACCAAGATCCAGTCCTTCACCCACAAAAAGATCTACAACGTCATCGTTTCGAAAAAGTTCCTCACCCCGGAGGATCATGTCCTCATCATCGACGACTTCCTCGCCAACGGCTGCGCCCTGATGGGTCTGCTGGATCTGGCCAAGGAGGCCGGTGCCACCGTGGAGGGCATCGGCATCGCCGTCGAGAAGGGCTTCCAGCAGGGCGGCGACCTCATCCGCAGCAAGGGCATCCAGCTGGAGAGCCTCGCTATCGTCGAGTCCATGGATGCAGCCACCGGCGAGATCGTGTTCCGCGACCAGCCGCAGCAGAATTAAATCCAAGCACATGTTATGTCCATCAGACCGCTTCGGCGGTCTTTTTTTGTTGTGCGCGGTCAGGCTCCGTCGAAGCTGTCGCCGTCCTCGGGAAGGTCGGCGGCGGTGGGCTCTGTCGGGGGCGGCGTCCGGCACGGCGGCGCGGGGAATGCCCCTTTGTAAACGAGGGTCTGTTCCAGCACCTCGGCGCAGACGGGGGCCGACAGGCTGCCGCCTGCCGTCGTCCAGCTGTGGGGCTCATCCAGGCAGACCAGGCAGAGGAACCGCGGGTCGTCGATGGGGGGCCACGGCCACAAAGCTGGCAATGCGGGCCTTCTCGTCGGCGCTGTCCAGCTTCTGGCTGGTGCCGCTTTTGCCGCCTACCCGGTAGCCCGCGATCCGCGCGTTCCGCCCGCCGCCGTAGAGGACGACCGCCTCCATCATCTCCCGCATCGTGGCGCTGGTCTCGGCTTTAAGCACCTGCCGGGTGCAGGTGGGGGCGATGTGCTCGATGAGGGAGCCGTCCGGCGCGAGGAATGTCCGATACCACGTAGGGGCTGCATCAGCTTGCCGCCGTTGACCACGGCGCAGACCGCCGCCGCCATTTCGAGGTAGGAGACCTTGCTGCTCTGGCCGAAAGCGCAGGAGGCCAGCTCCACCGGGCCCATCCGGTCGGCGGTGTAGTAGAGGCTCTTTTTCGGCTCGGCAGGCAGGTCGATGCCGGTGGGCTCCCGAAGGCCGAAGGCGGCAAAATAGCTGCAGAAGGCCTCTTTTCCCAGCCTTGCGCCGATTTGGATGAAGCTCTGGTTGCAGGAGTTCTCAAGGGCCTGCGTGACGGTCTGCGCCCCGTGGCGCTTGTGGTTGGCGCAGTGGAAGCGGGTGCCGGCCACCGAGATGCTCTCGCCGCAGTAGAAGCTGGAATTTTTGCTCACAGCCCCGGTGTCCAGCGCCGCCGCGCAGGTGATGAGCTTGAAGACGCTGCCCGGCTCGTACAGGTCGCTGACGGCTTTGTTCCGCCACTGGGTCTGCTGGGCCAACTGCAATGCGGCGGCCCCGTGCGCCGCCGGAGAGGGCTTCCACCTGCGTCCGGGCGGCGGCGTCGAAAATGACGCGGGGCTCGTTGGGGTCGTAGGAGGGGGTGGTGGACATGGCCAGCACCGCCCCGGTGTTCACATCCATGACGATGCCCACGGCACGGGCTGCGACGTGGTGTTCCTTTACCGCGTAGCCCAGCGCGTTCTCGAGGTAGTGCTGGATGTTGGCGTCGATGGTGAGCCGCAGGCCGTCCCCCTCGGTGGGGAAGCGCTCGGTCTCGTAGCTCTGTTCCAATGTGTAGCCCCACGCATTGACGGCGGTGAGGACCACCCCGTTTTCCCCGGTGAGGAGGCCGTCGTATTTCAGTTCCAGCCCGGAGACGCCCACGTTGTCCACATTCGTGAACCCCAGCACGGACGCGAGGAACCGCCCCTGCGGGTACCACCGTTTTGAGTCCTGATTGATCCGGATGCCGGTGATGCCGTTCGCTTCGCAGAGATCTCCCGCACCTTGTCTGCCGTTTCGCGGTCCACCCGGTAGCGGAGCAGACAGTCGTTGGAGCGGCGGTCGCTGAATTTTTTCCAGCAGCGCGGCGGCGTCGAGGCCAAGGATGTCCGCAAGGCCGTCGGCGGCGGCGGGGAGCTTTTCCTCCGGCATCTCGCGGGGGGAGGCGCGGAGGGTCCAGCAGCTGCTGTTTGCGGCCAGCAGGACGCCGTCCGCGCTGTAGATCTTCCCCGGTCGGCGGGGACGACGGTGTCCCGCAATTGCTGGCCGAGGGCGCGGTCGGTGTACCAGCCGCCGCTGCGCAGCTGCAAAGAAAACAACCGCACGGCCAGCCCCAGACAGACCGCGCAGAACACCGCCGCCACCACCCGCGCCCGGCGGCGGAAGGCATGTTCAGGGAGGGTGCGGAGCATGGAGTCATCTCCTTTCGTTTTATCTTACGCGCAGAGCGTGCCAAAAGACTAAGCGCCAACACTCCGGCGTACAATAAGAAGACTGGGGGGTGACGGGATGAAACAGGCGGCGTTGACCAAACGACGGGTACCGCTGCGGGTGCTGCCGGCGCCGGATCTGCCGTTTCTGGTGCTGGTGCTCACGCTGGTAGGGTTCGGGCTGGTGATGCTGGGCAGCGCATCGGGGGGCGGTGGCGCTCTACCGGCGGGGCGACGCCTGGGCGTATCTGCGGCCGCAGATGCTTTATGCGGCCATGGGCATTGCCGGGATGTGGCTGGCCAGCCGGGTAGATTACCATATCTTTCACAAGCTGGCGTGGCCGCTGCTGGCCGTTTCGCTGGTCTTGCTGGCAGCGGTGCTGTTCATGCCGGAGTACAACGGCTGCAAACGGTGGCTGGTGCTGCCGGGGCTGGGGACCTTTACAGCCCAGCGAGATCGCAAAGTTCGCGGTGGTGCTGGTGTTTTCCCACATCATCTCGCTGAACCATGACCGGATGCAGAGCTTTGCCGTGGGGGTGCTGCCCTTTGCGCTGGTGCTGGGCGTGGTGGCGGCGCTGATGCTGCTGGAGCCGCATCTTTCGGGCACGGTGCTCATTTTGGGCATCGGGGGACTGATGATGTTTGTGGGCGGCACCGGGCTGCGGTGGTTCGTGCTGGCGGGGGTCGGCGGGGCTGCGGCCATCGCGGCGGCGGTGATCCTTATGCCGGAGCTGGTGCCCTACGCGGCGGACCGCCTCCGCTCGTGGCAGGACCCCTTTGCCGACCCGCTGGGTGACGGCCACCAGACCATCCAGAGCCTGTACGCCATCGGCTCCGGCGGGGCCACCGGGCTGGGGCTGGGCAACAGCCGCCAGAAGCACCTCTTTGTGCCCGAACCTCAGAACGACTTTATCTTTTCCATCGTCTGCGAGGAGCTGGGCTTTGTGGGGAGCCTGTGCCGTGGTGGGGCTGTTCGTGCTGCTGCTGTGGCGGGGCATCGCCATCGCGGCCAAAGCCCCCGACCGCTTCGGGGCCTTGCTCGTGGTGGGGTTCGTGGTGCAGGTGGCCCTCCAAGCTGTGCTGAATGTGGCCGTTGTGACCAACACCATTCCCAACACCGGCATCAGTCTGCCCTTTTTCTCCTCCGGCGGCACCAGCCTGATGATGCTGCTGGGAGAAATGGGAATCGTCTTGTCGGTTTCGAGAGGGGGAGACCTGAAAAGTCCCGACAAACTCGATGGGCGATCAGATCCGAACATCCAGCCCTCATTTCGCATACTGTGGGGTATCTTTTGCGAAATGGGGGCTGCATTTATGGAAAACCGGATCGTGGTAACAGGCGGCCGTCCGCTGAACGGTGCGGTGCGCATCCCGGCGGCGAAAAAACAGCGTGCTTCCGCTGCTTGCGGCGTCCATGTTGTGCTCGGAGAGGGGTGCGGCTGCGGGCAGTGCCCCGCCTTTCGGATGTGGCGGTGAGCCTTGCACTGCTGCGGGGAGCGGGGTGCGCGGCCCGGTGGGAAGGGGAGGATGTTGTCCTCTCCGGCCCGCCGAAAACCGGTGCGCTTCCGGGACAAACGGCGGAACAAATGCGGGCGTCCATCCTGTTCTGTGCGCCGCTGCTGGCGAAGCTGGGCCGCGCCGAGACAAACCTGCCCGGCGGGTGCAGGATCGGGGCCCGGCCCATCGATCTGCATCTGGCCGGGCTGCGGCAGATGGGGGCTGTGGAGTGGGACGCCGGGCCGGGCCGGTTGGTGCTGACGGCCCCCTCCGGCCTCCACGGGGCTGAGATCACCCTGCGCTTCCCCAGCGTGGGGGCGACGGAGACATTGCTGCTGGCCGCTGCCTGCGCCCGAGGCACCACCGTCCTGCGGGGGCGCGGCGCGGGAGCCGGAGATCTCTGACCTTGCCGACTTCCTGAACCGCTGCGGTGCGGCCATCCAAGGCGCGGGGAGCTCGACGATCCGGATCGAGGGGCGGCGGAATCTGAGTGGCTGCATCTTTTTCGCGCCCCTGCCGGACCGCATTTTTGCCTCCACGCTGGCCTGTGCTGCGGCGGCGGCCGGGGGCGGGCGGAATTGCTCGGCTGCCCGGCGGGGCTGTATGCGCCGGTGCTGGAAATTCTGGAACAAATGGGCTGCCGGGTGGAGGCGGGCGGCGAGAGCGTCCGAGTTTCCCGGTTCGGGCGGCTGTACGGGGCAGGGCGGGTGTTCACCGGCGTCTACCCGGCGCTGGCCACCGACGCGGCCCCGCTGCTGGCGGCGGCCATGCTCTGCGCCGAGGGAGAAAGCAGCATCGAGGATGTGATCTTTGAGCGGCGGGTTCGGCTGCGCCGTCGGTTTTGAACGCTTTGGCGCGAAGGTGCGGGTAGATGGACGAACGTTGTCGGTGGCGCCGGGCAGTACGCTGCGGGGAGCCGCCGTGGAAGCGCCCGACCTGCGGGGCGGGGCTGCGCTGGTGCTGGCGGCGCTGGCGGCGTCGGGCACCAGCGTCATCACCCATCCGGAACATATCGACCGGGGGTATGCCGCTTTTTACGGAGATTTTGGCATCTTTGGGGGCACAAATTCGCCCGCGAAGCGCCACTCCGAAACACGACCGCGAAAAAAACCTCTTCAAAAAAGCAAAATCATCTTGCAATCGGGCCAAAAAGATGGTACGATACAGTTATATAAATGTAGGTTTGATATAATTCTGTGCGAAACGCTCAGGTCTACGATAACATCCGCATTGGAGGACAAAAGATATGGCACTCATGCTTGACGAAGAAATGGATGAAAACGTTACGACGATCAAGGTCATCGGCGTAGGCGGTGGCGGCGGCAACGCGGTCAACCGCATGGTCAGCGACGGCCTGCAGGGCGTCGAATTCATCGCAATGAACACCGACCAGCAGGCGCTGGCCAAGAACCATGCTGCTACGAAGGTGCAGCTGGGCTCCAAGCTCACCAAGGGCCGCGGCGCGGGCGCAGACCCGGAGATCGGCCAGCGGGCTGCTGAGGAGAGCAAGGACGAGATCGCAAATGCGCTCAAAGGGGTTCCCAGATGGTCTTCATCACCGCCGGTATGGGCGGCGGCACCGGCACCGGTGCAGCTCCCGTTGTGGCGGAGGTGGCACACGATCTGGGGATCCTGACCGTCGGCATCGTCACCAAGCCCTTCTCTTTTTTTGAAGGCAAGCGGAAGATGGGCCTGGCCGAGCAGGGCATTGCAAACCTGCTGATGCATGTGGACAGCCTCATCGTGATCCCCAACGAGCGCCTCAAGCTGATCAGCCAGGAAAAGATCACCCTGCTCAACGCCTTTGAGGCGGCGGACAACGTGCTGCGCCAGGGCGTGGAGTCCATCTCTGCCCTGATCAATGTGCCGGCCTTCATCAATCTGGACTTCGCCGATGTGCGCTCCATCATGAAGGACGCGGGCTACGCCCATATGGGCGTGGGCAGCGCCAAAGGGTGCCGGCAAGGCCGAGAACGCCGCCAAGGCCGCCATCTCCTCCCCGCTGCTGGAGACCAGCATTGCGGGTGCCCATGGCGTCATCATCAACATCACTTCCAGCCCCGATATCGGTTCTGGAGGATGTCGAGACCGCAGCCGGCCTCATCACCCAGAGCGCCCATCCCGATGCGAACATCATCTGGGGTACTGCCTTCGACGAGAACCTCTCCGATGAGATGCGCGTTACCGTCGTGGCCACCGGCTTCGACAACAAGATCCCCCGAAGGGACCTGCGCAGCACCCTGAACGGTGCCGCCGGTACCGCAAGCTCGACCCCCGTCCGCTGTCTTCAGCTCCGACGTGGCCGCTGCAAAAAGAACACCGCAGCCCCTGCTTCGGCTTCTGCCGGCGCAAAGCCCGTGGAAGAGGAAAGCAGCGACAACCGTTACTACGACGAGCTGCTGGCCATCCTGAACAAGCGGAAGTAATAACGAACGGTGTGATCTCTTGCGCGGGAGCGTAAGGAGGGCAGGAGGATGCTGGACGTATGGCTGCGCACCGAGTGGCTGAGCTGCCGCAAGAACAGCGTGCTGCGCTGTGTGGAGCGGTACAGCGCCGCTGCGGCCAGCGAATACCGCCGCGTTCTGCGCAAGGTGCAGGAAGTGGAGGAAACCATGGTGCAGGGCGAGGTGGAAGCACTGAACCGCCGCCTTTCGGCAGCCAATGCCGAGATCCGGCGCTATCAGACCCGCTTGTTTGCCTGTGAGCGCGAGATGGTCGCGCTGCGGCAGGAGAACGCGGAGCTGGAAGCACTGTGCGATCAGGCCCGGAAAAACGAGCTGCTCCCCCCAAAAAGCGTCCCCAGCCTCCGGTGCTCGATCAGCCGGGTCTGCCGGTGATCGTCTTTCCCGGTCAGGCAAAGCCGGAGGCAGAAGCTCCTGCCCCGGAAGAAACCAGACCGGAGCCGCCCGCCACACCGCAGGAGGAAGAGCAGCCATCCCCCCTTTGAACAAAAGGACTGGAAGCCCACCACCGCCCTCGATCAGCTTTCGGTGGACATCGTACGTCAACTGGAAGCCCTGATGGGTTAAGAAACACAAAAAGCCGTCTCAGATGCAGCTGCATCCGGGACGGGCGGCTTTTTTGCGTATTATCGTACCGCACTGGTGCGGTGCTCCATCAGATAGGTAGCTTGCAGATCAGCGATGTGCAGTTTGACCGCAAGGGGATACTTGTCGTAGGCTTCCGAGATGGCAAAGCAGCCGCCCCGGGCCGCATCGTCAAAGCCGCCCATGTGCCAGCGGATGGCAACGGCTTCCTCCACCTTCAGCTTCATGAACCGCTCGATGAGAAACACGCTCTTTTCGCCGTGGCCGTAGGGGAACAGATCCTCTACACTGTAAAAGGGCGCTTTTTCCCACTGTCCGGTGGCTTCGTTCTTTACGTTGCGGGTGCCGGGCTTGTAGTAGTTGGCCTTGCACAGATCGTGCAGCAGGGCACAGATGGCGAAGCTCTCCTCGCTGTCGCCCTCGGTGAAAAAGGTGTCGTGCAGCGCATGGTAGACGTTCAGGCTGTGCATACACAGCCCGCCTTCACAGGCTCCGTGGAAGCGGGTGGACGCCGGTGCGGTGAAAAAATCCGTCTTTTTGTCCAGCCAGTCCAGCAGCTTTTCGCTGCCCGGGCGGGTGACGTGCTGCTGCCAGATGTCCAGAAACTCTGCGCGGTCGCCCCCGCTCACAGCTCCATGTCGTCCAGAATGCCCTTGAGGATGGCCATTTCGTCATGGCTCAGGGAAATGCCCTTGCCCATGCGGGTGCCGTCCGGGGACCAGTCGCGGATGTCGTACTTGGGCTCGCCGTCGTTCCAGCTGATAAGGTTCAGCTGACGCTCCCAGCCGCGGGGACGCTGGCTCAGCACGGCTACACGCTGGACAACTTCGTATTTGATCTCTGCCATATTGCAAAACCTGCCTTTATGTTTGTATGCTACCATAATAAGGGAAGTGCGGCGAGATTTCAACAGGTAAACTGAAATATTTTAAAAAATTTTTGTTACGCTCAGCCGTAAGGGGCGTCCTCGCGCCATTCCACCAGCTCTAAAACGGCGGCCGTATCCTCGTCCGGGGCGGGGTGGCGGCTGTGCAGCTTTTGCTTTGTGCTGAATAGCCCGGGCGCGTAGTGTGCCATCACGCTGGTCTGCACGTCCCCGGCCAGAAAGGCGGCGGCATTCTTCTGGCGGCAGGCCATGGGGGTGCCGTCAGTCATGGGGACACCGGGCTTTTCGGGCTGCGGCAGCTCCGGCGGGGGCAGCTGGGTGCCGGGCGTGTCCGGCGCAGCCGGGGGCTGCAGTGGCATACTGCCCAGCGGCGGGGCATTGCGGGTGCTGCTTGCCTGCGGGGCGGCAGCGGTGCCGGGCTGGTTTTCCAGTTCGTGGCGGATGAAGGGTTCCAGAGAATTCATCAAAATTCACCTCCGCCCCTAGTGTGCCCCGCCAGAAGCGTTTTACACCCGCAGCTCTACGGTGGAGCCGCCGGTGCGGGCCTTGTGCACCACCACCTGCCGGTCGATGCGGTCCTTGAGCGCCCCCACATGGGAGATGATGCCCACCAGACGGTCGCCCTCGGTCAGGCCGGAGAGCACCCGGATGGCCAGTTCCAGCGATTCCTCGTCCAGCGAGCCGAATCCCTCGTCTAAGAACAAGGTGTCCAGCCGGATGCCCCCGGCGCTGCTCTGTACCTCGTCCGAAAGGCCAAGCGCCAGCGCCAGCGAAGCCTTGAAGCTCTCGCCGCCGGAAAGGGTCTTGACACTGCGGCGGGTGCCGTTGTAGTGGTCGATGACGCCAAGGTCCAGGCCGGACTGGCTGCGCTGGTTCTCTGCACCGATGCGCTCCAGCTCGTATTGCCCGGCGGTCATCTGCATCAGCCGGGTGTTGGCATAGCGCAGAATGCGGTCCAGATAGTTCATCTGGATGTAGGCTTCGAGGCGGATCTTCTGCTTGCTGGTCAAAGTGCCGCCCGCCGTGGCAGCCAGTGCGCTGACCCACTGCCACCGGCTTTCCAGCGTCTGCCGCGCCTCGGCGGCAGCGCGGTACTGCGCCGCTGTTTTGCGGTTGGGCAGCAGTTGTGCCGAAAGCTGCTTTTCCCGGCTGCGTAGGGTCTCCCGCGCGGCGGTCAGTTCGGTCTGCTGTGCGGTAAGCTCCTCGGCGCTGCGGGCGGGCAGTTCCTTTTGAGCGGCGGTCTGCTGTGCGGTCAGCGCCTCCACAGCGGCCTCGGCGGCGGCAACGGTCTGTTCAGCCTGTTTCAGCTTGCGCTGTGCCGTGTCCATACCGGTGCGCAGGGTGCTGCGGTCAGCCTCCAGCTTGTCCAGTGCCGCCTGTGCGTCCGCGCGCCGGGGGTAGGGCAGGGCGGCGCGCCGCTCTGCGATTTGCCCCTCCAGCGCGTCAGCACTTGCATTCTGTGCGGCAGCACTGCGGTCGGCCTCGGAAGCGGACTGCTCCAGCGCTGGACGCTGGCGGGTCTTGCCCTGCCGGTCGGCTTCCAGCTGTGCCTTGCGGCGGCAGTCGGCCTCGGCCTGTTGGCACTGGGCTTTGCAGTCTGTCTGTGCCGCCTGCAAAGCGGTATTCTCTTCGGCCAGAACGTTGGTCATCAGGGCAAAGGTAAGGGGTACTGTGCCCTCCGGCGTGGTAAAGCGCTCCGGCAGCAGGGTCTCGGCGTCCCGCCGGAGGGAAGTTTTCGCCTCGTTGGCGGTGGCCAGTGCGCTCTGGGCGGCAGCGCTGGCGTTCTGTGCCTGCCGGTCAGCTTCCGCAGCGGCCTGCCGTGCGGCTTCCACCTGTGCCTGCGTGGGCGCAGTATGGGGCAGCAGGGCGCGGGCGGGGTGATGGGTACTGCCGCACACCGGGCAGGGTGCGCCCTCGACAAGGCTCTCGGCCAGCAGCCCGGCCTGTGCGTCCAAGAATGCCCGTTCCAGCGCGTCCCGCCGGGCGCGGGCTTCGTCCTGTGCGGCGGCAGCGGCGCGGTAATTTTCCTGCGCCTTGTGTGCGGCCTTGGCCTGTCGCTGGCAGTCCGCAAGGCGCTGTTCCAGCTTTGCCAGCGCTTCGCCGCGCTGTGTCAACTGGGCACTGCGATTTTGCAGCGCCAACAGCCGGGTGTCCGCGTTTGCCAGCGCGGCAAGTTCGGTCTCAGCGGCGGCAAGGGCGGCGTTCAGGCTGTCCAGCTGGGTGCGGCGCTTTTGCGCCTGCGCCGCCGCCAGCCGGGCGGCGTCCCGCGCTTCGGTCTGCTGACGGCAGAGCGCGTCCAGCGTGTCATAGGCCGCAAGGGCGCTCTGCGCCTGCGTCACCTGCGCAGTCAGGGCATCCAGCTGTGCAGCATCTCCGGCGTGGCGGTCGGCCTCGGCGCGGGCGGCGTCCAATGCGGGTCTTGCGGCGACAAGCTCTGCCTGACGGGCAGCCAGCTGCTGCGCCAGCCGCTGCGCCTGTGCGGCGGCACCCAGCTGCTGCTGTACCGTGTCCAGCTGGGCTTCGGTGGCTTGCAGGGCGGTGCCGGCTTCTTCCAGCGCTGCCGCCTGCCGGGCAGTCAGGGTGTCCAGCAAGGAAAGCGCCGTTTCCGGTACAGTCTGGGCGCACAGGGTGCGCAGCGCCTCGGCGTCCGGGTCCTCCGGGCTGAATTGCAACCCGCCCAGCAGACTGTCCAGTTTGGCATTCTGAGCGGTACGCTGCTGGTTCAGCGCGGATGCTTCGGCCTGTAAGCGCTCTTGCAGTTGGGCATAGCGCTGGGTGCGGAACAGCTTGCGGAAGATACGGCTGCGCTCCTCGGTGGAGGCGTTGAGCAGCTTTGTGAACTGGCCCTGCGCGATGAGCACGATCTGAGAAAACTGGTTGTAGTCCAGCCCGATGATCTCCTGCACGGCGGCGGTCACGTCCTTGGCTTTGGTCACCGGCGGGCGGTCGTCCGGGTAGGTCAGGGTGGCATCCGCCTTTTCGGTGGTCATGCCCTCGCCCCGGGCCTTGGGGCGCTGATACTCCGGGTTGCGGCGCACCGTGTAGCGCACGCCGTGCACCTCAAATTCCAGCTCCACAAAGGTGGGGGTCTTGTCGTCTGCGTACTTGCAGCGCAGCATGGAGCCCTCCCGGATGCCGCTGCTGGAATGATCGTACAGCGCATAGGTGATGGCGTCAAAAATGGTAGTCTTGCCCGCGCCGGTGTCGCCGGTAATGAGGTACAGCCCGCCTTTGCCCAGTTTTTCAAGGTCGAGGGTGGTCTCGGCGGCATAGGGGCCAAAGGCCGAAAGGGTCAGTCGCAGCGGTCTCATACAGTATCGCCCTCCTTCCAGATCTCCTCGATCAGTTCCTGGCAGAATGCCGTCTGCTCGGCGGTCAGGGGCTGATTATTTTGCAGCTGGTAAAAGGCAGCCAGATGTTCCAGCGGGGAGATGCTCTCGGTGCGCTCCGGGGCGCTGATCTCCTGCTGCTGGCGGGTGCGCTGGTTGTCGTAGTCCAGCTGCATCAGGTTGGGGTAGATGACCCGCAGCCGCGCCAGCGCATCCGGCACATCCTGCTCGTCGGTCAGGGTGATGTACAGATAGTCGTCCACGGCGGTGCCCTCGTAGCAGCGGCGGTCGGTCAGTTCCGTGTAGCTGCCCCGCAGCCCGCGCAACTCGTGCCGGGGGGTCAGGGGCGCGGTGGTGATGTGCACCTCGCCCTTTGCACCCAGCTCCACAAAGGTAGCGCTTTTGCACTGCCCCGCCTCCGAGAAGGAGTACTTCAGCGGTGTGCCGCAGTAGCGCAAGGTCTCCCGCCCCACCTTCTGCGGGCTGTGCAGGTGGCCCAGTGCCACATAGTCAAAGGCATCGAACAGGGCGGCGTCCACGCTGTCCACCCCGCCTACCGAGGGCTCCTCGCTCTCGCAGGCGGCAGCACCCGCCACGAACTGGTGCGCCACCAGCACGCTGCGGTGGCCGGGGTCCGGGGTGCAATGCCGCAGCACGCAGGCAAGGGCGTCGTTGTAGCTCTCAATAGGCTCGTCCGGCCAGACGTGCCGCACCATGGCGGGCTTTAAAAAGGGCAGTAAGTACACATCCACCGTGCCGTGGGCATCCTGCAAAGGGATGGGCTGCGGCGCGCCGGTGAACACCGGGCTGACGTAGACCCGGCTGTCGGCCAGCAGGGCAGCGCCAAAGGCCACCCGGTCGGCAGAATCGTGGTTGCCGCTGATGGCGAACACCGGCAGCTTCCGCGTCGCCAGTTGGGTAAGGAACCAGTCCAGCAGCCGCACCGCTTCGGCAGGGGGAACGGGCTTGTCGTAAAGGTCGCCTGCCAGCAGCACGCCGTCCACAGGGGTCTCATCCAGCAGGGTCAGAATTTCTTCCAGAATATACCGCTGGTCCTCCAGCATGGAAAACTCGCACACCCGCTTGCCCAGATGCAGGTCGGACAAATGCAGAAAACGCAAACAGGAACACCGCCTTTCAAAAAACGCTTTGCCCTATTATAACGCAGCCGCCGCCGCAGGCGCAACCAAGGAGAACAGAAAAAAGGACAACTGCTGTTTGCCGTTGCGACCCCTTCTGTGAAAATGGGACACCGGAGCGTCTGCGGACGCTCCGGTGTCCCGAAATTTAAAATGATTCTTCCGCTTACGGCCTGCGTATATCAGAACATCTTCTCCCAAGTGGCGTAGCCCACGCTGCCGTCTGCCGTCAGGCTGTTGCGCCGCTGGAACCGCTGCACGGCGGCAGCGGTGGCCGCACCGTACTTACCGTCATCTTTCAGCCGCTCGCCCAGAGAATTGAGCTTCTGCTGTACCAGACGCACCGTGCCGCCGGAAGAGCCGGTGTGCAGCACGATGCCGGGGTAGGGCACTTTCAGCCCGTGCTTTGCGGTGTAGCGGGTGTAGAGCACATTCCATGTGTTCTGTCCCACCTTGCCGTCCATGTTCATCTTGTTTTTCAGCTGGAACTCCTGTACGGCACGCTGGGTGCTTGCGCCGAACTTGCCGTCTGCCTTCAGCGCATCGTACCATGTGCACGCATCGCGCACGCCGTTGAGCCACGTCTGCACAAGTGCCACGTCCGGCCCGGAGGAGCCGCGCTGGAGCAGGGAATAATAAGCAGGGATCGCCATAGAGGGATCCCTCCTTTCCCTCCATGCTATGCTCCGGCGGCACGGCGTCACGCCGCCAGCAGCACTGTCTGCCGCTGGGCTGGCAGTCAGCCGGTGCGCCCAGTCCACCAGCCGGAGCCGGAGAACGTAGTTCCCGCAGACGAGGTCGTTTTCGGCAGGGGCGGCGTAGCCCCCGCAGGCAGACCGGCAGAGACCCGGGTAGAGCACGCACCACCAGTTCCGGCCGTAGGGTGCCGCGCCAAGGTCGATCCGCACAGCCTCGATACCGCCCGGCGGGCAGAACGCCGGTGGGATACCGGGTGGTATCGAAGTACATTTCCACCAACTGCACCTGCACCGGTGCAAAACTGCCCCGCCGCGCCAGCGCCCCGGCGGCGGCAAGCTGCAAGTCGGGCAGGTGTGCGGCAGCCCACGCGCGGGCTTCGGGCTGAGTGGAGGCGGTGCAGTGGGCGTCCAGATAGGCCAGCAGAGGCGTCCCGCACGGCCAGCTTGGCGGTCTGGTCGGCGATGGTATCGCTGGCGGCACGGATGTGCAGCCGCAGCGTGTCGGCGGAGAGCGCGGCCCCGGTGTCCAGCTGGGCGCGCCCCCAGCCAAAGAGCGCTTGGATGCCGACGCAGAGCGCCAGCGCCGCGCCGAGCGTGATGCAGCCAAGAAGCATCCTGCGGCGGGAGAACATTGCAGATTCCATAAAAAACAGACCTTTCCGCTGGAAATGATATCCAGAGGATTGGTCTGTTGAGGGGGATCTATTCAATCATAGCAGGAAAAGGGAAAATTCAGCCGTTTGCCACCATCTCGATCAGCTTGGCACCGCCCTTGGTGTTCAACTGGAAGAAAGCCTTATTGCGGGCCTCGTCGATGGAGACGTCGATGGGGTCTTGGTGCCGTCGGCATTGACCAGCAGCAGAGAGTAGCCCTTGACCGCGTCCACCGGCAGCTCGATGTTCGTGGTGGTGTCCGAATCCATCACGCGGGCGGCGGTGGTGCGCAGGTTCTCTCGACCTTACCGCACTTGGCGCAGACAGCGTTCTGGATGTAGGTGGAGTTGTAAAAAGGCAACGGTCATCACCGTTTTGCCGTTTTTCAGGCTGCCCTTGTACACCTTGATGTTGGAGTAATTCGAGAAAGCGAACTTCACCTCGCTCAGCCGCTGGACCGGGTCGGTCTTGCCCTCCTTGCCGCAGTGGGGGCAGAGGGTGATGGTCTCTCCGTCAAGGGAGAAGTCGGTGGGGACGCAGTCCTCTTTCCACTCCTCGGTGATCTTCCACTCGTGCTTGCCATCCTTGCTCTTGGGACAGGTATCCTTGTTTGCAGCGTCTGCGGCGAAGCCGGAAACAGCACTGCCGACCAGCAGACAGGCCGAAAGCCCCAGCATCGCAAGCGTTTTCAGAATACGGGTTCTCATAGCAGTTCCTTTCTCCCCTGCGAACGGGCAGGGCCACACGGTTGAATTTCGTTCAAAGCGTCGTTTCCGCGTGTTTTTCTGCACCCTTATTATATACCATTTGAAGGAAATTGCTGTCAATTGTTCTTTTTAACCGAAGTGCCGTCCTGCCGCTTGCGTGCAGGGCCGGGACGCGCTATACTATTCTTATTGAAATGCGTCGATTTGGGCGAATCACGGAAAGGAGAAATTGATAAGATGTCCGTGATGGAAAAGCTTTTCACCCGCCGCACCTACCGCCGGTTCCGGCAGAAAGCTGTGCCGCAGGATGTGGTGGAGGACCTCATCGAAGCCGTCCGTATTTCCTCCAGCGCCGCCAACCGCCAGCCGGTGCGGCTGGTCATCGTGAATACCCCCCGAAGCCGTGGCTGCCGTGCAGCCGCTGGTCAAATGGGCGTCCTATCTGCCGCCGGAGCAGGGCACCCCGAAGGCCGACGAACAGCCGACCCTGTATGCCGCCGTGGTGGATGACACCTCGCTGCCCGGCGACCACCGGGGTTGACTCGGCATCGCGCTGGCCAACATGACCCTTGCCGCATGGGCCAAAGGGCGTGGGCAGCTGCATCATGGGTGCGATCAACAAGCCTGCGCTCACCGAACTGCTGGGCATTGAAGAACCGCAGAAGCTGGCGTTCATGGTGGCCTTCGGCTACCCGGCCCACAAGGTCGGCATCGTGCCCCTGACCGCACACACCGGCGTGAAGTATTATCTGGACGAAAACCGGGACTACTGCGTACTGCGTATCCAAAGCGGAGCAAAAGAGAACGATCGGCAAAATATCTATAAGGCTTTTGCATATATACATTTTCTTCAACGCATCTTTTTGTATAATTGTTTTCAATTCGGTTTCAATTGATGAGTTTTTTTGCACAAGTATTGACTTTTCAATTTGTACAATCTATACTAAATTCCGTTCGCCAGATGTTCGATGAATCGCATCGTTCCGGCGTACCGAAAAATTATACAGTACATTTGAGGAGTGTTTGAATATGAAAAAGATTACTCGTCGCAGCTTCCTGGCTGCTGCCGGTCTGTCCGTTGCTGCTCTGGCCCTGACCGCCTGCGGTGGTTCCTCTTCCAGCGTGGCTTCCTCTGTGGCAAGTTCTGCTTGCTTCTTCCGAGCTGCTTCTTCCAGCGCTGCCGCTGCTGAGCTGACCACCGTTGAGCCTGGCAAGCTGATCATGTCTACCAACGCAGCCTTCCCCCCGTACGAGATGACCACCGATTCCGGTGAATTTGAGGGCATCGACATTGAGACTGCACAGGCTATTGCTGACAAGCTGGGCCTGGAGCTGCAGATCGACGACATGGACTTTGACGCTGCGCTGCTGAGCGTGCAGCAGGGCAAGGCCGATATCGTCATGGCTGGCGTTACCGTTACCGACGAGCGCAAGGCCGTGATGGACTTCTCCGACAGCTACGCGACCGGCATCCAGTCCATCATCGTTCCCGGAGGGCTCTGACATCGCTTCTCCCGACGATCTGGCGGGCAAGAACATCGGCACCCAGCGCGGTACCACCGGCTACCTCTACTGCTCTGACGACTTTGGCGATGAGAACGTCGTTGCTTACGACGACGGCCTGACCGCTGTGCAGGCTCTGAACAACGGTCAGGTGGATGCCGTTGTTATCGACAACGCCCCCGCCAAGGAGTTCATCGCTGCAAATCCCGGTCTGAAGGTGCTGGAGACCAGCTACGCCGAGGAGGATTACGCCATTGGTATGGCAAAGGGTTCTTCTCTGCAAGATGTCGTCAACGGCGCTCTGGAAGAGCTGCAGGCTGACGGCACCCTGCAGGGTATCGTTGACAAATACATCACTGCTGAATAATCCGGCGGCTGACATCTGAGCCACGGGGAGGCAGCCCCCAACTGGGGCACCTCCCTTTTTTGGAAAAATAAGGTTACAAAAGATTAACAAAAAAAACAGGAAAGTGAGGATGCGAATGGCCGCACAATACGAACTGCTCAAAGAGCTGCTCAACAGCGGTACCAAACTCAACTTCGGGCAGGAGTTCTTCTTCAAGTGTTATCAGGCCTTTCTCCTGAAAGGAACCGCTGGACGCAGTACATCCAGGGCGTGAGCACCACCCTGCTGGTCACTGCCATTGCTCTGGCACTGGGCATCGTGCTGGGCAGCGTGGTGGCACTGGTGCGTGTAGCACACGACCAGCAGCGCCCCGGGCACAAAAACCCGGTGCTGGGCTTTTTCAACATCATCTGCGAAATTTACACCACCATCATCCGCGGCACCCCTATGATGGTGCAGCTGCTGATTATGAGCATGGTTATCTTTACCAACAGCCGCAACTTTACCATGGTCGGCGCACTGACACTGGGCATTAACTCCGGCGCGTATGTTTCGGAGATCATCCGGGGCGGCCTGATGGCGGTTGACCCCGGCCAGATGGAAGCCGGCCGCAGCCTGGGCCTGAATTACATAACCACCATGATGGTCATCATCATCCCCCAGGCCATCCGGGCGGTGCTGCCTGCCCTGGGCAATGAGTTTATCGTCCTGCTGAAGGATACCTCGCTCATCACCGTGATCGGCGGCAAGGAGTTGCTGTATGCGGCCCAGGGCATCATCACCCGGACTTATGAGGCCATGTTCCCCCTGTTTGGCGTGGCACTGATCTATCTGGTGCTGGTGATGATCTTTACCTGGCTGCTTGCAAAATTTGAGAGGAGGCTGCACAAAGTGACCGATAAGATCCTGGAAGTCCGCGGCCTGACCAAGACCTACGGCGGCGAAAAAAACAGGGCGCAAAGCAGCCCACCCCCACCTCGACGTGCTGAAGGGCATTGACATTGACATCTACCGCGGCGACGTGGTCTGCCTGATCGGCCCCTCCGGCTGCGGCAAATCCACCTTTCTGCGCTGCCTGAACCGGCTGGAGATCCCCTCCTCCGGCAGCATCAAATTTGAGGGCACCGAGGTGGACGATGCCCACATCGACTCTGTCCGCCAGAAGATGGGCATGGTGTTCCAGCACTTCAACCTCTTCCCTCACCTGACCGTGAAGAAGAACCTTGAGCTGGCCCCCACCCTGCTGCTCAAGCTCAAGGATAAGCAGGCCATTTCCGACAAGGCCGATGAGCTGCTGGCCCGCGTAGGTCTGGCCGACAAGGCCGATGCCTACCCCAAGAGCCTTTCCGGCGGTCAGCAGCAGCGTATCGCCATCGTCAGGGCGCTGGCCATGGAGCCGGAGGTGATGCTTTTTGACGAGCCCACCAGCGCCCTCGACCCTGAGATGGTAGGCGAGGTTCTGGATGTGCTGAAGGAGCTGGCCCACACCGGCATCACCATGCTGGTGGTCACGCACGAGATGGGCTTCGCCCGCGAAGTATCCAACCGCGTCATCTTCATCGACGACGGCAAGATCCAGGAGGACGAGCCCGCCGCAGGAACTGTTCACCAACCCGAAGCATCCCCAGACTGAAAGCGTTCCTTGTCCAAGATGCTGTAAGATCAAAGCACAAAAAAACCGCTGCTATTGTGCAGCGGTTTTTTTTTGTTGCAGAATATTAAAGCGTCGAATTCGGATCGTTGGAAGAAGACTGTTCACTGGTATACAGCATCATCAAATGGTTTGCCGACAGTTCCAGCTGCTGTTTGGCCTGACGGAGATTCGCTTCTTCCGTCTCGTTCATCCTCTCGGGTTTATCCTTCCGCAGGCAGCGGCGGAGGTTCGCCACATCGGCCTTGATGCGGTTCTTCTCCTCCTTGTCCAGCTCCTTCTTGCACTTGGAGAGGGCCTCGTCCACCTTATAAGCCAGCACCTCGGCCTGATTGTGGAGGTCAAGCCGCTCTTTGCGGCGGCTGTCCTCAGCCTCATAGGCGGCAGCGTCCGCCATGGCACGCTGGATCTCATTTTTCGGAGAGGTTCGTGCTGCCGGTGATGGTGATGTTCTGCTCCCGCCCGGTGCCGAGGTCCTTGGCCGAGACTTTCACGACGCCGTTGACGTCAATATCAAAGGTGACTTCGATTTGGGGCTTGGACGAGAAGCTGGCCCGGATGCCGTTCAGCTTGAACTTGCCGAGGCTCTTATTGTCGCCGGGCGAAATGCCGCTCACCCTGTAGGACGTTGATCTCCACACTGGTCTGCATGGGGCGGGCCGTGGTGAATATCTGGCTCTTGCGAGTGGGGATCATGCTGTTGCGGGTGATAAGCGGGGTGGCCACGCCGCCCAGCGTCTCGATGGAAAGGGTCAGCGGGGTCACGTCCATCAGGACGAGGCCCTGCGCCGCCGCACCGGTGGCACCGGCCAGCTTGCCGCCGCCTTGCAGCAGACCGCCCTGCACGGCGGCACCCATGGCCACGCACTCGTCGGGGTTCAGGCTGTGGCTGGGTTCGCGCCCCAGCAGCTCCTTGACCTGCCGCTCCACGGCGGGCATCCGGGTGCTGCCGCCAACGAGGAGCACTTTGCCCAGCTGGCTGGCGGACAGCCCTGCGTCCCGCAGGGCATTCTGCACGCGGCTGAATGGTGCGGGCCAGCAGGTCGCCGGTCATCATCTCGAACTGGGGGCGGGAGATGGTCAGATCAAGGTGGTAGGGGGGCCGTCCTTCCCCACAGCGATGAAGGGCAGGTTGAGCTGGGCGCTGACGGCGCGGCTGGAAAGCTCTTTCTTCGCCTTTTCGGCTTCTTCCTTCAGGCGTCCCATGGCGGCGGGGTCGCGGCTCAGGTCGATGCGGTCGGACTTCTTGAACTCCGCCACGGCGTACTCCACGATGCGCTGGTCGAAGTCGTCGCCGCCGAGGCGGGTATCGCCGCCGGTGGCCAGCACCGTGAAGGTGCCGTCCTCGATCTCGATGATGGAGACATCGAAGGTGCCGCCGCCGAGGTCGTAGACCAGGATCTTCTGGGGGCCTCGTTGTCAAGGCCGTAGGCCACCGCTGCTGCGGTCGGCTCGTTGATGATGCGCAGCACGTTCAGCCCTGCAATACGGCCTGCATCCTGCGTAGCCTTGCGCTGGCTGTCGTCGAAGTAAGCGGGCACCGTGATGACGGCCTCGGTCACCGGCTCGCCGAGGTAGCTCTCGGCGTCGCGGCGGATCTTGGTCAGGATCATGGCGCTGATCTCCTGCGGGGTCAGATCCTTGCCGTCAATGCGGACCCGGTAATCGGAACCCATGTGGCGCTTGATGCTGGAGATGGTGCGGCCGGAGTTGGTCGCAAGCTGGCGCTTGGCTGCGCCGCCCACCAGACGCTCGCCGTCCTTGGTAAAGGCCACCACGCTGGGGGTGGTGCGCTCTCCCTCGGCGTTGGGGATGACGACGGGCTTGCCGCCCTCGACCACCGCCACGCAGGAATTGGTCGTTCCAAGGTCGATTCCGATCACTTTGCTCATACTGCTTTGTCCTCTTTTTTCTTGCGGCGTGATTTTTTTTCCAAGAATATCTTACCGGTTTCCTATGACGATTCCGTAGAACAAATGTAAAGAAACTGTGTTTTGCCCGATTCAGCGGGGCTGATTTGCCTCGGCCACCAGCTCTTCGATGAGTTTCTGGGTCTCGTCGAGCCAGAGCTGCGCGTCCGGGGCCGCCTGTTCCAGCTGGACCCGGAAGCCCTGTTCGGCCTCAGCCAGTTCGGCGAGGGCTTTCCGCCGGGAGACGAAGCGGGTCTCGGTCTGGGCGATGCGGAGCCGGATCTGGGGCGTATAGGCTACATCTGGCGTGCCGCGGCCCGCACTCTGGGCACGGCGGTAGTATTGCAGGACCACAGCCAGCTCCTTGTCGGAGGCCAGTGCATCGTCGCCGAGGGCGATCATGGCCTGAACCGTCCCCGGCGGCGGCCGCCTTTTTTCCAGAGCTTGCGGGCCTCCGTCTTGCTGCGGCGGATGCCGCGGCCCCTGATAGATGCAGTCCGCCAGCAGAGCCAGCGCCTCGGTGTTGCCCTCGTCGGCGGCACGCTTGTAATAGTGAACGGCCTCATCCCACCAGCCGTGGCAGGCAGCCTCGTAACCGCAGTCCAGCTCATCTGCGCCGGGGGCGTCGAGGTCCCCCCGCGCCGCGTGGAGCAGCCCCTTCAGGATGGAGTTGTCCAGCGTGGCGGAATTCGTCCACGGGTCGATGACCACGCCGTCCAGCCCTTCGGTGTTCAGGGCGTATGTCATGGCTTCCCGCATCCCGCGCTCGGCCATGGGGCGGGTGGCAGTGGTGCGCTCGGCCTCCGCCGTCTTCACCGAGGTGAACAGCGGCAGGTAGGTGCGCTCCCGCCGGGTGTGGAGAAGCCACGGGGGCAGGTCTTCCGCCTTTTCCTCCGGGATGGGGGGAGCGCCGCCCACGGAGCCGCACCGCTCTGGGGGTCGGTGGCGGCATCCAGCGGCACCAGCACCCGTGTTTTCAGCTCCAGCGCATAGTTCAGGGCGTTCATCAGGTCCCAGAAATGCGCCTCGCTCTGGTCGCGGTAGAGCCGCGCCACAGCCTCTTCCACCACCGGGCAGCCGGTGCCGGTGGGACCGTATTTCGGGGCGGTCTTTTTTCTTCCGGCTTCCCACCGGGCGGAACCGCCGTGCGCCTTTCTCATATGCCATCTGCTTCACCCTTCTTTTCTTTTTCGTCATATCTTTTTCGTCATAATAGATTATTATAGCAGGATTTCCCAATTTTCACAATGGGCGGAGTGATCCCGGAGATGCGGCCCATGCAGTTGCAATATTTTGCCAAAACAATAGCTTTCTAAGCCCAACTGCGCTATAATAAGCTGTCGTAAAGTTTATACCTGTTATAATTGAAAAGGAGATTTTCGCCTTGAACAAAATGCTTACCCATTTGAACGGCTATAAGCGCGAGGCCGTGCTTGCGCCGCTGTTCAAACTGCTGGAAGCCACGTTCGACCTGTTTGTTCCTCTGGTCATGGCAGACATCGTCAACGTCGGCATTGCGGCACACGACCTGCATTATATCCTTGTGCGGTGCGGCATCCTCCTGCTGTTGTCTATGGTCGGTCTGGCGTGCAGCCTGACGGCCCAGTACTTCTCAGCCAAGGCGGCGGTGGGCTACTCCACCTCGCTGCGCCACAGCCTGTTCGAGCATATCCAGAAGCTTGGGCTTCACCGAGATGGATACCCTCGGCACCAGCACCCTCATCACCCGCATGACCAGCGACGTCAACCAGGTGCAGAGCGGATTGAACCTCTTCCTCCGCCTGTTCCTGCGCAGCCCGCTTCGTGGTGTTCGGCGCCATGATCATGGCGTTCACCGTCAATAGTGCGGGCCGCATGGATCTTCGTGGTGGCTATCCCGCTACTGAGCGTCGTGGTCTTCGGCGTCATGGTCATCACGAACCCGCTGTATAAGACCGCCCAGACCCGGCTGGACCGGGTTCTGGGCCTCACCCGCGAAAACCTGACCGGCGTGCGCGTCGTCCGCGCCTTCGACAAGGAAAAGAGCGAGGTGGACCGCTTCGAGGACGCCAATGAGCTGCTGACCCAAATGCAGCTCCACGTGGGCCACATCTCTGCCCTGATGAACCCGCTGACCTACGTTCTCATCAACATTGCCATCGTGGCACTGCTCTATGTGGGCAGCATCGAGATCAACATCGGCGGCATGGCCTCCGGCGATGTCATCGCGCTGGTCAACTACATGAACCAGATCCTCGTCGAGCTGGTCAAGCTGGCCAACCTCATCGTTCAGGTGAGCAAGGCTCTGGCCTGTGCAAGCCGTGTGCAGGCGGTTCTGGACACCAAGCCCGGCATGGAGTTCCCCACCCAGCTCCAGAGCGCCGTGGACGCCGACAAGGCAGACGACGCCGTCCGTTTCGACCATGTGAGCCTGACCTATGCGGGTGCCGGCGCACCCAGCCTGTCCGACATCAGCTTTACCGCCAAGCGCGGCCAGACCATCGGCGTCATCGGCGGCACCGGCAGCGGCAAGTCCAGCCTGGTCAACCTGATCCCCCGCTTCTACGACGCCACCGAGGGCACCGTGGAGATCCTCGGCCGCCCGGTCAAAGATTACCCCCGCGAGGCCCTGCGCGGCAGAGTGAACGTGGTCATGCAGAAGGCCCAGCTGTTCGGCGGCACCATCCGCTCCAACCTGCTGTGGGGCAACAAGAATGCCTCCGACGCCGACCTCTGGGCTGCGCTGGAAACGGCACAGGCTGCGGAGTTCGTGAAAGCCAAGCCCCTCGGCCTCGACGAGCCTGTGGAGCAGGGCGGACGCAACCTCTCCGGCGGTCAGAAACAGCGTCTGACCATCGCCCGCGCCCTCGTAAGCAAGCCGGAAATTCTCATCCTTGACGACAGCGCCAGCGCACTGGACTACGCCACCGACGCCGCCCTGCGCAAGGCACTGGCTGCTCTGCCCGGCAGCATGACCGTCTTCATCGTCAGCCAGCGCGCCGCCAGCCTGCAGCACGCTGATCAGATCCTGGTGCTGGACGACGGCAAGCTCGTGGGCCTCGGCAGGCACGCCGAGCTGCTGGCAAGCTGCCCGGTCTACAAGGAAATTTACGAGAGCCAGTTCAAGAAAGGGGATGCGCAGAAATGAGTGCAAAAGCGAAAAGCAGGCTGACCCCCCAACAGCGCAAGGCAACGCTCCGCCGGGTCCTGAAAAGATCCGCCCCTACAGCTTTTTCGTGGTGTGCAGCCTCATCGTGGCCGCTGTGAGCGTGGCGGCCCAGCTGTATATCCCCCATCCTCTGCGGCAGTGCCATTGACCTGATGCTGGGTAAGGGCACCGTCGATTTTTCCGGTGTGATGCGCATCGTCGTGCAGATCATCGTGGTGGCTGTTGCCGCCGCCTTTGCGCAGTGGCTGCTGAGTGTCTGCAACAACCGCATCACGTTCGCTGTCAGCCGTGACCTCCGCGACGAGGCCATGCGGAAGATCCAGACCCTTCCCCTCTCTTACCTCGACAGCCATCCATCCGGCGACATCGTGAGCCGGATGGTGGCCGACGTGGATACCTTTGCCGACGGCCTGCTGATGGGCTTCACCCAGCTGTTCTCGGGTGTGATGACCATCCTCGGTACCCTGCTCTTCATGCTGCAGCAGAACATCCCCATCACCTGGTGGTGGTCTGCATCACTCCGCTGAGCCTCTTGTGGTGGCCAGCTTCCTTGCCAAGCGCAGCTACAAGTATTTTCAGGGGCAGAGCTCCGTGCGCGGGGAGCAGACCGCGCTGATCAACGAGATGATCGAGGGCCAGAAGGTCGGTGCAGGCCTTCGGCCATGAAGCCGAGAGCCTGGACGCCTTTGACGAAGTGAACGGCCGTCTGCAGGACGTGAGCCTGAAAGCGATCTTCTTTTCCAGCATGACCAACCCCGCCACCCGCTTCGTGAACAACATCGTGTACGCAGGCGTCGGCCTCGTGGGCGCAATCTATGCTGTAGCTGGAGGCATCACCATCGGCCAGCTGAGCATCTTCCTCAGCTACGCGAACCAGTACGCCAAGCCCTTCAACGAAATTACCGGCGTGGTGACCGAGCTGCAGAACGCTCTGGCCTGCGCAGCCCGTGTCTTCGAGCTGCTGGATGCAGACGACCAGACCCCCGAAGCCGAGAACGCCAGGCGCTGCAGACGGACGGCCATGTGGAGCTGAAGCAGGACGTCTCGTTCCGCTATCTGCCCGACCGCCCCTCATCGAGGGCCTGTCTCTGGACGTCAAACCCGGTCAGCGCATCGCCATCGTCGGCCCGACGGGCTGCGGCAAGACGACGCTCATCAACCTGCTCATGCGGTTCTATGATGTCAACGGCGGCTCCATCAAAGTCGCCGGTGCCGACATCCGGGACGTGACCCGCGCCTCGCTGCGCGGCAGCTACGGCATGGTGCTGCAGGATACATGGCTGCGGGCCGGCACCGTGCGCGAGAACATCGCCTACGGCAAGCCGGACGCCACCGACGAGGAGATCCTTGCAGCGGCCAAGGCCGCCCATGCGCACAGCTTCATCCGCCGCCTGCCCGACGGCTACGACACGGTTATCACCGAAAACGGCGGCAACATCTCGCAGGGACAGAAGCAACTGCTCTGCATTGCCCGCGTGATGCTCTGCCTGCCGCCGATGCTGATCCTCGACGAGGCGACCTCCTCCATCGACACGCGCACGGAGATGCGCATCCAGGAGGCGTTTGCGCGCCTGATGCGCGGCCGCACGAGCTTCATCGTCGCCCACCGCCTCTCCACCATCCGCGAGGCGGACGTCATTCTTGTAATGAAAGGACGGCCACATCATGGAGCAGGGCAGTCACGACGAGCTGCTGGCTCAGGGCGGCTTTTACGCCACCCTGTACAACAGCCAGTTCGAGGGCGTGGAGACCTGAGCCAAACGCAAACAAAATGGGATGTTCGCAAGCTGCGAGCATCCCATTTTTTGTTTGTCTGTTTGTTGGGACCCGATGGAGCGGAGGAGCGATCACTCCGCGGCCTCGATGATCTCCCGGCTCCGCGGGGGGCGGGGTCAGGGTGGAGTGGGCACGGACAAAGGCGGCAGCCCGTTGGCTGGCGATGCCCTGCCGCAGTTTCCGCCGGTCGTTGGGGGAAGGTGCGTTCGCCCTTCCAGCCCGCCAGCGCCGCGTCCACCTCGGCCTCGGTGGGCCAGAGCTGTTCCTTTTCGGCCACCAGCAGCATCCCCAGACGGCCCCGCAGCTTCTGCTCGGCCCCGGCGTGGAGCTCGGCGCGGAACTGCTCGACCGTCTGGTTCCGCACCTTTAAGTATTGGTCGAAGTTGACGTTGTTGGCCTGAAGCCGCAGGTTGAACTCCCGCTGCTCGGCGAAGTAGTTGCCGGCCACCAGCTGCTTGGGCAGGGTGCCTTTCACCTCGCCGCCCAGCTGGTAGACCAGTTCCCGCTCTGCCAGCGTCTCGGCCTGTGCGCAGCGGGTCCTGTAGATCTCCTGTGCCACCCGCCGCCGCAGGGCAAGCTTGCCCGCCTCGTCGGCGGCGCGGTCCTCGTCGCCGTGGTGGCGGTTGATCTCCAATTCCAGCGTCAGCTTCCGGATGGGCCGGGGCTGAATGGGCTGGACAAAGCCGGTGTACTCTCCCAGTTCCAGCGGCGGCAGACAGAAAAACTCCGCCCCCGCCCGGAACCCCTCGGCCCGGATTGACGGCCAGCAGCTCAAAATCCGGATCGGTCACCGGGGGGTGAGATTGTGTTCCTCCATCAACGGCGCGAACAGGGGCGAAAAGCCCTCCAGAATCGCCCGATTGACAGCGTTGGTCAACAGCTCTTCCTCGTCTGCCGGGGCGTCGGGGCCGCCTGTTCGGCCTGTACCGCTGCTTCCAGCTCGGCGGCGCTGGCCGAAAAAGACCACCCGGCAGTCACCGGGTTCAGCCATTCCAAAATGTTCCAGTTTCATCGCAGACCCTCCTTACCGCACAAAGCCAGCCATCAGAAGCAGCAGCACGACGGCCAGCACGAAGTAAAGCACCTCGGCACCCAGCACCGCGCGGTCGCCCTCGACGTACATCTTTTCGAGGTTCTCCGGGTCATAATATAAGGTAACGTCTGCCCCGGTGTCGAAGCCTTTGCCCTTGGCGGCTTTGGGATAGTGAAGCCGGTGGCTGCCGCCGGCAGTCTCGAACTCCAGCACGTAAGCTTGGCCCGTCCCGGCCCTGCACCGTCCCGGCGACGCGGGCGGTGACCTTTTCGCCCTTTTGGCACAGCTTCCGCCGCGCAAGCACACTGCGCAGCCCCATGCCGAACATGAGCGCCGCACCAAGGACAAAGATCAGAAAGTTGAACATGTGTGGTTCCCTCATTCCATCGTATTTCGCTGTGGGACACTCAGCCCCGGACAGCTTGGCTTTTATTGTATCATATTCTGACGAAAATTTCGCCCCATCGTCCACATTTCGGCGCAAAAAATTTGCCCGGAATTTTGTCAGAAAAATTTGAAAAATCCGCTTGACATTTCCGAATCCCATGGTATAATTACTATCGTTCCGAGCGACACGGCTCATGAACAAAAAAATAAAATATGCGGATATGGCGGAATTGGCAGACGCGTTAGATTCAGGTTCTAATCGGGGCAACTCGGTGGAGGTTCAAGTCCTCTTATCCGCACTGAAAACACAGCACACTTTGTGTGCTGTGTTTTTTTTTGTGCAGATAAGAGGACTTGAACAGCACGGCCACGCCGCAGGCGGGGCAACAAAAGCCCCAGTGGGGCTTTTGTTAGTGCGCGGTTCCTAGAGATTTAGGAATGTCTAACAAGAGGACTGCCGCTTTACAATGGCCCTTTTGAAAACTCTTTATTGTGCGGATAAGAGGACTTGAACAGCACGGCCACGCCCGCAGGGGCAACAAAAGCCCCAGTGGGGCTTTTTTTGTTAGTGCGCGGTTCTTAGAGATTTGGAAATGTCTACCAAGAGGACTGCCGCTAAAGCATGCCGCTTTACAATAGCCCTTTTGGAAACTCTTTGCTGTGCGGATAAAGGGGACCTGAACAGGGCGGCGCCGACCATCGATCCTATAACAACACCCCTTCGCAAACAGCTTCGCGAAGGGGTGTGCTTTGTATCATGAAGATCGTGCGATCAGTTCTTCAGCGACTGCATCGGAGCGGGCAGACGGCCGCCGCGGTTGATGAAGACCGAGGGTCACGCTGGTTGACGGGCATGATGGGGCCGTAACCCAGCAGGCCGCCGAAGTCCAGCACTTCGCCCGCCTTGCGGCCAATGGCCGGGATGACGCGGACGGCGGTGGTCTTGCTGTTCACCATGCCGATGGCGGCTTCGTCGGCAATGAGGGCGCTGATGACGGCAGGGGTGGTATCGCCCGGGATGATGACCATGTCGATGCCCACAGAGCAGACAGCTGTCATGGCCTCCAGCTTCTCAATGGTGAGGCAGCCGCACTCGGCGGCGTGGATCATGCCCTCGTCCTCGCTGACCGGGATGAAAGCGCCCGAGAGGCCGCCAACGTGGGAGGAGGCCATGACGCCGCCCTTTTTCACGGCGTCGTTGAGGAGGGCCAGGGCGGCCGTGGTGCCGCAGCAGCCGCAGGTCTCAAGGCCCATCTCCTCGAGGATGTTGGCCACGCTGTCGCCCACGGCTGGGGGTGGGGGCCAGCGACAGGTCGATGATGCCGGCGGGTACGCCCCAGCTCCTTAGAGGCGAGGTTTGCCACCAGCTGGCCTATGAACACCGAGGGGTCACGCTGATTCACCGGCATGATGGGGCCATAGCCCAGCAGACCGCCAAAGTCCAACACCTCGCCAGCCTTGCGGCCAATGGCAGGGAATGACGCGCACGGCGGTGGTCTTGCTGTTCACCATGCCGATGGCGGCTTCGTCAGCGATCAGGGCGCTGATGACAGCAGCGGGGTGGTGTCGCCCGGGATGATGACCATATCGATGCCCACCGAGCAGACGGCGGTCATGGCTTCCAGTTTTTCAATGGTCAGGCAGCCGGTCTCGGCGGCGTGGATCATGCCGGCGTCCTCGCTGACCGGGATGAAGGCACCGGACAGACCGCCTACATGGTTGGAGGCCATCACGCCGCCCTTTTTCACGGCATCGTTCAGCAGGGCGAGCCAGGCGGTGGTGCCGCAGCAGCCGCAGGTCTCCAGGCCCATTTCCTCCAGGATGCGGGCCACGCTGTCCCCGACGGCGGGGGTAGGTGCCAGCGACAGGTCGATGATGCCGGCGGGCACGCCCAGCGCCTTGGAAGCAAGTTTGCCACCAGCTGGCCCACACGGGTGATCTTGAAGGCGGTGCGCTTGACCAGCTCTGCCACTTCATCGATGGGGGCGTCCTTGGGCAGGCGGGCCAGTGCAGCGCGGACGGCACCGGGGCCGGAAACGCCAACGTGGATCTCACAGTCGGGTTCGCCGGGGCCGTGGAACGCGCCGGCCATAAAGGGGTTGTCCTCGGGCGCGTTGCAGAAGACGACCAGCTTTGCTGCACCGATGCACTGACGGTCTGCCGTGAGCTCGGAGGCCTTCTTGACGGCCTCGCCCATGAGTTTGACGGCGTCCATGTTCAGGCCTGCCTTGGTGGCGCCGATGTTGACCGAGCTGCAGACGATGTCCGTCTCGGCCAAAGCGCGGGGGATGGACTCGATGAGGCGGCGGTCACCGGCCGAGAAAACCCTTGTGCACAAAGGGCGGTGTAGCCGCCCACAAAGTTGACGCCCACCTTTTTGCCGGCAGCGTCCAGTGCCTTGGCAAAATCCACGGGGTCCGCGTCCGGGCAAGCACCCAGCAGCATGGCGATGGGCGTCACGCTGATGCGCTTGTTGATGATGGGGATGCCGTACTCGGCGCTGATATGCTCCACGGCGGGCACCAGATTCGCCGCCTTGGTGGTGATCTTGTTATAGATGTTCTCGCACGCCTTCTTCGGGTCCGGGTCGATGCAGTCCAGCAGGCTGATGCCCATGGTGACAGTGCGCACGTCCAGATTGTCCTGAGTGAACATCTCGATGGTCTCGAGGATGTCGCCGGTATTCATCATGCTCATAAGAGTATCCTTTCTGAACCTCTCCGTCATTGCTTCGCAATGCCACCTCTATTAGGGGAGCTGGAGCAAAGCGTCTGAGAGGTCTTGTCTGTTAGATGGTATGCATCGCGTCAAAAACTTCCTGACGGGTCAGATTGATCTGCATCCCCATCTCCTTGGCCAGAGCATCGGTGCGGGTGTGCAGCTCCTCATGGCTGACGCTGCACTTGGAAATGTCCACCAGCATGATCATGGCAAACATGCCCTGCAGAACGCTCTGGGTCACATCCTCAATGTTGATGTTCAGCTCGCAGCAAAGGGCGGCCACTTTGGCAACAACGCCCACGGTATCGTGTCCGATGACAGTGATAAACGCTTTCATATTCCTTACCCCCATTGTTTCTGGTAAAAACCCCTCAGGCGCTTCGCGCCAGCCCCCCTAGTAGTGGGGCCTCTGGCGTTGCGTGGAGTTTTGCAAGTTCCCCGTTCCGCACAAACTGTATCATTCTGCCAAGGCCGCCCCTATGGGGGGGAGGTGGCAAAGCCGTCAGGCTTTGACGGAGGGGTTTGACGGAAGGGTTTAATTTCAGTATAGCAGATTTGCCGATTTTTGAACACTCTTTTTGGAAAAAAAAGAGCAGTTTTCAGGCGGAAAAGACGTTCTATACCGCTTTGATGTAAAAAACAAGATGCAAAGCGGCGATTCTTGTGCTATACTGAAAAATAACAGCGGGGCGGGTACGCCCACCCGCGCAAAAAAAAACAAAGGAGAAACGACCATGGAACAGCTTTTGAAGATTCTGGAAGACAATGCGCGGCTGCCCATTGAGGACATTGCCACCATGCTGAATAAATCCCCCCGCCGAGGTGGCGGCTATGATCGACCTGGCCCGGGCGCAGGGCATCATCAAAGGGCTACAAGACCCTTGTGGACTGGGAAAAGGCCGGGGTGAACCGGGTGGAAGCCGTGATCGAGCTGAATGTCAGCCCCAAGAAGAGCCGCGGCTTTGATGAGATCGCAGCCACCATTGCCGCCTTTGACGAGGTGGAGAGCGTGCTGCTGATGAGCGGCGGCTACGACCTGCAGCTGGTCATCAAGGGCCAGACCTTCCAGGAGATCGCCCTGTTCGTGGCAAAGCGCCTGAGCCCCGCTGGACGATGTGCTGTCCACTGCCACCCATTTTGTCCTGCGCACCTATAAAAAAAGAGGGCCGCCTGTATCAGGACGAAGAAGATCGATCGATGAAAGAGAGTGCACGGTTCTGTGATGGATTACGATAAACTGATCGCGCCTGCCGCACGGGAGATGCGCCCCTCCGGCATCCGCAAATTCTTCGATCTGGCCGCTGATATGCCCGGAGTGCATCAGTCTGGGCGTGGGCGAGCCGGATTTCAAAACACCGTGGGCTGTGCGGGAAGCAGGCATCGAGAGCCTGGAGCATGGCCGCACCCGCTACACCGCCAACGCAGGCCTGAAAGAACTGCGGGCGGAGATCTGCAGATATCTGGAGCGCCGGATGCACCTGCACTACGACCCCCTGCGGGAGGTGCTGGTGACCGTGGGCGGCAGCGAAGCCATTGATATGTGCATCCGCGCCATTGTGCAGCCCGGGGATGAGGTGATCATCCCGGAGCCCTGCTTTGTCTGCTATGAGCCCATCACCACCCTGTCCGGCGGTGTGCCGGTGCATGCCCCTGCCGCCAGGAGGATGAGTTCCGCCTCAGGCCCGAGGCCCTGAAAGCCGCCATCACCCCCAAGACCAAGCTCCTTATCATGCCGTTCCCCAACAACCCCACCGGTGCGGTGATGGAGCGCGAGGATCTGGAAGCGGTTGCTGAGGTGCTGCGCGGCACCAACATCATGGTGCTCTCGGATGAGATCTACGCCGAGCTGAACTACGGCCTGCGGCCCCATGTGTCCATTGCCACCCTGCCCGATATGGCAGAGCGCACCATCGTGGTGAACGGCTTCTCCAAGACCTACGCCATGACCGGCTGGCGCTTGGGCTATGCCTGCGGCCCGGCTCCCATCATCAAAATTATGACCAAGATCCACCAGAGCGCCATTATGTGCGCCCCCACCACCAGCCAGTATGCGGCCATCACCGCCCTGCGGGAGTGCGACGGTGAGATCGACAAGATGCGGGATGAGAGTACAACATGCGCCGCCGCCTGGTGGTGCACGGCTTTAACTCTATGGGCCTGACCTGCTTCGAGCCGCGCGGCGCGTTCTACGCCTTCCCCTGCATCAAGAGCACCGGTATGACCAGCCAGGAGTTCTGCACAAAGCTGCTGGAGCAGAAGCATGTTGCGCTGGTGCCCGGCGATGCCTTTGGCGCATCCGGCGAGGGCTACTGCCGTGTTTCCTATGCTTACAGCGTGGAGCACCTGACCGAGGCCATGAAGCGCATCCGGGAGTTCCTGAAAGAAAACGGCATCAACAGCGGAGAGCAGTGAGGAGGAAGAACGATGGCAAAACTGAACTGCGTGACCGTTCTGGCCCCGGCCAAGCTGAATCTGGCGCTGGATGTGGTGGGCCTGCTGCCCAACGGCTACCATAACCTGGATATGACGATGCAGGCCATCACCCTGTATGAGCGGGTGGTGTTGCGCCGCAGCCAGAACCTGAGCCGACCCTGCCGGGAACGCAGCCCGGTGGCCGCCAACGATTCCAACACGGCCATCAAGGCGGCGCTGGCCTTCTTCCACTATACCGGCCTGCTGGCGGGTGTAGAAATCACCATTTACAAGAATGTGCCGGTGCGTGCCGGTATGGCAGGCGGCAGCGCCGATGCCGCCGGTGTGCTGGTGGGCCTGAACGTCCTTTACGGCGCAAAGCTCTCCATGAGTGAGCTCTGCGCGCTGGGGGCAAAGATCGGCGCGGATGTGCCCTTTGCCCTGATGGGCGGCACCTGCCGGGTGCAGGGCGTGGGCGATGTGATGAAAGCCCTGCCGCCCTGCCCGGACTGCTGGTTCACGGTGGTCATGCCCGATTACGGCGTTTCCACCCCGGAAGCCTTTGCCGCTTATGACAAAGTGGGCAGCAGCACCCACCCCGACTGCGAAGCCCAGGAAAAGGCAATCCGCGCCGAGGATCTGGCAGGTGTGTGTGCCGCCGCAGGCAACGCGCTGGAGAAATGTAGTGGTGCCAGAGACAACGAGGCCATCAAGACCGCGCTGAAAGAGAACGGCGCTGTCACTGCCCTGATGACCGGCAGCGGCGCGGCTGTGTTTGGCATCTTTGAGAGCGAAGAAGCTGCCCGAAGCGCCGCCGAGGCTGTCAGGGCGCAGTGGCCGCAGGTGTATGTGGCCCGGCCCGATCGGGGCGGCGCGCGGGTCATCAGCCCGAAGTGGATGCTGTAATATGCATAACCTCCTTTCCAATGGGGAAAACTGCCCAAAGGAAAGGAGGTCTTTTTGTGCAGACCTTTTATAAAGTATGCCTGATCCTGATGATCATCGGCGGCATCAACTGGGGGCTTGTGGGCCTGTTCCAGTTTGACTTTGTGGGCTGGCTGCTGGGCGGCAGCAGCTCCATCTGGTCGCGCATCGTGTTTACGGTGGTGGGCGTGGCCGCTGTCTGCGGCATCCCGGGGCTGTTTGCAGAGGAAACGGAAGAATGAAACACGGCTGCTGCACGGAAAAATGTGCCCAGCAGCCGTTTTTGTGGATCATTCAGTTATCCCACCCCCCACCAGATCGGGCAGGGTAAGGGTCTCGTCCGAGCAGTGGGGGTCTCTGCGGGGCCGTCGGTGGGGGTGGGCCTTTTCCACAGCCCGCACGATCTCGCTGATGGCGGCGCAGTCCTCGGCAGGTCGGTCTGGCTGCGGCCGGAGTGGGTGAACAGGATCCTGCCCTGATGGCCCACCACCAGCGTCAGCGGCAGCAGCTGCGGGGCGCTGGTGTCGTAGCGGTAGCCCTGCTCTCTGGCGGTTTTGTAGATGCGCTGGGCCGCAAAGCTCCAGCTCAGGATGCCCCGGGCCTGCTCCACGCCCAGATAGCCGTACAGCACGCCCGGCCCGTCGCAGATGACGGGGAAGGGGAAATCTGAGCCATGGGTGGCCTTTTGCCACCGCCTGCGCGCCGAGGAACGCACCACACAGACAAGCCGTGCCCCCTTGAGCTGGGGCTGGGCGTTTTCAGGTAGCGGGTCAGGTATTCCCGGGTAACAGGGTGGTCAAAGGCTGGCAGGAAGATCATGACCAGAGGGTGCTCACCTTCGCACAGGGCTTGTAAAAATCATTGCCCGGTGTGGTGGGGGTATCAAAGGTAAAGCGGGGGATGGAGGTGCCCACCAGATGTTCTGACTTCATGCCGCAATGCACATCCTTTCAAGATAATAAAAAAAAATCCACACACTGCATCTCTGCAGAAAGTGCAGAGGACAGAGGTGGATGGATTGCTATAAAAAAAAAGATCCCGCCCGGTCGTCTGCGGTCAATCAAACCTACCCTTACGGACAGGTGGGTGCCCTGTCTCCGGGTTCGCGCTTCCTCATCGAGCCTTCATGGTCGCCCCATGACGGGGAGGTCTGCAATCCACCGGCGAACTCCGGGCTCCCGTTGAATGATTAGTAGGATCATACAAACGGCAACAAATCGAGCCGGGCAGGAAGTCTTGCACGGGTCAATCCGTCAAAGGACTTCTTCGATATCGTAGTCCCTCGCTCAGACGCTGCTCGAACAGCTTGCTGACTTCCATCAGCACCTCGTCATCCTCTACAACGTCCAGATATTCGCCTTCATCGTCCTCCCCGACACTCAGAATCACCAGCTGGGCGTCCTCGTTCCGGTCCTCTTCGTTCTCGGCGTATTCCACAACAGCCAGATAATGCACACCCTTGTGGTCCAGCGCATCGATCACCTCAAATGTGATCTCGTTGCCGTCCTCGTCCTCTAGGGTCATCAGGTCGGGCTGATTTTCTTCTTCGGTATTAGGGTTCTTGATCTCATCAGACATAGATAGTGTCTCCTGTATCGTGTCATAAAACGGGCCGCTTGTGTGCCGCCCGCTTGGCCTGCATATAGTGTAGCGTTTTTTG